>JAABUL010000098.1_pt1 | contig 166499 bp, 180 predicted proteins | sample 5559151 | NCBI WGS metagenome assembly JAABUL01 (sample SAMN10711876, study PRJNA513368) | rock metagenome | isolation source: Antarctica rocks | place: Antarctica: Victoria Land, Pudding Butte sud | reverse complement strand
TGCGTCGCCATAGCCTATACCATCACGGTTGGTGAGACATTTCGTGTTCTCGAGAACTATCCTCGACACCTACAAGATTGGCAATCGAGTCTCCACCACCGCTCGCAGGAGCGTCAGCATGGCGTGGCGGTCGTCAGGTTCTACGAACGATATTTTGATCGAGAACCTCTACAGAAATGGCCTGATCACATCGGAAAGGGTCAAAAAGGCTATGATGGGGGTCGACAGAGCCCACTACGCACCACACTCGCCATACCAGGACTCACCGCAATCGATCGGGCATAAAGCCACAATATCAGCTCCGCATATGCACGCTTCGGCCTGCGAATCACTACTCCCATATCTCAAGCCCGGTTCGCGAGTGCTAGACGTGGGCTCAGGCTCAGGCTACCTCACGCACGTTCTCGCAGAGCTGGTCAAACCTGGTGGCACTGTAGTGGGTGTTGAACACATACAACCGCTTGTAGACATGGGGATGGCCAACACAAGGAAGAGCGGGGAAGGTAGGGAGCTGATGGACAATGGAGGGATCAAGTATGTGAAGGCGGACGGACGACTAGGATACCCAGAGAATGCGCCTTATGATGCTATACATGTTGGTGCGGCAGCAGCGGACTTCCATAAGGCGTTGATCGATCAGCTGAAAGCTCCTGGACGGCTTTTCATACCGGTTGAGGAGGCAGGCGAGCAGAATATCTATGTGATAGACAAGGGTGAAGACGGCAGTGTCACGAAGAAGAAGCAGTATGGCGTAAGGTATGTGCCTCTGACCGACGCGCCGATCGAATGAGCTCTCCGAGAGAAGCAAGATTCTCGGGTCGGGATATCAAGCCTCAAACGAGCGCGACGATCGCTTCAAGAGGAGAGAACCGGTCAGCTGGACAGCAACAGGTGGAAGGCGACAGCTGTACGGTAGTGCTGTTAGTCCCGGCAAGCTGACCATCTGCAACGAGATGAAGCTAGAACATCGAGAAGCTGTCGCCACGTAACCTGTTATTCGATCGCTTGTGTCCTTCCCACAAGCCACATGAAATATTCCCTTTGCCTTTCGCCTCCCGTCAGGACGACTGTTCCTGAATAGGCCACTGCTCCAGTAACTTGGCCGCCCCCGCACACAAGACATCCACCGTCAACCCCTTTCCATCGCGCATCGCTTCCTTGAGCACCTCGACAACCGGATGCGCAGCTCTGAGCAGTTCTTTCTCGATGTTCTCCTGCGTGTCCGGCCGCCCGCCAGGCACTATCTGACCCTCGCAAACCACCTTCGTCTCCAAATCGCCGCTCTTCACACAACATACCAGCCTGGTCTCCGCGCAATACCTCCAACGATACAGCTCGAATCGCCTAATGAACCTCATCTGATGCGCGGGAATCTGTGGTAGTGGCCGAGCCGTACGTGTGGTACCTTGCCTTCTTGACACGATCTTACCCGTCTTGACCTCGAACGCGAAGCAGTTCTGCGTGAAGAATACCTTATGCGCCTCGTTGTGTAATTGGCGACAGGTGAGGGACAGCGCAAGCCAGTTGTCGACGGTATCTCGCTCCTTTGAAACCCACTTGCTGAGCCGGTTCGTGTAGATCGCTTTTTCCTGTACGATGAGGTGTTCCAGAATCATGTCCCGGACTTCTCGCGGTAATCGTAACAGTTGGGATTGCATCTGCTCGTCGTAAGTCGTCTCGCGGCTGATAAGAGCGTCGTTCGCGGCCGGTGGCGACGTCAGGTGGGTGTCACGCCTGCTCATGGTGGCTGGGCTGAGGCTCTGGCCGGTGTTGGCGGAAGGCTCATCCAGGTTGAGTCTTGAGCGGAGCCGAGTGACGTCGTGCTCTTTGGGCTTTTTTGGCGTCCCCATGGCGATATGTCTCCAGTGTCGTGGTGGACTTGTCTAGCGACGCGCTTTCAGAGTGGAGGTGATGGTGTAGCAGCTGGCTGGAAAGATGCTTTTGGTGTGAGACAGGCTCACGTCCCGTGCCGCATATGGTGAATGTGCGACAGTGAATTTGTGTAACGTGCTCTATAAGCTTGTGGTTTGAGAATCTTGTGGTCAGCTATATTCACATGCTTGCCATTTGTCGCCTGTGCTAAGTAGCGATACTCCACTTCTCTCCATCATTTCTCTTCACTTGGCCTTTCTTCTCCATCTCGGCCAATAACCAAACAACTTCTTCGTCGCCATACGTGAAAGATGGCAGAACCATTTTGAGCAAGCTCGTGATACCCATCATACCACCGATCTCCTTTGCACCCTGATTGCGCAGCATGTTCGCGATGAAGGTCTCGAACATGGGTGCGCTTTCCTTGAACATGGCATCCTGTGATTTCACGGCGGAAACCATGTCGTCGACTGGCTGTAGGTGCTGTTGGATCGGTGCAACATCCATGTCCAGGCTTTCGAGAACGGCATATGTGCCAGGAGACCGCTGGTAAAGCACACCTTTGCTTGTCCAGAAGTTCAGCGCATCCACCACAAGTGCTTCCTCCATTTGCAGCATGTCTGTCAACCGTTCTGCAGTCAGGGCGACAGACTCATCGTCACGCTGGAACGCATCGATCACGCTGGCACGCCACGCCGGTACGTCCGTCTCCTCAATGATCCTGTCTTCCAAGGCCAGTCGGATCGAAACGAGTGCCAAAGCGGGACGAAAGTGAAGCCTGCGTTGACTTCCAAGCGCTTGGAACCTCTGCTCGAAGCTTTGCTGCAGAGACTGCAAGATTTGTGGCATGTCGAACTCATCTGAACGAAGCTCTGGCCAGAAGTGACTGGAGAGTACCTGAGCCTTGAAGTCCGTGGTGTGCTGGTTGCTCGCCACGGCAGTCGACTCCATCGGGATGCGGGTTCTCTTGGGGTAGTAGAGGTCGGTACGCTTGATCGCTACCAACTTCACAGCTGCCGTGAACTGCGGTCCCTTGATGCGTCGTTCGAATAGCTTGTAAAGCGATGTCAAGGTGATGCCGCCTTCCGGTATTGCTGCTTGAATCTCCTTAGGCGTCGGCACTGCTGCCACGGCGTCTAATGTGTAGCTAAATGACGGGTTGATGCGCTTCCCTAACGCAACAGAGTCGCGCATGTCCTTGAGCATGACATCCACATCTTGCAAGTTAGTTGCGTCGAGGCGTGACTTCAAAAGCTCGACCAGCCGCGTCTCCTTGACATAGCTGTAATCAGTGGTGTGCAAGAGGTGCTGCGCGAGGACGTTCGTGATCGCCTTGATGAAATCTTCTTGATCGATCAACCCAAGGACTTGAGCAACGACATCTTCCGATCTGGAGGGTCGGTAGTCTGGGCCAGCGTCGATAGGGTCTGGTATCCATTGCATATCATCCCAATTCAACATCTGGCTTTCTCTGCTTCCTCCAAGGGCAGTCTTCGAGACCTCCATCGCAATGTCAGGGCATACCCTATCGATTTCAGTGGTGGCAATATAGTCCTCTCCATCAATATCTGCCAAGAAGCTCGCTGCAATGATAGTGACAGTGTCGTCCCGGGCACGAAGATAGTTGCGGATGGAGACCGCGACTTTCTCCAGAAGCACGCCACGTCCATCCAGCGCCTTGAAAGCGTGTATCACGTTGACATACACACCCAGAATCTCAGACGTGCTCGCGCCAGCATGGAGCAGCCGTCGTTGAATCTGTTCGGAGAAGCTTCGGCATACACGGGCTTTATCAGCCTGCGTGCCAAGGTTGAGGTACTCCCAGATGTCCTGAATAGCGCCAGTGCTTCTGGGCCACATCTTGACGTAGTCGAACAGTGAGCTTGTCCTCATGTGTCCAATGTTATTGACAGCTATCGAGACAAGTTGTCGAGCGTCGTTAGGACTAAGCTGCATGTCGCGGTCTCCCTTGAGTGTTGCAAGCGCTTGTCCTACCTGCGGAACGAGCTGGCGCGATACCCATGAGCTGAGTTTTGCCAGGACAGACTGATGACCCGTCCAGTCCACTTGGAAGCATCGCCGCTCGATTGCTGGCCCTTGTAGGAACCTGTGGACAGCATGTGCGAACGCGCGCTCCCCAGTGAGCCCACCCAGACCCACTTCATGGAGATCTTGCAGAGGAAGGTGACTGAGGTCGAGCTTGCATTGACACTGGCCCTCTTTGAGACACTTTTCGGGATTGCTTAACTGCTGGAATGATTGTTCGAGATGCTGGTAGATCACACCAGCAAGAGTTTTCTGTAGTCGTGCACGCGGAAGTGAATGCAGCACAAGAGTGTGGAAGCTACGCTGAGCTTGCGCGCTGAACGGTGCCGCAGAACTTCCGGACACTGTGGATTGAAGTCTGGAGGTGAGGCCGTCTAGGCGATCGATGTAGTAATGCCTCGCATTTTGCAACATCTGCAACGTAATGCGAAGGATTTCGTCCGCTTCAGTGAGCCGAATGGGCACCGGCCACCCCTCCTGGAACCCTGGAAGGACGACGCCGCGGAAGTGGACTCCTATCTCGTTTGCATACCAGGCGGCAAGGTCCTTACGGCTCTGTCCACTCCTTAAGAGGTAGGAGAAAGCTTCGAGGACATCCTCATCGATTGAGTTCGATGCGTCTTCACTTCGTACTGGAAGTGCCAGAAATCTCGTTGCTGCACTCCAAGCACGAGTATGCCTTACGCTCTCGTCGGTTTCATTCGTAAAACTACCGAAACCTCCAAAGGGTACATTGGGAGACCCGATGGTTCCAATGTTCGGGGTGGACTCTGGAGTTGGCGTCGTGAACGTCGTCTTTGGGAAGACTGAGAGGAAGAGGCTGTCATGGCGGCGTCCAACGGAAGGCCTCGCTACAGCTGCCGCCATGCTGCACTCTTGACCGCAACATTCGTCTCCGTGATGTTGTCGTAAAGTGATGTTTTTCGATGTTTCGAGCACAGGGACGTGGCGCGAATCGTGGCGTTGACCTAGAGCTACTTTGGCAAGCACGATGACACGAGATCACATGATCTTCATCAGCGCTGGCCTGAAAATCGCGGCAAGGTGACGTAGCATTTCACACCTGTTTGTCCAGAAACTTGAACTCGATATTGAGTTCTCCTGTCCTACAACCTCGTTTTCAGCAAACACAAACACCTGTCTCCTACCCATTGATACCCAACTACAGCAATCCAGCATGTCGAAGAGATCAGGCATGCCCAACGGCGCAAGCAAAGATGTCGCGAGCTCGGGTGATGGCAAGCGTACGATGCCTCCACAGTACAGCCTACAAACCACAAGCTAACAGTGTACAGCATACGACAAGCAGGAGGTCCTCCTGAACGCGCAGAACCCCGGCCACTTCAGTCTGATCCGCGCCTACCATCTTGCCGACTTCATCACGCTGATGAACGGCTTCTGCGGCTTCATGTCCATCACCTCGTCCATGCGCTACTGCATCGACCCGACTACCAGGTACCACCTGTGGTTCGCACTTAGCTTCATGCCTCTGGGCCTGTTCTTCGATTTCTTCGATGGGAAGGTGGCGAGATGGAGGAACAAGAGCAGTGTCATGGGTCAAGAGCTCGACTCTCTGGCGGATCTGGTATGCACAAACACGCCCTCGAACTCATCGTCTTCGATACTGATTTGATATTTAGATCTCCTTCGGCGTAGCTCCAGCAGGATGCGCCTTCGCCATTGGCATGCGTACACCACTCGATCAGCTGCTACTCACAGTCTTCGTCGTTTCTGGTCTCGCACGTTTGGCACGCTTCAACGTCACGACTGGCAACATTCCCAAGGATGCGACTGGCAAGGCGAACTACTTCGAAGGACTACCGATCCCAACGAGTCTGACGATTGCTGGTCTGATGGGTTACTGGACGTCCCAGGGCTGGCTTCAGGACCAGATCCCGTTCGGCACTATTGGAGCAGGGCTGTTCGAAGTGCATCCAATAGTGGGGCTGTTTGTGGTGCACGCCTGCTGCATGGTCTCGAGGACACTGCACGTGCCGAAGCCGTAGGCAATCAATCGGTGGGGTAGCGCAGACGTCGAGATCCGGGTTCGGAGTTGAGGCGGAATGGGGTGAAAAGCATCGGTGTTGGGTTGTAGAAGATACCACGAGGCACGGGATGCCTTCAATCGAGACATGAGATTCAACATCATCTGAGTGCATGTCACGTAACAAAGTTGCTGCTTTGAAGCTCTGGAAAGATTAATTGCTGTTCTAAAGCTCTGGAGAGCAATCATGTGGACAGTGAGAAGTGATTGTTAAGGTCGATCTGCCTTCACACACGTGGTATCATAGCAGTAACGCCATGTCCATCACTCTGCCAAAGAATCACAAGTTATTCCAAGCTATACCTTGGGTACGCTCGACGCCGGCTTGGTCATCGATTGAGCCCTCAAGAACTCCTCCACGTTCTGCACAGGCATACTGTTAACCGCAGGATCCTCCTTCTTCGCCTCCGCTACGTTGTGCTCTTCTTGCTTCGCCCCTCCCATGCCTACAGCACTCATGACCACCGTCGGTACCTGCTTCGCCTGCTCGAGCGCGTGCGTAGCCATCTCCTTCGCCTGATCAATGGTTGTTTGCTGTGCCTGTTCTGGTATCTTCATTGGGTGCTCTTTCGGTGCTTGGCCGACTGTGTTGGGCTCCATGATCGCTTGCTGCTCGCCTCGGCCGTCTAGCGTCGTTGCAGGGGTGCCGTTCGCCATTTGACCCTCTGCGTGGGTGCCGTGTTGCTGCTCATATCGCGTGACTGATGTACCACCTCTCGGAGCGCCGGTCTGCACAGAGCCTGTGGATGCACCTGTTGTGCTTGTGTCTTGTACTGAAGTTGCCGGAGTCGTCTCCGCCTTCGAGCTCGCATTGCTACTGGCGGCCATGCTTGCAGTTGCTGGTTTTCTGTCCTGAACGGCGGGGATCTGTGCAGGAGTTGCGCGGAAGAGAGCTTGGTTGTCTGCCCTGCCTGGAGAAAGTGCCAATCTCGCGACACCTGTTTGCGGGTGTAGGGCACCGATGACGCGGTTGCGGGGCTTGTCGTTCTCACTTCCGATAGCAATCGCAACCAAGTCTCGGTTATCGTTGTCGTACTGCCATTTGATGGGGCCCAGCGGCAGAGTCTTATGACCCTTCTGCTCAATGTTCTCTTTCCAATTCAAGCTATTCGCAATTGCGGGTTCGAGAAAGGGCAGGTCGCCGAATTGCCAGTCGAGAGTCCCACCGTACTTCTTGGGTATGTTGTCCATATCGACGTACTTCGCTAGCGTGGAAGTCATATTGCTGTCTGAGAGAATGAAGATTTTGGCCTCGAACAGGTTGTCAGCTTTACACTCGCTCTCAGCACAGACGAGTAAGTACGTACAACTGTGATCGGGTCGAACCAACTCTTCGCCCACTGCCATATGGTCGGGAAGAAGGACGGCGCTCCGATAACGAAGATCCGATCCAGCGTTTCTGGATAATGTGCTGTAGCTAAGGTGCTCGCATCGCTCATGTGGTTCCGCAGGTTCCATAGCTTGGTAAAACCGACGCCACCAAGGTCGACGATGTTGTTGCTCTGGCTGATTGGCGTCTCTGGATTGGGTCGACCCGGTATCGCTGAGCACAATGGCAGCACGAAACGACAGAGATTTTCGTATAGCGCAAACAGCTTGAGCATCTTCCATGGTGTCGATTTGTTCGTCGACTTGTTCTTCGTGTCCTTGCCACTCGAGTAGGCGGAAACTTCCTTTGAACTAATGCTCTTGATCTCGTACACGTAGAGAGGAATGCCGCGTTTGTCTCGTCGACCGGTCCATTGCGGATATAGCCTTCGGGTCTGATCGTACTCTTGGACGTCGATTGTCTCGTAGAGCTTGTCCAACTGATGCTCCTTGCGCCAGTCCTCGGTGCCCTTGAACTGATTGAACGCCTCTGTAGGCACAAATTTCCGCGCTCTTAGATATCGGAGTAGCGTCTCATCGTCGTGAGACGGCGGGCTCTTCTCATTGCCAGGGTCGTAGTATCCCTTCTGCTGTGACAACTTCTTGAAGCGATCGAGTGCTCCCGTTTGTCCCTCTGTAAGATGCGCGACATGTCCTGACGGCCACTACAGCTTATCAGCCTCAAATCTTTGCGATAAAGCGGTACCGGCGTACCTACTGTATATGAGTTAACTCTTTTGAGGTCTGCTCCGTTTGCCTGGTCGCCCATGGCGTCTGTTGAAGTCTGATCGCAGTGCCCTCACATCCAGACTTATGGAGGTAAGGAAAGAGAACTGCAGCCCCAGGGGACTAAGTTACCTCATAAATAGATCACTACAGCTCGACACAGTACATGGAGCGGACTCCGCCGGACCAGTTCGGCGATGACGCCTGACATCAGGCCCAGCCGGAACGTTCAAACTCCCGACTCCCTTGAGCGGTGTGAGACAAGGATACAGCCAAGCTGCTGTTACTGTAAGACCGATGCCCTAGCCTATGCCGTGGTCATTGCTTACTATTCTAACAATCAGCTGAAAGACTTTCACCCGCCCCGAGATTCGCGAGGTCTAGCTCGGCCGGCCGATCAGCCTCCTCCCCGGGGAGTACTTCTACAATGGGCTGGACTCTATATGAACAACAAGTCATCCAGCCTCGAAAATGCCTCAGTAACCGAGCGTTGAGAACTAGACAGCGGTCATGGAGGAGGATACATTTGATGAGACGCGGTCTCGACTCGGATGATTAATGTCGATGTGCCTCTTGCTAGATCATGAGCACTGCATTATAGACCTCTATGGACGAACTATGGACGAATCCGAACTCAACATGTCTCGACAATTGTCTTCGAAGGTTGCTGGTTGTCGTCAAGGACTCATACCGGAAGGCTTGCTGGAGCGAAGCATGACTCCGCCGCGTTCTACAACCTACTTTGCCTTCTCAAGCGCAGAAGAGTATCCTTCGGGCAGCACTCGGACATCCAAGACGACACTCTTTCCGTCTCCAACAGCTTGAATAGCTTCTTTCAGCGCACTTCGGAGTTCAGAGGCCTTCGTGATCTGCCTGTCCGACACAATTGTACAGCCGAGACCTGCGGCCATCTTATGTATGTCCGGAGCAGGATCATCGAGCCTCATACCAATCCACTTATTCTCGACTGGTCGACCTCGATGCTTTGCCACACGCTCCTGGTGGACTTCATCGTTGTAGTAGCTCCCATTGTTGGCGACGATGGCCAACAGAGGTAAGCGATATCGTGCTGCTGTCCACAGAGCACTCGAGCCCATACAGAAGTCGCCATCCCCGATGACAGCAACTGGCAGTAAGGAGGAAGATATCTCTCTGAGACCAAGCGCCGTGCCCACGACTTGTCCGGGTCCCGAGCCAATGCCTGCACCACCGTCCATGCCCATGAACGACAGCGGGTTCGGAGTTCTGAGATCAGATCCTTTCCAGCCAAGTGGTACTCTGACCAGACAGATATTATCTGGTGCGATCACCGTGTAGAGAGCATGCGCGAGGTCGCTCATGAAAATGGCGTCACTTCCTGACCCTTCCGGCACGCCAGTCATCGCACGGACCAGCTCACTGGACTTCGCTGGCCAGTCACTCTTCCTCTGCTCATCAAGATCGTCGGCCTCTAGGACGGAGCTTACAGTAGGATCAGCATCCGCTCGGACCATGATGTCGACCGGCGGAAGGCCAAAGTGGTCCTTAGACCATCCGTTGTGCAACGCAGAATCGAGAGATACATGCACCACTGTGGCAGAAGGCTCGACGCCTGACTCGTTAGCAGCTTTCAAAGCTCCCGCCAGATCGACCCAGTCCCAGGATATGATCAGATCTGCGGAACGAATGGTCTCCGAAGTGTCCGGTGGATTGAAGATGCTAGGTGGTGCCGCATGGAGTCGGTGGTCTGTCGGAAAGGCGGAGGCTTGCTTCAGATCAGTAACCACCCTAGCATCGTAACGCTCCACGAGTAGTACACGCTCGTTCCAGCAGGTCTGCGACTGGCCCGTTCTGCCGAACATGAACAGCGGCTGCCTCGAACTCCGGAGGACATCAACAATGCGCTTAGTGTCTTCGAGGGATGGTCCAGGTGCATGTACGTCAAGATAACGAGCGGTATCCGGGAACTTCAGAGTCTTTGGATCCACTTCGTCTTCCTGCAAAGAAAGATCCAGACAGACATAGACTGGCGCACAAGGTTTCGACGAGGTATATGCTGTTGCTTGAACCAGACTCGCAATAGCTGCATTAGGCGAATGTGGTTGATCGTCGAATTTGATAAACGGACGTATCAGTGCTGCTTGATCCGTTGCGGTGTGTAGCCAGTCGATCCACGGGCGTCGCCTTGTGGCGTCAACTAACCTCGTGATCAGCATGGCATACTTCAACCGATCGACTCAAATGCTCACGAGGTCCTGTTGCTCCGAGTATCAACATCGGAACGCGATCGGTGAACGCATTGTAGATGGCCATTACAGCGTGCATCAAGCCGACGTTCGCGTGGAGGCCAACAGCCATTGGTTTGCCTGTCACTTTGGCGTAGCCGTGTGCGATGGCGACGGCATGTTCCTGTGTGGTACCGTTAGCAAATGTGTCGTTTGTGTATATCTCAATCGACTGTGATACCTCATGAAGGCAAACCAGCATTTCAGGCGATGCATTGCCTTTGTAGTTGACCAAGCTGTCGTGAAGTCCTCGATACGACGATCCGGGTACCAGGGCCATATACTTCATGTCGAGCCGCGAGAGCTGTTCAGCGATGGCATCGCTTCCGTAACCAATATCTGATTTTGAGGGTCCTGATGGTTTGTCCGACTGTCGGGGTATATCAGTGTCCTTGGAGTCAGCCATTGTTTGGACTGGCGGTCTAGCCTGTGAATATGTAATGTGGAATCGTGCAATGGCCGAACAGCGATATTACCTCGTTGTCGACCAACAAACGATGGTTGCGTAGCGTCAATGTTGTTCGCCGAAGACGGCAAACTGTAATGTAGTTGATGCAGCTACTCCGCACTTGCCTTGCCTCGCCATGTAGACGTCAAGTGCGTGCATATGACTGTTTAGAACGACAACGTGTGAGTCTCTTGTGATAGAATCTTTGGATGTGCAAGGTGTACAGTCCTTAAGTACAAACGTCAAAACAGGCTCGTCTAATCTTCGTCCTTCGTCGTCTAACGAACAGGGCCTAGCAGCATGGTAATGTTGGCTATGAGCAAAGTACTGCAATCAGTAGAACGCCAGACAGCAGAGGCTTCGACTCCATTCACCGGCGGTGAAGCAACATTGCATGGTGGCAGGCCATGCTCAACCAACCTTCGACCACATTCCCTGCGTTCTTGTGGCGAGGTGACTGTAGATAAGTAGTGCTCGTCCTGCGATTTGCAACACTATTGTACAAAAGCACAATATAACAAAACCCTTACCACCCATCGAAGCAAACCGACCCGTCGTACCATTTTTTAAGACAGCCATCTCATCCATCAGTATTGCTCTAGCTGCACTGAGCAGTAGCACAAGCCATGTCTTCCGCAGGCCTAAGCATGGAAGACCTCCGTGCCCTCGTGCAGAAAGACATCGCAGCCTCCAACGAGCTCCAAGCCCGCATCGACCGTCTGCAGCAACAACTCCTCGACGGTGAACAGCCAAACCTAGACCAAACCTCGTTGATGTCCGATGAGCACAAAAGCATCGGCAGGGATCTCATCCTCCGCATAGACCAAATCGAAGGCCAGGAGCGACTCGACGCCACGGACCGCATGATGCTGCAGGCACTCACCGCTCGGCTGGCGGTCCACGACTTGCAGAGTGCGAGGCTAGCGGAGTATCGGGACTTGCAGCTGCGAGATGGCGATGAGATGACCAGGGAGTGGATTAGGCATGATGTCGAAGTGCTAGCGGAGAATCGTAGGAGAGCGGATAGTGAGGTTGACAAATGGTTTCCGGAATATGACGGTGGAGTGGTCGTGGAGATACCGTCGCCGCCGGCAACATCAAAATCAGCCAAGTCGGGCCTCAACCGTGAGACTGATGCGTCGATACCGGAGATCCACGTCGAGGATGCGGACCAAGACAACGACGACAGCTCCAGTACATCTCCAGCAAGCAAGGAGTGGCCTCTTCTCTACCAGATTATGGGCATCGACCCTAAGACACCCGACGACCGTTTCAAGCAGGAGCTCGACGAGTCAGTACATGCCAATCCTGATTCCGCAAGTAATGCCACTGCTAACATCAGCTGTAGTCGCCTAAAAGGCCTAGCGCTCAAGCACGACCCAAGGTTCTTCCCGAACAACCCGTCGGCACAAGAGCGTTGGGAAGCGTGCGAGAAAGCGTACGCCATACTCGCCGAGCCAGAGCGGAGGCGTTTCTACCACGCTCGAGGGAAGGTTCCGGAGGCTTTGGTGGGTTTTGATATCTCAAAGCTGAGTATCTCGTGAGATGGACAGCACAAAGGCGTAGCTTCGCGGTCACGATACCTTGGAAGCGTGGCCATCGTGACAAAGGGTATGAAGGCGGTGTGCAACTTCTGCAATGTGGTACAAGCCTGTGAATTGTCAACAGAAGCAGATACATGAAGCTGAAACTTTGTATGAACTGTGCATTGCGTGCTACCTTGCAGATATTATTACTTCCCTTGAAATCCTCCAGCCGTGAACTCCTTGCTTGGGTATACGCTCGAACGCAGAGGTCGTCATCATCGTAACTCATCGCACCACGAGACGAAGGGATCAACCCTTCCTCCCAAACAGCCGGCCAAAGCCGAACTTCTTCTTCTGGTCATTGCCCGATGTCAATTGGTTGACGGGCCAGCCTTTGTTATACGCTTCTCTGTTGAGGACAGACATCTGGTCGAAGTCGTACGGCTCAGCCCATTTGTGGAGTGGTATCTCGCCAATCTTCGTCTGATCCGAGGCAACAGAGTAGTAGGTTGGAGTAGGCTTGCGTCGCCTTGAGAGCAGATCCGCACTCGATAACGCAGCCATGTTGGGCATCGGCGGCATTGGCTCAAATGCTGGTGGCAGTGTCGATTCCAGTCGAGGTGTAGAGCGGGCTGCTCTGCGAACGTCCACAGCTGGGGTCTTACGAAGGTCCTCCATATTGGCGGCTGACTGCTTTCGGCGGGGTTTTGGCGGCGCCGGAGCTTTCTGCGTCCACTGTGGAAGCGCAGGAGCAGCCGCGAATGCCGCATACTCAGGCGGTGGTGTCAAGAGCGGCGTAGACAACGCAGACGAAGACTCGGAAGACGTCTTCGATAGCGACGAAGATCCCGAGCTTGACTTCTTCCTCCGCTCCCCGGGCCTGACCATGGCAATTTGTGAAGGTTCCTTGGAGTTCTCGATCACAACCTGAGCGATCATGGGCCCGCGCACTTTAGTAGGCTTGACCTGGCGCGTCCGATCCTGTTTAGGGTCTTCTGATCTGCGTTGTCTCGCCCTCGTTCGATCATCCGAACTGCGCGGAGGGTTGTCAGTGATCGCTTGAGGTCGTCTTGGTTGCGAAAGTCGCTGGAAGAGGTGACGAAGTGTGCGACATGTATCAACACGGGAGCGCTCCGAGAGATCGGTAAGCGACCGGTAGTCGAGCTGGACGTTGGCCTTATCAGTGCCCAAGAACGAGGTGATGATGCTGACGAGCCCGGTGTTCAGTCTCAGGATGATTTCAGCGAGGCATGTTTGAGCAACAGCTGTACCAAGGTTAGTACCTATCTCCGACAGTGGAAGTAGGAGATGTGCAAGCCTACCATCTCCGACCTCGAAGTCTTGCCCAGCAGCACATACGCTCCTCTGGTATTCTCGTGCGATATCCTCCGGGCCTTGTCTCAACGACTTCGACAGCCTCAACTCTTCTTCGTCCACTATATCGACCTTCTTCGACCTCTTTCTTCGCCGCCTCTCCTCTCGCAGCTTCTTGAACACATCCAGGCCATTCGAGAAGGAGCCCACAATCGAGATCACGCAGCTGGCCACGTTGGTGTATGCCATGGAGAGAGCCAGCCCGCGCTCGAGAAGCAACAACAGTAGATCACGAGAATTGCCCACAACAGACGAGGTCACAGAAAGTCGTACAAACCTCAAAATGGTTCCTGTGCCTGTGCGCTGTCACCGCCTGCCCATAGACTCAAGCGAACAACAATAGCATTATGCAGACCGGCTGGCGAACCTCCGACCCTCGTCAAAGGCCATGAGGCTTGCACGAGGCTCTGGCCGGGCGTTGGAAGTCTACCTTAGCAGAGCGCGAATATGGCCTGTCAACAGCCGCTTGACGCAGGTCCGGCGAATGGTAGCGTCTGTCCTGCATGCGAAGAGAGCTAAGGTGGGACGATTGGACGGTAAGGTGCAGGTGGTGCTGCAGCTGTGACTCCGACTCCTCGCTCGAAAAGTGAGGTTGAGCTTGGAGTGGAAGAAGATCTGTGCCCGTCGATTGACCTTGTTGCACGTGAATGTCGATTTCGACTTCAACAATTTCTCGTTGATGGCGAGAATGCCACGACCGCGTTTAAAATAAATGAGCTACAGTGCTGCTGCAAGGAACCCATACTGTTATGACTTTGCGACAGCTTGCTCGCCTGCAACACGGTGAAGTACCAATACCGCCTCAGAGCCTAGGTCTTCTCACAGCCCTGCCGCCCCCTTTCCTTCTTCCTCACAGCCACACCGTCTCTCGTAGGCTTCTTACTCTTGATTCATCTTGCGACCTCTCATTATCATCTAGACACGAACACAACAATATGTGAGATACCTAATGTGGCTCATCAACACCAAAACTCGACGGCTCGAAGAGTGATGAGTCCGACGTCGAGTATGCCATCCTCTCTCATACTTGGGGCCGAGAAGATGTCATTTCGTGACATCACGACACCCGCCCAGAAGATCAAGCTTACTCCCTCATGGGAATACTTGAAGTCGGCATGCCGCTACTGTACGGCGAAGGGTCAACAGCCTTCTGGCGCTTGCAAGAGGAAATCATCCGAACCTCGACCGACCATTCCATCTTTGCTTGGCATGGATATCGGGTCCCGGGCGAGGTCCTCGCCCACTCGGCCACACGCTTCAAAGACTGCGGCGACATATGCGCACCTTGTACCCCACAGCCTACAGAAGCCTACGACATGACGAATCGCGGCCTCCGGATCTCACTCCCAATGGTGGAAATGACAGCGGCAGATATCTCCTCGGGCGGGTACATCAAAGACATTTACCCCGAGCAGTGGGCTGCTAAGCTCAACTGCACACAGGGCGGAGAGGCACTGTGGCTGCGACTGCAGAAGGCTCACTATCCTTATTTTGTAGGCGGTGGCGAATTCAACGAATTCACCAGCGTGGGGACGCGCATCACGACAGCACCTGAGAACGGGGCGAAAGCGGAGACGCGTGCGATAACCATCTTGAGGACTGACTATTGACACTCGTGAAGCTGTGCGTCGGAAGCCAATGCACTCTTACATTCTTGTAGAACTTCTTGAGTATCAACCCACGCTGATACAGTCGTGCGCAGCAGCCTAGCCCGCGATAAGAGTCGGCAGACACACTCACACTCAGTAGCCTGCTTCGTTATCGGCGAATAGAGCGAGTGGAGCAGTACGGATCTCCTTGCCCATGGCGGGATCTGGCCAATGCAGATCTCTTGCTATCGGGCAATGACTTGCTACCCTTTAGCTGCAACTCATGGCTTGACTTTCGCCATGGCCGACTGAGGGGTTTGCTGACGAGCACACCAACGTCCACCACTCTACTTGATCACAACTGAATCCGTGACTATCCTCCGCAACCAGAGCGTTCGTGAGATTGGAGAAGGGACATGGCGGCGCCGCTTTTGAATCGGAGATCGCATGGTAGCTTCCACGAGCGCCAACGATATGCCTCCTAGAGGACGAAGTCTTGACTTCCTCGTACCTCAATACATACCTGGACAACATCTTGCTGCTATTGCGACACTACATCTCACCCTCCACCACCCCTCCCCAGCACTCCACTCCCCAACACCCCACCCCCCACAACCCAAGCCGGCCACCAAACCCCCCAAACCACCAACCCGGTCCACACCCCCTGCGCCACCCACCCCCTCGCCATCTCCACCAACAAACCCTCCACCCCCAACCCCTCGATCCCAAACACACCCTGCAAACCCGTGGCGATCGCATAAAGCACCACGGGCGGCGAGATGAGCGCGTAGAGCACGGTGCAAGGAAGCACGATGGCGAGCTTGGTGATAAAGTCCTGCGCGTCGGAGACGGTCGAAGGTGCCGGGGAGGTGCTCGAGGGGTTGGGTGAGAAAAGGAGCGGTAAAGGGCGGATGAAAGCGAGCGGAGCGCAGAGCAGGCCGACGATGAAGGCGAGGCTGAAGTTGATTGTGGCGAGCATGCTTAGGACTGCGCCGAGCAGGAGGAGGGAGAAGGATTGCAGGATTTGGAGTTGTTGGTGGGGTAGCTTGGAGAGGTGGTAGGAGAGGGTGGGAGGGAGGGCGAGGGTGGCGAGGGTGATGGCGTGGAGGGTTAGAGGGAGGGCCTGGATGGATGTCAGTGGACGTGAGGATGGAAGGGAAAACAGGGACGTACGGGGCGGGAGATGTTGTTGAGCAGGTACAGCGGGATGGATCCTGCTAAGTGTACGGCCAGCAAGATGGCGGCGGGCAGGAAGATCTTGCGTTCCGCGGCTACGAGGTCAGATTTGGGGACCAGGGCCACGTCGTCGCCTTCGCGGATGAGTTCCATTTTCTTCTCCTCTAGCTTCTCGCCTTTCTTTCCGGACTGTTCGCCATTTGTCGGTGCTTTGCCACTTTGCACCCACAGCGCCAACGCAGAGATGGTGAGACTTCCGGCGACGATCATCGCCGCCGGCAGATAATTCCCGATGCTCACGAATCGATTCGTGTTAAGCAGTATATAGAAGAAGAAACTCTGGTGCAGATGTTCAAGCAGATTGTTCAAACTCCGCACCAGACTTTCTGTCGTCCGGCCAAGACTCATCTCATCGTGCCAACCTTCTCCAACCGTGCGAAGAGTGATCGCATCGACGTGATAGGGCATGAACGCGCTATGTGGACCTGTGGCGTGGCCGGCCCCTTGTGTAAGCAGTCCTTTGGTAAGGGTGAGCAAACGGTCGGAGTAGGAGTCGGAATGGGAGACCATATTATGGAGGGTACATCCAATACCCATCTGGCTGCTCGCGACGGATATCGCAGTATTGAGGAGGTCGAGATTGGGTAGTGCACCATTGATGCCATCGTATAGTACATCGAGTTTCTCGAATCGTTGGCCCCATGGTCCTGCTGGGTAGTCGAGCGCTACGACACCTTGCAGAGCGCCTGCTTTGACGGGCAGTACACTGATGTTCCGAGCTGCCGTGGCGATCGAAGAAGTGCTGTGGTAAGCGGAGACCCATGCTTCCGGTCCGTACGTGCTGTCGTCCGTGATCAAAAGGATGATATCCTTACTCCAAATGCTCCAACGCTTGAAGTAGCGCGTCAACGCCAACGCCAGTGCCACACCTGAGTAATTGATATTACCCTCGAAATTCCGCCACGCAGCTATAAGCACCATAGCCTCCGTAGCATCCGCCCTGGGTCCCTGCAGTACTCCATACACATTCGTCCCCTTGATTTCCTCGCCAGCAACATTCCAGCTGTAGTCTTGAGTAGCCGCCTTCAATCCAATCGCTCTCAGTTCATGCTCAAGCCCAGATATCCGGTCATGATCGCTGCGTTCAGACAAGTGCCAGACTTCTTGTCTGTAGGCTCGGAAGATGTTATGTTCGGAGCCGCCAAAGTAGGTGTGGACTTGGCCGGGGAGGATGGCGTTCTCGGAGATGTATGTGTTGCGGGAGTACTCGTTAAGAGGGAGGAGCAGAAGCCATGCGACGCCTACTACGATGAACAGGGCGGAGAGGTAGGGTGGGAGCTTGAGCAGGATCGGGGAGCGGCGGAGGGCGAGGAGGCGCGTTGCTGCAACTATACATCAGTCGGAGTGTTTGGTAAGAAGTACGATCCGCTTACACAGCGCCATTGTGCTTGCGTGTTATCGCAGTTGCATTGCGGGTCGTTCAACGTGTCGTCGAATGCTCAATCAAATGCTGTACGTGATATTTGATTGACGCGGAGATTTTCGGAGATAACGCGCAGGAGGAAGCGTTCGAGGATGTCTAAGCACGCGACACTCGACTTTCTCGTCCCATTTGCGACCCAGCTCATCTCATCCTCGACAATGCAATAGACCAAACACCACCCGGCCAACCCCTCCCCCAATGGCCTACTCAATCCCCGACATCCGACGCATACGAAGCTACTTCCTCCGCCTGCCCCTCGCCACGCGCCTCCTTGTCCTCGTGCTCACAGCCTTCTACATCGCCGTCTGCATCCGCCCCAGCCTCGAGCAGTGGGGCGCCCTCATCCCCCAAGAAATCAACCTCACCACCCGTAAGTCCAACCGTCAAACATCATTCCTATTCAACTAGTTAACGCAACCCGCAGTCTACCGCCTCAACACCTTCCCCCTCCTGCACAAATCCCTCCCCCACTACCTCCTCAACACCGCCGCCCTCCTGCCCCTGCTCGAGCGCTTCGAGTCCGACCACGGCACCCTGGTAACCATCATCCTCTTCACCGGCGCCTTCGGCTACATCCCCGGCGGCGCCTACGCCCTGCTCGAACGCTACGTCTTCCACCTCAACTCTTCCGCTTTAGGCGCCAGCGTCTGGGTCTTCTTGCTCCTCGCCTCGGAGTCCATAAAAACGTACCGCGCGAACCCGACGTTCAAAATCCTAGACGTGCTGATACCGACTTGGACAACACCCCTAATCTTCCTTTTGGTAATCAGCTTCCTAGTCCCGCACACGAGTTTCCTGGGACATCTGTGTGGAGCAGCGACGGGGTATGCGTGGGGATTGGGGTATATCCGGTTTCTAGCTCCAGGGGAGAGGGTGCTGAGGTGGATTGAGGGAAAACTCGATTTACTTGGGAGGATTCCGCATTATGTGAGCGTGGACCAGAAGACTTATGGGCGGTATGGGGTGTTGCCGACGACGGCGGCGCCGGCGAGGGTGGGGAGTATGCATGAGGGGATTCTGGCGGGAGGGAATGGGGTGCCGCTTGTTCCGGTCCCGGCTGTGGCGAGCGAGCGGACGAGGTTAGGGCCGTGATGGGAAAGAGAGGGTGTAGATTATGAGGGTGTATTATTGATAGTAATGAAGATTCTTAATATGCTTGTGCTGCCTGTGTGTTGTTGTGCTTGAGAGACTACCCGTCTCGTAATGAAGCAAACGAGTTGAGATCGGACCCAGGTGAAATGAAGCAGGAGGCATATTTGAAAGAATCGTTTCGAGTTGACATTCCATCACAAGCAGTCCGTAACAGCTGTGAACAGCTAACGCTAACCATACACCCACGCTAATGCCAGCGACAGCTCGACGTCGTCGTCGTCGTCGTGAACAAGTGAACGCCTTCCCAGCTAGCAAACAAGCAGTAAAGACCAGCCATCCTAAACAGATGATCCCGCTACACATCCCATGCTCGCCTCCCAGCAAACCCAGGATATCGTGCCTCCCACATCCAAGCAGTGACCACAAAGAAAAGAAAAAGAAAGAAGAAAGTTCCACACATCATCCTTCCAGCCCGAAAAAGTTCTCCGACTTGACATTCGTCCCTCAGCAAGACGGTGTTCGCCAGAAATTTCTTGAAGCGCGGGAAGACGCTCCCAACATCGCGACCTAGCCGGGTTGCGATTTCGCGATAGCTGAGACCCCGGTCGCGCGACAACAGAATTTCCGCATCTTCGTCGCGCGTGTAATCAATCCCCGGCTTTGGCCAAGCAAATGTGCGTCCGTTCAAGGCTGCGCTGCGTTTCGGAGGAGATTGTACCGGTGATTGACGCTTGAACCCTCGCGACCAATACGTCGGCCAATAGCGTGGAAGCTGTCCCCGTGGCGGCGCGCGTACAGTACTTCCGCGTCCTCTTCGGGAGTGAATGCAAGCGGGGCCCCCGGCATTTGTCCCGGAGGCCTGGGCCTGGCGGATGCCGGAACTACCGGAGCTGCAGGGTTGCTGTACACTGTTGGGCCTGCCGGAGCTAGAGGGCTGTTCTACGCCGTTGTGCCCGTGGGCTGAGGCGAGAAGGGCGGCTGCTGATGCTGCTGCTGTTGCGGTGGTTGGAAGTGAGTCGGGGGCGCCGATGCGTTTGCGGCCGTCGCAGGGGGTTGCATCGTCGTTGCTGCCGTGGCCGCGACGTGGCTTCCCATTCCCACCCCAGTCTTCTCACGTTCCGCCTTCTCCGCCTCGATCCTCTCCTTTTCGGCTTTCGTGATACGTGGTTTCCTAGTCCCAGTGCCTCTGGGAGCCCTCGGACGAGCCCGCGTTGCTGGAGCCGCTTCGCGAGCCTTCGTGTCTGCAAGCGAAGCATGCGTGGTGCCCGTCCCGGTCGTCCTACCGCCCCGGGAACCCTTCCCTCTGCCTCGTCCACGTGCCGGAGCCGATGACTCGATCTGCAGTTCTTCACCTTCCGGAACCAGAGGCCCAGTCCAGACGAAGAAGCCATCTTTGGCGACAGCCGCTTGCTCCTGCCACGCTAGTTCCGTGTCATCGATGAAATCATCCTCCTTGTCATACTCCTCCACCTTCCTCTTCCTCGGCTTCGGCTTCTCCGCCCCAGTCTCAACACCGGTGTGACTCTGCCCATCCTCCATACCGCCCATCTCGATGTTACTGTCTCCCTCTGCGTCACTGTTCAAGTCTACGCTCATGTCGTCCCCATCCTCGTGACCAGAGAAGTGGTTCTGAGCCGCTGACATCTGCATCAGCATATGGCGATGGGCAGCCGCGCGTGGATTAACCGCGTCCGGACCGTACTTCTTCGTGATCTCTTGTGCGATGTTGACAACATTGCCGCCTGCTGGGTTGAGCGGAATGCGCAGGTCGATGTTCACCCCAGGGCGTGCAGCGGGTCCGGAGTTCGAGGGTCCGCCGAAGAGGTTAGACGACGAGAGCATGCCGGTGCCAGCGCTTTTCGGAACTTTGGCAGGTGGTGGGGTTGGTTTTGTGGTTTTCGGAGTGGCGGCAGGCGAAGGCGACTTAGATCCGGGCGCTTTCTTGGCGGATGAGGCATCACATCTAGACGGTGCGTCCACGTCCATAGCGCCGTCTAAGCTGGCCATAGTGGGTTGCTGAGCGGTAGCTGAGGGTGACGATGGTAGTGGTGGTGGAGCGAAAGCGGAGGTTGGTTGTGGTGCAGGAGATGATTGCTGTGATGAGAAGAGAGGTTGCTGCATCTTTGTCTGAGGTGAATGCATTGTTTGCGGGGCTGGTGTCTGAGTCAATGTTGGTTGATCAATCAGACTGGCAATCGCAGGTGACGCAGATGCTCGAAAGACGTGTGGCGACGCTTGTGCCGACGGTATGGTATTCGACGGAACTGACGTTGGCGGCGGAACGTATGCTTTGGTAGAGCCTCGTATGGGATCGTAGTTCTGTCCGCTGGAGAATGGCCTTGGAGTTGGTGTGTTTGATGTTTGTAACGATGGTGGGACACTGCTGTAAGGTATAGTGCCGGGCGCGCGACGTTGTGGTTGTGGAAGTGCAGTCGGCTTTACAGGTGATGGGATTGCTTGCTGGTAAGCGCCTACCATTTCAGTTATGGTCGGTTGGCGAGGTTGTGCGGGTAGGTCAGCAGGCTCGACCTTGGGTTCGACCTTCTGCTTCTTGCCGCGTGATGTGGCTGGCTTCTCACCGTTTGCGCCTGCAGTCTTGTCTTTAGGTTCCCGGGGCTTGCGCGGTTTCTTTTCCTTTGGCTTGTCATCAACGATAGGTTTGCCGTCTGGTCCAGTTTCTTTCTTTTTCCGTTGCCTTTTAGGCTTCTCCGGCGCAACGCCATTTGTTGTTGACGACGTAGGTGCAGTCGTTTTGCTGTTCGTGGTGTGTGTAGTTGTGTTGGAAGTATAGGCGGGAGCGCCCGAAGCTGCATTTACTACACCTTCACCAAAATCAAAATGTGGGCGGGTAGTATCCTGAATTGCATGATTTTGTGGGGGAGAGATCGGAGGCGACGAGATTGACGACGAACTCCGAGCGTCGTCCTGCATCTTGCTCCCGAACGGTGGGAGCGGAGGGGGGTCCATAACAGTGATGTTCGACGACAACAGCGCCAAGAAAGTCGAAGATAATAATCGCAGGCAACAGTGCCGAGTTTGCTTGCAATATCGATCGCAAATTGAGGTTGTAGAGGCTCAGTTGTGAATTCGTTGCATTTGAAGGTGGTCAGCCAATCCGAAGCGAGCTTGAGACGTCTGCGGATGCCTTCAACGTCGCAGAATGCTGAGAACAGACGACGATAGCAACGCCCGGCAATACAGGTCGTAGTTGGTGGTGAAAAGAGTCCTCGATGGTGTGAGAGTGTTGCAGTGACTTGTATGAAGTATTTGGTGACGGTTTTGGTGAATACCTGATGACCGGAACACCCCGTTTGATGCAGAACAGTTTGACGACACTGCGACGACAATGAGTGAAAAGTACAGAAGCAGAAGGGCTTCACGAAAGTGGGTGGTGAAAGGGATATGTGAGAAGCTCCAGCGGCGCGGCGGCAGCAGCCAGATCTCGAGACAGGCACGAGGGCACACTAACCGCATCAACGGGCTCCCTAACTTGACTCCACGAACCGAGAGGACCCCGGGAGGCGCGTGGAAACTCACTGCACCGCATCTTTGGCTCCGCCTGCTGGGCCAGTGACTTGAATAGCCAGACAATTTGCTCCTGACTGGCTTGCTCTCGGAGTCCCTCGCCGGGCAGGGCTGATGTTGCCAAGCACATATTACATACAACTGCATTGGCACTATCGTTATGAATTTCGATATTCTGGCCTTATTGAAGCCTTCGCTTTGGGCCAGAGCAGGTCCACACCCAAATTTACCATCATTCTCATTTGACACCATCGTGCATCGACCGATCCGATATACCATCCCTATAGTTCGAGATCCGCGCTTCCGGGTCAGCGGTCGGTCAGCATAACGGCAACAGTGATAGAAGTATGAACACACGGCCAATCATCATCATACATCGGAGCTGAAAATGTTATATGAATGTGTCCAACCTCGTTTGCGATAAGATCGCATAATAACAATCACGAATTCGGGAATGTCGAGTAGTCGACGCATGTCAAAAGAATCCTTATACAGACCCCTGCTCACTAGCTCGATGCTAGCGTCCGTGCCACAACCTTATTATCCGCCTTCAACTTCTGTATCGAGCTATTTGCATCACCTCCACAAAAATGTTGCGAGGCGAAAGATTCGAGTTGAATCTTGACGATAATCAGGAAGATGAACAAGAACGAAGCAAGCCGTTGCCAGGCGCGTTCGTGGGAGATGTCTTGGAGCGCAAGCCGGCAGCGCCAACGCCTCCAAGTGCTCCAACGCTGAAGAGCAAGACCGGATTTCCTGAACATCGCAAGCGCAAGGTTGAGAGTAGGTTCAAGCAGCAGAGTGCTGTGAAGCAAGATCAGACTATCTCGGATGCTGCATCTTCCGGATTACAGCCAGTACTTTCGCAAGATGGTTCTCCACCAGTCGAGCATGTCGGTAGTGGCGGCGCAACGACTTGGGAGGAAGAAGAAAAGGAGCGAATCGACGCTGACAACCGACGGAAGCTCTCTGGAATGTCTATTCAGGAGATCGAAGAGGAACAGCGAGAACTCATGAGCAGTCTTAGTCCTGCTATGATACAACGTTTGCTCCAGCGGTCCAATATTGACAGTGGAGGTACCGAAGCAGATCTGTCAAGTCAATCAACAACAGAGCAGCCAGCACGGAAGACTAATAGGTCAGTCGCAAAGACTGTCTCGTTTGCAGAGCCTGCATTTGTGGAAGACGAACCTACACTGGGTGATGATGCAGAACTCCCCGAAGTTATCAATCGAAATGGCGATACTGAAGCCGAAGATCTACCACACGACAGCGTGCACTTTCCACAACCTAAGCAACCGCCAGAGCTGAACCCAGACTCGGAGACTTTCTTGGACGATCTACATCAGAAGTACTTCCCATCTCTCCCCTCAGATCCCTCCAAGCTGGAATGGATGCAATCTAGTAAGCCGGCAAAGACCAGCTACGATCCATCAGCTACCGGCCTGAACCCAAAAGAGCTCCGCTTCTCTTTTACGGGCGACCTCATACCGCCTAAGACTGCCTCAGAAATCTCGGTCACCGCTGGTCTGCATCATCATGGTGATGCTCCGGAAGCAGCAGGCTATACTATCTCGGAATTGGTCCATCTTGGCCACTCCAGCTTCGCGCCACAGCGATGTATCGCATTTCAGACTCTTGGTCGGCTGCTATATCGGCTCGGCAAAGGCGAGTTCGGTGACTCGGGTGAAGCTGGTGCAGGCACGGAAGGGTCCGAGGACACATTCGGTGCGCTCGCGCGAGGGATCTGGCGGGAGGTAGAGAAGGAGAAAGTGGTCGAGATGCTGGTAATGGAGAGCGAGGGCAGAGGTATAGATCGGGGTAAGCATGTCAGTGCGAAGGCTTATGCTACGGAGGCGGTTTGGCTGTGGCAGAGGGGTGGTGGGAGGAGTTGGAAAGCCGAGTAGATGTTCGGCACCTCATGAGGGTGGCATACGGCTTCATCATATCGCTCGACATTACTCCTGGCATAGTTCATGACTTTCGTGCTCGTATCTCGTCAAATAAATGTCTCTTGTGAGATGCACCGCCACATATTTACGCCCCACACAATTTCTTAGTTCAGAACCTGCCATCTATAATTAATCTCCCGAAATCACTTCGTCTTGAAGACAAACCACATGCACCAGTCGACCGCGAACCTAAGCCCAGAAGCCCGAGTCTAGACGATCTGTACCCGCGGCGCGCTTAGCAGGTGCGGTGTCAGAGACGGCGGTATGGCGGAGGCATTGGAGGAAGCAGGGAGTGGTTTGACCGCGACACTGAAGGATCTGTTCTCTGGCGCTGTCGGTGGTGTCGCCCAGGTACTAATAGGTATGATCTTCTGGAATTGGCTGTTAGCTGAGGGTGTTTCTGAACATTGTGCTTTGTCAACACATTCGCATAGCAGCCCGGCTCTCCATTCACTCACCATTTGAGGCCGGTTTCATACTCGAAAACCAGTAAGCTAACCAATCTTACAGGACAACCCTTTGGTAAATCAGAGCTATACTCCGCGAGCCACCCATCGTTTTAACATACCACAGACATCGTCAAAGTCCGACTCCAAACCACAACCAACTACAAAGGCGCCTACGACTGTGCCTCTCAGATCCTCAAGAACGAGGGCGCCAGCGCCTTCTACAAAGGCACACTCACCCCCCTCATCGGTATAGGTGCCTGCGTCTCGGTCCAATTCGGCGGCTTCAACTACGCCCGCCGTGCCTTTGAAGCACAGAATGCCGCGAAGCAAGGCAAATCCATCGCCGACATCGAAGCCGCGCCTCAACCTCTCTCCTACGGCCAGTACTACTCCGCAGGCGCCTTCGCCGGTATCGTGAACACCATCCTCTCTTCACCCATCGAGCACATCCGCATTCGGCTGCAGACACAACCTCATGGCGCGAACCGCCTTTACGCTGGGCCTCTGGACTGTATCTCCAAATTATCCCGTAGCCCAAGCATACCTATGGGACTCTACCGCGGTACATCCGTGACGTTACTGCGTGAAGCGCAGGCGTACGGATTCTGGTTCCTGACCTTCGAGTATCTGATGCAGAACGATGCGAAGCGCAACAACGTGGTACGAAAGGAGATTCCCACCTGGAAGATTGCTTTGTACGGCGGTATCGCGGGAGAAATGTTATGGATCTCATCGTACCCCTTCGACGTGATCAAATCGAAGATGCAGACCGACGGCCTGGGCGATAAGCAACGGTACCGGAGCATGCGGGACGCGTTCGCGCAGACGTGGAAGCAGGAGGGCGCATTTGGCTTCTGGCGAGGCATTGGACCCACGTTACTGCGAGCCATGCCGGTCAGTGCGGGAACGTTCGCAGTAGTTGAGCTGACGATGCGGGCCATATCTTGAGACGAGCTAAGGCATCTGCGTTGCACACCATGTGGAAGACAGGTTAGGCATATAATCTGCATAGCTTGCGTTGCGAAGCATTTGGTTATCATATGTATATACAAATCACAAGTCGCAAATAACATCTGCTCTAGCGATGGCCACGTCGCTGTACATCCACAAGCCGACCAGAAGTCTGCTCGCTACCTGTTGCTCGAAGGACTTGTCTCACCGCTTCTCGAAGCCGCGCATCTCCTCGAACGGGTACATTTCTGTCCAACTCTCCGGCATGTTAGAAACGAGCATCTTTCGCACGATCGGTTTCTTGGTAGAGCTTCTCCTTCCAACTTGCGTTGTAGCCGGTGAAGGATCGTCTGACGTGCCCGTGAAAGCGTCCACGACTTGGTGCTGGCTTGTGCTTGGCAGGCGAGCAACTGATTTGGTGCCCGTTGTTCTGGACGCGACGTTCTGCTCACTCCGTAAGGTGTCCTCAGGCTGCCGTGCCATGTCGAATGTTCGCCACGATAAATAGGACTTTGCGCTGGGTGGTGCAACTCGTTTGATCGCCGCCCTCTGCCACAGCCGCCGGTTATGGAGCCAATACTTCCCCTCTTGATCCTGCCGTACGCCTGGAGTATAGCCTTGCTTCACCAATACGCGTTGCCAGTGCTCAAATACCAGCTTATCGACTTCGACCGCTGTGCCTTGGCCTTCGATCGCTTCCACCAGACTCATGATGTACTGCACTTGCGTGCGACTCAGGCGTCCATATACTGTGAGCGGGCGGGTTATGCCAGCCTTGACCATCGCGCGCGACATCAGCGCAGAAATCGGTGCACCCCGATCGCGCAGGAGCCGGTAGCACTCCCACACTCGTCGGTAGGCGATGCGGCTATTGACGTGAGGAGAACATGCCCACGCGTATGCAGCTTTGTGGACGGTCTCAACGTGCTCCGCGGTGAGGCCATTCCTTTTCTGTGATCGAAACTCGACAGAGACCGTATCGTCTGGTGTCGAGCGACACAGGACGTCAAGAATTCGATCTCCATGGGTGTGACCGCGCTCGATGAGCTTCACAGGAAGGTCGGGGCACTTCTGAAGCGGTATGCTTGGCATGGACCGAAATATGAACAGCGCGTAATTTGGCAAATCAGACGCAAGAAAGTGCTGTACAAGCTTCACGGCAGTTTCGACGGGGACAGGAGGACCCTTGATCCTACGGCGAAGGTCGATAAACAGATTCTTGGTCCTACTGTCGGGTTGTGTCGCTGTGTAGACGGCGATTATCTCACTGACGACGCGGTCATAAGCCAGACCTGAGCCTGCCAGCAATTTGACGAGGTCGTTGAGAATGTATGCACCCGGATCTTCATCCAACTTGCTGAACTTTGCGCAGAGAGTGTCGTAGTCAATGTCGGAAGTACGAGGGCCATTGGGTTGGAACTGCTTGCAAGTAGCCTTGGCGAACATTGGAACATCGTCAGCAATCTCGGTGGTCGGATCGTCTGATTTTGCTGTATAGTGCGGCACCCAGTGGCGGAGCAGTGCCCATCCGAACTTGCTTCTGAAGATATCGCCAAAGTGCTCGGGAAAGTCAGATGGTTGAAAATGCTGGGCTAGTAAGTGATACAGCTTATACCACGGATCTGTTGAATTGTCCTTGATGGTACCGAAGTCTTTACCAGGTCGTATATGAGCTAGCCAGGCGATTATCGCGGATTGTCGCTCTTGCTTGTCGGACGACGCTTGCAGAATCCTCTCAGTGAGAATCGGAAACACATCATGGGCCGCTTTCGGCAGCCGTATGAACTTCGGTATCAGCTCTCGACCACCAGGCTGATCGTACAGGAGATGCATGCATATCGAGGTCAACTCTTCGATGCCAATCTCCGAAACACGCGCTCGCGACCTGACATTGTTCGCGACTGCACTCCAAGTTGTCTCCGGAACGCCTGATTTGGTACCAAGCCATTGCACTAGACGTAGTGTGAGCTGGGCGTCTGGCTCGTTCGCTGTGCTTTCCAGAAACCTCAATATCTTTTCAATGTCGGCCTCGTTGGATGTATCTTCGCGCGCCAGTGGATCGAGAAGAGCCTCCATAGTGCTCTTGCTCGTTTCAACAGGATCCGGCACGCTGAAGAAATCCTGGCCCCAACCAGCCGGCGAATATGTGCTCTGCTCAGGCTTCTCATGGCCCAATGGTGCTTGTGGAGGTCCGTTCTGACTCCACCAACTCCGACCGCCGTCAGTCGTGGGCGGTGGTGTTCGCGAAGGAGCCTCCCATTTGCACCCCTTCCAGCCATTGTCAAACCCACGCGGTGGTGCTGCCTTCCCAAAGCCAAAGAGTGCTCCAAGATCAGTGCCCGGCGGTACAGCATTGTGTGCTACCGACTCCATGCCCATTCGCCTCTTCGCCAGCCGCCGTCGAGCTTCCAATGGGCCAGGTACGTTGCTGCCATAGCGTCGGTGGGTGTGAGATACTCGTGCGAAGCGGTGGAATGCCCGAATCAGGACATCGTCGGTGATCCAGACATGCTGAACTGCTTGAGCCGCGGCCCTAGCATTGCCGCATCGCATGAGAGAATGTGCATGAGTAGGGTGTAGGTGGAGAGGAGATGTGCATTGCTACGGAGAGCTCGTGAGGTCCTTGCCGCGGAGGTGCCTGCCAAGACCCGGGCAAGATGAACGCCTTCAAGAAGTCGACGAGTTGATTCATGCAGATGAATGTAAAAGTACCCGTGTCATCATGATAATACGAAGTCTGCTACTGCGGCACGGTGATAACTGTCAATACCAATGATGCGCTTGATCGATACTGACGAGCATTTACAGGCCGCCGCGCCCTCCCCAAGTCCACCACTCCCAGTGGCACCCTCCGGCGACGAACCCTTACAGGATCACCATCTATACAGCAACAAGAGCAACAGCAAGCCCCTAAGAACACCCTTCCCTCCGAGATACGCGACCCAACAGATCGAATAGCACAAGACTTCGCCTTCTTCCACCACCAAAAAGCCCACACCCAACATCTTGGAACAACTGTCGCCTCCCATTACAGACCTCACGAACTCGTCGCGAACCCGCCTCGACCGCAAGACATTACCCTCGAACTGCTGATGGCAAGTCAAGCACACATTGGTCACGCGACCAGTCTATGGCACCCAGCGAACGCCAAGTACATCTTCGGCGTTCGTGGGCAACACGATCCCATCCACATCATCAGTCTCGACGTCACAGCAGCATATCTACGTCGCGCCTGTAAGATCATCAAAGGAGTAACAGCACGCGGCGGTTTGGTGCTCTTCGTGGGCACACGAGAAGGTCAAGCACGGGCGGTAGTAAGAGCCGCGGAACTGTCTGGAGGGTGCCACCTGTTCACCAAATGGATCGCCGGCAGTATCACGAACGGCCAACAGATCCTGGGTGCTTGTGCGAAGAAGGTGGTTGATGAGAATGATGTGTCGATTCCTGGCTTTGGTGACCAATTACCGCTGACTGCGGCACTCAAGCCGGACCTGGTCGTCTGTCTCAACCCGCTGGAGAACTACACCCTCCTCCACGAATGCGGGTTACACAACATACCTACAGTTGGCATTGTCGATACTGATGTGAACCCGACGTGGTTGACGTACCCGATCCCAGCGAACGATGACAGTCTGCGGTCCGTGCAGGTGATCTGCGGCGCACTGGGACGGGCTGGAGAGGAAGGTCAGAAAACGAGGCTGGCGAGAGCAAGGCAAGGAATCGTCGTGCGCATGCCTTCGCACGGCCTCAACCCACCTACCGATGGCCAGGCAGAGCGAGATCTTGAGATCGAAGAGAGGGCACGGTTAGCGGAGGTAGCCGTCCAGGAGGAGCTGATGATAGAAGCAGAGGCCGCAGCTGTGGAACATGTCCGACAGCGGCGTGCGGTGAAGGACTCGGAGGCTCCTGATGCCGAGCTAGCAGAGCTGGCCGCGTTGGAAGATGGAGGTTCCGTTGAGGCTGCTATGTTCGATCGCTCGCTGAAACGAGGACAAGACGAGGATGAGTACGATGCTGAGGAGGACACGCTCCAGTCGTATGAGCGTGATCGACCATTGTCGTCGGAAGAGCTTGCCGAGGCTCTTGCGGTAGACGAGCAGAGTGGCTTTGACCAAGACGAGTTCGTGAGTCCAGACGATGCACCGGAGAGAAGTGACAGAGTATAGGTTCGGGCTTTGTGTCATATGTGTACAGTATATAGGCCTCTGCATAGCGAGCGAAAGCGATGATCAGCAATCACACAATCCACAGCACATCCCAGAAGATCTTCGCAAGCAAATAGCAGCACATCCGAGTCACCTTGGAATCAGGTCAGGTAACACTCCTCCCACCACCGTCCCTCTCTCAAAACTCCAGCCCCAGCTCCTCCTTCGTCTCCGCAATCTTTTCCTTCTCCCCTACGATGGTCACAATCGTCTCCCACAACTCCTTCCGAACGTTCTTCCTGGCATTAGCAGTCTTCTGCCACGTCTTCCAGTCCTTCGAGATCTTCTCGCGCTGCTCAGCACTCATCGGCTGCACGCTCCCGCCCTGCAACTTCTCCAGACGAGCCGACATCTCGGTTTGTTGCTGCTCGAGCGCCGTCACGGAAGCTTGGAGCTCGGACATTGGCACGAACGTCGCGCCGTCGTGAAGCGCTTTGCGTAGCTGCTTCTCCTCGAGCTTGAGGGTCTGCGTGGTCTCGCGGAGACGCGTGGTTTCTGCTTCCATGGCTTCCAGTGTCTCTGTCGCGGACTCATCTGGCTCTTCCTGTGATGAATGAGCTACGGTGGTGATAGTGGAGTGCTTGCGGGAAACTTACCTGAATGACATGGTAGACGATCTGCTTGCCAGCGGCTCTGCCTTCGATGTCGTTCCGCTCGTGCATGTCTTTGAGCAGCTTCGCAGCAGCAGCCTTGGTCACGCGGTTCTTGAGGTTGGAGCTGATGTCTGTTGCGCTGTAAGGGCGATTCTGCTTGCGTAGGTAGTCCATGATGAGGGCGGCGGACTGCTCAGGTGTGAGTTTGGCTTCCTTCTCGCCCTTGTCGGCGTCTTTCTTGGTGGGCGCCATGGTCAGAGTCGACTTGAGTTGGAGTAGGATAGGACGTGATGTGATGTGAGGTGGAAAGTGGAAGTGAAGACCAAGTAAGGCAGATGGATGGAGTGAGGTCAAAATATAGTTTGGGGAGGAGCACCTTCGCACCTTCCCTATGTTACCGCAAATGCATTCGTAGCCTGGAACTTCCAACGTTGACCGATCCTATTCCATGAAGCTTTTATGAACCGTGGCCTATCCCAACGCCTCGATAGTCCCTGACCCAACCTCAATCTTCCAGCTTCGGTATGACCTGCTCTAACCACGTGCACATATCTCGCAACAACGGTCCGCTGAGGGCATGACCCAGGCCTTCGTACTCATGCACATCCATCGCACTGCGATTCAGTCCCAGGTCTTCCAACTTCTTCAAAGTCTGATTCCAGACCCGCTTAGGTATCAGCTGGTCCTTCTGGCCGCGCGCCAGGAACACTGGGACTTCGCCAACGACAGGTGGTAAGTCGGCGTGCGCCCTCAAGTCGTTGATCCTGTACCCAGCTGCAAGTGGCAGATATCCCATGAGGCCTGCAACGCCCGCCAACTTACCACTGTACTTTTGGCTCACGAGATCGGTCAGCAGGCTCATCGCACAGCCCTGGCTGAAGCCACCTAGCACTATGCGGTTTGGAGGAATGCCCTTGTTCCCGCAAGCCTCGATCAGACTCTCAAGGTACTTGACTGTCTTCAGCATGCCTGCTTCGTCCTCATCGTCCTGCAGCTCCGGCCGGTCTGTCATATTGGACAAGTTGTTCGGGGTGTACCAGGCTGTAGTCATGGCATCGCGGCTCTCTTCGGCGTTGGGGATGATCCAGTGCCTTGCGAAAGGGTCAGCAGTGTCTTAGACTTGAGAAGGGGTTTACGGATCAGTCACTTGCATCCATGACATCTTGTCGTTGTTCTGAAATTGGTCGGCCACATCTACAACCAGTCAACCTCTGTGTACTCGTTCTCGAGTGGTTGGTATGTACTTTCTAGTCCTTCCGCAGTGTCACCTAAGCCATGAACGAAGATTATGGCAGCTCCATGAGCCGGATCCGAAGCTGGCTTGGTCGCAGGCTTGTATAAAGGATCCTCTCTTCCCTTCAGACTCGGCAGGGTCATGCGTCTCTGTCTTCCAGCCATCTTTGCTCCTTCTACTGCTCGAGGTCTGTGGGCTAGTTGTTTTGAGGTTGACGTTGGTCGTTCACTTGGGAGGTCATCCAGAAGACGACCGAGCAATGTACAACGCCTACATGGTCACGCGAACTGTGTAGCCTTCACCCGACCCGCTGATCGCACGAGCAATACTCGGGGTGCGGTCTAGCGGAGGACCTCGGGTTGTTTGCAGCAGCTCGGTTGAAGGTGAGCTCGCTGCTGTTTTGCCTAAGTCTATCAAGGGAGCGGGACGTTCCGTCTTAGTAATTGCGTCTTTTGGTTGTTTCTAGCCTTCTATCAACCACGAACAGCATCATAAGACGTAGCGAGGATGGCGACAGGACCGCTGCGCTTCCGTACACCACACATCGAAGAGCTTCCGATCACACAATCAAGACAAGCTCCTGGCTTTGCATGGGTAGCAGTTGCGGCTCCACCAGAGGATCCATCGAAGAACTGGGGCACATCGAATCGCAAGCGGGCTCGTGCTGCTGCCACCGGACAAACAGACTCGCAAAAGGAAGCGCTTAGTGCGCGACAGCAACGAGAGACCGAGCGCAAGATACGGGAGCTCAACAGCGACAACTCGAAGGATGTGCAGATACCGATTCCAAAGAAGGAAGCTGGTGGTGGAGGAGGCGCGCGAGCTGGCAAGACTACGAACACAAAGAAGATATTAGCGTCAGGGAAGACCTTTGCGCATTATCTGGACGACGAGGAAGCAGAGATTGCCAGGACTGGGCGGAGGGATGGCGAAGCTGAGGTCGTCCCAGCAGCTGTGCAGCAGCAACGAGCCAGCAAGACGCCACTCGCGCGCCGCAGACCACGAGAGGAAAGCAGTATGAGCGGCAGTCCTGCGCCGTTTAAGCCTGCTTCATCGTACGCTCCACCTAGCGATGCTATGGATATAGATCCCGGCGAAGACGATGATGTTGTTGCGTCTATGCCCTCACAGGCGAACATCGAGGCTCTGCTCAATATGCCTCCTTTGACCTACAATCAAGCACGCTCCGCACCTCCGCCCACGAACGCACCGCCGCCGCGCAAGTTCTGCGAGGTGTGCGGCTACTTTGGGCGCGTGAAGTGCATGAAGTGTGGAGCCATGACTTGCAGTGTCATGTGCAAAGATACGCATGATGACCAGAGGTGCCAGAAGTTCTACGCCTGAGCATCCATCGAACAACAACGATTTCACGGGTGCGTGCATCATTTAGCGAGGAGTTTCGGTCTGCATCATCTTGGTGAAAAGTTCGGAGGCTTGGTGCGTTTTTGCAGACCTTCGCTGAGAGCATGCAAACGAGTCTATGAGTCCAGGCATCGGTTCGACGGACATCAGAGTTGGGGGATCGGATCCTACTCGATATGCCGGAACGATATGACTTTTACGGTGAGAAAGTCGCAGTTTTCCATACCACAACTCTTCGCACTCTTCCTCAGTCGTTTCTTTCGTTTGATGTGATCCGGAAACAGGGATGACACGAATATTTGAGCGTATTAAAACACTGTGGTTCTAAAGCAGAAAATACCTGCAGACGTGCAGAGTCAAGACTAACAACACTGCCTCCTAAGATACATGTACATCGTCCGCGATGTAACACCATCTTCCTCATGACAGATCGCTCGTCATTCTCACATTCCTGCACAATGACGAGACTTCACCTGTACCTGGTCTCTTAACGTCGATCCTTCGATTTACGAGCCACAGCGAACAGATATGTGGCGCGGTGGAAGCACGATGCCGTGGGAGGCGTGATTGTACCTCTTATCTTCTGTTTGAACCACGTGAGTGAATCACAACATCTCGCATGTCCATCCGGTGATCGTCCGTCCGTCACGTGTTGAATCTGCTGGACCACTGATCAAAGGTCCGTAGCCTCACTTGACCTCTCATCAGCTTCGAAGACCTCGCACGAGTCGCTGCAGCCCAACGTTGAACGAGACGGCCCTCTCACGATTATTCGCCGATCGACGCACTGACGCACCTCGTGCAGCGCCGTGCCTTACGCCACACCGGCTCCTCAGAGTCCAGACACTGCGTGGCACAGTGCCGCTCTCCTCTCCCGTAGTAGCGCCACTAGTAGCGGTTACCATCAATGTCGATCGTGAGGCGTCGCGCAAGCATGAGTTGGGTCGTTATCGACAGTGGCTCGAGTGGGTCAAACCGCTGGCGTATCAGCACGATCGGCTTCACGGCATGAGGATTCTAATCTCGGTCGCAATGGTCGGCAGAGCTCGCAAGCCACCCAACTGTGGCGAGGCCTTGCCGATCAACCGATCAAGTAGATCAATTGCTCGATATGTACTGATGTGGGAAACCTCATTTGTGGCGCCACGTAAGCCAACGCTTCGACAACGGTGAGTCCGTACTAGGGATGTTGACAGTAAAGCAAATCTGCACTGCGCCAGGTAGGGCAAGGTGTGAATCAACGCTGCTACCCGTACCGTTACGTATATGAGCAGTCGGTTGTTAGTAACGCTCGCCGCATTCCCTGAATATGCCCCGGAGATGACTCCGGAGGTCGGCTAGTACGAAGGCAGGAGTGGAGAATCCCGTCACTATAGACGCTATAAAAGAGAGGACCTGCCTCCGGTTCCATATTCCTTGGCTTCCCATGACTCGCCGTGTGATGAACGATTGCGATGCGGAGATGAGCGGTCGAGGTTGAGGAGATCGAGAAGGTGTGATCCGTTATGTTGCAACACACCCGGTAGCATCTGTGTGTGGGCGCGTTTCAGGAGTGTGGAGGTTGATGGAAGGGTTGAACTCTGTATGGCAGCCGTGATTGCCGTGCTTGTGGCCCTGTAGCACGTGTTGCTACTCGTCCGACGGTTGCAGCAGTTCGATCACTCGAGTAACATTAACCGCGGTGCGGGTAAGCCGTACGTTTACGATTAACAATGAACGCAAAGTGTTATGTGAGTCATGATTTGATTAGAGGGACTGTCTTATCTCGCCTGTGCGTTATGGTATCTCGCTTCAAGGCGTGATAGTCCGTTGCTTCATCCGTGAAATGGGTGTTTAAATTACTGTGTCCTGTGCCTGCTGTCCTTAACATAATCCTGCAAAGCCAATATGTGTGCTTTGAATCAATCTCTCGCGAGTGGGTATCACAAATCGAATGGTATCGGCGTCTTGGCCTGCGCGTAAAAAAAATTCGATGCAGTTTGGCGAACGCGTAGTAGTCGTGTGGTCGTGACTGCAATAAAGATGATAGAGGATGAGCCGAGGCGCGCAGCGCTCTCAGAAGAGAAGTTTCAACTCGTAGCCAGTTGAACTGACGTTGTGGATTGTGGGAACGTCGCCATCGCACTGGATGTCGGTTGGTCCAGCGTCCCATTCGCGTCCAGAATTAGTGGGTGTCTCTGGGCGGATCTCACAGAACTCTGCCGTCATGTCCTGGCCTTCTGGCAACGCCTTGATGCATTCGTCGTCAAAAAGGATGTGTAGGCCGTTGCGACTGATTCGAACAGTGCGGAGCACTTCAGTCGGCTCGATCTCGCACTTCGTGGCGACTGTGTTGACAAAGTCTTTCAACGTCCTTCGATAGACGTAGATAGCGCGATGGAAGTTGTCGCCAGGTGCTCGACCAGCCACTCGAGGCTGAATGTAGAAGCATGCCACTGGCTTGATTGCGGGCTCAGGAGGGGGCTGGTAACTCTGGTCTACGCCGAGTGCCTCGATCCAGCCTGACATCGTGCCGCTGTGTGGGGATCGAGTTTGCACCTTGACGGGCACGACTTCTGGTGGGCTCGCCAGTTGTTGCGGATGTACTGGCGACCTTCGAAGATCAGGAATGGCAGTTTGTGTTTGGTTACGCCATTCGGTCGAGTTCGTTCTTGACACACTGTCCAACGGAGTAGGCTGCTGAACCGGTTGCTGCATGTTCGAGTCACTTCGGCTGACGGAAAGCGATTTAGTGCTGGGCGATGGTGAGACTAGCGAAGACGATTGCCCAGTCTGCGAATTCGTGCTCTGTCTTTCCCAGCCACCTGCATCGATCGACTCCAAGGGTACAATGTCCAGGGACTCGCCTGTCAGTTTGACCGGGTAGAGGTCAGGATCGTCGTCGTTCTCGCCCCGCAGGTAGAGCACGCATGCAGGTCGAGTCGACGTGAACATGTCCGAAAGTGTCATGAGCTTCGTTTGCAAGTCGTCCTCTGCGCTTCCGGCGCGGCCACTGTTCGATGTCATGGAAGACATAGACCAAGTTCGACGATGCTTCGGAATCTTGCCTGTTCGTCCATCCATGGTCGGAGCCCGTGCTATGGACCCAGCACGTTTCCGCTTCCCAGAGTCGCGCATGCCGGATTCTATCTGAGCCACCTGCTGATTCAGCTTCTCCATCGTCTTCTTGACGTGTGCAACATCGTTTGACAGCTTTCGCTCGGCTCCATGGTCTCTGAACAGCTTGACTTTGCCATAACATACTTCAGGTTCGAAGATCTGCGAAGGTCCCGGCATCTCCCCAATCATTTCCGTCTTTGCGCACAGTCGAACAGGAATGCCTTTTACCCCTTTCGAGTGGCTGAAGTCGGTAGAGAGGAAGTTGAATCGTACGGAGATCGGACACTCCAAAGCGCCTGCCGGAGGACTCCACACAACGCAAAAGCCGTCGAACGAAGCACTTTCGAGCTCGACTCTGGGTTTGCTTGGATCCTCAGCTCCTCCCATTTGACCAGACTCGACGTATTCGACAGCTTGCAGTCGTCCACCCCTTTGATGCGCTTCGTTCGTGCCTCGTCCTTCCTTCCAAAGTTGCCAGCATGCCGCAGGTTTTTGTCGCTGTTGCTCGTCCTCGAAAGACACGCGAACAAAAGTTCGATACCGAACGAGACCGCCATGTTGCTTGCCTTTTGTGTCGAAAACGTTGAGCGTATATGCCTGGCCTTTGTTGAGGTATGTGACAGGTATTTCATCCGCATGCTTGATCATCGCTGTTGGCGCGTTGAGCGTGACGTGGTAGCGAAACCTGATTGTGGTCAGTATCCCATCATACGGCTCGTGATCTCAAGACTTACTTCTCGCCTGAAGGATGCACTGGCGGTGGGTGCATCGAGTTTTGCAAGCTTTGCGAGTGGAACAACATGTGAGGAGAATGTTCTTGCTGGTGCATATGCACGTCCATGTTCATGTCGTCCACTGGTGACTCGCCAATTGGCCCGTCCAGATGCTCAAATGACGGTTGGTGTGTAAACTGATGTGGTGGGAAGCCAGGGTGGTGGTGCATATGGATCGGGTTCATGTGGTGGAATGGCTGTTGCGGTTGATGTTGCTGAAGATGAGGCGGTACGTGGTTGTGGAATTGTTGAAAAGCGGCTGCCTGGTGGCCGGCATGCATGGCGCCGTCTGAAGCAGGAAGCGAGAGGGGTGTTCCGAGTGCCATACCAAAGCCCGGCGTGTGGAGGTCACCAGCCTGGTTGTGATGGTGGGCATTCGTGCCGTCGGGAGTGGGAGTGTAGTAGCCAGTCATCTGATTCGCGAACATGCTGAAGTTTTGGCTGTTCGGGTCCATTATTGAGGGAGTAAGACCAGAAGGACCGAAGGACCAAGGCTCGTTTGAGCCTTTTGGAGTGGGGTCCGCATGTTCGTCTGCGTGTCTGTAAACTCTGTCAGCTATGATCGGGGGACGTATGTCGTTGCTTGAGGATGTGATGAGAGTCCTATAGGTGTCGTACCGTGGTTCCAGTGCATCAGCTAGCGACGTCTCTCCCTGCGCCGATGCGCTCGATGTAACTGCACCCGCGCTGAATTGTGGGAAGGTGTCTCTGAAGTTCTTGTAGAGCTCATTGCTGGGCTTTTGCGACGTCCTCCTGCGATATGGTCAGCGGTTGTCGAAGCTCTAAAGGTTCGAAACGTCGCAACCCTGAAGCCGATCGGTGGCTGGAGGGAGCCAGACGTTGGAAAGAGAAGGGCGCCAGATTGCAAACTCACCGATGGAACATGACTGGTAGGTCGTACACTCAGCATGGAATGCTGTCGACGTTCGAAGCAACGGAAGAGGAAGTGAAGATATCGTCTCAATCGTCAAATGTAATTGCAGGTAGACTGAAACGTGAGGCAGATGAGTTTCTCAGCCACAAGTTCGAAGGGCAGCGGGGCCAGGCTTAAAGAGTAGACCTTGTGGAACCCTTGTCGCAGACGTGCATGGGCTAACGCTAAGACTCGGTCCACCTAAGAGAAGACACGAGACGAACAAATGGCCGCGCCACACTTTGACGACCTTCTAGATGTTTGTGGCTGTGCGCTGCTATGATCCTGGAACCCTGTCGAGCTCTTGTGGCTCCTGCTCGAAGGCCGAGGAGGGAGTGGGAATCTCTTCCTTGGGCCCCGCCCTGCCCGCTAGGCTGATCGCCGGTAGCACTATTGACGGGACTTCTGGCTGATAGCGTCGATGGCGTCTGAGCAGACTCGTCATCGGAGAGCGTGCGTGGAGATTTACCTCATATTCTCTCTCGGGGGTCTTTCCGCACGACGCGTCCCGGTGAAATTACAACCTGCATGGAGTGATTTACCGCAGCCCCAGACGGAATATATTGCCGCCCACCCAACAGCGAACGCGTATCCCTTGGATTTCTCGAATGGGTTTCTCGAATCAGTCGCCTAATCTCAACCCGATGCAGGCGTTCAGGCCTCATCGGAGGGTAACACTGAACCCGGAGGCCGCTCGTTTGGTTTGTGATATCTGTTGAGGGCGGTAATTTCGTAGCAAGGACAAAGTCTGGTATCGTTCGGCGCTTCAGATACCAATGCCTAAACCTTCATCGACTCAAGTGAATCCAAGCCGTGGATCTGCGACCTAGCTCTCGTTGTGACAATCTGCGGTTTGGCGAAAGAATCTCCGCACCCAGAGAATACCGACAACTTTGTTCTCCTACGCCTGCGCCAGACGTTTATCGCTTCAACCGGGTAACCACAAAACGTGCGTCAATTCATCCGTAGGGCTCCAGAGAGGGTGGCTAGAGTCGAAACCTTCGTAGTTCGGATCCAACCGACGAGGAAACATCGACCGTGGCGCAGCAGCTGTTCCAGACTCTTCTGCTCAACCCGCGGACGTGGTTTCTGCTGATCGCAGTTGGAATGGGGGTGATATTCAGTCGATCTCTCCACGATTGCAGTTTCAGCCACACCACGTTACATTCTTACCGGAAGCGAATGATCTTCGGCTCGTCAGCCAGGCTCACGACTCGCGACTCGCATTGGCACGATCCAGCAGCCGCCAAGACCACTTGCACGTGGTTGCAGACCGCTTGTGGGTGTCCAGCGAGCATGATGCCAATCCGCAGTTATTCGGCTCAGGTTGTGCCTGGACAGAGCATCTATCGATGTTCCCGGTACCTCTGTGCCTGTCACGAATTAATCGGATAACAGGTGAAACGTCCAGCCACAACGGCTATCCTGGTCAATAGTGATTTTAATGCTTGTCTTACCTATGCCGTCAATGTGAAGCCACCCGGTACAACAACAAAGACACATGACTCCATCGTCATTGTGCTCAAACAGCTCTCCTCCGAAACAGAGCAATGTTCCTCAGCAGAGCCACACCGTGGTATCGTGAGCGACTCCTGCCCTCTGACACGACGCTTCAGCGCCTGCTGTGGCCGTCTCTCCAGCGATATCGATTGCGAAGGTTCCAATGCACTAATGCAGGCTCATTTTGGGAGAAGTGTAACGAGTGGCGAGTATTGAACACTGCGCCGCGCCGTGGATCTTTACCGAGCCGTTCGAGACGGTAATGTCGTTGTGCGCGCTTGCAAGTGATCGTGAATGACGGGGAGCATGCCATGTTGCATTGTTGTCGTATTTCTGGTCGATGATCATCCTATTGGGCGATGGTTCTCCATCTGAATCACCTCGTCCTCGGACCCTGGCCCGGCGTGCATATGCATACGGCTATTGTTGCTACTCCTCTGTCTGAGATGATGGCCGAGATCAGAAGGGACGTTTGGATCGACAGCGTACGCGGCCATGGCGGCTGTCTTCGCCGCAGCGACGGCGAGTCTTCTGCCTCGCAAAGAATCGGTGTGTTCGAGGAGTCGGTTGCTTCTCGTAGTTCGCTGGCTGGAGCCCTGGACGATCTCAACAATATGCACGCCTTGAGTCATATCGATGCGACTACCAGACGGGGAACTGAAGGCTGAGCTCGACCGAGAATTCCTCCTGAGCGAGGCATCCTCAGAGCAGCGAATCGCTGTCAGTAGACTCGATGACGAGTCATCGCGTTCTCGTCTCTGTCGAGCAAGAGATCCATGCTGATGGACAGGAGTTGGAATTTTCGAGCGCCTCTGGGGATTATCAGACTCTGATGGTGTTTGTAGCCACTCTGGAGATGGTGCTGAGGTCGTAGGGCTTTGGGCAACAGGCGTCAGCCGACGCTCCAACAATGAACTCTTTTGCACTCTTGCCTCGAGAGAGGACATCGAGGCACTTTTTCGAAGCAGACGATCTCGAACCGCAGGCGGCAGCACGTCGATGGCAGGGGCGCTGAATGATGCATCGGCGTCGTCGCCCGACTCGAAGGAGAACCTGCGGACATCGCTTGTGTCAACGTTCAACTGTGGTCTCAACCTTGCCAGGAATCCCGACGCTTTCGTTCTCAACGATGGTGCCTTCTGCAATCGGGCTGTAGCCGCAACTGGCTCCCCGGGTCCAGATGGCATCAGGTCGGAAGGATGGCCTGCCTATGGTCAGCGCCTTGCTTGTCGGGCAGTACGCTGAGCAATGGTAACGGCTTACCTGGAGCGGCTGACATGTAGCTGTCTGGCGCGGATACATACCTCTGAGAAGAAGGCACTTCAAAGAGCTTCGGCGGGACAATATCCGGTATGGCTTGACGGTGTCGTTGGCGATTAGGTGCAGTGTTTCTGTGGACCGCCGCAGTACTGTTGTGCTCTACGCCGCCAGTTTCATCCGGAAGAAGGTCGCCTCCACCACCAAACGAGGAGAACGTGTCGTCGGATAGGCTTGGCCTGGATTCGGAATCCGAACGTGGCTCAGTAGGTCTGCTGTTGTCTTCACGCTGCAGGATAGATGCTGAGTCAAGAGGCGGCGTCCCATACAGTAGTGTCAGCTCTGCATCAGTTGCAAATGCTTTCCTAGCAAGAGTCTTGGAAAGGCGTCTCATCTTTGGCGACGGCGATTTGTGCCGCATCATGGCTTTACAACCGTCAGCAACTGAGTTTGGGGAGATCTTCAGCACCTTCTTACCTCTTTGAGAGCTCCACGTCTTGTCTTCATACCTCTTCGACTTCTCCAAGACCTGCAATATGGTTTCTAAGCCGGTATCGTCTTGAGCACCGGTAGGTCTTCCTCGTCTCAACAGACTGTCCTGGCGTGCAAGTGTGACTTCGGCGAGACCTCGTTTCCCTTTCGACAGAAGCAATTCCAGACGTTTCACCTCTGCTTTGTATTCCTCTCTCTCACGTTTCCAGGCACGCTCCAGTGCTTGCCGCTTTTGCGTCTCCACATCAAGCTTACGAAGGAGCTCCGCCTTGTCGTCTCTCACGGCGCGATAACCTTCGAAGATCTGCATGAGGTCGCTGGTGTAGCGCGCTGTGAGCATGTTGTAGGGATCATCTAGTACATTGCACATCATAGAGTCGATAAGCTGGTCAACGTCCGGGCTGGGCGTTGGCTCGTCAGTGATCCACGATGGCACTCTTCGCAAGAAGCGGTCGTGGCCGGATGGCAAGGGGTCGTGATCAAGAGCCGCTGGGCGCTGAGCAAAGTTGGTGGAAAACTTTGGTTTCAGTGCCTTGCGTGGCGTTACTGGCGAGGTATTCACGTCTGAGTCGTCGAGGTCTGCTGCTGGCGTCCGGACTCTTGCCGGCTGCATCATACGTCGCCACTGCTGGATGTCGGCCATGGTGTGCACGACGGCGGTGGGTGTCGTGGAGATCGTACATGTGGTGTTCAAAGAGGAGGCAGACTTATTGGAGGAGATGGAGAAAGATGAGGTGACGTTGGATTATGGTTCTGCAGGCAGTCGAGGAAGGCACGCCAACCGATCGTCTCGCACGTCGCGCCTTCCCTTTGAACGTCTACAAGCAACTTAGATCTAGATGCAACTCGCACTTCCATTCACTTGCCTGGATCTTGGTTGCTGAAATCGTGTCCGTATTCATGGATTCAACAGTAACCTCCCATCCCAACACAACCGTGACCGTAGTGGCAGCGTTGCCATCGCGGATACCAACAAGTACAAACCCTCCCGTCCAACATCAATCCTCCCCAACTCCACTCGTCCATCCTGTAATCAATACAGAACAGTTTCATAGATGTCGCCACCTCTTCATGCACAAACGGCAACAGAGAATCACCGCATGTGTTTGGTAATGAGGTGGTCGTCTGCTTCGATCTCGGCACGTTGAAGTAATCCTTCAGACACCTTGCATGGAGAATGGCTAGGGTCTGTACACACATATGCCATTTGTTTCATTCACAACGTTGTCAGTGGGATTGGGGAAGGTAAGTGGTTGGCGGATCTGCTCGCTGCCACGCCGCAAGCTCGGTGCATTGAAGGCCGGCTGTCTTCTACCTGCTCAAGCAACGCTTCCCGAGTGCGCCATAAGCCCATCGCTCGTTATGGATGTGGATGTCTTCTCCGCAGCCCTCACTTCGGCGCTTGCAGTGTTGTTGATATCGTGTCGCTTATGCCGCATCCCGCTTGCCCTCCTTCACCTCCTTCTGTTCAGACGTCAGTACTCTGACGCATATTTTATTTCCTGATCGAAACATACCAGCGCACGCATTGTGCCGTGAAGCGCATGTCTGTGGTTTCTCCGGAACTTCGGGTCGGTGCCTTTGAGCGAAGGATATCTGTGGGTCTTGGGCTTCTTGATACTGTTATACCACCACCCGTCAGCGTTTGTTCAGAGCGCCTTGCCATCTCTTGAGCTCTGCAGGCCAATTGTGCATTCTCCGAGCTAATAATGGTGGTTAAAATCGTACCCGTTCCTGTGCGCCTTCTTCGACTGATTATGCTGCGACGAGTTCTTGGATTCTGCGCGATGTTAGCAACTTCCTAGTGACACATATGACATCCTACTCACTGGCCATTGCAGCGGCTGTGGTGAGTTGTCGTCTTTCGTGTAGAGGTAGGTGACGGTTTCACTCGATACACCTGATGTCGTCGACCCGCGAAATTCGGGAGTGCGAGCGAGCACGGACCAATGAGTCAAAAGTCGTGGCGGCGCCTGAGAAATTGAAGAAAACATGTGCGGTAAGACTACACTGCATCCTATCAACTACACAGCGCCGGTATCATATCGCACCCTATGCACATGTTCCTCCTCCACCCCTTCAGCTTCGTTCTCTCACCGCTGATAATCCACACACAGCGATCCGCATCTCATATCCCATTCAGAAAGCTCTGTTTACTTGGCTGCATTCTTCGCCATTGTGTTCAATGCACTGCCGTTCTTGAACCACTCGACCTGCGGCTCGTTGAAAGTGTGCTCAAGCTTGATATCGTAGGCCTTTCCGCCATCGGCAGGGTGTATCCTCATGGTCATGGGCTTGCCAACCGCGATCTCAGTGCACATGAGATCGACCTTGTCGTCCGGCTTGATCTTGTCGTAGTCCTCGGGGTTTGCGAATGTCAATGGTAGCATACCTTGCTTCTTCAAGTTCGTCTCGTGGATACGCGCGAAGGACCTGACGATGATGGCAAGACCGCCAAGATGACGTGGCTCGAGGGCAGCATGCTCACGGGATGATCCCTCTCCGTAATTCCAGTCACCAACAACCACCCACGAGATGCCCTTCTTCTTGTAGTCACGAGCAGTGGCGGGAACAGCATCAGTCTCTCCAGTGGTCTGGTTCTTGACCTTGTTAGCTTCGCCGTTCGCCTCGTTGATCGCACCGATGAGCATGTTGTTGGAGATGTTGTCGAGATGGCCACGGTACTTGAGCCAAGGTCCGGCCACTGTAAAATCTTAGTAAGGTAGATAACGCGAGCATCGAGCCATCGTCACTTACTAGAGATGTGATCGGTGGTGGTCTTGCCCTGGGCCTTGATCAAGATGGGCATATCTCTGCGGACAACATATTAGCACATGTTCATGGGTACTGATCTCAACGCCCGTTCTTACAAGCTGTCTTTGCCGTCCCACGCATTGAAAGGCTCGAGAATCTGGAGACGATCAGAGCTTGGCGAGACAGCAACCGAGACCGAGGCGCGATCCTCAGGTGGAGCCTGGTAGGTATCGCGGCCTGCACCGCAAGTCAGCAATAGCGTTAAGTAGCGGATGTTAGCCAGCATACCTGGGTCATATCCGTTGGCAGGAAGACCGGCACCGGTCGGCGCCTTGAGCATGAAATCATTGCCGTCCTTGTCTTTCAACGTATCCGTCAACGGGTTGAAGTTGAGAGTTCCGGCGAGCGTCAGGGCGACGACGAGATCGGGACTTGTCACGAACGCATGCGTGGCGGGGTTGGCGTCGTTGCGGCCGGTGAAGTTACGGTTGTAGGACGAGATGATTGAGTTGGGCTCTCCCTTCTTGACGTCACTATCATCAGGTCAGCATGAATTGCGCTGTGATTGATAGGGTTCAATCTTTACCGTCTGTCCCACTGGCCTTGGTGAGTGACTTGATGTTAGCATATGCACAGCGAAGTAGAGGAAGTGACGGTATCTGGTAATGTCCAGCCAGGGTATTCTCCGCTCCGAGAACGCAAGTGCTGGCACGCAGAGAACTTCCGATCGCACCAGGAGTCTTCCGCGTTCTCGAGATGTCGGGTCACATAACTAGGGATGGAGGGAAGGACACGAGTACTAACCGATGCACTGGTAACAAAAAGTCAGTACAGCTCGTCCTATTCACGATTAGACGGATGAGTAACTCACAGGTCCGCAAGCGTTGGCCAAAACCAGTCCACCAAAGTCCTCGAGCGTCTTGAGCTGACCATCTCTCTCGATCGTAGCCTGAAACGTAAAAGTTAGCAAATAGATGGGCAGACCTCGTGTTTCCGGTCAGACTTACCCGAATCTGCTCGGATCCTGGAGTGACAGTGAACATGCTCTTCGCCTTGATGCCGTGTTCCAAAGCGTCAGTCGCGATGCTTGCCGCACGGCTCATATCCTCGTACGAGGAGTTAGTGCAAGACCCAATCAGCCCGACCTTCAGCTCTTCAGGCCACTTGTTTGCCTTGACAGCGTCCTTGAACTGGCTGATAGGCGTGGCAAGATCTGGCGTGAAGGGACCGTTGATGTGTGGCTCGAGCTCGGAGAGATTAATCTCAATGAGCTCATCGTACTCAACCCCCTCATCCTCGTGAAGCTCAGCGGCGTACTCGCGTGCGAAGTCGCCGATTTGACTCCGCTTGGTCGCAGCGAGGTAGTCGTACATGCGGTCGTTGAATGGGAAGAGGGAGGTCGTTGCACCAATTTCGGCACCCTGAATGATAAAGTCAGCCAATGTCGGTGAGTCGGACGATGTATCAAAGCCATCTGTTGGTTTGAGGTCGTCAGAGATTGGAGATCATACCATGTTGCCTATAGAAGTATAACGTTAGCCAGCATTTCAGACATCACGAGTTGTACCACAACTTACAGATAGTGCCCATGCCAGTGCAGCTGATGCCGTTCGTGCCGGGACCATGGTACTCGATGATGGCACCGGTGCCACCCTTGACGGTGAGGATACCAGCGACCTTGAGGATGATGTCTGAGAATAGTCAGCAGGCGGCACTTTCGAGTCGCAAGCCATCTATTACCCACCCTTTGGTGATGTCCATCCGCTCAGCTCGCCAGTAAGTCTGACACCGATGATCTTTGGTGCCTTGACCTCCCATGGCAGGTTGGCCATAACGTCGACAGCATCGGCACCACCAACACCAACCGCCACCATACCGAGACCGCCGGCGTTTGGCGTATGCGAATCGGTACCGATCATGAGCCCACCTGGGAAGGCGTAGTTCTCAAGCACGATCTGATGGATGATACCAGATCCTGGCTTCCAGAACCCGATGTTGTACTTCGCGCAAGATGTGCTCAAGAAGTCGTAGACTTCCTTGTTGATCGAAATGGCCCGCTCCAAATCCTTCTCGCCTCCGATCTGAGCCTCAATCAAGTGATCACAGTGCACAGTTGTGGGAGTGGCAACGCTCGGCATGCCAGCGCTCATGAACTGCAAGATAGCCATCTGAGCCGTGGCATCCTGGCAAGCGACTCTGTCCGGTCGGAGCTTGAGGTAGCTCTTGCCCCGCTCGATATCTTGCCCATGAGGATCGTCAAGATGCGAGTAGAGAATCTTCTCGGCGTATGTGAGCGGTCGGTTGAGCCGTTGTCGGACGATATTGAGGTTCTCGTTCATCTTTTGATAGTTGATATAATGGCCCTTCTCCCATGGGGTCATCTCGACCTTCTTCGTGAGAGGAGCATCGTGCACCGAGGCGAGGCCGCGACGGCCGGCGAGCCGGGGCTGTTATAAGTACTGTCAGTGGACTGTTGTATGCCAATGCCTACGATGAAGCATGCGTTTCCGGAGAAGAAACAAAAGCATTGCGTACCAACTGCCGCGCTGCTGCTCTCGCAGACAGCATTTTGGGGTTCGGCGTTGCTGCTCGATGGAGTGTGATAAGGTCAGTTCCAAGACCGAGCGATCCTAGCAGCGCACTGGGTGGTATATGACCTCGTGGAGGGAGTGAAGAGGAGTTGTTGCAGTGGAAAGCCGCCGAGCAGCTTGAGCTCTTCTGATAACACGCCGAGCGCCTTCGCCTGTCCAACCAATAGGCATCTTTCGTTTGTAAGCTTTGCCTCCGAGGTTAAAAGATCGTCCACGGCAGGCTTGACTCGAAAACTCCACCTTCTGCAGCACAACAAAAGCATTTGGACAGCTATCTGTCAAGGTTGAAATACCGCTCATAACTCGAACTACTGCCTCATACCAAGTACCTCTTCTTCACCTGCTGCTGTACCGCCACTTCCACCACCACCGCGCAACCATCTCTCCCGCTGGCCCGGCTAACCTCAATCGACCAACATTTCTGACATCGCCTCTTTCTCGGAACGGCTACTTCGGCTCGGATTTGCCCATATCACGACCTGGAGACCAGCGAAATTTTCTCCTGAGCGACGTCGGCAAGGCACAAGCCACCATAACCATCGTCTGCAGACCTGAAAGATTTTATCTAGCGCGGTGTCGTTGACAGCCTTCAATCATCTGTCAGTGCCGACATCGGCATTCTCATCCAACCATGCCTGCGATTCGTGGTGCAGACTCCAAGAAGAAAACTCGGAGAGGGACCCGAGGCCTGGACCAAATCCATGCAGACGTTGCATCGAAGAAGCATCTGCAGCAGCATCTGGATACCCATGCTCCAGAAGACCTGCCCGGCTTCGGCCAGCACTATTGCGTTCAGTGTGCCAAGTTCTTCGAGTCGCAGATGAACCTCGAGAAGCACACCAAGGGGAAGCCTCATAAGAGGCGCTTGCGGCAGTTGAAGGACGAACCGTACAGTCAGAAGGAGGCTGAGGCTGCGGCTGGTCTGACTACGGACAATGGTCGGAAGGAGGTGCGGGAGAGCGAGATGGTGGATGTGGTGGATGGTGTGGATGGTGTGAGCTGAGTGGGCTATTTCATCGACGAACAATATACGAAACGAAGTCCTTGATGTCGTCTCATGGAAGGGCGCTGATGATTGATGCCAGTGACCGTTACGATTCACGTTGCAGGTCGAGCAATCAAGACATCGAGAGCTATATGGTACTCTCAACGTTCCTGAGCCACGACAGCTGTGTCTCTGGACTTCACGCATCTAAGGTGATACTGTCAGGTACAGAAAGTTGCGGTGGAAACAGACGGAGAGTCGCAACCTTGGAAGCTGTGAGGCCGCTTGCATTCTGATGGGGTACGAATTGCGCTTCGCTGAGGTTGGCAACCACAGAACGTACACAGCTCAGCATGATCGAAGCAGGTGTGTTCTTGCATAAGCCATGTCACCTTCGAGGTTCCACAGAAAGTCACAACTCACTGAATCTATCCCAGTATGCTTCAAACCTTGTTCTCCCTGTCGCATCTCCGTCACGTACGTATCTGCGCTTCGAGCAGGATAGCCTGCCGCCTTTGGCGCCATTATGTTACAATCGGTGCTGCTCAAGCAAACCTGAGATGATGTAGATGGTGAAGTCGTGAATATCAAATGAGTACATGAGACTACCGGGAACCTAAGCTAATAGACAATGCAAATAACAAAAGCACGCAAGCCCGACCCGATGGGTGGAAGGCTCAGCTGGTGTCTTGGAGCTGTCATCGAGCTTAGAAGTTTCCAGAGCGTCGCTTGGTATGAGATGCTGTCTCGGAGAACGCTTCCACCCATCAATTTGGCTGGCCGATGGTCCACGATAGTTTCAACGCTTGCGGCCATCTGGTGAGGGTGGCTCAGGGCTCGATAGGGGGGTCGATAGCCCGCTCGATGATGTAGGCGACCCTTGCGAGTTTCTGCTGGCTTCTGCAGCAGCCTGCGCAGGGATAAGGAATGACTCTACGTTTTTCTGGAAATGCGTTCGACAGCTACTCGCAGCTGGACCCATAATCGCGGAAATATCGCGCCATGATTTTCCTTGAGTGCGTAGATCCACGAGCCTTTTGTTGAGAGTGTCGGTCCAGGTGAGCTTACGTCCTCGAGTACCGGCGGTTTTAGCTTCCTGTCGCAGCGGAGGTGGTCCAGCATCCTCAGAAGCATTTCTCGTGGTGCTCACAGTAGCACGCCTCTTGGATCCAGCTGTTACAGGAGAACGACCACGAACACGTCCACTATTCCCTTCTCCTTCAACTGCAAAGCTGACTTGACTACTGTTTGCCTCAGATACGAGGGCCAGACTGTTCGACGTCATAGTTTGTAGTATTCCCTGCAGCTCACCGTCCTGAGACTCGAACCACTGATCCAGCGGTGATTGTAAACGCCGAATATCGTCACTCATAGATCGGCACTCTGCAGCCATCGAATTCAGTTGATGCTGAGGGAACCCTGGCTCGATCGGATGCTGCTTCCCTAGAATCAGCTCCAAACCCGAGCACGTCTCAGCGAGTACTCGTAGGTCGCCAGTCCGCGACCTATAATCAAACATCTGCATGTCCGTTGGCTCGGCCGAGTGAGCAGGTATGCTCGTCAACTTCTGTGCGGTGCCCTTGATCAACTTCTTCATTTCTTCCAGGCTGGCAACTCCCAGGCTTGATATCACGCCCATCTGCCGCCGGAGGACCCCTGAAGCTGCGCTGGACTTGGTGGAAGTTTGAGATGCGGGACGCTGTCCGGACATTGAGCTCGAAGGTCGCGACGCAGTCACATCATCCATTGTTTCCTTTCCAGCTCGGGTTGACGAGCTGCGTTGTGCTGGATCCTGCTGAGGCTTGTCTCTAAACGAACGAGGGCCACTTCTTTCGTAGATGTCAGCTATCTCGGCCGCTGCTTTCTTAGCGGCTTCTCTCAGTGGCGGTGCCGTAGACGCTGGTAGCGTTTGCGTTTGCTTCTTAGGACGGGATGACTGGGGAGGAGCACTGGTACTTGACGACGATACCGCTCCCTGCCCTTTACTGGGCTGTTTTCCGATGCTCTTTTTAGTCCCATGACGAGCTGGTGGCGGCGGCATCTCCTGATTCTCGCCGGTTCCACGTCCCTGTGTCACGGAAGGAGGGGCCATCTGTTGTGGCCTCGGACTCTGAGACTGTGCCACAGGTTGCAGCTGCGGCTGTTGGGTCGCCAACGGTTGAACGAGTGGGCCTGGTAGCCATTTCTCGTACAGCGCCTGCTGCTCGGCCATTAGCGGTGATGTTTGAAACTTCTGCATGACGTCCCGGAAATGAACACGGTCGGCTTCAGAAAACTCTGACGGCTCTTTCTCGTCTTCATACATGCGCAGAGGTGGGATACTTCGAGGGTGTTTCCCATCTAGCTGCCGCTGCTCGTTGGTATAACCACCATTCTCTGTTAGATATGGTAGGCACACAAAGTAGTGATGGCGCATGGACTGATCGAGCTCCATACGTAGCTCAGTCCACTTCGAAATGGTCTCAGGTGATGGTGAGCGCTTAGGGTGTTTCTCGTCTTGGACGATTCTTTGTCGTGCATTTTCAAAAAGGACTTGGACACGTTGCTGGATAGCGTATATGGCCTCGTTGCAGCACTGGGTAGAACAGCACTCGTCGAGGTTCTCCGTGGTTTTGAGCACATTCAAGCATTCAAGAGATGCAACAAGGTCGCACCACTCCGAAACTTCTGTCGAGTCGCCGCATCGCCAGATCCGGTGTATGCGTTTACACATGCTGCCGAGAGGAGTCGTAAACACGGTGGTTCTGCTCTCTGGATGTCAACTGATCGAAGCAATGGGTAGTATGGAAGATACACTTTACTTGAGAGTGTGAAGGCTGAGAAAGGGTAAATGTGGTTGTTTAAGGATCGAGGTCTTCAACAGCAATAGCAGTTCGTTGTAAGCATTCGGCCAGGTTGTGTGAGTCGTAAAGCAGTCAGTATGGTCGTTGACTACCTTATGCTTGCACCTACGACCGGAGACAAATATGAGCAAACGGCGAGCAACAAGAGCGCCACCATCGAGTCAGCGGCGATATTATTCGATTGCTTTGCTCATTAGCGAGATCCAAGCCATGGAAGATGTCTTACTACGCACAAATGTAGAGTCAAGATATCCGAGGTATGGAGTACGCCAAAATCGCCTCAACTCGAGGAGCATCCCAAAGGACGCCTTTTATTTCACACCAAACTTCCCACACCCAAGCCGCTGTCCTGTAATATCCAACCAAGTCCAGCATTCGTTCGTTCAATCTCATGTCTCATTTACATAACGTACAAGATGTTGGTATCTGCCGGCCTGTCAGCAATCCGCACATCCACTCAAACATCGAAAACGACCTACCAAGTGGGTGGCTACAGCTCAACTGCGGCTTCTGCGAGTACTTGGCCTCAAGCTCCTGGCGAATATTGTTGAGCAGCGACACATAGCTCTGTTGCGGGTTCTTCTTCAGAGCTGTGACGAAAGCCCAAGACATGGCTCCGGTGGCCTGGCCAGCGATATTCGCGTCTTGTCTGTCGAGAAAATGTGTTAGCAAGTGGTCTTTGTGATGTTAATTTGGAGTGCTGCTCGGCGACGACTGATCCAACGCAACTCGTCGTCCCGACGCCAAGGTCAGCCCACCAGGGACTGCCGAGGCGAGGGGACGTAGAAAATGTTGCGGTAGATACAGTCATCGCACTGAATAATCGTTTGAACGCTGCAAACGCCGCCAACGCCGTGCTGAAGGAGAAACACATCAAAGCGTGGTAGGGCGAGGTGGTGAGGTCCTCCATTACCATAATGGCAGGTTCATCGAAAAACAGGTCGGGCTCGTCGGGAAATAGAGGGTCAACATACGATGTCTGGGAATCCTTGCTGCCACTCCACATTACGACGTCCGCGGGACTCGTCTTGGTCCGCATGTTGCGCTTGTAGGTGTCATCACCAGTCGTGGCTTTCTTGAAGATGCCTTGAGCCGTGGACAGCATGCCGCCAATATCGCCACGCGCGTAGGACGAGACGATGCCCAGTAGTCCTTGGCCGGCTTCCTTGGCTAGATTCGGCTCCTTGAGCACACCTTGAGTAGAGTAAATGTATGGCAAGTCAAGTGCTGAGCCTGAGTGGCAGGAGTCAAAGATGGCGGTAAGTCGAACTCCGGGTTGCAGTGGTGATACCCTGTAGGACATGTTAGCTCGGGACTCGCGACCTTGCTCGAAACAGTACTTACATAATACGGTGCATCTCGTCATCTACTATATGTCCGGCTTGCCTAAAGTCGACAGGGTAGATAACTTCGTCGTAACCGTCATCTTCGTCACCGTCCAGATCTTTTGTCTGCCCACCGTGGCCCGAATAGTGGAAGAACAGAGAGTCGTTGGGCCTCGCATCTTTGACCAGCCAGTGCATGGCTCTGAGTATATTTGATTTGGTAGGCTGGCTCATCTGCGACTGCTGGTCGTCGGTCAGGATCACCATGTCCTCTCTCTTGTAGCCGAAATGCCCGTTCAAGTAGGTAGACATATTCTTGACATCGTTGATGCAGCCCCGTAGCTGTCCTCGTTGCCCAAAATAGTTGATGCCTATCAGAAGAGCTTTTCGCCGACCTGTGCAGTTAGAGTATTGGAAGGTGTATCCGCTGGGTGCGCCATGGCCGAAGCCCTGTTGCTGAGCGGGAGGTGGAGGAGGCGGTCTTCCGTAGCCTTTACAAGTACTTGGTCAGTCTATATATTACCGGGAATCTCATCGCAGGGTCTTACCTTGCTGGGGTGGTGGTTGCTGGTAGTTCTGTGGCGGAGGTGGGCCATAGTTATTGGGAGGAGGTGGGCCATAGTTGTTGGGAGGTGGTGCACCGTAGCCATATTGAGGCTGCGGCGGTGGCGTTGCCTGATAACCGTTGCCATACTGGGGTTGAGGTGGTGGTGGTGCGCCGTAAGAGTTGTAGGCTGGTTGTGGAGAAGGCGTGCCGTACTGCTGAGGAGGTGGATATCCGCCATATTGTGGCTGCTGAGGGGGAGGGTACCCTGAATAGCCTTGATTGTTGTGGTAGTTCTGCCCGGGATAAGCCATGTTCAGGTGTATGAGAGTGTTTTCGCGGGTAAGCGATGATAAGCGTCTGTCAGAGGTCGTGCGGAAGCTGCCAAGTATATAACTCCCAACGGTGCAGGACGTTGAGGTGATGTCAAAGGTCACCTCGTGTCTAGCGTGGATATGACCTGGTGTATTACGTGGAGAGGCTGAGGGGACTTGCGGTTTCGGAAGCTGTGGAAGCCGCTACAAAATGTTGTGTCGCAGCTCGCGTGATGCGCCAGTGGCTTGTTCTGCTCAGTGAAGCTCGATTACTGGACTTGAGCTACTTAGGCGAAGTAGTAATGTTTGGGTAGCGAGGTGAACAATGCAGCAAAGTGAGCCTTACAGATGCGCTTGCTGCGGGGCTTTGGGTTGCTTCGTTTTGCCAAGCCTATATTACTAACCGCCTCACTCGATTCTGCGACTGTTCTCGATGGCTCTGCTCACCACCAGACTATTTCCAACTTCACGTGGCGTTTTGCTATGGCATGTGCATGTCGCCAGACTACATGATGCTCGTTACCGCACTCCGTGGCGCCGCGACGGCTGGCCCGACTGCCAGCTGCCCAGGAAGAGCTTAGGCGTATGCAGCCCTGCGGTATAGCGCTGGCAATCCGTACGCCATGCCAAGTTGATTTCGCTGCTTCGGGCTACACTTTCTGCACTTAGGATGGAAAGCCACGTGCGGGCAGACGAATTGGATCCAATGGCCATTACGGTATCTACTTGACCGCTTGAACTGCCTCGCTTGCACGCCGCAGATACGTACTCTGGTTACTGTACATCGAGTCGAAGATCGAAGAGCTTCCAATCACCATAGAACATCTGCCATCTCGGAAGGAGTTCCACAAGACACTGAACCTGTGGGGGGCGGCCAGAACCTCGAGAGGCATTGTGATGATTCATTTTGTTGCCTTTGGGTATATTGTATCACCGCCCCAATGCTCAAGACATGTTTATCGACTTTGCACTGGATCTACGTTGAGTTCTCCTGGGCCACAGCAGTCTCAGCGGCTTGCTTCGCCACAAAGCATGAAATCATATCACACCACAATGAGGCGTAGGGCTAGAACATATCATGCCACCGCAACCCTCACAATAGCAACTAGCAAACACTGGAAACAAGCTTCACTGGCCTCATGCTCCCCAGATCTCTGGTACCATAGGAGGAAGTGATCAGCTGAGCCTACTTCTGCATGATGCGGAAGCTTAGCTTGCTTCCAGCCGCGTGCCTACTTTATGCATGCTGCACTGCTGGCAGGAAGAACAAGCCGGGCTGTGTCAGCTATTCGTGCTGTATTTTCGAGCAATAGCAAAGTATCGACATGGCGTATGATCGTTTCGCACGCAGCTCAAGGTGCCGAAAGATTCTCCGAAAGGCCTGAAAGATTTTTTTGGCGATGGTACCGTACTGGCGCGCGGTCTGGCTGACCCATTGGAAGGAAGCAGCCTTCAGGCACCTGACGACCGTCGAGCAATTTTCTCACTATGCCACTTAGTCGCTCGATGCCAGCCCGGAAACAGGCAACTTGTCCTGGTCAACGGGTTCAAAGCTGAATGCCCATGTATGCCGGCATAATACCGTCGTACGGAGCTCATTCCTCTGCTGGGTTTGTGTTATGGACGAGGTGGTACGCAATGCGTAGGCACTCGAAGCCGTCAGGCGAACGCCCAGAACCTTCGCAATACACTTGTTGATAGACTCAGCCTTACAGGTCAATGCTGATGCTCTCGGCCTCGGAGTCGTGAAATGCCATGCTGCCCGGTATGCATACGACGCTATATAGACAAGTAAGTGCACACATAGTATACGAAAAGCTCACTTCTTGCTGATGACCGGATCAATCAGACTCATCCCTCAATGCCATCGTGGATTCATGCTCACCTTGTGCTCGTACAGCTGTTTGCTTTACAGCGTTTGACGACTCTCGAACAAATTGATCATGGATGCAATTGGCAAGTGCTGGCCATGAGTGACTGTTTGCGTACTCACAACCCAGCCAGAAGTGCTCATAACAGCGGCTGTCGACCATGGAAACCCACTTCTCTTACCAAACATACTGACATTTCTTGAAGCACAAAGCATCCTTCTCCCACTGACCAAACACCTCCATACCATTGACAGACTTGGTAAGTTGATACACGGAGACAGTTACCACGGAGAGGAGAGCAACTGCTCATCAGCACGTCCCTTGACTTTGCTCCTTGGAAACCGAGCTTCAACATGTGCAAGATTGATTGTGCTTGGCAGTGCGGCCATACGGGGCAACTACTCGAATTGTGTAATGCTGCGGCGGCAGCCAGGATTTCACCTTCTGAATGTACTGCGCCCCTTACGAGGAGACGATTTGACAACAAGTGTTGTTGCATAAATTGCTGTCAAAGTGCTTTAGATCATGCACAGAACAACGTGGTACGCCTTGCACGCCAGCATGGTATTGGAAGCGACCAAGAGCCCTCAAGCATTCCGCCGCACGTTCCTGCAGATGTCCTCAACGAGATTGAGCTTCGACGGCAGCACAGAGATAAGTGCATTCGCGATCACATCGCTCTTTGCCTCCCGTATCTTGCCGAGTATGGAGGCTACACCAACGAGCGACGAATTGCGAATGCACAGGAGCCGGTCACACCGCAGGTACATAATCTCAACATCTACGGACGTCATAGATTTTCCGAAGCTGAACTCGCGAGGATCGACGGTGCGATTGCACAATTTAAATTCAACTTTCGAACGTTCGCGGGAGTTTCTCGACAACAAGTGCCGAGTCAGGGGTTGCCAGACGCGCAACGACAGCATTTGGGCTCACAAGCAACAGCACAACAGCGCGATTGGATAGACCAGCCGCCCACCTTCTCCATCGCACCAACAAGCACGCAGGGTGCCACCGCACAGGGTATGATGCCACCCCCACCTCCACGGGGAAGGAGAACGGACTCGCGATCGTCTTCACAGATACCGTACTCCTGGCAACCGATGTACACGGCCCCCCGCAAAGGGACCGCCCGAATCCTCATGCTTTTGATATGTCCAGTGTCAGAGTACCTTCGCAGGCGTTGACGTCCGAGCCAGACGAAGCTCCAGGGCTTGATCAGCTACGACAAATGGACGAGTACATCAAACACATGCTCCACAGCTTGCGACACATGCGTGAGCGTCCTCTACAAGATTTCGAAGAGCCGTCACAACAGTCACGAGAGTACAGCAGCCGCATGACCGATTTGCACAACTTCGCAATCAGATGCGCCACCACCGAGCAGATATTGATGGATGCAAAGCCGGTCGAGCCAGAATACACGCAGGCTAGGCTCAAGTTAATGGGCCAAAATTGCCAGGATGTCAGAGAGCTGAGTCAAGAACAAAAAACGATTTTGCACCAGTGGTTCCAAGAGCAAAAGCCACAAGCACAATCCTTCCTACGACGGTGGGGTGCCAGTGACAATACTGGGTCCGGGTCTTTGTACTCCGAATCGAACAGCAGTCAGGTCAGTCTCAACAGTGATTTCGACCCACGTGGTCGTGAACGTACACCACCTGGCTCAAAGCGGCGGCCTACTCCGAGCACTACACGAAATGCTTCTCAGGATCCGGGGCCACCTGCAGGACGTCCAAGTACTTATGGCGCAGTGCCGAGCCAGGCTGCTACATGGTCACGACCACTCGATGGGCCTCCCAAAAACAAGGGGGACAGGTTCACTTCTGAGAGGATGCGAAGATCATAGAGGGGCGTGCACTGAGATTGGCGTACGAGGATATCGCCGAGCTTCTCCCTGGCCGCAACCATGACGCGGTGAAAAATCGATACTTGACCTACCTCAAGACCAAAGTATCGCAAACAGATACAGCGACAGCAGGACCGTCACACGGCGCCAGTCAGTGAGGAGAACGTGCAAAGTCCCTATTAATGTTTACCTTGTTTGTCGTGAGAGAGTTTTGCGGAGCCTTTGTCAGGTCTCGATCTGAAGACCACAAGGTAGCGGTTCGTTGTCCCCCTCATGGTTGCTGCTAACACGATTGCAAGATCGAGAGCGAACGAGGTGAATTCCGACCGCGAGGACGTTCGACCGGAAGACATCCGTGAACAGTATCATCCTGGCGACAGATTTTCAACCTCCATGCGGTACTCTCGGGCCTTGGTGTAGCGGAGTTGTCGGTGTGGTTGATGTTTCTCTGTGCGATTTGTGTGCCTTCTTGATTACCTAGGTAGCTAAACTGGTTACCCAACTTTCAGTCCCAGTAGCCATAAGCATCACCTGGTATTCATGTTCACGACACTCCTGGGATGCTGAGCAGCTCTGCATATTGATTTCTGATGCAGTGCTCACATGCGAAAAGATGACTTCTGTTCTGGGAAGGTCTTGACGAAGTAGGCCCAAAATCGACCTCACCGAGCTCACGTCTGGTCTTCCTTTCTACATGTATCCATCTGTGAACTGTACCTCCGAACCATATTCTTCGAGGCAGAAATAGAGAGCATACGGAAGATTCCCTTCCTGGCCAGTCTAATAACGCACCTTCATGCAGACGACGCAAGCGATGCACGCGGCAGTCCCGCTCCAGAGTTTTCCCGTCCCCGCCTTCCTGCTGCCTCGCATCGCGCATGGTCCCCTCCCGCGACCACGTCAGGTTGCAGAGCGCTGCGCTGCATCGCACTCCGTGGTGATTGTTCCATCTCGTGCTGTCTTGGGTGCAAGAAAGCCTCGTCGGCCACTGGTATGACACGTCCACCGTTTCCGGGCCCCCGCTCTTTCCTAAACCGGTCATCCATGGTTGGGCCCGCCGTCCCGCAACGGTAGTGCCAGAGTTTATGACGCTGACTTACATATGCGAGTTGCTTCTTTGGCTTCAAGCGCGCGAGGGACCGAGGTGCATTGGCACGACCAAGCGTTGTGCAGCGCAGGTCCCGGCGAGCGAGTGGCAGGTAGGTTTGCATATTTCACCGAACTCCACCTTCTCTCTTCCATCGCTACCCGCAAAGTCCTACACACCTCAGACCAAATTCTAGCATGGCTTCCTTGATCTCGAAGGCAGCGCTCCTGGCCGCGGCATGCTCAAGTGTGCTCCAAGTGGTGTCGGCAGCGCCAGCAAGCGGCTCTCTTCCTGTCGTAGACCTTGGCTACGAACGCCAGCAAGCTTCCTACTTCAACGATACCGGCAACTTCTATAATTTCTCGAACATCCGTTATGCTGCACCCCCAGTTGGTGATTTGCGATTCAGAGCTCCTCAGTCTCCAAAGAGGAATCGTGGTACAGTCCAGACTGGTACACCGGATCGCATATGTGCTCAGGCGAATCCGGCCTGGCTCCTGATCGCTACACAGTGTGTCAATATAAATAGTGAGATGAAATGTACAGCTTGCTAACCCGCGATAGATTCATCCCAGAGTACCTCACTGGACAGACAGTTTTCAATGAGTCCTCCTTCAACACTAGCTCTGGCTCCGGTGGGCTACCGCCAGTTGATCCAAGGACAACCGAAGACTGTCTCTTCCTTGACGTCGTCGTGCCGAAGACGATCTTCAACAACGCCGGGCAAGGCTCTGGCGCACCTGTGCTAGTATGGATCTACGGTGGCGGCTATACTGCTGGCTCCAAAGCTGGTTCTGGCAATCCCGCTGGACTGATCAAAAGGAGTACTAACAAGATGGCAACCGGAGTCATCTACGTGAGCCTGAACTATAGGCTCGGCGCGTTCGGCTTCTCATCCGGACCTACTCTCCAGGCAGATGGCGATGCAAATGCTGGCCTACTTGATCAACGTTTTGCGCTCGAATGGGTCCAGAAGCATATCGCGAAGTTCGGTGGTGACCCATCCCGAGTTACAGTCTTTGGTGAGAGCGCTGGTGGCGGATCTATCATGCATCAGATCACTGCTTATGGCGGGAACAATGGGCCTGTGCCGTTCAGTCAGGCAGTACCGCAGTCTCCTGGCTTCATTCCGCTCGTATCGAATCAGCAGCAGGAACAGGTGCTCAACGACTTCTTGGAATTGGCCAACGTCTCTACCGTCGAGGAAGCCCGAGACTTGTCATTTGCACAGCTCGTCATAGCGAACACGATCCAGGTCGGCCTCGCCCCATATGGAAACTTTATTTATGGGCCGACAGTTGACGGAGACTTCGCACCAGCAACACCTGGTGAGTCCTTACTGCACGGTAACTTTGCCAAAGACGTCAAGGTCATGGTCGGGCATAACGCACAGGAGGTGAGCACGTTACGCGTTTTGTATACCGAGAGAATGCCGCTAATTGATGTCCAAGGGACTACTGTTCACCTCGCCCTTCATTCAGAACAACACAGCCTTCAAACAACAAATTCAGACTACTGTGCCGACTCTCCGAGCATGGCCCGCGGTCACGAAGTATATCATGAATACCCTCTACCCGGCCGTCTTCGACGGCAGCCAAGCCCAAGGTTACACCGACCAGATCGGCCGTGCTGCGGCATTGATCTCTGAATTGTGAGTGTTCGCTACCCAGCACAGTCGTCTGAAACGAGAACTAACATCTTCCAGTATCTTCACCTGCAACACCTTCTACCTCGACAAGGCCTACAGCAACGAAACCTACGCCTACTTTTTCACAGTCCCGCCAGCGCTCCATGGGCAGGACGTTGCATACACTTACTATAACGGTCCCAACCCGGAGAACGTACAGAACCCGAAGATTGCGATCGCGCTGCAGGAGTATATCACCAGCTTCGCGATGGACGGGAACCCCAATGAGGCCGGCGTTCCGCACTTCCCGTTGTATGGAGATGATGCAACGGTTCAAATTTTGAACATCACGGGCGTCTCACAGGGGATGGATCCGGTTGCGAATGAGAGGTGCAATTGGTGGCAGAAGACGCTTTATGTGTAGACGAAGCTACGGTAGTATGAATAATGTCCAATCTGTATGAGAGCTCTATACATCCATATAGCCATTGTTGCAGTTGTTTCTTATCCGCCAGCTACGAGCTGGTGACCTGCCTGATGGTACCTTCCGCACTGCTATATTGACTTTTGTGGCTACTGCAAGCACATGTACATAGCCGAAAGATGGCAAGTGAAACTCTGATGATACCATGACGCATGGGCGTTTTAGCTCTTTTTGGAGCTCACCTCCTCTTGTTTGTTTCTCTCTTCTTCACAAATCAAAACACACCAAATCAGCTCGCAAACCATCAATCCTACCGAAACCCGAATCCACATCTCTCACAAACACCACCAAAATGTTCCGTCAAGCAGCAATCCGCAACGTCCGCCTCTTCAGCACCTCGCCAGCTTTCCGCAAGAGCCCCGTCGAGACTGCAGCAGATGCCGTCAAGTCCGTAGACAGGGCTGTCTCTGATACCCTAGTGAAGGGCATTGAGAAGGGCGGTATGTCACATTAACCTGTTGTGAGCATATCCGTGGCAGCAACTAATGTCTCACAGAGGAGGGCGCTGCGAAGGCGAAAGAGGCCGCTGGCATGACCGCCGGCGAGGCACAGCAGAAGGCGACCGAGGTGAAGAAGGAGGCAGAGAAGAAGGCACAGGACGTCAAGAAGGAGACAGAGAAGAAGATGTAGGAGCCGCTACCTTGAACTCCAGATGATTCAAGCATACCTGTGGTGGAGGTGGCAATGAAGGGCATGAGTGAGACAGTTGTTGGGCGTTCACGAGCGGTGTCAAGATAAGCGCCCTAATGTCAACATTATCCTACAACGGCTCCTCTACTATTGCTGCCTTACATTCGTGTCTGAGAACTGCACATATACATTGCCGTCGCCACTGACGTTCTCGATGGATGAGTCGGACCGGGTTGGTAGCCTGACCCACCGCCAGTAAGCCTATTTGTAAGTGGATTCTCGTGTCAAAGCAAATCGACATGGCCGATGTCACATTCGTGTACCTGCTTGATGTGGTCGTCATTGCGCTGCAAGAAAGCTAAGGTCTGCAGGTATTTGGTAGCCTTCGTACCTCATTCACTTGCGATGGGGCGGGTAGCCCGATGAGGCAGTCCGACTAGGTAGCATTCGATATACGAACCGCACGTTCGTGACAAACATTCTCGGCACCATTCAGGAAGCCTCGGGAAGCTCTAAACGAATTGATGCGAGCAGGCATCTATTATAGCTCGACACTTCAATGCGGACTTCCATGCCCCGCGAAATCGCCCCAAAGGCGCCCCAAACCGCTGCGAGCTCGGTGTAACGCCTTGCGTTTCGGCGTTTCGAGCTTACCTGCCTATACTTTCCGAGGTTAGGAACGAACGATATATATATGTGCCAACAGAACAGGCGAGTATATTCAACACAAGAAGATCCTCACCCAACCCATCACTATCCATACACAATGTCAAGCGAGTTCACCGGTAAGCAAGTTGTACAAGTATCGTCGACGGGCTTCGATGCAAGCAACCTCAAGGGCAAGAGTGTTGTGATTACAGGAGGTAACCATCTGTTCTCCAATCGCTGATAGTCGAATGACTAACACTTGGAAAGGTGGCAGTGGTCTTGGTGAGGAGTTTGCAAAGAGCTTCGCGAAGGCTGGGTTCGTCCTAGTACTACATGCTTTTCAAGTCAACGATCTGACGTCGATACAGAGCCTTCGTAACTATTGGCGACCTTTCCGAAGAACGCGGCAAGCGAGTCGTCTCCGAGATTGGCGAGTAAGTCGACATCCTAGCTGATCGAACGCTCAGCGATCTGACCATCGTTCAGAGACAACGCAGCGTTCGTCCAATGCAACGTCCTAACCTGGTCCGACCAAGTCGCCCTCTTCCAAACAGCCATCACACGTTCCCCAAGCAAATGCATCGACATCGTCATCGCCAACGCCGGCATCAGCGGCCAAGACTCAGTCTGGAAAGACGGTTCGCCTCCTCCGTTCCAACTCACCAACTACCCTCCCCCACTACCCTCCCCCTAACACCTCCAGACGCTTCCTCCCCCGACGCCGACCCCATCGAGCCCGACCTCTCAGTCATAAACACCAACCTCATCGGCGTAATGTACACCACCAAACTCGCCATCCACCACCTCAGCCGCAACCCCGGCGGCCCCGACCACGACAGGTGCCTCATCATGACAGCGAGCATAGCTGGCTATCTAGATCAGCCAGGGTCACCACAGTACTGTGCTTCCAAGTGGGGCGTGCGTGGGATCATGCGGTCGCTTCGACGGACGATGCCGATGATGTCGATGCGCGTAAACATCATCGCGCCCTGGTTCGTCAAAACCGCGATTATCTCGGATGAAGTGATCGATCGTTTGGAGTCGCACGGGATCGAGTTTGCCGAGAAGGAGGATGCGGCGAGGGCGGTGTTGCATATCGCGTCTGATAAGTCCATGAACGGTACGCCTCGAGAAACTAAAAGCCAGCTCTTGAACTCTGTTAGCTAATCGAGCGACAGGTCGTGCCCTCGCCGTAGTCCCACACGACATTGCCGCCGAGGGATACATGGATCTCCAGAAAGATGATCACGCTGAAGACGACATCGTCACGGGATGGCAGAACCTGGCTATGAAGGTTAGCCATCGTATCGGGACCAAATAGGCAGATAAGGGAAACGTTGTCTGTGACAAGCAGTATTGACTTCGTCTCCGTTCCAAGCATATCTTACACTACACATCCAAGCTCCAACACAAGAAGTGACCCGCAGCGCTATATATAGTACTTCGGCTCATCAAACACGTGATACCGATGATCCCTCACACCGTCACCCTTGAACATCTGCGGGAACCGCAGTCCAGGCGCCACTTCCTCCTCGGAAACGAGCCTGTTGCCGTTCTCGGGCTGGCCGACCACGAATTTGCCGATCTGCGTGCACCTCGTTAGCATCACATTCCAATCAATCATAGACAACGTTGTTCGACTCACCTGCAGTTCAGTATCCGTAATCGTACTCCTACTAACCCGAGCATACCCCGACCTCTTCAACCCCTTGTACAAAATATACTCGCACCACCGATCATCGTCCGTCGAATCAATATCCAGCATCCCGCTCTCCTCGCTGACGAAATTATTGTAATTTCCTTTGCCTGGCTCGATGACCAGGTACGACAACAAGATCGAAGGCCTAGTCGAGCTGCCCATCAACTTCGACAGGTACTCGGACTGCAGTCTCCGATCCTCAACATCCTCTTCCTGACCAGAGTGGAAAACAAAGACATCGATCAGTTCTCCGTAAGCATCAATCGTAGCATGGATCGCTGGCGCGAGCTCGCCTTGCGGGCTGGGCAGGAGATGATGCGTTGAGTTGACGATCGGGAACTTGGATAGGAGGGCTGCGCCCCAGGTGTGCTTGTTAGGACCTGGACCGTAGTCTACCCACATGCCGAGCTCTTCGGCCAGGTACTGCGTCGTGTCTCTGTTGCCCATGATGATGCGCTGTAGATCGCTCTCCAGAAGTCCGACGACATCGAGTTCCGTTTCACGGATCAGACTCTCCATCCGCCGTTCGGAGCTCCACATGTCGTTGTCGATGCTGAAGTGGATGGTCCAGATGCCGGCGGTGATGAGCTTTTCGTCTTTGTGGTACGGCGTGTAGTTGTACGATGGGAAGCGCATGTATGCAACGCTGGCACTGAGGAGTTGTAGGAAGAGTAGGATGTAGATGTAATAGCTCCTCTGCCTTCGTGCCGCTGGGTTGGCTGCGGGACGGAAAGACTGCTGCTTCGCTGGTGTGCCGCTGTTCTGTAGGGCGGAGAAGACGCCGCACCCGATCATAAGCATCATTGTAGTCATGACCCAGTCAGTATGCTCCCTCACCAGAGGTCCGCCAGGCACGAAGGCGTACGCCACAACCCAACAATGGAAGAGTACCAGAAAGTTATAGAAGAAGAAGCCCACGAAGAAGGTGCGACCAGGCGCAAACCAGACGGCGTTCGAGATGAAGGGCGGCGTGACAGCCATCAAGTACATCGTCAACACGAGCGCACCATAGTAGCCGAACCAGTGTTGGAAGAGCGTCAGCACGGCGGCGCCCACTGAGCCGACGCCAAAGGCTGTCCAGCTGCGGGCGACGTTGGGGTAGAACAATCCAAAGGTAAGGCCTGCTCCCATAGCGAAGATTGTCCAGGCGCCGTGCGGCACGGCCATAGGACCGCGGATAGGATAGCCATCCCACACCCAAGAGATCATCGTGCTGGAGTCGGAGAGCAAGGAGTGTAGACCGAAGAAGAGTCCAGCGAGGCCAAGACCGGCGAGCACAGATGGCCCTTTAGGCTTCTCGCTGCCCTGCCGGCTTCCGCTGTCGCTGGTACTGCTCCCTGACCACAACTTGGCCACAGCCAGGACGAACACAAAGAGACCAGTCTTATTCCAGCCCCCATTCACCTCGTTCATAATCGGCCAGATCGGGTTGTTGGTCTGGAACGCGAACTTGGCGATGCTACTCGCGATCAGTCCGATGCTCCATGCAGATATCTTGGCCTCCAATTTCGCAGGATTGTTTTTCGCGCCAGACCATGCGGCAGTCCAGGCGAGACAGCTCTGCCACACGCCGAAGCTGACAGCTCCCAGTCGGCTCTCGGGTGCATGTATCGAATATGCCAAAAGTCCAACGATCGAGGTTGCGTAAACTGCTGGTAAGTTGCGGACGACCAGAGTTCGCAATGGTCTTATCTCCAGCAGTATTGGGGAGATGCTGGACAAGATTGTGACCTCATAACCTGAGAGACCCATGTGCCAGAGCGGAAAGTACCACACTGTCACACCGAGGGATGTGAGCATACTCCAGAAGACAAACTGTACGAGGGTTAGCGTTGACCGATTGTGGTGGGCAGGCACGACTTACACCGAGATACACATCTGCCGACGCATCTAGCATTTCCGGCCACAAGAACTGGGTGCCGAAGATTTGCCCAACGGCTTGATTCTTCTCCTTCTCGAGGACGGTATCGGAGACTCTTTTTTTGTTTCTATTCACAATCTTGTATTAGCTCTACACACAGGATGTAGGTACAGTATAAGAACGGCCACATCGTACCAAGCTTATTTAGGAAGCCACTGCACGTACCCATTGGCCAAACCCTTGACATCCTTGATCACCACCTCAAAGCTGCTGAAGTCCAATGCCGTCACAGCGTCAAAGCCAACATCGAGAAGGACGAGCACCCATTCGAAGAGAGCGTAGGTTGTGTAGGCTTCAATTGGTTAGCAATAGTCCCATGAAGCAATTCCATCCATGTCATACCTCCCGGCACACGATGCACCTTATGCTGAATGAAGAAGTAGAGCATCGGAACCAAAGTCGCAAAGAAAGCCGAACCCAGCCATTTCCGATACTTGATAGCATCCGGATTCGGCGGGCTCAACAGAATGCAGCCAATGGTCCAGGGAATTGTCGCGACCAGATAGCTGACCATGAAAATATCGTGCCCGTTATGGTCATCCGTGCTCGTAACGTATGTCCATCCACCACACGTCAACGTCCTCAAGATTCCAATACCTGCGACAAACTTGGGCAGACCGCTGCCCTTTCGGTTCGAGATGCAGTACCACAAGAAGACGAGCATGAAGCGTGGTCCAGAGCATATGGCGATGAAGACCTGGAAGACGGAGCGTTCGGGGTATCGATCGCCTATCGTCGAGCTGACTGACGGGAACCACTCGATGGGGTAGCCATAATATTCGTTCTGCACGATCCTGTGGTAGTGCAGGTACATGCCCACGACGAGGGCGCCGAGGAAGGCTGCGTAGGCGGAGACGGTGTGAGCCCAGGAGATCCAGTCGCCGGGGATCTGTGAATATGTCAGCTTGAGACGAGTATCACGTGTGGAGGCTGAATACTTACAACAGCGACGACGTCGCCATCACGATGTTTGGGAGGCATCGCTACTCGCAATGGCGCAAAGGCGGCTGATAGCAGTAAGGACTGGTGAATGTACGAGGTGCACTTAGGAGACTCTCCCCTCGAGTCCGAGAAGCTGAAGCGCGACTGCCCCTGCCGAAGCTTCCGAGCTGCAGCGGGCCGATCCAGCTCCAACCGCGAGCTAGTAAAAGCTAAAATAACAAAAGTCCGCATCAAACCAAATTTCGAACCATCCAGACACTCTCTATAACAGAATGGCAAGCGAAAAAGCAAGATTCCATTTGGAGCGCTATGTCCCCGAGCTCCAAGAATACTCACAAAAACAAATCTTCACCCCTCCAGAAATCACGGCCATCGCCTCCAAGCGCAGCGACTTCGAACACACCATCAACGCCCGCGGCTCCAAACCCGCCGACTACGCCCGCTATGCCACCTACGAAATGAACCTCGACAGTCTGCGCAAGAAACGCTGCAAGCGCCTCGGCGTCAAAAGCACCATGTTCAGCGGGCAGAGGACAATTTTCTTCATCCTGGATCGCGCGACGAAGAAGTTTAGAGGCGATATGGGGTTGTGGATGCAGTATATTGAGTTCTGTTCAAAGGAGAAGGCGAACAAGAAGTTGTCGAAGGTGTTTACGGAGGTGTTGAGGCTGAAGCCGAGGGAGTGGGGACTGTGGGTGCTGGCGGCGAAGCATTATGCTGAGGTGCAGGGGGATATGACTACGGCGCGCTCGTATATGCAGAGGGGGTTGCGGTTTTGTAAGGAGGAGAGGAGGTTGTGGGTGGAGTATTTGAGGTTGGAGATGGTCTATTTGGCGAAGCTGGCGGCGAGGAGGAAGATTTTGGGGATGGATGAGGAGAGACCTGAAGCTGATGCTCAGAAAGCAGGTGGCGAAGATGAAGATATGGTGGATCTGCCGTTGGTAACTGCTGCGGATATACAGCCGGATGCGCAGAGAGGTATCGAAGAGGTTGACGACGATGCGTTGAAGAGGTTGGCAGCTGCGCCTGCGCTTACTGGTGCCATTCCACTCGCCATCTTCGACGCCGCTATGAAGCAGTTCAAAAACGATCCCAGCTTCGCCGAGGACGTCTTCGATCTATGTGCAGCTTTCGAGAAGGTGCCATCCACTCGGCGCATCCTTCAGCATATTCTGGACCACCTCCACTCTCAAGCACCAGCGTCCGACGAGTTGATCATCTGTGAGGCAAAACTCGCGATGTTCGGGACTGCAGTGGACTCTGAAGAGTTTCCTGCTGCACTCGGATCATGCTTGGCCACGATCAAACGTAGTCAGAGCCAATCTGAGCCGTCAGCGATTTCAAGCTTAGCTGGGAAAGCTGTAACTCTGTTATTACCTTTTCTGAGAACGGAGGATGAAGTTGACGAGGATGTCAAGATGGTGCTGGAGGCGAGTGTCAAGCGATACCTGAAGATGCTCGCTCAAGCACCTACCACAAGCTCACGATTCTCGAAAGTGCCGGATCCGGTCTTGACCTTGATAGACAAGCTGCGGAATAACGACCGAAGTGCAGATGCTGAGATGGTCGAAGCATATCTGGCTTCGGTGGAGGCACGATGACACATCGTTCAAACGCATGATCACCATTGACAGGTCTAAACTTATTCAAAGCAACCTCAACCACTTTCCTACAGCAGCCGCTCCTCCCAGTGTCGCGAATATGCCTGAGAAGATAATCAGAACCCCATAGTCTGTCCCATAAGCAAACTTCGCATGCGAGTTCCACCCTACGTCCAGCAACTTCTCACTGAGCGGGCCAGTGATGACCGCTCCGACGCCTCGTCCAGCAGCCATCAGTGACAATAGAAGTCCAGCCTCCACGTGCCCATTCGGAGTACTCTTTCCCACTGCGTGCGCATACCCAGACCACGTCGAACTAAACCCACCCCCAAACAGTCCCCACGTCAGCGCGAATACATACAGCATCGCCTGACTCGAAGTCAAACCCCAGAACACGAATATCGCAACTATCTGCCCGACCGTCACAATGGAGACAGCCACAGAAATGTGGTAGCGATCCACCAGGAGCCCGACAAGGAAGGCGCCGAAGCAGGTGGCGAGGTTGATAAAAGCTAGTCCCAGTGAGCCAGCGAATCTCGGCAGGCCTAGATCCGCGGCAAACGAGGGCAGCCAGAGGGGCGGCAGGAAGAAGGCGAAGGATTGGAGAATGGTGCCGGAGAGGAAGAACCAGAACGGGAGCTGGGTCATGAAGCCGAAGTCGACGGGGCGGAGGGCGTTTGAGGTCGTGATGGGAAGGCGTCCTTTGACCCAGAAGAGGCAGGGTGTTACTCCTATCGCCTAAGCAAGTGTCAGCTCCAGATCAGCTTCCACCATGGAGGAGTACATACCAAAATGACGGCCCAAACACGCAACGCAGTGCGGAAGCCGTAAGCATCCAACAGCCACTGCAGCAAGAATGGCACAACCACCCCGGCAGAGCCGGAACCAGCCCACATAACCCCGTACGCCATTCCTTTCCGCGCAATAAACCATTCGTCCACGTAAACCATAGCGGGATAGTACAACGTCATCCCACCTAGCGCATACATCACCCCCTGCGTCGCCAGCAGCCCACCAACGGAATTACAAAACGATGCCGCGACCATAGAAGCAACTATCACGGCCGCGCCAGCGAACATACCCGGCCGTCGCGTCTGCGGCCACCGCTGCATCAAGAGCGCTAGGAGCGGCGTGCATAGGTACATGATCCCGGTCTGCGTGGTGCCGATGGCGGCGATGCCGGAGGCGGAGTTGGCGAAGAGGGAATGGTGGACATAGTACACCTGGAAGACGCCGTACGAGAAGGGCATGCCTGTGACTTGATCAGCACCGCTGTCGTAGAGTAGATGGTTGGGATGATGTACCCCATATGAACGCTTCAAGCACGAAGCAGCAGATTAGGAACAGCCATGCTTCTTTCCCTGTGTCGGCTTTGGGGAGGGAGTGTTGGCCTCGACCGGACTCGGTCCATTGATCGTCGTTATTGTTGTCGCGGTCGACGAGTTCGACGGCGTCGGGTGGTGCGCTATCCATCGTGGACGGTGGCTGCAAGAGGTTTGTGGCCAGTCGAGTAGTATTCGAAAGAGATATGTGACGGACAGGGTTAGTCAGTGGTTGTTAATTATGTATGCTGGTGGATCTTGAACACGCCCTATATGCACTGTGTTGAAGTATTCCCCACGTTTCGGGAAGGCCTGGTGGTAATCAACGAGGGTGAAGTATCTCTCTTTTCTGTAGGAGTTGAATACTTCTTTGACTTATAATGAAAGGCATGTTGCTGCTGTCAGGCCGAAGTCGCGGAAAAGAATCTTCCATGTCGCGAATAGGCAATGCTGCCCTGGACTTTGTGCAAGCCGTCAATACCCGAGATGCCATAATCTTTCGGAGTCGAACAAGCAGGAGTGTATCGCAAACACCGGACTCCGGACATACAGGTGATGACAATCTGTCTTGTCTCTTGAACATCTAGACGTCAGAGGCGTTCTCCCATGCATGGTGTTGAACAGAGTCTTTTCGAAGTTCGACCTGGTATAGTCGGCTCTCCTATGTACTGATACAAGCTATATGCAGGGTCAATAACGACACGCTTGAACGAGCAGCCTAAACATTACAGTCAAATACTCTTAGATGGTCCCACAGCTTCTATCCAACGATGCATCACCAACATTTTAGCCGCGAGTACCACCGTCGCTTCCTCGGTTTTGAGTCCTGGGGTCTGGATTTCTCGTCTGAGGACGGTAATGGATCGAGCGGTTGTGTCCGCGCTGTGGATGATGGCAGTCCGGTGATACCTCGCGCCTGGTCGTCCCGCGCCTTTACCACGCGTCTCACGATAACTGCAACTCCACGTTAGCTGTGTTGCGCCAACCTCTCGGTTGTACTCGCACGTACGTTGAAATGTCTCCTCAATATTCACCATCTCCCTCGCGCTGGTCTCCATGAACCCATAGCTCCTGCTGCGCGCCCACTCCAAGCCTTCCCTCGCGCCCACCTGCCGCTGGCTCTGCAGGTCGCATTTGTTGCCTGCTACTATGCATACCGGCTGCGTGCGCCCCCTCTCCGCTCGTGTTTCCCGCTCCACCTCGATCAATTGGTTGAAGTACTCAAGCTGTTGCAGCGAGCTGCCGGATGTGATGTCGTAGACGAGCAGGAACGCGTCAGATGTGAGGTTTGACGAGGACCACAGCCCGCGATATTCTTCCTGCCCGGCGGTGTCGGTGAGGTTCAGGGAGTAGGTCGTGCCGTCGATTGTGCGCGATACGGAGTAGGAGTCTTCAATCGTAGGGTCGTACCTTTATTCCAGTTAGTGAAGGTCGCGCGACGCATTGGCCGCTGTTGAATATACTCATGAGTCCATTGGCTGCGCACCAGTCGCAGCGTGATGCTCGACTTGCCACACCCACCATCGCCACACACCGTTATGGATATACTGAGCGGATCGCCCATGCTCCCTCCGCGAACTCGGGCAGCACGGGAGGTCGAAGAGGAATGCGGCTCGGTGCGGAATGCGTGTCGGTTCGGCGTCGGCGTCCCTTCTGTAGTTTATACCTGGCCGGGCGCAAAGGATGTGTCTCGCGATAATAAACAAAGTAGTTCCCTTCTATCCCAAACTCCGCACGGACATGGGGTTCGCAGTGGAGGAGGCGCAGGAAGCCTGAGGGCGATCAAACCGGGTACAGTATGCGAGGCGCAGGCAGAATGGAAATGGCAATTTCGGTAGCCAACGAGCGTGCAAGGAAATATATAAATGTTGGCCAGGGGAGGAGGAGCTAGCTAATCACTTCCCTGCTGTGCTGCTGAAGGAGTGGCCAAAAGGAAAATGCGGCGCACACGCTGGTGCCCGATGGTGCCCAATGGTGGATATGTGGATTGAGGGTTCAGGAACCGGCGGGCTAGAGGCAACGGTCACACGTACGCCAAACCGAGTCGAGGCAAAGCGTTGGAGTGGGAGGTCGACGGACGCGAGCTTATATTCCTATTTATTTCCGAGGCGAGCGAGGATGTCTTTCTTGATACGAACATTATTACATGTACCTTCGTACAGGCGTGCGTAGCCAACAGGATGGCAGACGACATCTAGGACCAAACCTCGCGCCACTGCAATGGCACGTTGAGCGACAATTCTTGATTGTACCACCGAGCAAGGAGGCATCTGACCTCCTTCCGCAAACGAAGTTGATGCCCACTGTGGAGTAGGTAGCTCACGAGCTCCTCCAAACCGGTAACCCGAAAGCATAATCCGTAACTGCCGGATCAAACCTACTCCAAGGTCGACCGTTGAGGCCATGTCTCAGTGGGATATCACAGCTATCCTGTGCCAGAGCGACCCTCTGAGGGTTGATCACGGTCACGGGCTTGCTGCAAGTAACCACAGGCACAGTCCTCCATCGCCATGATGCCTCCACACACGAGCTCATTCGAAGAACTCGTTGCTGAAAAGGTCCTTCAGCGGCAACTCCCTTTCCAACAAGCCTTCCTCCTTCAGCCAGCTTGTCCAGGCCTCCCACTTACCCTCCCGCATCCGGCCTGGCCCAGACGACCCTTCTTCGAGATAGAAACCATTGATCCGCTCTTGGCTTCGTATCAGGAAAGTCGCCGATTTCTCAGGCCTGCAATGCGGAGCCAACACACTAGCCACCTCACTTGGGTGCTGCATCGCATACTCGTACCCTTTCGCCGTCGCCTTGACAAATTTGCGCAGGACATCCGGCTCCAGCGACCCCTCCGCGTTACGTGCAAGCACAGGAGAGTAACCATATGGCACGCCGTAATCCTCCGGTCTGAACGAGTGAAGTTCAATCCCCTCCAGCTCCGCTTCGACACCCTCCCACGGCATGAACACCCAGGTAGCATCAAGCTCTCCCTTCTTCACCTCGTCGAAGAGCGAGAACTTGCCCGTTGAGTCCTGAATGTGCATCCTATAGCCTTTGCCACCCCCAGCAGTCACCATCGCCCTCACAATCTTGTCTTCGTACTTCGCGTTGTAGCTGCCGTACGCGCCACCATCGAGCGACGCGACATCTTGGAACTCGGTGGAAGCAATCGCACTAGCATCGCGTTGAAGGATGGCATAGACGGCCTGGAGCTTCATTCGCCCGGTCTCGTTGTACGCGATGACGGATTCGGAAGGACACACCGCGAGGTCGACCTCGCCATTCTGGACTCGTTTGGCTGGCGTAGTTGTGTAGTCTTCATTCGGTGGTAAGAGCTGCACGTCGAGGTTCTGCTCCGCGTATATGCCTTTCTCGAGGGCGCAGAAGAGGCCGGAGTGGATTGTGTTGGGTGTCCAATCCAGAGCAACTTTGATATTCGTTTTGCTCGACATCGTTAGGTAGGCCGTGGAATGTCGATGATGTGTGTGGAAGATTCATAAGGTGTTTTGCATTGTGATGTCAAGCTCCACAACAGCTCGAGAATCCTCGCAAAAGACGGATCGATCGTTCTTTCCGCTTTCGCGGTCGCTGAACTCTGGATATCGATGGTGTAGAGTGTAGATCAGCTGAGATGTTCAAGATGCGTTGATGTTCATCTTCAGATCAATACGAACGAAACCCCGAGACTCCTAAGCAAGAGCACTTCACCACCCACTCGAACCGCTATGTACCAGTCCTGTGTGGACCATCACTTCATCAATCCTCCATTCGGTATTGCACAAACATTTCTATCGGAGAGTGAAGCAAATGGTCTATACCAGAATGGGAAACCGTCACATTGTAAGACCTTTACAGTCGATCATTGTAGGTCGTTACGTAGTCTCTTGACTCATATCATACAACGTGATATTCAAGATCTAATCCTTCTGCTGGGTCGCGCCGCCCTTCTTGCCAGCCTCTACTGGATCAACCTTGCCACCAGCAAACTGGCCCTTGCCGCTGCCTCCGCTGTTGCCGGAGCCGGAGCTGCTATCACCACTGCCGCCGGAAGAGTGGCCACCCTCCTTGCCAGCCTCGGTGGGGTCGACCTTGCCCTGGGCAAACTCTGTATGGTAGGTTAGGATTGAGCCTTGGTTGGAACGACGGGGACAACTCACGGCCAGTGCCAACACGCTGATCTGGCTGACCGTCCTTGCGGAGGCCGTCATGCTCTACAGTTCGATCGAGTCAGCAAGGTACACCTTGGAGTCCAGAGGTAGGATGGTCGTACCGGTTGGCTTGTAATCAGACATTGTCTTTGATGTTTTGTGGAGTGTTGTTGGAGGTGTTGTTGAGTTGTTTTTTTGGATGATGAGAAGAATAATGCTTGAGGTTGGAACGCTCTGGAATATATATGCCAACCGCCCTCGATGATCCTACCATCCTTTCGTACATGATCTCGATGTACTTGATCCTGGGTTGAAGGCGTGACGTTCCATATCGGACCAAAGTCGTCGTCGAGCCGTCAGTGTGACGCGTAGATGTTGCATGAGTCAACGCTGAAGCACCGCAAAACCGCGTGAACTATGGTGTATCTTCTGGCGAGATCTCGTCAATCTGCGCCATCGATCCCGTACCTGAGTCTAGCAGGGTTCATGCATGTCCTGCTCCTGGCGATGGGCCTCATGTGAGATCTACCCCACGATTTGACCCACATAGTTTTGCATCACCATTGACACGAATACTCTTCTACGCCGTCATGGAGAGCCTCAACTCACGGTCGACTGTCATTGATTGGCAGGGGAACAGAAGCCGAACGATGAGATACTGCGGGGATCCAGGTAAGACGCATTCGCGCGCTTCTCAAGTATGGCGGTCTGGTCGCTCGTGGCCAGGCGTCGGTGAGTTCTGATGGAGATATCGCGGTATCCTAGACCTTCACCTGATGACACCATACCGCGCTCATCTTGAGATAGCTCAAGCTTGTCATCACTGTCATCTCTGGGAGGGAATGACAGCATGACATCGAGCTGGCATTTGCTACAGCGGCACTCTTGCCACTCGAGCCTAAGTTATTCACTCCTCAAACTCTCGCCATTCGCCGCAGCTCACGGCATCCGGCTGGTCGACAAATAATTCGACCGAAAGTCTCTCTTCTCGTACTTCAGCATTGACAGACGTCCGCTCCAGCACGATCCAGATCTCTCCGAACCTTCGGAAGTCGGGCTTGAGATCGATGTCCTCGGTTCGGATGCCACCTGCATTATCCGAGTATTCTCCTTCGTTTGAAGAGACGAGAATGCGGCGCTCCGGTCCGCGACCAATCTCGATGCTCATGCGGACGAGTGAACGACGGGACTTTGAGTTCCCACGGTTGTCAAGGTAGCGGACAATAGCATACAGCTTGACAAGGCGCCGCGGTACTAGCGGAGCGGCGATCCTGCTTTGACCTGTCTTGAAAGCCATGCCGCTGAGCTCGAGCCGGAGTCTGCCAGCGCCTTCGCCAGGCAATCGCACAAGTTGGGTCGGGTCGTTCGACTCTACCAGGAGAGAGAAGTCGCCATACTGCTGAGGCTCGAAGGTGCTGCAAATGATGGTGTACTGTCCAGCATCCAGCCCTGCAAAGTAGGCGTGGCAACAGCCGCGCCGGTGGTCCTTGCTGTCGACCACGATGTCTCTGTTGCGGACGGAATGCACACGTTTACCACTGCTGTGGAGAAGCTTGAAGTGTACGTTGAGAGATTCGTGCATGGCCTCGAGTAAAATGCTGATGTCCGTACGGCGTGAAACGGTGATGGAGTACTGTGGGTTTGTGGAATATGTCGGGCTGTGCGCGTTACCGCCTGCTGTGTCTCTCGTCCAGCTTCCCCTGTACGTGTTAGCATATGAAAATCGAGTGCTCGCTGCTGCCAATGCGACTGCCGAATTGCTGAAGGCAGACATGGTAAAGGTATGTCTGATCGATGGAAGTGCCTGTTCGGCCGGAACAAGCGTGATAGCCTCCCCTGGTTTGGTCTCGAGTTTCAGCAGAGTCTGTGGGCTATCGACGTAACAACCTTTTTCGATCGGTTTGTCGGGAAGTAGCACCCTGCGACCATCTGAGAGAAATGCGTTCAGTGACATATGGCCGCTAAGCTCAATGCCATATCTATCTTGCTCAATTTCGTCTTCTGTTGCATCTGCTGGCACAGCGTTTTGGAAGTGTCTCCACAGAAGTATCCACACTATGCCTCCACCATTGGTGGTAAGTGTGTACTGGGGATGACGATGCAAGCTGGCATACGCTCCTCTCGGTGGGCTTGACCCATCCTCGGCCGGGGTCAGATCCCAGGCAAAGTGCACGTCTTGTCTGTGAGCGAACAGACCTGGATTCCAGTTTAGATAGATCGACTCGAAGTGCTGAATCACGTTGTCGATGTCCATCCAGAACGTGCCGGGAGACAGCTGGTCGTCCGTGTTCAAGAGGTCCCGCGGGTTCTGCACAGGCTCATCTGGACTTCCCATGCCAACTGATAGATCAGGTACACCAGGCTGGTTTTCATCGGTCGCACTCCCAGCACGCTTCGGACCATCAAGCTTACCTCGCCAGCTTGGCCCTTCGCACCACGGGTTCTTGATCAAGAACAGCCGTTGATCTCCGACTTCTTTCAAATCTAGCACAGCATAGTCGTGCTCACCAGCCAAGCCCAGTTCCTTCTCGGTCTTGCACGACGTCTTTCCTGTGCCCATCGTGATCAGAACATCTCCGTACGAGAATGCGTTACTGACTCGGTCCCACAAACGCTCGGGCTCCAACTCATCGGTCTGAAGGAACACTTGCTCTGGTATCCAGCCGCTCAATATCCAGATGTCCGTGCCGCTGTTGCTTCCTGGGAAGTCATACCCTCCTCGAACCTTCAAGTATGCCTTTTCGAGCAAAGCGGGCCAAAGTAAACCAGGATTGTTCCTGTCAACAACGTGAATCGTCCGACTGGTGGAGCTCGTTGGTAACAGGTCATCGATAACAACTCTGCGGTAGCAACCGTTGAAGTTGAGGCGAGCTACATACTTGCCATTTGTGGACATGAAAGGACGTCCGCTGTTAGCGTCATACGGATGTAGGACAGATCGAAGGATTTTGGAATGCCCTTTCTCTGCTCGAGCAACACCTGCGCAGAGAGAAGCTACCACAGAACAGTCAGTCGCAGCATCTTGGACCAGATCAATCCTGTTTGAGAAGGTCATGGAGGGCCCTAGGTCTGGACGATCTCCTGGAAACCACGTTGGCGGCGGTAGTGCGTCTACGGGTCGCTTCCAAGCATCCAGTTCATCCTCTTGGAATTCAGAGAGAGGCAGTTCTGGCGTCTCTCTGGAAAGAAATCGATCAGCTATAAGCTATCGAATCATAGTCAAATGAAAGGAAACATACAAGAACAAATCCTCACCATCATTTAGCTCAAACTCTTGCGGCCTCGGCGCCTCAGTCCAGGGTGGGAACTTGAAACCATTCAAGTAGCTGGCCCTGAGAAGTAGGATCTGCTCCTGGTTCGGTAGCTTACGGGTGGACTCTGGCTCGTTCAGTATCCGTGTCTGCGTCACTGTAGTGCCTTTCTTGATCCTTTCAGCCTCCTGGAGATGCTGCTTGACTTGAAGGGAAATACGTTCCTTCTCGACCGAGTCGTTCGTTAGCTTGAGGGCTTGCATCGAGGATTCAGCAGCCTTGATGGCCGCTTGGAGGGCGTCATCGTTGGAACCCGAAGATCTCGAGGACATATCATCTCAGTCCGAGCCTGCAGCAGAAGATAGACCGAAGCTGGAGGGAGTGGCTGTTTCTGGTAGCTGAGGCTTGCTCAGTTCAACGTCTGTGTTGAGCTATACCCAGTCATGCCTGGCTAGCTATACTGTCGCATTTAGCTATCGATGTCGCGCGCTCCAAACAACAAGGCGCATGCGATTGTGAATATTGAAGTAAAGTCGGTTGCACGTGAAAGTGAACACGGCTTTAGCGCTTAGATTTCTCCGTCTCCATCGTGAGCCGTGCGCATACCTCGGCTATCAGGAACACTGGGCGAGAATGGCCGGACCGATGATGCTCGAGGTGAGAGCAGGACTGGTTCTCATTGCTTGTTCAAACTATTCCATACTGTAGGCATCTTCATACATCCTCCCCTAGTATACACACTTTCGCACTCGCCTTACCCTGCTTACCCCCATACCGACTCCCATAACCAAGTCAGACCAAACCTTGCGGGCATCCCGCCGTGTGAACAATGGCAGCCCCCTCCAAAACCGAGGTCCCACCATGGGGTCTCGCAGTCGCAGGCTCAACCGGCGCCATCATCGCTAACGCCCTCGTCTACCCCCTCGACATCGTCAAGACCCGGCTCCAAGTCCAAGTCAAGCGATCCCCCAACGACATCCCCACAACCACGAACGAGAGACACTACACTGGCACCATGCACGCCATCCTCTCCATCATGGAAGACGAAGGGATCGCGGGCCTCTACAGCGGGCTAGCGGGCTCTTTGCTCGGCGTCGCAAGCACGAACTTCGCATATTTCTACTGGTACAGCACGGTCCGGACGCTGTACTTGACCAAGGTGCAAAAGTCGACGAAGGCGCCTTCGACGGCCAGTGAATTGGCTATTGGGGCCATTGCTGGAGCTTTGGCGCAGCTATTCACGATCCCGATTGCGGTTGTGACGACAAGACAGCAGACGCAGCCGAAGGGCGATAAGAAGGGCATGCTCGCGACGGCCAAGGAGGTCATTGAGAGTGAAGACGGGTGGTCGGGGCTCTGGAGAGGGCTCAAGGCGAGTTTGGTGTTGGTCATCAACCCGGCGATCACATATGGCGCTTATCAGCGGTTACGGGAGGTTATGTATCCGCATAAGCTCAACTTGAGGCCTCACGAGGCGTTCTGTAAGTTTGATTCGCGTCCCTGGCCAGAGAAGCACGTCTGACTGTCGTTCTAGTACTCGGAGCAATGTCCAAAACCATGGCCACCATGGCGACCCAACCTCTCATCGTGGCCAAAGTCGGTCTGCAGTCCCGGCCTCCACCGGCACGAAATGGCAAGCCGTTCAAGTCCTTCCACGAGGTCATGTACTACATTATAGAGAAGGAAGGCCTCCTCGGCCTCTTCAAGGGCATTGCACCACAGATCCTGAAGGGTCTCCTCGTGCAAGGAATGTTGATGATGGCGAAGGAGAGGATAGAGCTGCTCTTCGTCCTGTTGTTCAGATACATGCGCACTGTCAGGCAAGAGCAGCTCGAGAAGCTTGCTCAGCTCGCTGCGAGCAAGGCTGCGGAGCAGAAGAAGGCTCTAGTTGGTTAGTTGTTGGCACGATGATCTTGGGTTTTGCATATTCGGAGCAAGCGGGAGTTTTGGGCGGTTTGGAGATGCTGAATCGATGCGCGAGTATTGTTAGCACGGCTGAGAGCAAGCTTGGGTATATACATTGTACATGATCAACGAGTAGTTTGAAGAGTCACGCAGCAAACAGCGCAGTCGAGTTGTCCATGTCGCCTCGAATTGGTTCGTCCCCAGACACCTCGTCACTTCTTTGGCACTTGCTCCTCCAGGTTCTTCACATACGCCTCTATCCGCTGCACCGCTGCTTGTAGAGCCTACGAACCGCGTTAGCGAAAGCATATCTTTGAGGTTGGAGATGTCCATACGTATATATCCTCCGTCAACAACTCATTCGAGACCTTGTACTCGTCGATCACATAGTAGTAGATTCCGGTACCCGCTAGCACCGATCCGAGGAGGAAGCCGAAGAGTCTATGTTCGCAGACAGCGGATCAGTATGCGCGTCACCAAGCCTCAAGGTCCTGGATCTAAGGTATCACTAGGAGACTCACGTTCCCCTGAAAGCTCCCACGGGTCTCCGCTGTACCACAGGCGCAACAGGCGCAACAGGCACGGCGTCTTGTAGCTGTCGTCGGCTCGTCTGGAAGGACCGCTGTGCTTGGAGGGAGATGGGTGATCGGAGGACTGGAGCTGTACGGGTGAAGGCGCGCAGGGTGGTGGGAAGGCGTGAAGCCATTGTTGATGTGCGGAAGGTTGTATGTGGTTCGAAAGAGTGTGCTTCGGTGCGCCCTCCGTCAGACTGATGGTTGAAGTGATTGGGTTATTACTAAACACGAATGTTGATGTCGTCGGAGAGGTCGGGAGTGTATGGGAGCTTGGACCCCCTCGACTCGACTTCACTATTGTAAGGTATAAGGTATGGGGTCCTCATTGGTGTGCTACAGTATACTTGACAAAGTTATCGGGACGGACGTCTTCTCGAACAAAGTGTACCCTATAATAAACACAACTGCCTACCAGACCAGCGCACATGACATCGTAAGCCGAAGAGAGTGCCAACGGTACAAACGAACACCGCCTGCTAGTAAGAACCTGAGCGCACACCCATTGTCCATCAACGCCTTCTGTTACTGCACACAAACCCCTCGAGCGCCCCTCTCAAAAAGTCCTCTAGAGTGGAAAGTCGAACGCTTAGCTTTCCAAAAGATCGTTCAAGCCTCCACGCCGCCCGCCTGCACCCTCGCTAGTGCCAACACCGTCATGCCCGCGAAAGAACGCCATCACCCTTCGTACATCAAGCGCTCTGCCATCTAAGCGTGAGCACCTAACCTGTTGTCCCGCCTCTGAGGCCCGAAATCCGCTTCGACTACCTTCCGCTCCTTCTTCTCTTTGACGGAGTACTCGGCCATGAGCAGTAAGTGATCGCTCGGGAAGTGGTAGTTCGGGAAGCCTGGCACTCTGCTCATGTAGTTCGGATCCACTTGGCCCAGCAGACCGGCGACTTGGAGCGTGTTGGTCGAGTACCACACGTAGTCGATGACCTGCCTGAAGTCCGGAGTCCAGTTCGTGAAAGGCAACTCGCCAATCTTGCCGTACGAGGACTGCAAGCTGAAAGGATGCGCCATGCCGTTTCGCGTGAAGTCGCCGTACTTTTGTGTCCCGAGTTCCGAGTGTGAGTTCGACAACGAGCCTTGTGTTATGAGGTCGTACACTCCCGAATCGTGTGTCGAGTTGAAGTCACCGCACACCAGAACCGGTATTTGGGTGCCGCTTTCGTACGAGACTGAGGGCACTGGATCTGGCTTGACACCGTCTGGAACGTCAACCGAGTCTTCATTCGCGAACCGGAAGATCTCCTTGTCCTTGTCCTTGGTTGGTGGCCACTTGGCGTACTCGTCGGCCTTCTTCGTGAGCTGGTCCATCAAGATAGCCACCTGGATGATCTTGACGTCGCTGTACCACACTTCCCAAGTAAGGTGGGTGTTCACAACGATCAGTCGAGTTCCAGTTTGCCTGTTCTCGAGGAAGAGGACAAGCGCGATGTGATCTCTCGGCATAACCCGATTGTACACATCATGCTCGCCCTTCATGTCCGGCCGGTTGATGGCTTCGTGCGAGTAGTTGATGACATGCTTCTGCAGAAGCATGTACTTGCTGTGCTTGTAGAAGGTCGCGCAGCCATCAACGATCTTGGCCTCCTTCTCGCTCATCGTCCGCGCCCTGCCCTTGGCCTGGAACACACCCTTGTAGCTCTGGGCCAGACTCGGAGCGAAGAACTCGTTGTAGTTCTCAATGTCGACTTCCTGAAGCGTGAGAATGTCGGCATTGCGTTCCCGCAATTCGGCAAGAATCAAATACTTCCTCCGGTCCCAGTCCAAGGCTGCTTTGGCCGCATACCCGTAGGCCGCTTGAGTCGCCGCGCGATCGCATAGAGTATTCCAGCTGATGACCGAGAACCGATCTCTCTCCGATGCTTCGTTCTCGTCCAGAAGTTGATGCCAGGCGCGTGGATTCGGTGGTTCGGGTGCTGTACTCAAATTAGTACACTTGAGCGCATATTAAGCTTACTGTTTATACATACCTGGTGCCTCTTCTCTGAGGTACCGCACCAGCTCGTGCGTCCCGTGCTCGATTAGCCTGTCCATCAAATCACCTGCCTGCCGCATTGGGTTGCCTTCGAGGCCAAGCATCTCGAGCTGATAAAGGTAGCCAAGCTCATACGGTATATCGTCCAAGTGATTCTCGAACAACAACAGCTTCTTCAAGTTCGTGAGCATTCCTATCTCTGCTGGAAGCTGTGTAAGCTTGTTGAAGGACAAATCGAGGATTGTGAGATCGCGCATGATACTGATGTGTGGCTGGAGTGAGATCAGTCGGTTGTGGTTGAAGTATATCCGCCGCAGATGAGGGTAGTGTCGAAAGAGTGTGGTTCCCATGCTCTTCAACCCGTGCCCGCCAAGGTCCATCGCGTCCCACAGCTTATTCTCCAAATCTTCCTCCCCCAATCTTGCAGCCCTCGTGCCATGCTCATCAGCGTCCGTTGTCCTTGCGCTTCCACCCGAGAGACTCGTGCCAGGCAGTCTGCTAACATGAGGCGTCGTCCGCGCGTAGAAGTGTGGTTTGTCGCCAGCGAGTTTGAGCTTGTTGTACTCGCGTAGGTGCTCGGCATACTGCTCGTTGGGTGGCTTGATGAGTGCGCCAGAGTTGTCGGGTGTGCCGTTTTGTAGGTGCGCGGGTGTGAAATGTGGGGTGGTATTGGAGAGGGTGCTGGTTGACATGTTGTGCTGGTGACCACCGAAGCCAGACTGCCCGCCAAGTCCATTGTGGTCCTGGTGCTGGTTGTTCACGTGATGTCCTTGGTGATTGTGGTTTTGACTTTGATAGCTCTTGTGCATGCCCATCCCGAAGCTTTGGTGACCCGCGCCGCCGTTGAGCAAGCCGTGATTTTGTCGGTGGTTGGTGTGGTTGTACATATTATATGTGCCGTGCGCCGGCGAGTGGGTGCCCGGTGAACGATTGGGCGAAGGAGTGTCGGCGTTGGGCTGGAACAGAGACCTGCTGTTCCCTATCGGCGAGCCGTTCCGGTTGTGGAGGCCGCGGGGGTGCGCCGAGTGCTGGTTATTGTGAAAGAAGAATTGGCCGCCGGGATTGAACCGGTTGAAACCATCGGCCATCACCGGGCGCGCTGGTCGGGCTGCGGGGAGCGAGTGTTGGCGCAGCGGCGGCCAGGGCTGGGTGGGGGGTGGGAAATATGCTGGCGTCTAATCGTAGGGGGGAGGTGGTTCTGGCCGGCGCGGTCTTCTTGCCCCGTACATCGGCGTCTGCCAGCGTGTTCATGGACCGATGCTGCCGACGCCCTCTCTGTCCTCCACGTGACTGATCCTTGGAGATGTCGCAGTGAAGAAGCCGCTGGTCGTGGTGTTGACAAGGATGCACTCGGCGCCGCGACAGCTGGCCGGACTGATGTTGTTGTGATGGACTGACACGTATTCGGTTAGTATCAATAAGAGTCAATGGTGCGCTGTGTCCTGGGCCGGGCGTTTGGTTGTCGTGTCCGCGCCGGATCGTGATGTCGCTGGATGGAGTTGTGCTCTCAACTCGGCTCTTCCCGTCACTAACCTAAAACCACCTTCCCTGTAGATTTGAGCCGGTACGAGATATACGGCAGAGGCAGCCCCAGATGTACGCAGGTATCTGTCCACTTCAAAAGTGAGGAGCACTTGGAGACCTCATCCCGCACTGTGCGTACCTTGGTCGCTTTGCTAACCGACCGACACATTCGCTCGCGACCAGGTTCACAAAGACGTCGTCTTATGAGCTGCCGGTTCTACGAAGTAACAACATGGAGCTCGACGCCTATCTTATCTCTGCTCTCAATCTAGAGTACAGCCCACCACACGTATGTTCTACAGGCGTTCCTGAGTTATCAAGATTACCGTTCGAGAAATGCGGCCTCTGCATGAATCAGACCCTTGCATCTCCCCAGGTCGAGATCTCTTCCGGTCGCCTCGCTAACTCGGCCGCCACCGGAAAATCTCCCTTGGCTACCTGTTCCACTGGAAGAACCCGACAGCCTACCGTCCCATTGGCCGTATCCCACCATGGTGCGCCCACCAACTCCGCACTCATTTGTAGCCCCACCCGAGTGCTATGCACGGAAAGGTCATCGCTTGCCATGTGGCCCTTCAGGCTTCAAGCCAGGAACCGAGCCGAATTACAGGCACGAGCGAAACGGTCGGTTGTTCTAAAAGTGCCTCAGTCCCACCTTCGAGTATATGCAAGTTTGCGGCACATTCAATCCTACTCCAAACCCTGGCAATCTTCTATCTCGCACCCCAAATGATGAAATACACTTGATCCACTGTGCCCTTCCGCCGTTTCATCTGATTTGCTGATAGCGAGTGAGACCCATCCTACCAAGAGCCTATCTCTGCGACAACCACGCTGGTCGATGTTCGGGAGGGCGATGTCAATCTACCGCAGACCAGCCGTTAGCCGGACCCACGTGCAAGCTCCTCACCCGCGACACGATGGACGGGCTAATATATGCATATCAGCTCCCGCGATCTGTCGCTCAGCAGAAGTATATGCAGGAGCGTCGTGCTGTCCTCGCTGAAGCCAGAAAACAACTACTTGCTGGCGAAAATCCGGATCCGGATCTGGAGCGCTTGCTAACTGGAGCTCCTTCACCTGGACCAAAAGCCGAGGCAGTGTATACGCACCAACGCACAAATAGCAGTTATGGAGAGATGGAGCAACCGAGGACATCTAGCTCAACGTCTTCGTCACAATCGGAAATCGCACACAACAGTTTGCTAAATCAGCCTTTCGAGCTCCGTCACGGGCGGCGCTACCTCCGCGAATTGCCATACCCACTACCAGTGGACCTGCATGAACTCCAACGGCAGAATCTACGGACTTTGTTATGCTGTCGTGTGTTCGGCCGAGCTGTATGCTCGCCTAGCATCGAAGATGATGTGCCGCAGCGTGTGCTGGAGATCGGTTGTGGCTCTGGGTACTGGTCGACCATGTGCCACGAGTACTTCTCTTCGTTAGGGTACGATAAAGTCTCGTTCACAGGCTTGGACGTGGCGCCTCTCGCACCAGATTTGCGAAAGCAGGGTATCGACTGGACATTCGTACAGCATGACCTACGGAGAATACCACTGCCATTCGATGATGACTGCTTTGATCTGGTCATGCTGAAGGATATGAGTCTGGTACTGCCGGAGGGTATGGCCTCGCAAAAATTCATCGATGAAAGCATCCGTATCCTCCAACCTGGCGGTATCCTCGAGATCTGGGAGAGCGACCATGTGGTCAGGTCGCTAGTAGCTCGGCCCTCTCCAAGCCAGCAGCAATCGGAGCAAAGAGCTGCAGCTAGATCTGCCACGTTTCCAGTCTCGCCTGGTACGCCGTTTGCCCCTGCTCAAAATAAATACCTACAGTCGGCCAACACCTGGATCCAAGAAGCACTCGACCGCCGAAAACTACCACCAACGCCGTGTGCTCGTATCGCACCCGTTCTTCACCAGGAAGCGGATCTACTCACGCAGTTTGGCGCCAGACGAGTCGCTGTGCCGCTCGGTAAACTGCGGTGGGAGAACGATGCCCCCAAGCATAATCGCGACGCCAGTAATCCGCACGACTGGGTCCTCATGTCCACCAAAGGCAAGGCCAAAATGACCGAGCTGGGCCAGGCATCCCTGACAGCGGATCAGGCTGCGCTGAGACATGTGGCGCTACTGACTGTGCTGCAAATGATCGAAAATCTGGAGCCCATCCTCAAAGAAGCCAGCGGGAAGAACACAGAGGAGTGGGGCCATTGGTGGGGCCTCATGATGTCCGACTTGCTGGATCCTTCGAAGACGAATCTCGGTGGCGAATGCTTGGAGATTGGCGCGTGGTGGGCGACGAAGCTCAGTGATTGATGATGGATGATGATGTAGCGACACTTGTACCCGCCGAGGACAGCGAAGGCTTGACGGCGCTTTCAATTGGGTTTGTCGTACCGCTGCTTCAGCGCGCGGTAGCGTTTGAGGTAGTATCTGGGTTTGGCGTTAGAGGGGAAGGACAATGGGACGATATACCAGTTCGCGAGCGATGATGTTTTGGACTCAGACGTACAGTGCTTCGATCTCTGCGGATGGCGGTGTCAGTCAGCCTATGTGGATACAGCAATAGTGGGACGACTTTACATACCTTTCCTGACGTATTGGGCTTGCTCGATGCCTTTCTTGATCTCTGCTTGGTCTTGTAGCCCGGATTTGGCACTGAAGGCTTTGTGAAGCCGTGGACGGAAGTAGTTCTCGAAGCCGAGAGGGTACTTCAGATGAATGTCAGCACTAGATTTTGTGTCTCCAAGCACAATGCTGTGATATGTTTACCTCTCGTCCGAGGTACAAGAGTTCTTTGTATACACGAAGAACGTCGTAGCGAAGTGGATTTGTTGAAGCCATGCTGACTGTTACGAGGAGTCCCGGATGTCGTTGTTGGCTATGGAAGACAACAAGGCAATGAGATTGAAAGAAGTCACGTATATGTCGTGGTGAGATCGATGACAACAGAATGCAAGTCAAGATCCCCGCAAGGTTGGGAAGGTGAATGCCGAGTCCAACGGCTCCTTCAACTCTCGCTGATATTCGAAGCAGAAGAAGACATTGATCTTGTGGCTTCGTGCATTCATACTCAGTGTTATGGCGTGAAGACTGAAGGTGGTGGAGGAAGTGTTGTACACAAGAATGCGGCTTCTCGTACCCGCAAGAAGCGCGGCTTCAGCTCTATCACGTAGGACACCAGCACTCGCATCACGACCATTCGTCCTTCAGGCTACACGAAATCAGTCGACCAATGCTCCAGCACAACCCACCACCGCCTCCCTGAGCTCACGATGGCTCTCGGACGTCAAACAACGCATCGGCAAATGCATAACCTTCGGCCTACAACCACACCAAACCAGCGAAGCCGGCCTCATCCTCCAAGAAGTGTCTCAAGACTGGCGAGAACTGCTATGCGGTATCGAGGGGTTCCTGACGTCGCCGACGAGGCGAGGGCTGTTCAGACATAGGGTGGTATGGGGCGAGCAGGACGCCATGGTATGCTACGAGTCCCTTCGACCCTGATGTAGCGAACATGGTTGTTGAATATATGTGTGCAGGTTGGCTAAGATGTTCTGGAAGGGCCATGTCAACAACGTCATGTACAACCGATACGCGGAGTCCGGCAGGATAGAGTGGGTGCAGCAGTATATCAGACACATTGATCCTGAGCATGCAGAGGAGTGGGAGGAGGTCATGACGCCGAAAGGCAGTGGCCTGATCTTGAGAAAGATCACCACCGAGTTCAAGTTTGTGAGTGTCGAGTGGTGTATGAACATGCCAGACGAGTATAGGATCTAATATGGAACAGCCTATGAGATATCCAGACCACATCTCGGTGTACCACAAACTCGGCACGAAGCCGAAACCGGGCATGGATGCCTTCATCTTCGACGTTGTCATCTTGTCTGAGCTGAATCAGAGGATAGCTGCTCGTTGTTTCGAGAGTTGTGTATACTACGACTATCGCTTAGGGAAGAAGACGCCGCTGAAGGACTTCATGGTTGATGTCCTCGGGGAAACATGGGAGCTTCAGAAGGCTGCGAAACAAGCAAATAGCGCGCGAGTGCAAGGTTTGCTCGACCGGGTGCGAATGCTAGAGGTAGAATCGTGGGATAGAGAGGACGCTGTAGAAGATATGGGCTCGAGTGGTCGATGAACTCGGCTCTTCTTCAAGATCTCCAATGCGGCCTTCAGGGTCTCGATTGAAAGAAGTGGGAAGCTAAGATTTCGACAGACCGGTGTGCCTCAGAGCTATCCTACCGTACAGCTATGCATTCCGTTCTCTTCGTTGCTGTGTTGCGACTACCGAGAAGTATACTTGCTGCATACGATCGAATTGGGAAGTCCTCCGTGATATCAACAACTCGTTATCCTGTCGTTCCTCTTGCCAGTCGCCGCACTTGTACCGGCATTCTGCCGTGCGTCCAACACCTGTCACAGACTGCCTCGTGAGGTAGAGGAGTTTTCATCAGTCGCACATGATGCGTGCCTAAGGTCTCAAGCTTATCGTTAGTTGCAACTCACTTCGAGTGCTACTAGCAACGATTGGCGGAGGCTGACAAGCACTACGCAAGCAAGCGCCGCGAACAGCCTTGAAGAAGCGATTTTCAGGTGTCAGGGTGGAGCTCTTCTTACACAAGCACGTATGTGATGCATGCGCTGGCGATCTACAGCCGGAGGTCTGCCGGGATGTTTTTCGAGGTCTGTGGGGCGCTATCGCGGTTGTTCGTGTTTCAGAGTTGGAGGAAGTACTGTAGCAAAAGCAAGCACACCTCAGCCATAGATACCGTACACTTATTATCTGATGAACCTCGTGAGCTCGAGCATGCGCACGAAGTGCTCGTTCCCGATAGATGTCCCTAGTGATGCCTGCTGTGTCAAGTCGACCGTATAGAAACCTCCCATTCCATAGTGGTGATTATTGCGGAGACGTGGGTAACGGGTCCTATCCGATTTCGGGGTGGGAGATCGACAGTACGGACTCCACGTCCGACCGCATCAGCTGGTGTTTGTGTGCAACAGCCTACAGGGAACCGGTGTGCGCAGAGTTTTGCAGTAGCCACTCTGTATGACTGTCATTGCTGACAAGGAAGCGCATAGCCTTGCTTTCTAGCGTCAGAAGAGTTTGATCGAGTTCGAGTCTGTGGTTTCCGGGGATCAGGTTACCTTAAGGTTTCGTAGGTTCTTGCTGGCGGGTACCAGCGCCAAGAAACAAGAAGGTGCTGCCGAAACTTGACAGTACTGTTTGCCTGTGCGACTTCACTTCCTCCTCCCTCCAGCGTTATCTTCCGACATCGACATCGATATCTATTCTTCCTGGACCCCGTGACTCCTACTGGCTCGCCGTCACCCTCGAGACGGGCCAGAAGGAACAGCGACCAGATTGAGGGGGCAGTAGGTTCATGCCTCCTAAGAGCAAGGCGAGAGGAAACGCAGCGAACCAGCACGACAAGCGCCACGAGAGCGGACTCGCAGCACCGGGAAAGCGAGTGACCAAGAAGCAATCACATGGACATTTGAACGGGCAGTTGGAGGGCAAGGCTGTCCCCGCCGTGCAGCCCGCAGCCCATCCCTCTTCGTCGTCTGGAGTCAGCCCGAGCCCTGCTTTGGTGCGGTCCCCCGAGTCGCTCGAGGCCGCTGCTCCACAGACGACATTCCAAGACCATGCGGCTCCGCGAAACTGCGCGGAACGTGACAGGACATACTCGGACGCTTCGTTCGACGAGGCCAGACCGGGCGCCGATATGGCCGACCTTCACGATGCTATATCGCCCACGACGGAGGCACCACCACCAGAGTTTAAGTACCCGGTTCCCCCTCAATCTGGCAGCACGCTCTCGTCCCTCAAGACCATCTTGGCTTACTACCCGCTTGCCGATGCCATCTCAATCCTCATCTTGCTCCTCTCTCTCCCCCCGACGCTGGTCCTGGTGATCCAGACGTTGTTCGCCTTGCTTACCTTCGTCCCGCCAACGACCAGCATCTCGTTTTCCACTTTGCCGAATATCAAGGAGGTATTCTACTCGCCAAACCTTGGCTATCCTGCCTTGGCCACAATCATGATAGTCGACCTATTGTTCTGGGGCTGTTGGCTTCCAGTTTGGAAACCAATACAGGGTGTCTTCCTCGACCTATCGCAAGCAGTCATTGCGGTATCTCTCAGTGGGGCAGCAGCGAGTACCGGCGGGCCGACTTACAGTATAGCGACAACGACAACCATCGTCTGTCTGGTCCATCTGCTACGGTACCAAGCAATACATCTCAGCGTGCTCGACTACCTTCGTTCCGTCATACACAAAACGGGCATTGGAGTGCAACTCGATGTTCCTTCCTTTGCAACGAATTATGTTTCATTTTCTGGTATTGATCGAGGATGGTTTCACACCGTCATCCGCACCATTCTTGGTATACACATCGTCTCCCAAGGCGTCACAACTTGGGTTCGCCGCTCGCTCGTCAAAGCCAACGAACAGAGCGCTAGCTTACCTGCCATCACGAGAGAAGACACTGGGCCCACGGCTGGTGTGGACTTCAACAGCCGAGCCGGCGTCACGTTCGGCGAGCTCAACCAGCACGGCCCTACTGCCGCGAGTACTGATGGGCGTCCACCTGGACCGTCTCCTGCTCGTCGGGATAGCAGGCCTCGTGAGTCAAACACGAAGAAAAAGCGGAAGGAGGCGAATCAAGTTCGTAGCCAGCAACCGCTTTGGGCAGCTATTGCAAGTACCAAGGTCACTTTCGTTAAGGAAATGGAGCAGCGAGACGCTGTCGAAGATGCACGCGAAGCGTCTCGCATGCGAGAAAATACAATAAACAACATCACAAGCAACACTACCACCTCTACCGCCCGTTTCTGGATACGGGATGTGCGCGACACCGAGATATTCTTTTCAGCTCAGCTGGCAACGAATGCTACGATCGAAAGCGGCGAGAGTCTGGAGGAGGGGTCAGGTGTCGGGGCCGGCATTGACAAGTCCAAGCCGTTCTATATCACCATCAATGGTGCTACATGGAGCTCCACGCGGATTGTGTCGGCATCACCAGACGACGACTCTTCTCATTTGAAAGGAGTCAACTTTGAGGGTGAGATCTTCGGACTCGCGCCGTATAGCAACTACAGGTGCGAGCTCGTCAGCATCGCCAGTCAGCAACCGCTCTGCTCACTCAACATCATCACACAACCAGCCCCAAGCCCGGAACAGGCCGTGTCCACTAGTGCACCGCCACAGCATCAAGCTCTCCGACCGTCTTCACCCATCACGACATTGAAGCAATCCATTCAAGCAGCCGAAGCGAAGCTCAACGAGACTCGTAACCGTGGTAAGAAGAGTAAGAAGGACCAGCGTGCCGGTCATGCCGACGTCAAGCGCGAGATCAACACGCTCAAAAGCAAGCTTGAGTCCTCTGGCGGCACCGACGACAAGCAAGAACGACGACTGCAGCAGATTAACCAGCACAAGGCGCAAGCCGACGATGCAGCAGCGGACTTCAAGACGCGACTCGCGGCTCTTGGTGAGGTCCCGAAAGACCAGCTCGCTGAGTATGAAGTGAAGCGGAGCAATCACCAGTCTGCTACTAACGCCAAGCGTAACGCTACACGAGAGTTGGACAACTGCAAAGCTGGAGCGGATCGTGAGCTGAGTGCAATGCGTTCGGAGATCCAACAGACGGGATCAAAGAGGGAGAAGCTTGCCGCCCGCAACTCGCAACGTAGCCAGGACCTGGAGAAACTTCGCGAGAAGCAGAAAGCTGATATGACGGCCAAGCAGAGGCGCGAGTACGACCGGGAGCAGATCAAGCACCATCGCGAGCAGGAGCGAAGTAGCATACTAGATTTGCTCAACGGACTCGACAACGAGCTGCAGACGTATGCGATCAAGACGCGCCACGCGTATCAGCAGATCGCTGGTCCTGATAGCTGGACTTCCGCTCAGCCGCCACCTTATCCCGGCTACTCTTCGCCTCCGACGCCCGAGAACTTCATCTCTGGTATGACCAATGGATCTCTCGGCAGCCCGCATGCCAATGGCTTTCCCATGGTCGGTCAGCAGCCTTTCCATTCACCCTTCCACTCCGCTCAGGCTTCCCTCTCCAACACCCACGCAATCGCCCCGCGCGGCCGCAGCTCCTCAATGCTTAGCCAGTACTCTGGTTTCACGGACAACGGTGAAGAGTACAACTTCGCTCCTGAGCAGGCTCGTCACCAGAACTCGTTCCCCATGGCTACGAGTGTTAGTGCTGGAGCTGTGATGCAGGTGCATGACGATCGGAAGGAAAGCGAGGGTTCTGGGTCTGCTTCTCTGGCGAACGGTAGTACTGGGTCGAACAGTCCACGACCAGATGCTTGGCCTTTTGTTCCAGGCAAGAATGCTTCGGCGGTTGGGGTTATCGGGCCGCCTGGGAAAACGAGGGCGCCGCAGAGTCCTGCTCACGCGTCGCTCGGTAGTGGTAGATAAGTGTCAATCGAATGATGTTGTTGTTTTGTTACAGACCTCTCAACCTTTTCATGGTCCCAGCATCAACCGCAGGTCGAATTATGGCGATGCAAGTGGCCTATCACTATACACTTACTGAAATCCACTACAGCAACCGCCGTAGTAACAAGCTGCTCACGAGCTAGGTTTATATTACCTAGCATGCTCTTCGAGATATCATGTTCAGGCTGTGAAATGGGCTGCAAGCAGTCTAATGCCATCTAGCACGCCGGTCTAGGCTCTAAATCTTCATCGTCTCACCAACCTCCTCGATAGCGCTGACCAGCGCATCAACCGTCCCTTTCCTAGTCTGACCATTGACTACTACGCGAAAGAAGCTACCTTCATCGCCAGGTGCGTAGTCTATCATGAACCCTCGCTTTAGCAACGCGTCTTTTATGCGGGCGGTGGTACGACTATTCGTCCTTGAAGCACTCCCGCCACTCTGCTTGTTGAAGTAGAAGCAGACCTGAAGACAAGGCGGTGGGTTCTCCGACACCAAGCTGAACTTCGGGTTCGAAACGACGAGGTCAGCGAGATGAGCAGCTATCTCGAAGCCGTGGTCGATATACGCCGTGTAGCCTTCTGTACCATAATAGATCCAGCTCAGTGCGAGCTTGAGACTGTCTCCTCGACGACCGCATTGAGGTGTCAAGTCGCCCAAATCCCAGAACTCCTCGTCGTGGCCGTTCAATTCGCCGTTGGGCTCGCCGTTCGTTTCTTCGTTATCGTCATTGCTGTGAAAGAGATATCCAGCTGGCAGTGTCATAGCCTTATGGAACTGTCTCGAGTCTTTTCCAAGCAGTAACGAGCATGTGAGTGGGACGTTCATCATCTTGTGCGGACATATGGCGATCGAGTCCGCTCGCTCGATGCCTTTCAGCTTGTGTCGCTGCTTCTCGCTGAACACTATCGGGCCTCCCCACGACCCATCGACATGCATCCAGAGGTTGTGCTTCTGGCAGACGTCTGCAATTTCGTTTAGAGGGTCGAAAGAGCCTAAGACAGTCGTTCCGGCAGTAGCATTTACGTAGAACGGCGTCTCGCCATCCGAGATAGCCTTCTCAATGGCAGCGTTGAGCGCGTCTGCACGCATGCAGCCTCGTTCATCGACTGGCACGCTTCGAACAGCTTTTGATCCGAAGCCGAACATCTGCGCCGCCTTGTCGACACTATAGTGGCCGTGCTCGGATGTGAAGAGGACGAATCGCCTCCTACCATACCCATCCGACTTCGTCTCCGGGAACAGATTATTCCGAGCGACGACCATGGATGTCTGGTTCGCTGCGCTGCCTCCAGGCTGCGAGATGCCTCCTGCAAACGGCCCTGTCAGACCGAACATAGACCCCATGGCCTTACATGTCTCCCGCTCGATGATCGTCAGAGCTGGTGAGACCTGGTAGATATGTACGTTTGTGTTGAGCGAAGACAGGAGCATGTCGGCTGCGATGCCCACTGGGGTAGGAGAAGCATAGAGCTTGTCCAGGAAACCTTGGTTCCAGGTATTGACGCCGTACTTCAGGACATCCTGTATGATGGAGACGAGACCGTCCCGTCCCAGTCCATGCTCTGGCAGTGCGAACTGTAGTCGTTGCTGTAGTGCCTTGGGAGAGTGGTAGTCCAGTAGTTGTGAGGCCGGTGCGTCGTCCGAGTGCTTAGATCCGCTGTTATATTCATCTTTGCGTTGCGCATCTAGGTCGGCCGCACGGATGAAGTCGACTACGAGCCCTTTGACAGTGTCGAGCAGCTGAAGGAAATTAGCGGGTGGCTCTGAATCGTTCATAGGACCTCGTAGTCTACCTCATTCGCCTCCTCTGCTCTCTGCAGAGGCTTTTGTTTGGCTAAAGTGCCATTTGATGTCGAAGTACCGTTTGGGACAGTCATTGTGAAAAGTTCCTCGAGATCATGTGTCACCCACTGCTACTATACACAATGTGAAAACAACCGAAGAAGAAGAAGAAGAAAATACATAACATTGAATGCAATGCTGGTCGTCTTGGCCAAAAATTCGAGAGATCTCAAGTCGTCATCCCACCCATGGGTACATGTAGCTAGATACATGTATACTGCTGCACAATGATATCTCAATCCTTGCAATCTAGAGAAAGCCTCATGTGGGTTATAGAAGACCAACGCCATCGCTGAACTCAACGAGAACCTCGAGCTTTTCCCAGCACCCGCTTGCTGTCCGCCTTCCTGGTAACGCCACCTTGCTTGCCTTGGCGGTTCTTCAACGACAGCGAATCCGACTTTTCGTTCTATGAAGAAGCTGCCGCTGCCGTTGGCACCGCATTAACACCAGTGGCCACGCCTGACGGCGCACCAGAAGGCGCAATAATAGGTCTCGAAGCACTGCTTTTGCTCTTCTTCTTCTCCTTCTTTTTCTCGCTATCCTTGTTCTTCGCATGCCGCTCCCTTGCAATCTCAATTGGAGTCTTCGCAATCCCTGTACTTTCCTTATTCTCATCCAGCTCTGCAAAGCTCTGAAATCCATCATTGCTCGCCTTGACCTTACTTTGCTTAATCCAATCTTGCCGTCTCCTCTTGTACAAATCCATCTTCCAATTCTTCCATACCGCCCGCCCATACGAAGACTCTCGCATCTGTCCTTCGGTCTCTGCTAGCTCTTCTGCAATGCGCTCGCGGATGAATGCGAGGCCATGCGTGCCTTCCCACATGCAGTCGACAACGTGCGATGCTGCTTTGTCGAGTGCCATGTCGGCAACGTGGCCGTAGAATCGTTGGATGAGCTTGCGGACTATGATGATCGATGCGTTCCGAGAGGTGAGGGCTGTCTGCAACGTGCGAGAGACAATGTTGTCCTTGGACATGTTGATCAGAGTGACTGGCTCGAGCATGATCAGAGAATCCAGAACCAGCCCGCTTAGCGATCCTGGCACCAACAGCATCGCTTGGGCGAGGATATTGAAGTGAGCCTTCATAGGCTCGGACGATCTCTTGAAGTCCGCTGCTTCCGCTTCGTTGGCCGAACTGCTTTGTACGCTGTCCACGGGCGTGTTAGCCTCGTCGACGTCCAGACCGTGGCCCCATTTCAGCAACTTCTTGACCTCAAAGTTCTCCGAATCGTTCCAGGTGTTAAACACTTGTACCGCGATAGTTTGAGTATCGATGTTGCGGACCGTGCAGCGCTCAATCAGCGTACGCACTACAACTGTTCGACCGCGTTGCAGCAATGGCGTCACCACCGGTATCAGCTGCTCATGTGCCTCAAGAAGATCGTCGTGGCCAAGACGTTCAAGTACACGGCAGACCACGTACCCAGCAACCTCATTCCGTGCATATGTGGCTAGCTTCTCTTTGAAGAATTCCGAGTACAGGTTCTTGAACATCTTCGCGGGTGCATGCTGTATGATCTGCTCCACCAGATGTGATCCAATCGTATCATACACCAGTCCGTTGATGAATCTCGCGCTCCCGGTATCGGCTTTGATCGGGTCGTCGGGGAGTAGTTTCCGAATAATCGAGTTCTCGTCCTTCCCTCGTTGCTTGCCGTAATGTGCCAACTCGAGCTTCAACAGCAGCTGAAGCGTGGGATTGCCGTTCGGGTGAGTAGCGAGAGCACGGAGCTGTTCGGTACCGAGACCAGCGATGCTGGTTGCAATGACGTTCTCCAACGCTTGCCCAAATGACTCCGGAACACTTCGTGCCTTGTCCAGAGACTGAATTGCAAGGCCTACGCCCTGCACAGCGTTGGTCTCCTTCCTCTTGCTCTGGAGTAGTTGTTTCGTGGATGCAGTATCCATCTCCTCGCCTGACAGTACCAGTAGCAGTACGCGGAGCACATGTGAAGCATATCTGTCGGTCAAAAGATAGCCCATATTGCCTTCCAGCTCAGCAAGAGTGCGCAGATATAGCGACTCCATGGAAGCGCTCTGCTCGTCGCCATTCGCAGAATCTGTCGCTGACTCGTTCTGCTTGTCCTTGGAGCCAGCAAGCAGCTCCTCAGTCACAGCAGGCGCAGAGCGGAGAAACAGCGCCTCGCAGCAGTGAGAAGCGAACCGGTGTGACACCAGATGTATAAAGCTGCAGACAGGGTCAGTATTGCACCCGAGAAGCCACAGTAAGAGTTTCATATAACATACTTTCCACCGAACTTCTCAAAAAGTGCCTTTAGCTGTGCCGCAGTCGACAACTGTATGAGCCGCTCCATCAACCGCGAGCAAGACTGACTCTGCGCAATCTTCAACTCCTTCCCATCCGCCTCCCGATACACATTAGCAAGAAACAGCATCCGCTCCTCGTGGTCGGCGAAAGCATTGCCCTCAAGCATGCTATCGGCTTTCTTAAAGTACTCCTGCTCCTCATCGTCCAGCACACCGAAGAATGCCTTCTCAGCTTGTGGATAGCCGTCAGCCTGGTCATCTGCGCCATCTTCGAATGCAATGTGGCTGATATTCGCGACCTCAGCGTCGCCATTCGCAGTGGCAGATTTTCGGCGCTTCGTGCTGCTCTCCGCCAGCTCCGGATCGCCATGAACGTCGTCATCCTCGAGCTTCCGCTTCTTCCCTTCCATGCGCCGTCCGCGCTTCTTGTTAGCCTGCGGCATCCCGTCCACTCACGCGCTGATATCCTCTATTGAAGAGATTTGCAAATTCCTGGCGGAAGAAGTTTTTTTACCAGCTCAGATCGTAAGACAAGATCTCGCAGCAAACAGCAATGAAGCAGGTAGTGACAGCGCAGATCCGTAGCACGATGACAAGCACAACGCAGGAGAGCCGATGAGCAAGAACCGGATGTCAGAAATGCACGTCGATGGAAGAAGCCTCGGATCCTGAACTTCGATCGCGCTAACGATAGATCTTGCCTGCACCGGCCTGTCAGATCGGACTCGATCTTGCCAACGACGGTGCAGATCTCGAGATCGCACACTATACTACTTCCGTCGACGCCATCCCGCTCGCTTGCGTCGGAATCGGAGCCTTCATCGTAATTTTCACATGCCCACGTGGTCTTGATCCGGTGTGACCGCCACACCTCACACATCTCAGCACGAAGAACGATTCGTACACAGAGACGGTAGCACGGGCCGTGGAGGGTACGTTGGATTATTGTGGGCATGGCCACAGAATATGTGTCGCCGTCATACGCTATGCATACTGTGCACGCAAGTACAGCCCGTCGGTATAGTGGACCCACCCACCTCATCACCTCCCTCTCGTCGGCATCCCCCTCCCCCTTCCACGTATCGCCCGCTGTGCAGCCCCAGGTGGTAGTCCTCTCTGAGGCGCCTGCGGTCCTTGGCTCTCCTGGTTCCTAATGGTCTCATCAACACTCAGAATCAAGCAACTCGCCTCCACCGCAGCCTGGATCGCATTGATCTTGACTAAGCTCGGCTCCCACACAAACGCCGCCATGTTATCCCGAACCCCCTCGTTGTCGAAGTCGACGCCAGCCCAGATGTTGCCCTTCCTATGTTCCACGCGCAGCCTATTAAGGATATCGGTGGCATCGAAGCCGGCGTTATCACAAAGTTGGCGCGGAATGACTTCCAGCGCTTTAGCGAAAGATTTGATGATCGATTGCTGCTTGTGCGGCACATTCTTGTCGGCGAAGTTGTGGAGGTAGGCGCTGATTTCCATCTCGCACGCACCACCGCCTGCGACGATAGAGGTGTTCTTGATAGCTCGTCGTACGATCATGATGGCGTCGTGGAGCGAGCGCTCGACTTCGGCGATGAACTGTTCTGCGCCTCCACGGAGTACGAGTGTGCACGTCTTGGCTGCTGGGCAGCCCTCGAAGAAGTTGAAGCGCTCACCACCGATCTGTCGCTCGTCGAACTTCTCGCACGTACCGAGATGCTTGGCTTGGATGTCGGAGCAGGTAGATTGAACGCTGGCGCCTGTTGCTTGGCACACACGTTCGAGATCTTCGGAGGCAACACGGCCAGCGCAGAAGATGTCTCGGTCAGCGAAGTATTGTGTCGCAAGATCGCCGATCGGGAGTTTCGAGAGCACCACCTTTGCGCCCGTCTTGTAGAGCGCTTCCATCTTGTCGTAGATGATCCGCCACTCCGCATCGACGATTGCCTGGTACTCGGAGACCTGCTCTACTCGTACTTCTGCGTTGTCCTTTTCGCTCTTCAGCTCTAGCTCAACGTTCAGGCAGACGATGGAGGGGTTGGAGAAGGATTTGGGTTGTTGCTCAAAGCCTGCGTAGGCAAATGTCTTCTTGAAAGCGACACCATTAACGAAGAGAGAGTCCTGTAGCGCACCGCCAGTGATCTTCTTGATGCCGATGAGTTTTTCGTTGAGATCGTCCTGGTCCAGAGAAAGCACAGCATCAACAACCACTGCAAGCTCGGTTAGCGTTACTCTCATATTAGCAGGGTGATCCTGACTTACTCTTGGTAAAGAAGTCGGCATTCCGGTGGATGAGTTTACTGCTCATCGCCGTGGCCGCAAGCTTCCTCAAGGTATCCCTCTGGTTGTTCTCCTTCGTGTCCACAGCGATCTCCCTGACCTTCTGCACAGCCATCATGCCCGCTCTCCGTAGACCCTTCATGATGATCTGACTACTCACACCCTGCTCCACCTGCTCCTTGATCTCCTTCAAGATCTCGCCCGCCAGCACCACCACAGATGTCGTTCCGTCTCCGACCTCCGCATCTTGTGATCGTGCGATATCTGTGAGAATCCGCGCGGCTGGATGTACAATATCAAGGAGCTTCATGACAGTCGCGCCATCGTTGGTAATTGTTTGCTTGCCATTCTCGTCGACCATTAATAAGTCGCCGCCATATGGACCCAGCGTGCCTTTCACGGTGGCTTGAACCGCTAAGCAGGCGTTGATGTTGGATAACACCTGTCCTCGTCCTTGCGACTGGTCGGTGCCTGTGGTATGTCAGGGTGTGCAGATCGCATGTGTTGCTCTGGTTCAAGGCTACCTTCTTTAAGAACGATGATCGTCGGCGTCTGCCCGCCGAAGGACATTTTGGCTGCTGTTCAGTGGGGTATGATGGCAGTCCGATTGTGAGCGGGTGGACTGTGGACGGTAGTACGGTGGTGTAGTCGAGATAGTGCGCACGGTATCAAGTCATATGTCGTTTCTTGAGCTTCCGGAAATCTTCAAAATTTGGAAACGCGAGCAGGAAACCGCGTTTTTCGACTGCTCGGCACAAGTCGCGGTTTCCGAAAACGACCCCAGCACAACCACCTTACTTTACCTTACGACACTCATTCTCTCGTGAAATGTCGGGCACGTTTTCCGGGCTCGAATTCGACACTATCGAACGTGGCAGACCGTGTGAAGTTCGAGACCTTGACGACCATAGTCTGCGGATAAGATCATACCCACTTCCTTGTTGATAGAGCTTGGCTGCCTCTGCGCAACTCGAGATCAAAGACGTGAGCATTTCCTACCTGTCAATTCCCATATATTCTAAAACCAATTCCATCTCCTATCTTCAGCGCCGGGATACCGACGAGTCTTCGCACGGCATGTCGCAACCACCACCTCCTCTAGCCCCGGCAACCGCAACTATTAGTATCGGAAAACCAGGAACCCACAGCATCGAGTCCATCCTCAAGGCTATAGCTGGCGCCGGACTCAAAGGTGTCGAGATCTGCTACAATAACCTCGTCCATCATGCCATCTCACGGTTTCCAACCAAGTCCGACGATGTCGAGCACCACCAACTTCTCGAAGCCGCAAAGGACATCAAGCGCCAATGCGACGAGCTCCACCTAACCATCATAGTTCTCCAGCCCTTCTCTCACTACGATGGTCTGCTCGACAGCGAGCTACACCAGCGAATGGTGGCAAGATTCGAGCGCTGGCTTGACATTGCAAAAGCACTAGGCTGCGATACCATTCAGATCCCGAGCAATGCCACGGCGAGCGGCACCACAGGCGACCTTGACAAGGTTGTGGCAGACATGGTCGAGATTGCTGACCTCGCCGCAAAGCACGATCCGGCTGTCAAACTGGCATATGAGGCTCTATCGTGGGGTGCTCATATCGATCTCTGGGAGCAGAGCTGGGAGGTAGTGCAGAGGGTCGACCGCTCAAACTTTGGCCTTTGCTTGGATACTTATCATATCGCTGCCAGAGTCTTTGCGGATCCAGCTTCAGAGTCCGGGCAGATGCCGAACGCGAAGGCGGATCTGGTGGAGTCGCTCCTAAAGCTGGTGAAGGAAGTCGACGTGAAGAAGGTCTTCTACCTCCAGTTATCGGATGCCGAGAAGCTTGAAAGCCCGCTCGTGGAAGGGCACGAATTCTATGAAGCTGGACAGCCAGCACGAATGAGCTGGTCTCGCAACGCCAGGCTGTTTCCTTGCGAGGAGGTATTGGGCGGGTTCCTGCCAGTTCTTTCGATCACGGAGGCGATTGTGAACGAACTGGGCTATCGTGGTTGGATCAGTATGGAGATATTCTCAAGATTTCTTGGGGAGAAGAGTGAAAGCGTTCCAGTTGAGTTTGCTACGAGGGCCATGAGGTCTTACAGGAAAGTGAGCGAGATGTTAGGTTGGGAATCTTTATGAATCAACTGAAGCATCTGAATTCGTGTGTCAGACGACATCTAGCAGCCTCGAACCAGTCTCTGTGCTCTAGATGGCCAACTGCTCACCATGTGCTGACTCGACATGACTGATGAAGTCGTCGCTCGATGCACACTCTCGAGCGCCAAGCGTGCAAGTTCCTTTCCCCTCACCGTGATCAATCACATACGCGCGCTTTAGCTGCGCCTTGCGCGAGTGGTAGTCCTCCTTCACATGTCCGTCCAGCTCCGCGCGATTGTAGTACACCTCTTTCTTGGTGTACGGCACGGTCCCATCTAGCTTGCATTGCAGGCATGTCAGGTTGCGGACCTTCGCGAACTCCTCCGCTTGCTCTATCTTGAGCTCTTCACCTATGCAATAGTTAGCACGTAAAGGTAAAGTAGACTATGGGGCGATCGCTTACTGAACTTTCGCACTTCCTCCATCACTTTCGGATCTTTCATGCCCTGCCTCATCTGTTCCACGATCTTGGGCACTTTCTTGCTCTTTGGTGGTGGTTTGTCGAAGCCACCTGTTGCGTGGCGGAACCATCTGGTGCACGGTGCGACGGGAGCGACATGTTATTTCACACGGCACGTTGGTGGTGAAGAGGTGCAGTGGTAGGTGTGGAAATTTGGTGAATCTGGCATAATGAAGTCATGCGGTGGTCCGAGCTCGGATCATGTGAAGATGTGAAGAGCAGATGTGAAGAGCAGATCACATGGTCGGCATCAGCTTCCGACCCCGCCGCAGGCTCTTCACTCCTAACAATATCTCATCGCTCCTGATCCATCCGTGCAAGTTCTGCGTGAGAGACACTCGTCAAAGTCTCACTCTCTTCATCGCGCAAGTAGGCGCAAAGTCGACGCAGAGCCAGATGTAGTGCTACAGTCTTCGTGTGTTGTATAACACCAACATGGCGAAATCTATCAACTTCCTCTTGCCTTTGGGTAGAAGCTAGCAGGTCTCCATCGAGCAAATGATCAAGTCGGTATGCTGGAATCACCACATAGCCCATCGAAGTAGCAGATCGGTTGTGATGTGTAGACGCCACTCCCGTTGGCAATGCTGCAAACGACGCAAGTCCTTGGAGCTTGTCCATTGGAATGAGATATCTCGTACCATCCTCACTCCCTACCACCTCCTCGATCCCATCGGTGACGTCCGATCTAAGCATTTTGAGAATGGTATCTGGCATCTTCGAATCGCGGTGCCACTCCTTGTACCACTTGTTGGTCGCCGACGCCTTGTTGCCCACCGCTCTAGCGTCGTATGCCTCTCGCATCCTTCCAGTAACGAGCTGCGCCCAATGCCTCTTGGTGTTCAGATATTCCACAGCCTTGCAATGGCTGATAACATAGCTCGAAGATGGTCCATATATAGTCCCAGATTGCGCCGAAGGTTTCGATGGTTGAGGCACAATGCTCGCATCTAGTCGGCCTTCATTGGACTCTACCGGTTCGAACACCGCAGAATAGCGCTGGAGCAAATGAGACGGTAGCCGAGCACTTGTAAACTGGCATTGTCGAATAGGAGTCATGAGTGCGCGCGCTACGTTAGACGTTAGCCTGTAGGCGTACTCGCAGAGTCTCTACGAACGACTCGCCGTATGGATTGTTTGCCAGCTCCTTCTGGAAGTCGGTCAACTCGCCAGGCTTCCGTAGTGCTTTGGGCTGCTTGTGCCGCTCCTTGGCCTGTACCGCCACTGGGTCCATGAGAGGAGGAAGTGGGAGCGTTGTGTTGCCATGTTGGCGTTGTCGTAACGTTCTCGTCCCGTCTTCATTGATCACTGTAGGCTGTTCACGAGGTGGGAGAACGCTTCGAGTCCTGAAGCTCGACCGGGCATCCTGAGCGACATATCGTCCATACCTTCGAATCCTCCAGAATGTGGGTGAGGATCGCAGCGCCTTCGGACATCTAGCATTGAGCATGAAGTGATCTCATGCCGGGTCTGGTGTCACAGTGTATACAGTAGTGGTCCCGAAAGTGAGTGAAGTGATCGGCAAACATCTCCTCTGGGCAGTGATCGGCGCCGCTCAATTTGGAAGTTGCAGCTCTAGAGAGACTCGAACACCTACCACAACATGGAGCCGTTATCAAGAACAGTCCTGCGCGCAGCGCGCTCACACATACGCAGACATGGGCCCAGATCAAGCACTCGCTGTATATCATCATTCTCACCATTCCCACAAAGACACGATGCGATGCAACCCCGACCACCGCAAGCAGCACTTCCCATGCCCTTCGTTACGGAGACTACTGTAAGCATAGTCGTACTTCAAGTACCACTCTATACTAACAGCGCAGGGAGGCGGCTGGCACACCTACGACATCTTCTCCCGACTACTGAAAGAACGGATCATATTCCTCAATGGCGAAATCGACGAGACGACTGCTGCCAGCATAGTTGCGCAACTTCTCAGCTGCGAAGGCGACAACCCAGACAAGAACATCAATCTATACATCAACAGCCCGGGCGGTAGCGTTACAGCAGGGTTGGCGATATACGACACGATGCAATATATTAAAGCACCAGTGACAACGATATGTCTCGGACAAGCTGCATCGATGGGTAGTCTGCTGTTGTGTGGAGGACAGAAGGGTTCGAGGTTCTGTCTACCGCACGCGAGGATAATGGTTCACCAAGTCAGTGGAGGGTACTCGGGTCAAGCAAGTGATATTGCAATACACGCGAAGGAGATCTTGAGAGTGCGGGAGCAGTTGAACCAGATCTACAAGAAGCACTTGACGAAGAATCATTCGCTTCAGGAGATCGAGAGAGTGATGGAGAGGGATTTCTTCATGGGTTCGCGGGAGGCGTTGGAATGGGGTATAGTGGATCAAGTGTTGGATCCGCGGACAGCGAAGAAGGAGAGGGAATAGTTGATTATTATAGACGTGTGGCACAATGAACCGTAAATCGACGGTGTTGCCGAATTCAAGGCTGCTTTCTATTTCCCTGTCCTAAATCAAGAATTCCGATTCTGTATGCCACTGTACTTGATTGTGGTTGAAAGTATGTGACAGAAGCGTTCGTTCTTCGTACATGATACAAAGTTCAGGGTACGCATTTTATCGAGGTCCACAACCAGTAGAGCGTTACCATGGTTGGACTCCAGACTTCGGAAAAACCGCGGTTGAAAGCGGGTATAGAATATATTATACTAAGAAATTTCGTTGAGTAAGCTAAGCTGCGACTTCAGTCGCGGATGTACTCTCCTTAGCTCAGTTGGAAGAGCGCAAGACTGTAATGGAATTGTAATCTTGAGGTCCCTGGTTCGAACCCTGGAGGGGAGAGACAACTCTAATCTTTTGCATCTATGTTGTTGTATACTTTTTTATGATTGTTTGCATGTATTGGAGGCTTCAGGAAGGCATGTGGTTGAATTACGGTGTGTTTCTGGCCGTTTTGGGACATTCGAAAGTTGGCTTGGCGTGCCAAGACTCAAGTTGGGTGGACAGATCCCTCGTCGCGATGGCCTGCCCGATGAGTAGATTTCTGTTCATGCATATCTTTGGCCTCTCGGAGCATCTCTGCTTTATAAGCCTGCTTGTGCTTATGCTTGAGACGGGCTAACGCCAACTTACGCTTGGCAGGTATAGCTTCGATCATCTGGAGGATTTCCTAGCAGCGTACGTCGATCTGTCCTAATTGACGTAGTTGATCCTTGTAGTCGTAGTCCCCAGAAAGCAGCGCTCGAGCGAAATCCAAAGTTACCAAGTGCTGTTCTGCTTGCTAGTAATATGGGCGGACTCGATCGTGCAGCACAGTAGACTCCGGATCTTCAGGAGCCCTGCGTTTCCATTCGGCGTTGGGATGCTGTAGTAGTGACTCAGGACTCTCGACAAATGCAGGAGCCATATCCTCCTGGACGCGGGCCGTATTCGCCTGCACGAACATCCGACGAAGATCGGCACGGCTCACACTATCGAGGTCGAGACGCTCGTTCGCGAGATCGTAGTCCTCCAGGCTTTCGTTGTCGCACGCGAAAATGGATTGCCCGCCCGTATCGTGGTGCGCCAACTCCTGTGCGAGCTTGGTGCCCTCCTTTCGCCTGGTCTCCAGGATGGCAGTCCGACGCAACGAGTGCATCGTATCCCTTTGGAAAAGGCCAATTGCATCACGCATCTCCTGAAGCCTAAGGTTAAGCGCACTCTCGTGCATCGGGTTGTCGGGTAGGAGTGTGTGATCACCCTTCGTTCTTGAGCTGAGGAATACTGCTTGGCCGTTCCCGGAAGGATCCAGCTTAAGTACGCCTCATTGCCGCTCCACAATGACTCCAGCAATGACTGACCGGCGAAAAGTCCGGGGCTGAAGGCCAAACGCTTAACGGGAGCGTGAGGTCGAGGTGGTATCGGATGCTGTTGAGCGGCATGATTATGAAGGTCCTCGATCCAGCCGACAGCTTGCCTAGCTGTGGGTCGCGGTGTCCTTTATTTTCTAGCCCTTCGGCGTCGAGGATGGAGGTGGTAGAGGGTGAGCAGTGCGGCGACTGTAGTCGCACCGCGCCTGAAGGGGGGGTGGAGAAGGTTCACTTTGGCTCGGGTGATGCGGAGGGGAGGGGACCGAGCAGCAAGCTCGCCGATCAAGCAGCCGTTTTTCTCTCCGAGCCCCTGCCAGAGGTAGAGACCAAGATCAGAGAGTGCATGACCCGCTTCCAGCTTCGCCGCGCGGAGATGACTGAGAAGGAGATTGGCGGACGGGTTCCCGAAGCCTTCTCAAGCCATATGGCATAGACTTCAGCATTGCCGAGCGAAAGTAGACTCTTTGAAGCTCAATCTGATATCGGAGAACACGAATTTCGAGACGTTTACTAACACCTCTCAAAACCGCTAGCACACAGCAAGCAGCGGGCTACTCACTCACTCACTCTCACTCCCTTCGTCTCGAGGCATATTCACACCCATCGCCTTCATCAGATTGCCCGCCGGTCCCGCCATCCCAGCCTGGCCTTTGAACGACTCAAGCATATTCTTCGCGAGCCCGAGATCCACATCATTAAACTCCCCATCATCGGAGCTCAACTCACCGTCGCCGGGCCCGATCTCCTCGTCCGCACTTTCGAGGGCTTCTTCTGCCTTCGCGAGCATATCCGGTGGTCGCTCGGGACCGAAGTGCACTTTCTGCTTCTGCTTCTGCGGCTCCGCTTTTGACTGCTCCTTGAACATCGACTTGGTACCCTGCTGAGGATTCTTCTTCCGGAGCATACCGTCACTCAGATCAAGTGCACCGTGGCCTTTAAGTTCCTGCTCCATGAGTTCAATGACTTTTCTCATCTCCTCGTCCTCGTCTACGTCTAATTCGTCTTTGCCGTTTTGAGGTTGTTCGGAATCTTCAAGCGCAAGCTTGCGTGCTTCATTCAAGAGACCATGCTTCTCAAGCTCGTCTGGTGGCATACCCATCATCTCCTTCATTGCTTTCTCGAACTCCGCTTCGTCGAAGGAAGCGGTTTTGTCTTCGCCATCAGAAGAATCTGATCCAGATGCTTCCGACTCATCATCGTCAACATCGTCGTCGTCGATGCCGTCCGCTCCAGCCTTGTCGTCGTTCAGGAAGTCCTCAAAGCGCGAGACCATTTTCTTCAAATTCTCCTGAGCGTGCTTGTCACCGAAGCCTGCCCCAGCAGACTGCTTCGACTTCTCTCCATTGGCGCCTTTTTGGCCGGATAACTCCTTCTCAAAATCGTTATAATCAATATCAAGCCACTTCTCGTCGTCCTGTGTTTGCGGCCACTCCGCCATACCTTCGTCTGAAGGCAATGTCTCCTCGCCGCTCGCGATATCCTCGAGCAAGAGGTTGATCTCTCGAACGTCCTTCTTGTCCTTATACTGCGGATCAGACATCAGCATCTCCATCCCACACGCCACTTTCATCCCCATCTCGACCTTCGCATCTCCAGCTTGTAGCTTCGGCAACACGCCAGTCCAGGCAGGTGGCGCCTCGAAGATCTGACCTCGCAGTTGGGCGTAGCCGACTTTAGTGAACTTGACGCTCACCGTCACAAAATCTTCAGGACTGAACAGTAGGTTTGAGATGTCCTTGGTGGCTAGCGGCCTGAGGGAGACCGGGTCGCGGAGGTAGAAGGACTCGATAGCTGGACTGATGTAGGAGGGGCTATGATGTAGTATATACGCTAGCTTCCTCGGTACTGTCAACAGAGCGTGATGAAGAGACGAAGTGATGGCAGCAGGATAGTCTCGTATCCGGTGGAAGGCCTCGTCTTCGACGAAAGGACTTATGATCAGCTTGTTCGGGGAGTTGGAAATGAAGGCCAGTGCCTCTTTAGCGCTTAGGTTCCGTGAGCCAGGATGACCGTCACCCAGTGGTATGACGCGTAAATGCCCGTTACTAATCCATACACGGTTCTCTGCTATGTCGGGGTTCAGCCATTTCGGTAGGGCGCTGGCCGCTTCGATGAGTAGGAATTCGCCATCGGTGTCGTAGACCCGGATCCACGCGTCAGGCAACTGCTTGCTCAATTCGAGCAGGAGGTAGACGATGAGCCACTCGTCTGCTATGGAGTCGCCGACATTTGTTCGTCCTTTCAGATGTGGTGCTTTCGGATTGTTGTCTGGGTCCTCTTTGCTTGGTTCTCGTGATATCGTCGACGACACCTGAGGATACAGCTTCAGTTCAAATGCATCCCGCTGCCAGATGTAGTCTTTCAGTAGCGTCTTCTTCAGATCGTTGGCCCCTTTCAAGACCTGGTTCAGCCTGCTTCGCGTGGCGGAGATGCTGTTCTGTCGTTGTTTCTCATCGATGACATATATCATGTATTCGACGCAGTCGTCTGGCAGTCGTTTTGGGAAGCCATCGAAGCCTTCTCCGAACCATTTGAAACCGTCGTCGTTGGTAGAAGCGTCCATCTCAAAAAATGTTACAGAAACAATCTTCACAAAGACGCTCTTGCATATTTCTGCTGGTCGCACCTTCCCAATTGAGCACTAGCGCACAACGGAATCATGAGCCGAAGATTTCGGGGTTGCACCTTCCTCACTTCACCAGCGTCTGACCACAAACTCACCACCCCAACATTGCACTGTGATCATCGTCACTCCATCTCCCACCTCGACCACGAGCTTACATCTTGATCATCATTGACCGTACCCAGCCCGTCCCTTGTCGGCCTCGATCTTTCCTGAACCGCCGTCGCAATAACCCACCCACCCTGCGCAGTCACACCTACCAGCCCATCACCCATATAAAACTATGAAGAAGGCCTCCTCAGAGCGTCGTCGAAACTAGTCCACCAGCATCGCGCTGAAGCGCACCTCTTAGACGACACACATGAGTTCTGAGCCCCCCGAGGAACCTCACTACCGCAACGACTTCAGTCTTCTCTCTCCTGCTTCTCCCAGGCCCATCCACTTCCCCACTCCCACCAATATCCCCGTCCTCGAAATGCAGCATGACGTAGGCTTCAACCAGACCGAACCACACATGAATGATCCAGCTTCGCGCAACACAGACGTGCGACCCGACCTTTGGCGTGATCCCAGCGAACAGCAGTCAGAGCAGTCAGAGCAGCAGCAGGACTATGGTGGTGAGGTGCAAGACACCACGATGGACCACATGACTCCGTACTCGACCGGAGCGGAGGATGTGATGGCGATGGAGTCCGATACGAACGAGCATGGTGGAGTGGCCATACCCGCAGAGCAGCAAGCACATAGCGCTGGATCAGCCTCTACGGACGCTGATGCAATCCTCATTCCACCTCAAGTACTGGAGCCTGAGCCGAATCAGCTTTCTTCTTCTTCCTACGACCCAGCCAACGACCAAGCACAGGTCGCGGAAGGTGCACCTCTCGCCACTCTCAATGCACCGGAACCATCTTCTGATCCCAGTGCGCCCACTGCAGATGCAACCTCTGCTTGCTTCGCCCAAGAACCCGTATCACAGTCTGATGACCAAGCGCAGTCTAGCGCAGCCACCCTGCCAGCCTTTGATCCCAACGCTGTGGATGTCCAGGCATTGCTAGACACTCTGCAAACCGCACCCTCCACCGCCCCTACGGCAGCCGCAAACACCGCACCCCAAGCGGATAGCATGACTGTACCCACCACGGACTCCCCATCGCTTGCAAACCACACGCTGCAAGACGTTTCATCCTTAAGCTCTCCTCTGACTGCATCGGCTCTTGGTGCGCCACCAAGCGGCCTACCACCACGCCCACCACCCCAGGAGCAGCCGCTCATTCACCCCAACTATGTCCATTCCCAGCACATCCGCGACTACCATCCGCATGCTGCAAACCCAGCCTTCCAGCCACATGCTAAGAGCGGTAGCCAAGGCAATGCAGCCGACCCGACAGGTAGGAATTATGTCCCACCTGTGCACTCCCCAACGAGCGCCAATGCTGGAGATCCAGTCCAACAACAGCCATCGAATCCGTACGCCACGATCACTCCGATCTATAGCAATGGACAGGCTGCACCGACTTCGCTCTCTGGTAGTGCGCCATTTGCCGGCTCACCCAGCGCCAACAGCGCCATCGCAATGAGTACGTACGCCTACCCTACCAACCATGGCCTGACTGGTACTTCGGTCGACGTTCACGGAGACTCCAACATGAATGGAGTGGAGCAGGCGAGAAACGAAGACCGCCCGTGGGACGCTGGTGTACAGAGGAAGTACGACAACTTCATCGAGGAGGAGAGGAAGTACGTGAGTGAGGGGAGGTGGGAGCAGTTTCCCAATGGTGCACGACTCTTTGTTGGTAAGTCAAACATAATCTCTCCTTTTGTCATATTTAGGAAAGCGCAGTGTGGTAGGCGGCAGCGAGGCGAAAGGCGTGACCAGGTAGCAGGGATGGGTGTTGGCCTATTGAGGTTTTAATGTCGGAAGATAAAGGTGAGTATTAGTGATGGAAAGAGTTCACTGACTCGACATGCAGGCAACTTGAGCTCTGAGAAGGTCACGAAGAGAGACATTTACCACGTGTTCCACGCGTACGGCGAACTGGCGCAGATATCGATCAAGCAGGCATATGGCTTCGTACAGTTTCTACGCACTGAGGATTGCCAGAGAGCGATGGAGGCAGAGCAGGGCACACAGATACGTGATAAGCGGATCCGTAAGTCACCCTTAGATCGGAGCAGTGCGGAACGTGGCTGGCATGCTAATAAAAAACTTCATGATCAGACCTCGAAGTCAGCAAGCCACAGAAGAACCGCCCACAAGCCAATCAGCGTCGCTCTCGCTCTCCAGTGGATTCTGGACGTGGACGACCAGGTGCGAATGTCGACCGCTATGTCTCAAACGCGAGAGGAGGCAACACCAATAATAACAGATACAGACCTGGAGGTCAACGATCACCCTCGCCGAGACCGTACCGCGACAGACACGAAGACAGATATCGCGCACGCTCGCGTTCGCCGGGCTATGGTCGCGGCGGTGGCGGTGGCGGAAGGTACAGGAGTCCGAGTCCGCGCCGTGACGTGGACGACGATCTGCCACTTCCAAAGCGCGATCCAAGAGACGTCCCAGATGTACAAATCATCGTGATCGACTCCCTGGACCGCGACTTCATTGCCTGGATTGAGCAAGCATTTACTTCGCGCTCCGTACGCGCTGACGTCCTCCTGCTGTCGCCCCGGCTCTCCGAGCAAGCTGTTGTACGCAGACAGATCGTGGAAGGTGTTGCTGCAGTGGTGAAGCTCGCTCGTCGAAACCAGAACGACGGCAAGATCGGGCTGCAGATCTTCGATCGCACCAAAGGGGCGAGCAACGTGTCCTTCGAGGAGTACGATGGACTCGAGCCGCACATCGCCGTTGAGCTCGTGCTCAGAGCGAAGAGTACGCACGCTGCTCCAGCTCCGCAGCCGAGTTGCGGCGGCGGCTACGGGTCTCAGCAGCAGCAGAGATATGGCGGATACAACAATCCCACGCCATCGTACGGAGCTCCACAGGCGTCCTACGGCCAGCCGCCACCACAACCACCGACCGCTTACCCGCAACACTACACTCAACAGCAGCCGCTACACGGAGCACAGCCAGGTGTCCCGCCGAACTTGCAGAATCTCATCACGAACCTCGACCCGAACAACCTGCAGAGCTTGCTCTCCGCTATGAACACTCCTCAGAGCTCAAGCAACCCATACGCACCAGGCGCGCAGGCGAGTGCTGTGCAAGCGTTGCAAGCCAATCCGGCGGTGGCTGGCTATCTGCAGCAGCATCAACAACAGCACGCTGCGCAGAATGTTGGAGGTGCGGGACAGCAGGTCAACATGCAGGATATTCTGGCGAGGTTGGGAAGTGGCGGCGGAGGATATCAGCGGTGAGCAGAGAGGGTGCTTCTTTCGGTAACGTGCATATGGAATGAGGGGACGGTGCAGAATGGGTCATGGTGCAGGTTACGAGGACGGGGGCGTCACAGCTACCAGATCAGGTGCGTGCGAGACGCCAGAGATTTGGGACGACATAGCTGCGCTTTTGCACTGACGAAGAAGCTCGTGGCACTTCATCTTGCTTAACACATTGTGACCTGAACTCTAGTGGAGAACGGATGATACCTTAGCACAACAAGCTCTTCTACGCTCAATCACTAATATGACCACTTCCATCGCTTCCTCCACCATCATCCTCTCCAACCATCTGCCCGACCTGAAATACCCGTTCCATCGCTTCGATGAACAGCTCCGGGCCCCAGACTTCATCCTCCCTCCCCTTGCCCTTCCGACTCAATCTCCTCGCCTGTCCCTCGCTCTGCGCATCGAAAAAGTCCTCGTAGCTCATGACCACCTGGTCTCTCACCGCAGCAACCAGCGTCTCCCTCGTCCTCGCATCGTCCACAAACTCCATTAGCTTCGCTCGGATTGCGGGCACGTCCTTCTCCGCCAGCCCACGTACGGTACGAACAGCCTTCAAAGCATCAAACGCTTGCTTCGTCTTCGCTTCCGAAATAGCGGAAGGCTCGATGGGAGCAGTGATGTGCTCGGCATAGCCATTGACGAAGTCGTTGATCACAGTACGGAGCCGGCCGTCGAGTTCAGCTTTAGCGTCGAGCATGTTCTCGACTACTTTCGGTAACAGGCCGCCCCCGAGAGCGCCACTCACCAACCGAACCCAGCTCGCCGGGTTCCAGAGTGTGCCGCGTTCGCGAAGCTCATAGAAGGTGTTGGTGTATGAGGAAAAATCGAACTCGACTTCGGGCGGGATGAACTCGATGTCGAAAGCTACGATCTGTTGCTTGAGATGGAGGAGGTGCGTGATCAGGAAGAGCTGGCCGTCTGAGGTGGTCTTCTTGGTGGATACTTGCGCGCTTGCGTGCATAAGTGAAGCAATGGTGGAATGGACGATCCGATGCGCGAGATCGTCGAACACGGTACTGTTGACGAGTCGATAAATGCGGCGTAGGAGCCATATGGCTTTGTGGAGGGTCGGGTACCAGCTATGAGGTGGGTTGGTGCCGGTAGTGAGCTGTTTGCTGAACATGCTTTCACCATCGTCGGCCTCATCCTCGATGGTTGCTGAAGCCTTTCTGGCCGTTGAAGCGGTGTCGCGCTTGCCAGAGAGGGCAGGTCCGAACTTTCCACCATTCGCGGCTGCAGCAGGTGACCTCTTTGGCCATTCGAGATCCTCAGGTTGCGGTCTATAATTCTCAATTCCATCGCGCAGCACGTTCATGGACAGGAACACCAATCTGGTTTGCGCATCCTGTAGCCCAGGTTGTATCAAGTTTCCGAAGTCGAGCTTGCGACCAAGTGACCTGCCATTCGGTACCGAAGCCGAGACTCTGCTATCTAGGTCATCGCCGTCTTCATCGTCGGAGTCAGTCTCCATATACCGGCCCTGGATCATGGCACACAGCTCGCAAAGCTTCTCAAGCTTTGTCTCGTGAATGACTTTCGGCCGGAGATAGTCAAACATAGGCTCCGCCAGGCTTTCAAGGAGGTCATATAATGCGCCTTCGGTCTCAAACCACTTGAACCAGAGCTCGTACTCATCTAGACAGATACCACGCAAGAAGCTCAAGCTTGACTTGGCGAATGCTAAGACATCTGCTTGCTGTGAGGTGCCACTTAACTCGGCCATCTTTTTGTGGACCAAGGGCAGCATGAGGCGGCCGCGAGTAGCAGAATAAGATTCGTACAGTTCGCGCAGCAGACTCATGTATTCCGGCTCTCGTCCAGCGTCGACATCGTCAGGAGTAGGTACTGCACGCTTCTGGATCTCCAATCCGAGCACCTTAAGTTCGGGGGCTGGGACGCGAAACTTGGCGTACAGCAATGCAGAATGAGTCGTCTCCTTCAGCTGGCCACCTTGAACACGCCTGCTGATGTCGGCAGCTATATCACCGAGGGACTTTGTGAAGTGATGACGGATCAGAGTCAAAGCGCGAGTGAGTAGTAGTCGATACCTGCTGCGATAGGTTTCGGATTCCTTGTGTGATGGATGTGACTCCATATATGCCAAGCAGTTGTCAAGATTCGAGAGCATTTCCGGAAAGTCTTTGCCGTTGACCAGATTTGCCGCTCCTGGAGCATTCAGACGCCGTGTCATCGGTTCGAGGTACGTGTAGTACCGTGCATTCTCCTCGACGGCATCAGCCAATGACTCCAGTCGCCGTTGCTCCGTGACCAAGGACTCGCATTGCTGCCGGAACCCATTTGTCTGGCTTTCTACGCTTTTGAATGAACCAGAGAGGGTGTTCAGGACATCAAGAGTCTCCTGAGTAGACCCAAGGAGACTTTCCAAGTGCGAGCTCGACAGCTGGAGCTGATCGAGGTATGTTTGATAGTCCTGGTGACTCTCCTCCAACAGCTCGCTCTCGAGTACGGCCAACTCAGCATCAAAGCTTAGCTCGACATCACTTCTCTTCGTAGCATGTTGTTTGCTATCCAGACTCCTCTCTCTCTTGTGTTCTGGTGCCGCTGTTTTCGTGTAGGAGGTCACGGCATCGTAGAAATCACTGTAGCTCTGGCTCCTGCGAGTAACGAACGCCTGCGCTGGCCCGCTCCACGGATCATCTTCCTCATTACCCTCCTGGATGGCTTCTATAGCAACATCAGTCTTGGCTTCGGCCTAGCATTCGATCAGAAATGGGCATACCGCGCAACTGAGGCTGTTCTTACAGGCTGTTCGAGGAGCGACGCTCGCCGTTTGTGCTGCGCCTTGGGATTATTCGTCGTTGGTGGTGCTGTCAGTGTCGCAAACCACGCATCATCCATGCCGTCGACGTTCCTTTCACAGAGCTCAGATATGGAATTCGTAGCAAGGTGTAAATTGGAGGTCTGATTCTCATTTGCGGTATTTTACAGCACGGCACGTAAATTACAGAACAGATCTCGAGACTCTCCCCCGAAGGCCCTTCCGCGCTTAACCAACCCGACAACCACACCTTTGACTTTGAGTTTTGGCCCGCAGCGGCGCTCCGTCTATCCGCAGCCTTCAATCGACTTCACTCTAGCAGATTGCTTTGAATCAAGGCGCACTGTGTGCATCACATAGGCTAAGACTACCTGCTATCACTGTAGTGCCCATGATGTTACACAACATGTCCCTGGACTTGGCTCCGTTCCGTGACGAACACGAACCATGTAACAGAACGTGATCCCAGGTTCGCCCGCCTCTGGAACGACTATGCAACCACAGAGGTGGGCTGCCGGTCGTCCGTGCCATCCACGACCATGCAGTGTGCACCATCTCGACGGCATAGAGTCCGATGACAATGGACAATAAGTCGTAAGAGCGTTTTTAACGATGAGCAAACGGCAAGCGAGCGGTTACGAAGCATGAGCATATCCAGCACTGAACTGTACAGTTTTAAGTCAACTCATCACATCTCATCGGTGTCGTTCTCTGCAAAGATCGAAACAACTACCTGTTAGCCCCACATAGATGGCTTCCCGAAGTACCATAAAACAACCTGCATATGCAAGTGTGAAGAAGCCTGCAGCCTACCTAGCGCACGCACCTCCTTCATGGGCTACCACGGTAAACCCTGGCCGAACTCTTGAAATACTATGGTGTGTCTCATGCACCTGCGAACGACGAGGGTACTCAGCTGCGACATCCTTGATAGTCTACTCTCCGATCTGTACACCCTGGACAGCATAGACAAGCTTGCCCGGACCTCACCGAAGTGATTACAACTCTGCAATGGCGCAAGGCCTTTGAGAAGGAGCCTTAGGCTTGTCACTGACTTGTATAAATGGGAACGGTAGCCGGGTACGTGGTTCAACACCTGCCACATGGGATTACATCTCGTAGCCTTGTCCCTATCTGCGATCTCGATATTTCGGACTTCTCGGTACGCCATCTTTGATCTTTGGAGCATTCCATTACTCGTTCGCTTTGATGAGACAGTGATCAGTGCCTGGTCTTGATAATCTGTACACTTGACTGCGAAGAGCTTCATATGAGCTTGCTATTAAAGGGCTTCCAGTTTGCTCCAGGGTGGTGGATTGTATCGGCTTTTCACAGAACAAGTACCAGATCTTGAACATTCGTTTGAAGGAGCGTCTGCTTGGCTATGTCGTACAACTTCGGCCCACGAGTACCTCGCGATATCAGCGCTGGCACTGGACCTTGGTTCGTCCAAGTCTTTGGGGTAGGTGCCGAGTACACACCGGAATAACGCCTCAGCTAACGTACGTCCCAGGTCCGTAACAGCTATACTTGGCAGGACCTGAAGGACCATGTTCGCCCTGCAGCTTCCCACGTCGGGCACGTTGCAGTGTATGCTAACGGTAGAGCAACGATCACTGTTCGGAAGCTAGACGAAGCGGTCTGCTGTTTTGGTAAGAGACCAAAGTTGGTATGAGGAGATCCCGAGCTAATCGTTATGGCAGAATACCTCTCGCTCAATCTTCTTGAAGGCAAGCAACTCTATGTCGAACTGTGGGAAACAACCCCAAATCGTGCCCCCAGACTCATCTGGAAGAACGTCGAGAGACTACCAGGCCAGGCAGTACCTAGCAGCCATGCTACGCATTCCCACCCTACACAGCTTTCGCCGCCACTTATGCCCACCCAGCAAGAAGTTATGGCTCAGCAGATGGCTTCGATGCGATTGACAAGGGACCAGCCAGCTCAAGCATATCAACCTGCGTATCAGACATCTTATCTTCAGCAGAGTGGTATGCAACAAATACCGCCGAGCACGATGTCCGGTTCGACGACCTCAACCTATGAGAGAGTTGCTCCACCGTTGCAAGTCCCGAGGACCGTTGCAGCTTATACAATTCCACCTGCCACAACCATCCGTGGTCCTCGCTATGCCATTCGCTCTTCTGGCATCCCGACAAACGTTGATCGAGGCGCTGTGAAGATCGAATACCGTGGAGTTTTCGTCAGCAATCTCAGCTACGATGTGCACGACAAAGACATCAACAAACTCTTCAGCGCCTACGGTGAAATCACGAAGATGGACCACAAAAGAGAGACCAAGGTTAACTCGAACGGCAAGACAGTCTCCCGCTCGAAAGGCAGCGCAGTCATCACCTATGCAACGTCTGATCAGGCTCAAAAAGCGATCGACAAGCTCGATGGTTGCACCTGGAACGAGAGAACATTGGCATTGCGGCGTGATAAGGAGCCCACGCCTGTCAACCCGCCTCGGAGGACTAGGCGGACTCCGACGGATGGTGGGCCACTTATTGTCGACGGCTCGACGTGTGGCGACTAGGTTCGTCAATATGGCCGAGGCGAGACGCTTAGTGGGCTGCGGAGATCTCGGATATCGAAGTGGCAAGACAAGGCTTTGGTCGGTATTCGGGCTTCACGCCCAGACTGGTGTTTTGAAGAATATCGGTACTGTTGCCTGCTCAATTCTGCTCGTCCTGGTCGGGTACCGACATTTGATTGTGTCAATCTTGCAGCATCAGTCTCGAGAACCCAGCGGCCGCTCGTTTACATCACTACGATCTAGACATGCATTCAGGCTGCTGCGTTCCGTCTAGTATGTGCGTGCGGCCATAGGTCCGATCCGATATTGGATCGATCACCTCAACAATCTGGACGGGACGTCTGCAAAACTACCCCGCACCCTTGTCATGCTCGTCGAGCCCACCAGCCTCGACACAACGTAGCTGTGCTACATGTGGTTGGATTTCACGATTACACAACATTAGTGCTCTAGCCATTCCAGGGCCCAAGCTCCAGATACCCACGAGGCGACCTCGACGTGCATGCCGGACTGCATATAAGCGCCGTGGTGTGACCGCTCGCATGGGGCACAGCACTCAAATCATCCGCGCAGACGCAGATGTCTTCATCCCCGGCTTGGCGTGCAGGAAGACGTTGCATGCACAGACGTGGTTGTTTGGGCTGCATCGATCCAGTTACCACGCACGTGAAAAATGAAAAATCGATTCGGAGTAAGTTCGGGGTCTATCGTTCGGTAAAGATTGATTGAAGAAGCTCGGCAAGGGACCCATTCGAGCCATCTACGCGGTACTGTGGTCAGCCGATCGTGCGACTACCTGCAGGAGGTCATGTCGTAGTCGGGGCTCGACTCAAGGCGTTCGACTGTGGTAACGGCCTGTCACTGGTTCGATGGTCCTCCAAGTGATTGGAGGCTGCACTGATATTCAGGTAGTTCCAAGCTTCAATATGCTTGGCCTCCGCAATAAGACCTGTCGCATAGTAGTGCGTCGTGTTCTGTCCCAGCTAGCCACGTCTAGAGCTTGCGTTTTGGCGAGCTTGCCATTGGGTAGGCAAGTCTAGATGCAAGCTAATCCGGGGATGCAACACAATGGCGGAGCTACTCCAAGGACCAGGAGTGATTGCATATGCGGCTATCTGCACACTCCCACTTTCCAAGCTTTGTGCATGTACCCTTATAATGCCAGATACGTCGTGAGCGATTCTAGGTCCCACGTGAAGTACGATGTCCGTACCGATGTTTGCCTCAGTCACCGAGCGTCTGGAGCACCTTTGGACGCGAAGACTAAAGCATGGCGTATGCATAGCCGCTGGCGGTACCTGCAGTTCTGAAGAGCTCGATGTGGGTTCGTGTGCGACCACCTTGCTGATCGTCATGATGTCGTGATAAAAGCTGGACGCCACCTGCGCTGCTGCCATGACAATTCGGAAGTTCTGGGACATTGCAGTTGACAGATCATCTTGCATCGGTCGAGGCAAGCTGCACACGTGTTGATCCAGTCAGGTCACTGGCGGAGAACCCCACTTGAAGATTAGCCCAGCAGTTGGTATGCAGCTCGAAGGGGCGGGCGGTTCTGCTGAGCTGATGCCCAATAAGCGTAGGCAGTGTCAAGGTGATACTCGCCACGTCCAGTCTTTGCATTCGAACGAGGCGTAGCATCTGAATTCATTGGACAGGCCCTTGCTATGCTCTGGCTCGAATGTGGTTGTTCGCAGGCCCACATTACCATACAGCTTCGCCATGAGTGGTTCCATCCGCTCACCGGTGCAAGATATCATTCTCAAAGCATTGGGCGACCAGCCACGAGCTAGGAATCGCACCGTAAGAGCCGTCTTAGCTTGACAGTCTTCGGACAAGAAAGGTGGGTCGCAAATGATGCCGTCAAATGCTCCCTTCAACTCTGACGGCAAACGAAGAGGATGCTGGAAATCGTAGAAGACAAAGTCGCCACCCACAACTTCGAATCTTTTGTCGAACTCCAAGAGACAAAGCTTCGGCCTAACTGCCGCGTCTGACTCGGCAAGGATATTTCGAAGCTGTATGTAGACGCTCGGGGCAGAGACTACGGCAATCGCGCCGTCTTCGGTCGCCCCTTGGAGAAGCTGCTTTGCAAGAGTTGTGGCGGTTTCATCGGTATACCAGAACTGGCTGGCGTTCCAGTCTTCGCCGAACAGGTCCATTGAAAGTTTCGTGTTGCCATTAGCGTATGCATTCTCAGCCTGCTTCTTCAAGTCTTCAAATTTCTTGCTTTGTTGCTCCTTGTCAGTGTTGAATTGCTGGAGCAGCTGGAGCGTATCTGCAGGAAGCTGAAGAGCATCGTCGTCGTCGTCCATAGCCAGTACTCTTCCGTAGGACTCCCAACAGTGCAATGCCGTCGAGCTATTCTCCTCGTCCTTGTCCCGATGTCGTTGACTGATTCCTTCGATTGAGTTCTATCGGTCTCAAGCACAGCCACTACGCCACAGCGGGAGCGGAAGCATCCGCATCTTGGGGCCGGTGACACGAGCACAGACAGTGGACAGTCGCCCCTCACAGTTTGGATCGATCGACGCAGGCACGACCAACCTAAGACTCCGACTCCGACTTCATCTCTTACATCTCGCCGGCAGCAGTGCTATACTGCCTTCTGGTCGCTACAGCAAGATATCGGAGCGATGGCTCCGCAGCGATATGAACGAGTGCGTAGCCGCCCGCTCCAACGCGCACAACACCATGATCACCAAGCTGACATACATGACCCGCAGATAGCAGCAGACGACGACACAACACAATCACCTATCGCAGTACCCAACTCTCCACCGCCTTCCTTCCGCTCCCACAACAGCTCGCGGCGACCGTCGGACGATGACGCACCGCCACAGAACGAGCAACAGCGCAACCTAAATGACGCCTTCGATGCACCCTCAGACGACGACAGTGACGACGAGCCGCGCGACCAACGGCGGCTGATACAGACCGAGCGCACTCCATCACACTCATCCAGCGATGGCGACAGTCCAAGTGGCGAAGCACGGCCGACGGGACCACACCGGACAGTCACAGAGATACCAGTATTCGTACCACCGCCCACAGCTAGCGGCAGACCCATGGGCGGCGGCAGCCAAGCCAACGACGGCGTCTTCGCAAACATCACCGCCAAGCCACGACCGGGAGAGGAGCTGGAGGAGAAACCGCCGACCTACGAACAAGCAGCAGCAGACGCCACGCCACCATACTGGGAGACCACCGTTCTCTCCACCTACGGCGTCAGCGGCAACCCCGACGATGTCTTCGTTGACGGTCTCCTTGTCGGCTCGGTCTTCTCTTTCGTCTGGAACGGCCTGATATCCATGTCCTTCCAACTCATCGGATTCCTCCTCACCTATCTCCTCCACACCACCCACGCCGCCAAACACGGCTCACGAGCCGGTCTCGGCGTTACGCTCGTGCAATTCGGCTTCTCGATGCGCTACTCCGGCAACAAGGGTCCTATGGACGGCGCTCCAGGTCCGGATGCACCGACGGACGGCGTACCGGACGACCCGAATGCGCACGACTTCGACCCTAGTGAGGTTGTGAGCGGAGGCGGAGCAGGCATGTCGCCACACGGTCTTTCGACGGCGGACTGGCTTTCTTATGTTTTGATGATTGTTGGGTGGTTTATCCTCATACGGGCGGTTTCGGACTTCATACGCGCGCGGAGACAGGAGGCGATCATTCGGTCAAGTCCGGATAGAGGACTCGGCGTTGCTGTGATTGCGGATAATGAGACGCCTGAGACTAGCGTTTAGAGCACTTTTTTCTACGAACGGATATGCGGGTTTCTTGGGCCTTAGGCATGGTGCTATACTCCTATGAATGAAAGCTGAACCGCATAAAACACAATTGCATATGGCGGTTAATCACCATCAACTTCGTCCGATTTCGTGCTACTCATGTACGGCCGTGCCACGTAAACGAGACGTGCCTACTGACTCCACCAATATCCACCACCTCCCTTCGTCCGCCCTGTATTTGCGGCACCTCTTCTCCCAGTCATAGGAAATCCATTCAGCACATGTCCGTTCGCGAACCCAGCAAGATCCTTCTGCTGCTCCTTTCTATCCTCCGTCAGCAGCCGCCACAGCTCGCCAACACTGACACGCTGCTTCGGCAGCATACTGTACTGTAGACCGTAAAGGTTCTTCCGGTGGATCGGCGGGACGAACTGGCCGGAGACGATAGCCAGAAAGACGCGTGGAGAGAAGTAGTGTTTGCGGAGCCGGTTGCCAAGTTGGGCGTACTGGGAGAATGTTTGCGTGAGTGGAAGAGGAATAGACTGGGTTAGGTCAGCGTCATTAGATAATTCGGCTCTGCGGTAGAGGTGCGTACCTTGAGCTTGATGTAGGAAGTTGGCGCCGATGACAGCGGCTGATCATTTTTATGTTTTTGTGAAAGCGACGCAGCAGGGGTATCTTGCAATTCAAAACGTATGCCGCCCGGTAGACGCCTGGAGTCCTTGACTCGTAACATGAGTGCGAACAGTGGGAAGTGATTGAGACATGCCAGCCAAGTGTCGAGAGCAGCCTTCAGCGCGATGATGGCGATACGTGCTCCGGCGAAAGTCGCATAAAAAACTGCCACGGTCGGTAGTAAGAAAAACAACAGCGTGAACAAAATTGTCCCGAGAAGTAGCTGGTCGAGGTCGTAGTCGCAGCTATCGATCCTGTTACGCAGCACGTTCCGCTTCTTGCCTCGAAACAGGTGGAAGAGCGACACGATGATGGTGAGCTGCCAGTTGTAGATGCGGGCGCTGGCGATGTAGAAGGAGTAGATGTGGATTGTGAGTAGCGAGACCAGGTCGGAGAACATGGAGATGGGTAGCGATGCACCAACGAAGGAGCTGACACCGATCAGTCGGATGATGTGCGGGAGTGCCGGCTGAAGTTGTCTCATGCAGTTGGCCCAGTAGTCAATAACCCACAGGAATAGGTCACCCAGGAATTTGGCGAGCTCGTTATTGAGCTTGAGGCCTGCAGGCTGGCCCATGAGCCATTCGATCATTCGTTGGAGCCCGTCGACAGAGTACGTATTGACCATCAAATTCATTTGGTATGCCACGAAGTCGGCATTTTCGATGATGTATGAGCCGAGTGCAATGCCAATTATCACATCGTTCGCGACAAGCCACAGGCTGTTGAAGAAGCGGATGTACTCCGGGTGGCTATTCGTTATGCTCACCCAGTCTGTGCGTCGTCGATGCAATGTGAGGTACTGCTTGGGCCAGTAGCAGAACTGCTGTAATCGGATGTCAACCTGCTGGGCTGTGGCAGAGATGTCCTTGAGAGCTGCAGAATCTGGTAGTGGACGCCAATCGAGTAGTAGTATGACCCCTTCGGCGAAGATGCGGTGTGCCATGAGGCAAAGGATGAACATCTGCGAAGCAAAAGGCCAGATGTGTTGCTTGAAGGCTTGCTTTAGCCATATCAGGAAGTAATCCCAGAGATTCGTGGCCGATTCGACAACTCTCTCGCTCACGCTTTGCGTACGCTTCATTCTCACGCCAACAAGACTGATGTTACTTTGTATAAGTTGGTCCACTTCCGCTGAGCTGTTGATCTGGTTGATGATGTCGTCCAGAGCCAGTTCCTTGTCGGTCCGTGGATGCTTGACAACGGTGTGCAACTTCAGCTTCTCGACCAGTTTCTCCTTCCTCTGGCGCTCGAGCTCTTCTTCCTTATCGATCCTATCGAATGGAGGGACTGATCCAAACGCACCTCGCTTGTCACCTAGCGCAAGCGAGATCTGTGTAAGTGAAAGGTACTGCATGCGGTCGGGATCCGGCCTGTCGAAAGTAACAATCTGTATCATGATGCCGGCGTCTGCCGAACACTCGATCCTTGGTATTCTACTCCTCGGTACAGTATACAGAGACACCTCCTGACGACTGAAAGGCTTCGAACCACTGCGATCGTTAAGGGTGCCGAGGACTTCAATGTCCCTGCCTCCACATCTTCGAACTATGTTGTCAATCGGGTGTGGGCTTCCGCGGAAGAGGAAGCGCATACTTAACGCATGTTTGACGTTGTCGAACTGTATCAAGTCAGCTTCGACCATCCCGCCGCAACAGGTTCAACACCGACCTTGACTCCTTGAAGCACACATACTACCACCACGTCGAGTTCCGAATTCCTCCATCCCAAGAGGACACTAGGTATATCGTCTCTTGGCGCATCGGACGGCCAGAAGATGCGCATCAAGTCATGCTTGCGAGCTGTCATCCGTGGTGGACAGGTGACAGCACGCTAGAACGAGCCTCGTCGCCGTAGCTGCTCTCGTGCTGATATGCCGGTTTCGGGAGGTCGGGGGTGCTGTTGGTTACTGTTAACCACTACCCCGGCGTCGTTGCTGCACGTGTATTCATACCAACTCTGCTTCCTTGTTCGCAATGCGGTCGATGGGTATGAGGACCAGTACGAAGAAGACCGAAAGCACCGCGAAGCCCTTCGCCGCCCGTGTGATGACACCTCTTTCCCAAGCAAAGACAGCCAGCTCAATAAGTTGCGAGACCAGGTCCCAGCGCGCAGTGATGTACCCTGCAAGGAAGATGCCAAACGTCAAGACGGAGATGGGGTGCATGAGTTGGGAGTGCGCACATGTCCGTCAGTGTGAGAGGTGAGGGTCGTCTTAGGCGATCGCTGTCGGCGAGACTGATATGGGCATCCGAAGGAGGATTCGTGGAGGCATGGGTCGAAGGCGTGCCTCCAGTATGGGGGAGCTCACGTCGAATATGAGTAGAAGAAGCATTGATAATCTGGAGGCTGACGATTTAAGGTTTACTAGTGCTTGCGTAGATCCCTGTTGCCCAAACCTACATTCACTTCACATATGACCTCCATCAATATTTCCACGCAACGTGAAAGCTCGACCGTGGACCACTTTCCTCAAGTAACATTAGTGCCATCGGAGAAATAACGACGCGACCTGTAAAACTACAGCAAACACCTTCACTCAACAGGAACGAATGTCGCAACATGAGATTGGTTTCTCCCAAGGAACATGAGTTACTTGAATCGAGGAAGCAGTCGAGGGGGTGGCGGTAATAACAATAGCAACGCGCCACTCTGCAAATTCTACCAAGAAGGCCGATGCAGGTTCGGTGGTATGATCCAGGCTTTGTAGAGGCACGAAGGATTCATGACTGACCTAAGACGCAGATTCGTGTAAGAACTATCATCCACCTCAGGACTCAAACCGGGGATCATCCTCCTCCTCAAGCCAAAGTCTACCCTACCATCTGAGTCGCGATGTCATCAAAGGCGACTTCACATTTGGCGAGGAGCGACCAACATGGCCACTTTCTGCCTATGGACCAGGCAAGGACGCTCCTCGTCAGCTTCTGGAAGGCGCATTAGAGCAGTCTGCTGAAGAGCTGCGGCTTCAGTACTATCTAGCTCGAGCATCCGGAAGCACACAGCAGTACGAGCAGACCGAGCAAGCCGCGCTCAGTCATGCGAGCGACCGCGCACAGCAGATTCTCAACGACATTGACGGCGCGATCAAGTATGTCATGGACGGCACGGACGCGCATCCGAACCGTGAGGATGAAGTACTGAAGCCGCCAGGCAATTTCAATTGGGTAGAGAGGCCAACTTACGATGCCATCGCAGCGTCCTCCACGACAGCTCTCGGGCAGCCAAATGGTGGTAGTACGGCTTCTAGTTTTGGTCAATCTTCTACCCTAGGTGCTGGCAGCGCGTTTGGTCAAGCGTCAGCCCCGAGCGCCGGGTTTGGCGGCCAGACTGGAGGTGGATCAGGGTTCGGCAAGCCGTCGCCGCTTGGTGGAGGTCCGACAGGCTTTGGGCAGCCGTCTGCACTAGGGGGAGGCCTGACAGCCTTTGGTCAAGCATCTGCGATTGGTGGAGGTCCAACTGCCTTTGGCAAGCCGAGTGTCATGGGAGGCGGCTCAGCGTTCGGCGCTCAAAACGCTTCCACCAGCTCGCCATTCAGTCAGACAAATACGACTATTGGAAGTACGCCCTTTGGTCAAACTGCGACTGCTGGAGGTACGCCCTTTGGTCAAGCCGGAACTACTGGAAATACGCCCTTTGGTCAGGCCGCGACTACTGGAGGTACGACCTTTGGGCAGGCCTCCAACCCTGGTACAGGAACTGGGTTTGGGCAGGCTTCGGCGCTTGGCGGCAATGCATTGAGCAAAAGTCCGTTCGGTGCAGCTGCATCGAGTACGCCGGCCTTCGGTCAGAGTGGTTTCGGTGCGAAGCCTGCGGTAGGCGCCCCCACAGCTGCATCAAGTACTCCTGGGTTCGGCCAAAGTGCCTTTGGGACAAAGCCTGCCATGAGCGCTCCTGCGTTCGGGCAAGCATCGCAGCCGGGACAACAACAGCCAGCAGGATTCGGACAGCCCTCACAGCCTGGCCAACAGCCTTCTACATTCGGACAAGCTTCGCAAGCTGGACAGTCAACCTCCACTTTCGGTGAAGCATCACAAGCTGGAGTTGGACAACGGCAGCCGTCACCGTTCACCCAAGCAACACCTTTCGGTGCGGCCGCCGCAGGAGGAACATCGACATTCGGCCAAACCGCCTTTGGCAAGCCTTCAGTGATTGGAGGCGCTTCAACCTCACCAGCATTTGGCAAGCAAACTGCTCCAGCCCAACAACAATCAACATTCGGCGCCCCTACTCAACCCTCCACCTTCGGAGCCCCGACTCAACCCTCCACCTTCGGCGCCCCTACTCAACCCTCAACTTTCGGCGCCAATGGCACAAATACGAACAAGCATCCCTTCGGTAGCCAGCAACAGCCATCAGCCTCACCCGGCTTCGGCGGCAGCGGCCAGCCTCTACCATCCATCAAAGGCCAAAGAGTGTTCAAAGAAGGCCCACTGTCGTTCTACAACAACCCTCAGACCGGCAAGAAAGTGCGGATCTGGATGCCAGAGGGTGCGCCTGGTCCTAAACCAGAGCGGGAAGCTGGCCTGGAGACCTACGAGGCTCTTGGTGAGGCGCTGAAGCAGATGTACGATTACGTGCGCGAGACGGGCACTTTTAAGGAAGGGGTGATGCCGGAGGTTCCGCCGAAGCAGGAGTGGGTTAGTTGGGATCTTTGAGCTGGGGGTGTTGGCGGTGATGGGATCGGTTGGGTAGGGTAGTAGCAGAACTCCCATGGTTTGGGCGGTATTATTCGGCATAGCGAGGTGTTTGGGTCAAGAAGCAAGAACGATGAGCGAGATCAGCGTGAAGCTTGTTCGTCCATTACATGTATCACTGCGACCTCTCATCGAGTCATCGCTAGCAGTCAATTAAGAAAATTGACATTACACCATGACACCGCGCACGCACGCTTCGCTATGCTTAGACAGACGCGACATGAACCTCCGCTCCCAAGACACCAATGACACGACGATGACACGCTAAAACACAGACTGGTTCGTTCACCGATTATGGTGATCACATCACAACCTGTACAATATTAGCAAATCGCCACCCACGAATCTGTCGCAAAGTAAAACTCACACATTCCCCATCCTTCTGCTGCGCCGGCACTCCCATTTCATCGAAAGTCTTCGGCCCCTTGCCAGGCGGTCTCGCTGGCGCAGCCGGCGCAGTCGCCGCCTTAGCCGGTGGCTTCACCGCAGGCACCGACGTATCCTTCTGCGGCGGTCGGGGTGCCGCGGCTTCTGGCTTCCTCGCCTCCAGCGGTGGCCGAGTAGAGCTGGGTCGAGACGAAGGCGCGGTGTAAGGGTTGTGAGGCTGCTGGTCGAAGTTCGGCATCGTGTTGTTGGACTTGAGCGGAGCACCCTGCGTGGGGTTAGGGTTCGTGGGGTTGGGTGATGGTCGGCTGGGAGGGCCGTATTGCTGGCGGATCCGACGGTCCTCGTACGGGGCCGAGAAGCCGATGTCGAGTTGTGGGGTTGGTGCTTGTGGTGGACGTTGTTGAGGGAAGGCTTGTTGAGGTGCGACGGGCGAGGAGCTTTGGTGTTGGACTTGGGGTCTCGGAGGCGCAGGTGCTAGTGAGCCTTGTTGTGATGGGAGACTTGAGATACCTGCCGGGCCAGATGCTACGCGAGGAGCGGGTCCTGGCCTGCCTCGCGGATCGTACGGTTGTGCTGTCGCTGGACGGGCTGATGGCGGTAGTCGCCCACCTGCGTAGAGTGATCCGCCGGCATATGGTTGTTGTGGCGTTTGCTGTTGCATTGGAGCGGTCGAGTTCGATCGGTACTCGGGAGCGATCTGGAATGCGCTGCTGGATCGTGCCTCCGGGTTGAGGGTAGTGGACGGTCGAGGGGGTTGAGGAGCGCCATAGTAAGTCGCAGCAGGACCCATTCGCGCAGCATTTGGCGGTCCATCTTCAAGTGGGTACGGCGTGACTGTCGGGGCTCTGATGTCTGCAGGTGGTACGGTGATCGGTCGATTATCTTCCGGATATGGTGTGATAGATGACCCTCGTGGCGGAGGCTGCTGCATTGCGCCACCATTACCATAGGAGGGCGACACCACCTCCTCCGCAATCACGTTCTGACCCAGCCTTGAAGACTGTTGCTGTTGCTTGAATCGGTCCGGCCGTGCGCCACGCATAGAGCCGTGCATCGACTTAATCCGATTCACCGCAACATTCTCATGATCCTTCTTGGACAGCACTTGCTTGCGTTGCAGGCCCTCGATACGACCAGCAGCATCCGCATTGCCATGAGAGGACGCCTTCTGATACCACTCCATCGCCTTCGTCAAGTCCACCGGCGTGTACATGCCGATCTCGTGGAAGTAGCCGAGCGCAAACTCTCCCGTCGCCAGACCGCTCGTTGCCGCCCGCTCAGCATAAGTATACGCCAGCTCCTCGTTCTTCGGGAACAGTCCCTCCGACCCAACCAGGAACCATTTGCTGAGCGCCATATCTGCCTCCGGTTCGCCTTGCTTCGCAGCAAGAGCATTGTAGTGCACCGACAGCGCGGGATTGAACTCGCACCCAAACGAGCCCAGTTCGTACGCAGAGCCCATCTTCAGCTGCGCCTTCCCAAATTTCAGGTACGCAGACTTCTCAATGTAGACACGCGCCTGGCTTTCGTTCAAGGCCAAGAAACCCTCTGGTGGGTCAATCTGTGGTAACTGGCGAGCGAGCAGCATCCCGTAGATGTAAGCACCTTGAGCAGCGTTCTCATCTGCGGCATCTGCTGATTTCCGGATCAGCTCAATCGCCGTCGCATAATCCTTTTGCTGCCCATGTTGGCCTCGCAAGGTCATCACGCCCAGCCTGTAGCACGACGCTGCGTCTCCGGCATCCACTCCACGGTGATAATGCCGTAGAGCCTTGACCGGATCGTTGTAAGACTCATAAAGCATGCCAATGCGGTACTCTGCTCTGGCATATCCTCTATCCGCAGCTCGCGAGTAACATCTGAACGCCTCTTTCTTGTCCTCCCTCTGCCCATACCTGCCCCACTCCAGCCACTGGCCTCGCAGAAATTCGGCTTTGGGGTGGCGTTGATCCGCAAGGAACGTAGTTATGTTCATAGCATCCACCTTCAGCTGATGCTCCACTCTCGGAGTCGCTGGTCGCGCAGCCTGCGGTTTCGCTGCTGCGATCCTGGCCTCCTCCTCCGCGCATACCCCCACGTATACCAGCACATCGGACGCCCACGCCAACTGCATCTCCGGGTCGTTCGAGTTAAGCACGAGTGTCCGCGCGTTCTCGAGTGTCTCTTCGAGATCGTCGTCTGAGGGCGGCACATTCGGAGGTTTGTTGACGAGCTTCGGGAATGGCGAGAGATGGGGAGTGTTGGCTGGCACGAGGTTGGAGTAGTGTGTGCCCTGCTGCTGCACTGGGCTCATGGGACCTCGCTGGTTGTGGGCGCTGATGTCCATTTGCGAGATGCCATCCGTGACGGTCGTGGGGTTGTGCGGTATGGGAGCCACCAGGTCGGGAGCAGGCGGTTGGTAGAAGTCATCGTAGCCAGGTACATAGGTAGCGCTGAAGTTGGGTTGATACTGTGCCATGTTGTGCTGACTGGGCGGTGGTGGTGTTGATCTGAGGTGTTGTTAAAAGTCAACCGTGGTCCCTCAGTTCTCTCGTGCGTCCATCCGCGAAGTGAGAGTCATGCAGCAGCGGAGGAGATATTGGCAGTGCAGACATGGACGGAGGAGAGTCAGTGTCTAGGACAAAGTGGAAAGAGAGACATCCAAGCGCATGTTAAACAGCGAACGCGAAGCTCACCTTGGTCTCTTCTCCCCAAGCACATGGACCATCATCTCGATCAGTCGAAGATCGGTCTGCAACGACTACTATTCTCTAACGACTCTCGTAAAATGACACTGGGTCGGTGGGTGCACAACCGTTGATCTGGTATAGACGCTTTGCTAAAGACAACTAAGGGCAAGCAAAGTAGAAGACACACAGCCACATACGGCAAGACATGAGCAAATGATCACGGATGACTACAGTATCTCGATAGTACATGCTGAGGCCTTTGATGTGGATACGCCATCAGTGTTATCCTGTACAACACCACTCCTTCCTATCCTGGACGCTCTACAGAGTCCGCCCCAGCACACAGTTTCAGCTTCAAGTTGAAGGTAAGTAATGGGGCGGATATGTTAATGCAGTAACGTGCGTTCTCGTTTACAGGCCTACAAGCCTAGCTACATGAGTCTGTCGCAGAGACATCAGTGGCTTGCGGCTGACGACATCCTTCCGCTCACACAGCCCTACAAGTCCCGCTCCTCTCTGACCGGATGAGTAGTAGCGTCCACTCCCCTCATCCATCATCTCCTGCGTACTTCACCTACGGCTCGTGTATGATGACGTGTTGGTCGGACCGCACTGGGTCTCCGTCAAGAACGTCGTTGATACTCCAGAGCCGAAGCGTGTCCTCCGTGTCAAACAGTAAATCAAACCATTCCTCCCCGAGTATCTCCCCGACAGCACGCCCGATCTGCACCCGACTGAGCACGCAACGCTGAAGTTCTTGCTCCTTAGGGAAGACATACTCGTAGAGGATGTGGATAGCGACGTGCCTCGCGATTCGTCTCCCCAGCGCAACGATCGCCAGCTCCAGCTGCTTCAACAACAAGCGTATAGCGTAAAGGTCGTGCGCCAGGATGAACTCTTGATCGAAGCCTCCAGGTGGACGCCAGATCAGTCGACCGGATTGAGCTACCCCGATGAAGGGCAGCACTGGCTGCACAGCTCCGTGCGCAGTTGTGACGAGAATCGGTCTTCCTCTCCGTAACCGTCCTGCCATTGCTGGAACTCAGAAGCTCGCTCGGTGCTTCCGGTGAGTAGGCGAGAGACCTCCGCAAGAACGGGTTCAACGATCCAAGTGTCGATCGTCAAACGTGCTGGCATACTCTCGATCATGATATCCGCGAATGGCTCCATGTCACCAGGCAGAAATTGATCCTCGAGAACGTAGGACACATCAATCTACCTATTCTAGCCGTTAGCGTGTTTTTCTATGGTTGGGTAGGAGTAGCAGAGGGCAATAACTCACATTGACATCCACTCCTGCATCAAGTCACGACAGCTCTGTTGACGCTGGTCTTCTTCGTCTCCGTCAGAAACCTGGCAGTCTCCTGGTAGTCCGCTTGGCCGCTCATCTCGTCTGCTCAATTCCGGTATGAGAAAAAGATCCTCGTAGTCGCTTGGGAGCTCGAAATCCACCAGCACGCGGCCCTGATTCAGCAGATCTCGGTAGAAAGTCTCCGGGTCGATGTTGTTCGTGAAGACGTTCACATCTTCGACGACGTCGTCATTGGACCTCAAGTCGCGGTCGAAAGAAAGAATGTCCTGGCCTTCTTTGGACGTCTCTTGATGTTGCTCAAGAGCCTGCCTAATCCGGTGGAAACAGTCGACTGTCGGGATCTTTTCGGTTGGGCACATCGTAGGTCGTGTTGGAGCTCGCTGATAGAGATCTGTAGGTGCTTGCGGGTCCAGCAGGTGCTTTGCTATGCGTCTCGGTCGTACTCGAAAAGGTGCGTTGGTGGTCTAGTGAGGAGAACACATCGTTCGTCTCTTTCGAGGAGGTACATACCGCCAGGGTGTCGTGCTGAGAAGATCGGGAACGCGTGAATTGATGCATCGTCCTAGTCGAGGCAGCAATCCTTTGTGTGTCCTTGTAATACAATGCCTTTGATGGATGACCGCCAGACGGCCAGTCCCGCCCCTCGACACATAAGACGCAATTCACACAACGCCGACTGAGGGTGCGCGGATGCCCAATGCAGTAATATACTCCAATCGCTGGTGATGTATAGGTGTGCCGGGGACATCGATGGCCTGTAGTTGGAGATGTTTTGAACATCTGTAGTGTTCATCGTCGAAATATACTTCAAAGTGTGGTTTCGTAAATAGTTGAACGTCCTGAAAAAGTGCTATGAGGATAGCAGAAATGTTTTTAAGATGCCAGAAATGAAGCCATTGCATGGTTCTGCTCATGACGACCCGACATGCCAGATCTCCACGCCGAGGACGTCAAACTTCGCGCCCTCGTCGCTTAGCCGCTCGTTACCGAAGGTAGGACACGTTTCGCTGACACCATGATTGAGATTGTCGTCCAACCAAAGACCGTAGTGACCATCTCCTCCTCCAATGGAGAGATACTCTGGCTGGCAGAACATGGTGAAGTCGTTCTCGCCAGTGTAAGGGAACGCCTTGAATCGAATCCGGTCGGGTGTTGTTGCGCCCGACTTACGTCCGTTCAATCCATTGGGTACATTTAGCGAAGCCAGAGAGGCCGAGGAGTCGTTCCTCGCAACACCAATCGTCGTCATCCGTTGAAGATGTGTGGTGTCCTCGCTAGGAGGCGGAGGAAGTGACGAAAGATCGGGCAGCGCCGGTAATTTAATTGCTCGCCATAAGAAGCACTCTCCAGAGCCATAGTAGTGTGCTTGCGGCCTGGGTGGGTCGGTCAGGTAGGCACCAAAGATCCCTCGCTCCCCATCACGCACAACAAGGACAAAGCCGCCTCGTTTGCCTCTGTAGGGTTCGCACAGGCCGTAGAGTGTTGAGAGCGTACTTCCATTCTGGTCCATAGAGTATGTGAGCTCCCATTTGTCACACAGCTGCAACCGTGGTGGGACGAGTAGCCGAATCTCCTCTGCCAGAACTTTGCTCATCAGTTTTGCTTTGCTGGTGGTGCTTTCCCTGTATCCTCTCAGCTCCAGAGGTGTCAACGGTGGTGGCTGGAATGGCGACCGATGTCTCTTAGGGAGTTCCGGCGGGCGATAGACGCCTAGGGTGGGATCGGTCATTGCACCGTTGAAATTGACGCTCAGCGCTCTTGCCAGTGGTGTGGGAGCTTCGTCTTCAGACAGTCGTCGCAAGAGACTCGTGGCAGTGTAGCTGAGCGGGTCGGTGAAGTAGGAGAAGGTCGACGAGATTGGGTTTGAGTGTTTGCGGCCTGGAGATTGTAGGGGAGGGCGAGGATCGGACTGCTCGTGTTCTGCCTCTGTCGACATGTTCGAGTAGGGAGTGGTCGGTCCTGACACGGCTTGTGTATCAAGCACAGTCTTGAGTCATGCTAGCATGCTAGAGTGATGGAGAAATTGTATATCCGTTCTCATTGAGACCACGATTCGTTCAAGGACGGCGCCCTTTGTCAAAGCTCCGGCCCGAGCCGACGGGCCGCTAGCCGCGCCGTTGAAAGCTTGTGCCTTCTTGTTTTCCAGCAGCCCCACATTCGATGAAGCATGAGATCTTTCCTCCCAACATCCGCAGCTACCGCAGTACCGATGGAAGGAACTATGTCACGCTGTGCGCATAGCACATCCGGAGCTTCCGACATCAGCCTCGGTCCTTCGGCGAACAACTGAATACTTCGCTCACCTCTGCAATGCACCGCTGAGCACTGCTCGCAGCGGGAAGAAATCTGCTCCCGTTTCGATCGAGACCATTCTCAAGTTATATCTCTGGTATGAGACAGAATTTTTGGCCCATCCATGTCCTTGTAGGTAGCAAGCGAGACTTGTCGATATATCTGGACCCGTGGCTTTGTGGCATGCGTGCTTCTCCTATGGAGGCCTCAATCGTCAAAACCAACTCTGGCTCGAATGGGCGTTCTGCATGATGTTCGGCTCCCGATGTACAGCAGACAGCTGAGAGGCCTGGTCTTCGTTCCGGACAGCGAGTCTTCAACAGCTGGCTTTGGTCTGACGAAGGAAGAATGTCAATCGAGCTGGCCTCGATTGCAGAGACAGGATCGCTGTAGTGTCACAGGCGTACCACTCTGATCATGCTCGCAGAGCCTAATACGTCCTCCGTTTCGTTTGATAGGTGTTCAGCTGCTGTCTCAACCTGTATTGTTTTGCTGCTTTGCATCAAGACAAATATTACAATGATCTCGAACAGAAGAAGCAACAACTATACAGATCGCAACTCGCGAGCGCATCCATGACGAGGGTGCTCCCACGCGGACTACATGTAGCCAAGGTACCGTACCATGCGATCGGTAGAGCTGGCTTGCTTGACCAGGTGGGGTCGTATGGTACTAAGGTACAGCTCCATAGTCGCAACATGTTCGAAAGGTTAAGTAAGTCTCTGTAGGTATACTCTCATCTAGTATAAGAGTCAAAACATTGAGCTTGAAACCCCCTAATCCGGTGCCTACCTTCTTCCATCATGACCACTGGTGAGAAGACCGACACTTCAAGGAGACAGAAACCCTTACTTCTCAACGCAGGAAGCCGTCGAACAGTGGAAGTGGTTGTACGGTCCTGATACTGGGTGATTATTAGAACTTCGTTATTCGTCTTGCGAACGAGTCTGCCCTATGACTCTAGAGCAAACACCATGGTCCTTCCCATAACACCTCGCTCATGAATACCAAATGTCCGTCGCTCGCTATGCACGCAAAACCAGTCCAAACCCGGTAGAAGCAGATAGCAATAGTCTCATCGCGATCAGACGGCGTTGTCAGCCTGCATTATCCACCTCCACCACTTCTCCGTCACGTCCTTCTCCACTAGTGCGTCCCCAAGCTACATCGAAGGAAGCTGATGGTCGCCCTACGACGTATCGTTCCTCTCCCGCTGCAGCTTGAACTCCGGCTGCTCGTCGAACCACTCCGCTGCTCGATTCCACCTGTACGCTTTGAAGTCGACGCCGTACGGTTTCGGCTCGAGGCAGTAAAGCATGCCAATCGGGACGTCCAGATCAGCAACCTCATTGCGATCTAAGCCGCGAAAGTAAGCAAGCAGAACGCGGTCGACGCTGCGGTGGCCAACAAGAAGGACGTGGTCGGTCATGCGTTCCAGCTCGACAATGACAGGGCGGAGTCGGTTGATGATATCAAGATACCCTTCTCCGCCGGGTCCAGGGTAGCGGTAGTGTAGTTTGTCTCTTTTGCGGGCGGCGTACTCCTCCGGATATGACTCCTCAATGCACTTGTACGTGAGACCCTCCATGATGCCTGCGTTGAGTTCGTCAAGCATACGCATCTGCTTCGTGTCGTATTCGTCATCGTTGAAGTACTGGGCCGTCTGCACACTGCGCTTGAGCATTGAAGTCCAAACGCAGAAATTCTTGGGCGAGTAGCCTTCCATTTCCGAGCTGTCTGTCATATTCGATCCAGCGTCTGAGGCAGAGGCCGAGGCCGAGGTCGATGTGGGTGACTGAAGCTGGTAATAGGGATTGGGTGGTGTGACATCGCCTGGCTGCGGTGGGAAGTGTGAGTTCTCCAGGCGGTGGATCTCTCTCATATCCCACTCCTGCTTCTGGTGGCCGATAAACTTCGCAAGACACTTCGCGTACTCGTGTCCCTCAGGCGTCAGATCAGAATCGCCACCGATCTTGCCAGAATCATTGTCCACGCTGTGGCCGTGCCGGGTGATCCAGATCTGCCGTGGCGCCAAGTTGAAGTTGAGGAGGTAGTAGTTTGCCTGCGCCATCAGGAATCCTTTGATCTGGTGGCTAATGACCTTGCGGCCAACGTCGATCATCTGGATGTACGGCATGTTGTGCTTCTCCTCGTATTCGCCAAGTGGCACGTATGCCTTCTCGTAAGCTTGAACGCGCTTCTTGAAGTCGGCTAGGGCGATGTTCGGATCCATGTTCTTGTAGTCTGGTCCACTGAGCTTCAGGCGCATGTTGGCTTCAAGCAGGTCCTGATCCACGCATCTCGACTCCAGGAAAAGTACGTTGAGGGCCGGTCCAGCACGCTCGCGAATACGGTCCATGACCATCTTTCGCCTCTCCATGGTGCTGTTGGTTGCATCCAGTATCCCAACACTGCCACTGCCGTCCACGACGAAGTCCAGAAGCTCATCCAGCGTCTCACGGGCTACCTGATCCCGGATCTGCGATGCCTTCTGGTTTTCTGGGTCGAAGAATTCCGCATTCTGCTCCATAACATCCGGATCTGGTACTGGTGACTTCCTGCGCGACAATTTGGGACTCTGCGGCTCGCCCATGTCTGGTCTGTGCAGATCGACATCGTGCTCGTTATGCTGTTCGCCAAAGAAGGGGATGTGATCGTCTCTGCTCGTCTGTGGTGTAGCTGGAACATCCATGCTCTCACCATTCAGCATAATCTGCGCTACACTCGCAGTATTTGAAGCGTTCCCAGCGCTTGGCTGGACGGGAGAATCGAGGCTGAGAAGGTCGATGATGTTTGGCGGGCTGGTACCGGTCAGGGTCAGACCGCGATCACTGCGCGTGTGCGATCTCTCCCTCTCCGGTGAATGTGGTCCGCCAGCCACCACTCGTCGCCGCTCGCCCACATTGAAAATGCGTGTGTCGTGCTGTAGCCAATTCAGGTATCTCGCCAACTTTTTCGTGATATAGCTCTTGCCACGCGCCGGCAGTCCCACCATCACAATGACCAACTTCGCACCCACATCTCTCTGCGCTATCCTTCCGTCTGGCGATACCTTGCTCTTGGTCAAGCCAGGGATGTCGAGAGTTGTGGGTCGCACTCGTGGTGTGGAGGTTCCTGAAGTCTTTACAGGCAGCCCGATGCTTAGCGAATCCGTCAACGTCGAGTGGTGGTTGCCATTCATCCGCGGGCTGTTAGGCGCGGTTGGTGCAGGAGTATCGTTGCGCGCCATCGTCGCCGTGACTCCAGGGATCGCAGGAAGCTGGCCGTGAATAGCTGCAGCCATCGAGCTTCTAGGCTGTAAATGTGTAGGAGGCGGCTTGAAATCGCTGCCACCATCAACCGGCGCATGGCTCGTGAGGCCATTGCCGTTGCCATTGCCATTCGCTCCATTCACGCCATTGAAGCTCAGTGTCCGGTCCAGATGACTCCTCAACTGATCCACTCTGTCATTCGAGCCATCCTCATCACTCGTACGTCGCTGCAGTTCGGAGATCTGACTGCTCGACTGCATCGCGTACTTTGCTAGCACACTCTGCTGGGACTGTCGGCGGCGAAACTGACCGAGCGGGCTGTTATCGGTCGTATGGCATGCACATTGCCCAGCAGCATGTGCGTCGACGAGAGGGACGAATTGGTTCTTGTTGGTGTCTTTCGTGGCTGATGGTGATTTGGTCCATGTCTCGGAATGAGGCATCCCCAGCAGCGGCTGATGCTGCGTGCTGGCGATGGGTAGCGCTGAATATGCGACGCGCAGCTAGAAGGTTTTGGGGTGCTTCTAGAAGAGCTGTATTTGTATCCACCGAGCTTCAGCAGCTGACTCTCTTTTATAGAAAAGTGCCCATGTTCCTGAAGGCGAAAAGGCGCTTGCTATATTGGTAATCCAGTGAAGTTATATGGTTGCAGAGGTGACGACTCGAAAAACGTCGTGGCGCGGTGACTCAGTAAGATTCCTTCTTGATCCCAAATTTTCTGGCGCGTTGACGATTATTAGGTTCGGAGATCAACAAGGTTCGGCATGTGCAGGCGCTGTACCAAAGTAGACATGGGGGTCTTGGTGAAGTTTGGCAACGGCGAGATGAGATGAATGAACAATGAGCGTTTGGTGAGGTTGATTCCATATCAGAACAAACAAAGGAGCTCCTCGCCAGCTACGGATGATATGCGACAGGCGCATATTCTCTCCACATCGCGCTGCATGAGCATGTGAAAGTCTCACCGAACCAGAGGTTGCGGCGCGCAATCAAAGCCATTCCCACCGGCCTTTGCTGCAACCAATCCGTTTTTAGCCTGTTCCCACGCTGCGATGTCGCAGAGCCTCCACACCTCTTCACCTTTCGCGCCGCATCCGCCGTCGACGCCTTCTACAACTTTTGCAGCGCCACCACATGACCGAGACGCGCTGTGGTCCGATCTGGCTACGTACAGCATACGTCGGTAGCGGAGCCGGTCTCGGGGATCTGGCGGGAGCCTCTGCGCTGGCCACATCTCAGAGCTGATGGCGAACGCTGGTCCCCGGCCCGCTCGACGCGGATCGCATGTATGGGCATTATTGGGATACAAAGAGGCCAGCACCAACATCTTAGGTTAGGGTTGCAGGACGAAAAAATCCCGATGGACGGGTTGCCACTGCTCGGTTCCTGATACAAAGTCTTCTCCGTACGTCTCCTAGATTGTCGAACACCACCAGTAAGTCCGAGTTTGTGGCGCTGGATAGCACACAAGACGAACGATCTTGTGCTTCTGATCGTGGTGGGCCTTGAGACTTCAAAACTCTTCTGACCTCACCTTATTCGAGGGTATCTCGAGGTCTCTCAAGAGCTCGCGAGTTAGCAGACATTTTATGTAGTTGAAGAGCAACAATCAAATCTCACTGACATTTCATCTACTTGGCGCTAAGGAACCTTTAAACGGCTCGTGCCGGACTGTGGGGCCAGGCTCAAGATTCATCAAGACACACTTCATCAGTCACGGTGATTAGCAGCGTGCGGTGATGGCCTCCCAGCTGTCTGTCGTGCCGTACTGTGGACACACAGTAAGGTGCCTACTGCCTACAGCTATCGAACAAGGGCAGAGGAAGTATGAGGCAGATATCCTGTCAGTTCTTGGACCGCTCCACAACGACTTGTCACATTCCCAGGTGGACGGTCAGCTCGGATACGCTGCAGTAGTGCTTGTCGATTGCTACTTCTCCTGGCCTTACAACACGGTGAAGTCCACGAAACCTTTTGACTACCTCACGAAGAGTTCGAGTCATCGTTGCTGAAACATTAAAGGCTCCGCGTCAACCTACACCGCGCTTCTTCGGGTTCTTGCCTTCCAACCAAAGCGAGACGACTATGCCATTGACTACAACCTGGTGCTCGCGATACGTTCGATGACTACTTCCCATACCGGATTACACGTTACCCGGTCTATCAAGTTGCTACCCGCGACCCCCCCTGAAAATGTCTCCAACCATGCTCTTCACGGCTACGCATCTCAAACGAGGTACGTTTACAGTATTCTCCGGTCCAATTTTTACCTTTCCTATTGTTTTTCCTTTATCTCAATCATTGTGTGGTAGCTCTGCCATTGGAGAATTTTTCATGACCGACAACACAATATCAGAACAGCCACTTGCTGTCGCAGTGAAAGTCATGCAGTGTGAGGAGCGTGACGTGCGGGTCGCTGGAGGAACAAGTATCAAAGGAAGTCGAGCGGGACATCAGGAAAATATGGCTCTGGTTGACGAGATCAAAACTCAACGAACGAAATTCAAGCCGTTGTCGTACGCTTTTACGTACGAATGCGGCAGCATCCTCGAGCTTTTGGGGAAGAGCGAGAAGGTGATCGCGGAGCAAGACCAACAAAAGCTTGAACTCCAGCATGAGCTCACGAAGGCCATCGAGTCTCGAACGGCGGCAGAGGCACAGCTCGAGCAAGCACGTATCGAGACTACTGCTGGTATTGCGCAGCACGCGCTCAATCTAGAGGAGATGGAAAAGCTGAGGAAAGACGCTATCGAAGCCAAAGCGGACTCAGAGATACTTCGCACGAGACTCATTCAGAAGGCGGAAGAATCAGGGGACTTTGTCGCGATCAGAGATCGATTGCAAGCAGACAACACGGCACTCACTCGTCGACTTCAGAGTGTTGAATCGAAGGCAGCTGCAGAGTCAGTTCGAGCGCTGGAGAGACAACGTGAGCTATCTCAACGCTGCACTCTGCGAGAACGAGCGATCAGACAGCTACACGACGCTTTTGACCACCTCGGAAAAGAGCACCACGAGCTGGGGCTTCTGTCGAAGCGCAACGAAGCCAACTGCTATCTTTTAGCAATAAAGTTGGCAAAGACCGAAGTATGCGAGAGTCGCCAAAGCGCACGATTGTACCACGCCAAGCTTGATCTGTATGGCGTTGTCGGACGTCTCCAGTCAGCAGAGGCGCGAAGTGCTCGTATGCAGCAGGAGTGTGACAGTGCCAACAGGGAGGCTGAGCGACTACGACGAGTGCGCTCTGCCATGGCGGTACACAGTTTCAGCAAGCTGGGCTTCAAGCCACCGCCTGCGACCGCGATTGTTGCAGTACCACCGGCTCCCGATCCTGCACCTCGCGTCTGCACGATTCGCCAACCGATAGGAGTACAGCTGGCCAAGAGTGCTTGGACTCCACCTGCTGCTACGCTCCTGGAGAACGACGATACACGCCTCGAAGCACAGCTGCTCGGCATTGCACGGACCGCGTCCTTGTCCCCTCCCCAAGATAATTACGAAGTCGACAAACCTGCAGAGCCCCTAGACACACCGGCGTCTCCTGTCAATGCGGACTATCCAGAACGCACTGTTGCAGAAGCGGCGTTGGCGACTCCCACTGCTACCACCACCCCGGCAGCTCGAAGCTCTCCTTCACTCAAATCCCCTGTTTCCTGTGATGCACCTGTCGAGCCTCTGAGCGCGGTAGATGTCAGCGAGGACGAGGGAGAATACGTGCCTGAAGATATTATGTCTTCCGCACCGGCTCATCAGCCTCACCCGAGGCGCAACGTGTTGCCACCAAAGCATCCACGGAGCTGGGATATACCGATAGAGAGGCCGACGAAGCAGCCGCGGCGGTCGACCGACAGCTACAGGCCTTCTTACTAGTAGTGAGGAGTAGATCTCGGAGATGGAGGGCTGGGAGGGAGCCAAGTGAGAAAGTCCAGACACGATGCATTCATGGAACCCAGGAACGTTGATGATATGGTAGTGTTGATTACTATGCGCTCTGTGCACCCTTGGTATCTCATACGAACGCATCCCACAAAAGTTCCATCGCTACCCATGCATAACACAAACTCTCATAGCTCGTAGCCAGCGAGTGCCCAAAGCCGCCTTTTGCCACGCTACCGAAACGCTCGCTCGCTCCCTGTTACTGATACTGATCGTGCTGGTTCTAAACGCGCAGGAAACGCAAACCTACATAGCTCCTGCTAGGTGTATGTGCTGCCTCCGGGCGGCGGCATCGGCCAGTCGTCTTCTGTGATGCTAGACCAGAAGACCCATATCGTGATGACCGCGCAGAGCGTGAAGAAGGTTTCGAAGATGCCGCCGTTGATCGCGCCGTTGGTGCCGTTGCAGATGAATCTGCTGATGACGTATTGGAAGATCTGGCCGATTGCGAAGAGGAGTGCCGCGCCGACGAGGTAGACTGGGAGAGGGTTTAGTGTTCTGGCTGGCAAATACCGAGAAGCCAAATACGTACTCATCGGCCGTGTTTCACCAAGCACCCGCAATACCAGCACGGTTTCCAGAATGAAGAACACCACGAGAAAGACCAGCGGGACCAATTGATAAAGCGTATATAACGCGTAGGCTCGATTGGGCGCGTCTAGTGTGTCTTTCCAGTAATTTGTGAAGCTGAATCCAGTGTCGAGTGCGATGTAGCCAGTTCCAACGAAGAGCAATACCGCGGATCCAAAGATCAGTCCAAGCGATAGTGGTGTGCCGTCGTCAATCAATTGGAATCCCACGGCACCATTCATCATTAAGATCCAAAGAGTGGCTATTATCGTGGCAATGTGTACTGCAGTGAAGCCTCGCCGTATGGCTCCTCCGAGTGGAAACCAGCCAACTGTGAAGATCTCGCAGATCGAGATGACAATGTAGCCGAGAAGGAATATTTGCATCTCCCTGTTCCATGTGTCAGTTCTTGCGGTTTGGTCTAGCTTCGCAGGTCGATAACTCACCTCCTGCCCACCGCAGCCCTCTTCCGTTCCGACCTGAATATTAGAACGGCCGCGACCAGTATCGCGAAGAATGCGATCAATATTGAGCCTGCCCTTTCATCAGTGTACACTCTACTACTCCTTGGTGGACTACGCCATACCCAGGTTTGCCAAATGTTCACTGCCGCCCTTCAATGGTATTCCGGTCAGGTTGCAGCCATCGCCGAAGCCCCCTCCTTGTCGCGAGGGCGACTCGTTGAATAAATTGCATATCGGCAACGTCGACCGAAGGTTGCCAGTATTCCTGCACAGCTCTTGGAACTTTCCGTATCCTTTCTGGCCTGTAGACATTGTGCGCAATCGAAGTCGCGGGTTTCTCGGGGGTGTCGCGTCTAGTTGCAGGACGTGGCTGTGGCTGGCCAAGGCGTGTAGGCGTAAGAATGGCGTCAGATGGGTGCTGAGCGCTGCTGAAGTCGAATGAAGCTGCAAATGAATGGACGCAAGCGCCTACGGTCGCTGAGGATCCAGCTCAGTAGGTAGTGTTGCAGTCGAGGAAGACTTCGAGACACCCTGGATGGTCAAAAAACCGGGTAAGAGCACAGGGCATGGATCTTGATCTTGGTTGCAGCTAAAAGCTTCGTAAAATTAAACCTGACCCGCCCGCGATCTCCGTAGGTGGGACTGTCGTGATGAATGTTCTGTTTTCAATGGATGGCGAAGATGAGATGGGAGGTGAGGTGAGAGTGGAAGACGCAGCTCGACCACAGCCAGGCCCTTGGTCGACAAGTGTTTCAGGTGTCGTACCGGGACAGCAACGGGCAAGTGAGGCAAAGGCTACGCAAGGTCGGATATCGACAGGGGTGCCATTAGGTTTGGCGTATTATCCAATGCTGACGAGGCTCTGCGCGTGGCAGGCAAGAAGCAGGACGATCAAAGTGGCTGGGTGCATACAACCTTGAAGGCGAAGAACAATGATGTTTCTTTTGAGTCACCGCCATGACTTCTGCTTCGACGCAGCACTCAACGCCTTCCAGAAGATGCCACGGCATGCGGTGCGACGATGCTCGTACAGTACACATCTGGTCTGTGACCAGGAGGAAATTGTTCTCCACCGCGAAGTCAAAGTATGGGCGACGGTAACGCTACTTGAGCGTGTATATCAGGGCCAGAGTTTTCACGGAGACATTGGTAACAGTACATTCTCCGGCAATTCATGTACTTGGAAGCTGTGATCTGGACTCTCGTGCTATACAATGGCTGTGGCTTGGTGTAGAAACGTCCCACGGCGGTCGTCAGGCCATGAGGCGGCGTTCACGGCAACATCGTAGAAGGAGTGTATCACAATCTTGTGACAATGCCTACAACTCGAAAATGGATTGTCGGCGAGTGTACATGTTCAACGTCCTACGACGCCTACAGGAGCAAACACCGCATCGTCGATCTCAAAACGGAGGACGATCTCGGTGTCTTCAACGAGCTCCGCAGAGCTCTGCGTGCTTCAATGACGACAGCAGGTAGGAAGTCTTCATAAATGCGTCTAATTCTCTGAATCTCTTTGACTTTCAACATCACATCACAATGTCGTCCTGCACAGAAGTCCTGACCCGCAAGCCTACGAACCTCGCCGTTGCGACAAACCCCGCCCACGAAATCACAATTCTCGAGTCTGACATTCCTGAACCTGGCCCTGAACAGTGTCTTGTGCATGTTAGAGCTACAGGCATATGTGGGAGCGACGTACATTTCTGGAAGCATGGATGTATCGGCGACTCTATCATCACGAAGGACTGCGGCTTGGGACATGAGAGCGCAGGAATTGTGATCAAGACTGGCAGCAACGTCAAGAAGCTCAAAATTGGTACGTATACAGTGCCCAAAATTGCTATGGTACTGCTGCGTTCATTGCCTTACTAACCACACATCAGGCGATCGAGTCGCAATCGAAGCCGGTATACCCTGCTCCAAACCGACGTGCGATTACTGTCGCACCGGAAGGTACAATGGATGTCCAGATATCATCTTCTACTCCTCACCACCTGTTGATGGCACACTCCGTCGATACCACGCCCACTCAGAAGCCTGGCTCCACCGCATCCCGGACAATGTGTCGTACGAAGAGGGTGCATTGCTGGAACCACTTTCGGTGGCTCTCGCTGGCATTGAGCGTTCTGGCCTTCGTCTCGGTGATCCGCTCGTAATATGCGGCGCTGGACCCATAGGAATTGTCACTCTTCTTGCCGCTCATGCGGCCGGTGCTGCTCCGATAGTGATCACGGATCTCGATGAGGGTCGACTGAAAGTGGCCAAGTCGCTGGTTCCGCGTGTCAGGACTGTCCAGATCTCGACCGACAAGAGTGCCCAGAATATTGCGGAGGAGATCAAGTCGGCGCTCGGACAAGAAGCCAAGCTCGTAATGGAGTGCACCGGCGTCGAGAGCTCCATCCACTCGGCCATCTACGTGAGCATTACTTTGATACTTGTCTTCGAGACTTTCGCTGACGTTGTTCCAGGCCACTAGATTCGGTGGAACAGTATTCATCATCGGCGTCGGCAGCAAAAGCATGCATCAGTACCCGTTCATGCACGCATCGTTCCGGGAGATAGACATCCGATTCCAGTTTCGATACATGGAGACGTATGCGAAAGCCATTACGCTCGTGTCGGAAGGCTTGATTGATCTGAAGCCGCTAGTCACCCACCGCTTCAGCCTGGAGCAGGCACAGGAGGCGTTCGAGGCTGCTTCGACTCCAGCGGCGAAGGCTATTAAGGTACAGTTGCTGGACGACTAAGCCAGACGATCAAAAGAGCCGAGATGTAGTCTTATCCCACCGCTTATGTTAGTAGATCAGATATCTTGATCTTCTTCCGCATTTCCTGCCCTGCGGTTGGGACCCATTGCTCAAGAACGTCCACCTGCTCCTCCATAGAATAATTCTTGTTTTCTTCTTCGTCCTCGAGCATCCGCTCAGTCCCGCTCCTTATCGACATCACGTTATCAGCCCATCGCATCAATCGCTTGACCAGATCAGGAAATGGCAGTGCCTTCATGCCTCCTCGCATCTGAATCATACGTCGCTGCGCAGGCCGATGCATCACGTTCGCCGCCTCCTTGTTGCCGTAAAAAGCTTCGTGCAGCGCAATGCGGCCGACTGCAAGGATGAGCGGATCAGATGTTGCGCGCTCCGGGTCCGATAGAGCATCATTGATCGAGTTGATGGCTTGGGCTTGCAGCCAGTGTGAGATCTCGGGACTTATGACCTTGAGGCGGATCAGGTCGCCGGAAGCGAAGAGCAGCCGAACGTAAAATAGTGCTGGCTCGCACAAGGCATGTTGGGTCATGAACCACTCCCAGCGCAGGCCCTCGGAGTTGGTGATTTTGAGGGCCGGCCAGCCGCGTGGAGCAAAGACAGTCATCATGTGGTGCAGGATCCTGTCGAACCATGGCCGGTATGGTACCGGGTAGCAGGCAAAGGGTTCTGCTTTACCTTCATTAGGTACCATGGCTAGAGGAGTAGGCGTGGGTGAGGCAGGTGGAGTCAACATCACACCACCACTAGCACGTACTGTTGCTTGCTTGGTCTTGCCATCTGCGATGGTTTTGCGGCTCTTCGTTGGTGGCTCGGGCTCCTCTGTCTCGGAAGCAGCTGCTTCATTATGTTTCGATGGGCGGAAGAGATATGTCCTTTCGGAACGACAATGTATACAGTCACAGTATTCATTAAAAGCCCGAGTGCACCTCTCGAACAGCGGTGCCTCGTCGCCTTGGCGAGGCTGTATCGCCGGTCCAGTGGTGGTTGAAATCTCTGTAGCTTTGCGTTTCCTTTTCACACTCTTCGGGGCCTTCGCTGCTGTCGACGACCCCGGGGGTTCCAGTACGAAACCGCCTTGACTACCCCCAGTCTGAACATTGTCGAAAGTCTTCTTACGCCGCTCTGGCCATGATTTCAAGGCCGCGATTGATCGTACACGCCGCTTGTTGGCCGCAGAGGTCCGATCAGATGGATTCGTCGTGATCACAAACGTCAGATCTCCTTCATGCTTCGCTGGCTGGCCGGACATCCTGAACGCTTTCCTCACTGACCATCTCTGTTCGTGTGATGCTACCAAAGAAGGTGACTGCTCTCGTCACAATCCGACGAGCTGCGGCCGAGGTGGATTCGGGACGATAAAGGTACGACCGTTTACGGCAGTCTAGTCTGCATTCGGGAAGTACGGAGGACGGTGGAGCACGTGGAGAAGTGATGTGTGCATCTCCGTCCGGTCGCGAAAAAATGCTTATGAACGACGATCTCGATAGCAACTCCATCCGATGGTCGGGAAACTCGTGCTGTCGACAGATCTCTCGAAGCCAACGAACATTCTCGAGATGCACTTTCTGAAACGATGCAAAGTGTGGAAGGAACAGCGCAGTCGCTTCCGACCAATCGTAGACAGCGTCAGCAGGCGCGGGATGCGATCCTGCCTTGTCCCAGGCTGTGACGTACCGGAGTGAGGCGCAGAGAGGTGCAGTATAGAACAACAACGAGCCACCCGCAGTAAGACTTGCATGGCCCTCCTGTTGCGACACATCTACAATCCCGCTCAAGGCTACTGATCCGGACCATGTGGCGGCCGCATATCTACTGAGACAGCGAGAGACTTCGATCATCCTCAAGACCTGGGCTAGTAGCCCGTGCGGGCGTGCATCTATGGCAATCATATCTGCAGCCAGCCCACGATGGCTGCTGGTCCTGCTATCGGTCCTCTTTGTACAAGCAGCCGCGGACGTTACCACCACCTTGGTCCAGGTAACCTCGACCACGACCGTGCACGTCACAGCCACGGACTACGAGGGTGCTTGTGAGAACTTCGTGGGTGCATGCGTGGTATACGGCACTCAAGGCTCGGCACCTTACACGACTACGGTGTACCGTTACGCACCTACATCCTCGCCTTCGCCACCTCCACCCGAGCCAACAACAGTCATCACGTCAACGCAGGTCGTAGTTGCGACTACTACTGCTTCAGACGAAGGGGCATGCGCTTCTTTCTCGGGAGCATGCGTCGTGTATGCCTCCGACGGCAACGCAGCAAGCACAGTCTACTACGCCGGGAGTAGCGCGACGCCCCGACCAGGCAACGGTCAAGGATATATTGGGCCCAAGGAAGCAGCGGGAGGTGATGGAGCGATTGGTGAAGCTGCAAGCAACATTCGATGGACTTCAGTGGCCGTGCTTGGAGCTGCTGTGGTTTGTGCGGCATTTCTGCTATGAAGGATACGACTCGACGATCATGAACGATACCCTACGAGCAGATTGTGATGGCGTTGATCTTGGCGGGCTTTTGTACAGATTGCATAAGGTGGGGAGGGGGTGCACAGCTTTGTATAGCTGCACGATGACTTCTCCTCCCTACAGCTTTGGCTTGCCTTTGGGCTTGGCCATATTACCATCAAACCATTCCTTCGACCGCCGCATCCACTCTTCGGACAATCCGACCTGATTGATGCTTTTGTCGTCCCGATTTTGCCTTTCGAATGTCCGCCGTTCTTGCCAGGCGGCCAGATCCTTTGCGAGCCACTCTGCCGTCTTCTTCGCGCACTCGCCCGGCTTCTCGAATGGTGCAAGGTGCCCAGCGCCTTCCAAGATCTCCTTGCTCGTCCTTCCATATTTCTCACCTCCACTACCACCAGCACCACTTCCCGTTCGTGCCACCTTTTCCTCTATAGACTTCGCTGACCTGAGTGGACCTTTCTCAGGGCACAGGTACAAAACAGAAGCCCGTATCTGCGGTAAGTAAGTCCACGCCGACATTGTCTCTGGCCGATAGAACGTATCAGATCCGACCATGCCGTCTATGGAATCTGGGTACTTTATCAGGCTATGTTCCAAGCTACCTGAAGGCGGACCATCGAAGTAAGGTCGCGCAATATTCCAGGCCTCGTGAGCTTTCGACATCCGAAGAGTGATTTTGCCAGGTGCTGGATACAACATGGTTGGGGTTTCGCGAAGACCATGTTGGAGCCACAGATCCAGAACTCGAGGGTCCCAAGATCGCAACGGCTTTGCGGATCGGAACGCCTTCTCTGCTTCCTCACGAGACTCCCAGAGGTCTGGCCTTCGGTTACTCGAATGAACGAGTACGACGCCGAGGGCTTTCATCTCTGGTCCGACGATCGGGTCGGTGAGAACTAGTGAGGAGAATAGTCGGGGATGAATGTGAGCCAGCTCAATTAATGTTGTTGCTCCTATCGAATGTCCGATACCAACGAGCGGGGACGGCATGTATTCGCGGAAGACGTTGGTCATGTGGAGGATATCTCGTGCGTGGTCGTAGAAACTCGGGTCGTCACCCTGCGTCTTCTCATTCAGAACGCCGCTCGCACCATGATCGGACTTGTCGACACACCAAATAGCTCGTATCCGCATGCCTTGGGCCTGGCAATGCTCCACCAGCTCGTCCCAGAGTGGCTCGTACATTTCCTTGGGAAACCCGCTCGCACAAGTTGCGATGATAGTAACATCGCCATCTTGTGGATCTTGATTTGACAATGGCGTGTACTGCTTGGCTTCCAGATACAACACATCTTCTTCTTTCGTCCTGGTGCTGCCCGGATAGTTCCTAACGTGCTGGCCTGGGAATATTCGTGCCGTAACTTGGAACTTTGCTGAAGACATTCTTTCGCCCGAATTGTGAGACTAGATGTCGAGGCCTTATGCTGAGAGGTGTCCGGAAGAGTCATAGAGTACTCCAAGACAGAGGGAAGAGCTGAAATATATGCTCTAGTTCGATCGTTCAGCACCTGGACCCAATTGGGCAGTTGAGGCCTCTATATGGAAACCAACGCCAAGTCTGAAAGAGGTAAGAGGTGCGCGGCTAAAGAAAGCTTTTGGCTGTACCGTAGTTACAGTCGACTGGCCAGAGTCGGAGGCAAAGACATTATCGGAGGAGAGAACATTTGTTTGGCTAAAGGGTGTTGTTGTAGCTGAAGGCTGAAAGATGTACGAAAGAGGAATCCCGTTTTCTTACTAAGGACCAATCGCGAACGCGGCACCTCGATGAGCCGAACAGTAGATCGAGGCTCCAGGTCACAGATCGTGCAAGGTCACTGTTGCGTTGAAAACAAGGCAGCTATCACTGGTGATAAATGCTTCAAGAGAAGAGACCTAGGAAGACGAAAGCGCAAAGACCAAGAAGACTTCCGGCTCTCTTCTCCGATGAGTCTCAAGATTCTGACTCCTATTGGTTGCGAGTCAAAATGCGCTAGCAGTTGTGCTATTTCTCAGGCTTTGTTTCCTTCTTGGGCGTTCGAATTTTCTCACACTTGAAGACGGATCACATATCGTGTGTGCAAGCGAATCTAAGCACGTATTACTAATGCCTCTGGATATGTCGGAGACGAAAGCCTTTCCGACCCGATGGCGGAACATGCGGAGCATACGTGCGGATCGCACTGTCTACCATTCCGCGCCCGAATCTTGCCCTTTGCTGTCACCCCAGCAGGATCCGCCTGAGCGCTGGGGACCGGCCACCGGGCCCAAAACATAGAACAGATGTCACTAACTCGACCTGAGAGCCCGAAGCCATCGCGCGAATATAAGGTAGGAAAGCTCAATTGTAAGTAAGAGCATCATCTTCGTGTCCCTTTCATCAGAAACAAACATACCTCAAGAACAATTACGAACATAGCCACGGCGACCATCACAAAAATCACCGCAGGAACCTTCGCAAGCACAGTCACGAGGACCTTCACAAGGACTATCATGCATCAAGCACAAATCACCGAGTGGGGCCAGAAGCCCAAGTACGTTGAAGTGCCCGACCTTCAAGCACCCGCAGCAGACGAGATCCGCATCAAAGTTTCCGCCGCAGGAGTACACAATGTAGTCCACAGTCGAGCATCCGGCAACCACTACACCAGCGGCTCATTACCTCACGTGCCTGGCATTGATGGCACAGGCACAACCGAGGACGGCAAGCTCGTCTACTTCAGCTCCTTCGATGTTGGCTCCCTCAGCGGATACGTCAACATGGAAAAGCGTCGAGCAATGCCGCTACCTGAAGGGCTCGATCCTGTTCAGGTAGCCGGCATCACCAATCCTGCCATGTCCAGCTGGATGGCGCTCAAGACTCGGACAACAGATCTGCCAAAAGACTTCAGTGTGCTCATCGTAGGCGCAACTTCAGCCTCCGGTCATGTAGCTATCCACCTCGCCCGCACACTGGGCGCCAAACGCGGAGTGGAGCTGCGCGAAACAAGGTCGCCTTAGACACTCTAGGCCTCGACGACAGCATCATCATTGCAGACGAAGCTGAGAAGACCGACTTTAGTACTCTGGGCGACATCGACGTGATCCTCGACTACGTCTACTGTTCCTTAGCAGTTCATCTGTTCAACTCGCTGCGGTCGCATCGCCCTATCCAGTATGTACAGATCGGTGGGCTTGGTGGAATCGATATCAGTCTTCCTAGCTCGGTTCTGAGATCAAAGAACCTCACGATTCGTGGGAGTGGTCCCGGCGCATGGAGCATGCAGGAGGTAGCCAAGACGCTGCCGGAGATGCTTGAGGCGCTGAGGAATGTGCCTGAGCAGCCAGTGAAGGAGTTGAGGTTGAGGGATATCGAGAAGGAGTGGGATAACAAGGGAGCGGAGCGACTGGTCTTTGTGCCTTGAACTGTCCATGGGATTGTGCTTGGACTTCCAGGGCTTTGATATGAGCGATACCGCGAGTTATGATAATATATCTCCAAAATCACGGGAGACGCTTATGCCCTGCGACAAGATCTTACGCGACATCCGACTGGTTGCTTTTGGTCCATGTTCGGTCGCGGTATATCACGGCATCCAAACCTGCCACCTTGCCGAGACTCGCAGCTTGGAGCCTTGGTTCGGTTGCGTAGCGCTCATCGTTGCCTGTCGCTCAACAGTGTCTTGCTCCCATCTCCATCTCCGCCGCGCCAATCCTACCACGCCGCCCCAGTCGAGCTGAGCGTGTCTGAGCCGGCCAACCAAACCTACATGGTTTTATTATGGGTTTCAAGAACATGTGATTCCGATAACCGGGTACGCTCGCGATCCTACCGGGGACTCGGGCCCACAGGGCCAAACTCTAAACCTTAATTCCAGTGTCGCCAATGCAAATTAGTAGGTTTATACTTGTTCTCCTGCAGGAGGAATTGCTGTCCGGGACGACCCGGTTAGGAAACCATCCAATGGCGCATCCAATGCGCGTCTCTCGCTTCTCCTCTCGAGAGTCTCATCGCACGCTAAGATAGAGAAGGGATGGAAGTCGTGTCCTGTGGTGCCATCGGGGAGGGCCGTCCCCTCGTGCAGAAGCCTGGAGACCCTCCACTCTAGCGACAAGCGTCCTGCCCATTCCTGCGTACCAGATGGTCCCTCAGTCGTCCTGCGGGGCGCTGCGGGCCTGCGGGGAACGACAACAGAGCCTGCACGAAAGCAGTGACATGACCGTCTAACTCCATACGACTTGGACCATCGGCTGATCGCCAAGACAAATGGACTACGAGCCTCTGACCTCACGATGGTCTGACCTCTCAACGGGCAAGGTGTGCGCATACTACTGTATAGAGATTAGCGTTGTAGATCCAGGATCATTAGCAGGTCTCAGTATCCGTACATTGGACAGACCAAAACCCGCACGAGGACTACCTGATCGTTTCGTCTCGACTCCCTGACGTTGACGTCGAACACAGCATCACTCTCATAATAGACTATGACAATCTCTGCCGCCGACCAGGCAGCGTTGCACAATATGCAAGATCCCATCGCCATCATTGGAATGGCCTGCCGTCTACCGGGCGATTGCAACTCACCCTCCAGCCTATGGAACTTCCTTGAACAAGGAGGCTGTGCGGTCACATCGGCACCAGATTCACGGTTCAACCTCAAAGGGCACTTTGATGGATCGAGAAAACGCAATACCCTGAAGTCTCCGGGCGCCATGTTCCTGGAGAACGTGGATCTGAGCGAGTTCGATGCCCGCTTCTTCTCCATCTCCGCGCAAGGGGCCATTGCAATGGACCCACAGCAACGACAGGTGTTGGAATTGTTTACGAGTGTCTCGAGAACGCTGGCGTTACTTTGCCATCTCCAGACGGCACCCCCGTCGACTGTTTCGTGGCCTCATCCACGAGCAACTACCGAGACATACACGCCAGGGATCCCGAAGACAGGCCGGCTAATGCCACGGTCGGTCTCGTGCCTGCGATCTTGAGTAACCGCATTAGCCACTTCCTTAACCTCAAAGGACCAAGTATGACCATCGACACAGGCTGCTCTGCAAGTCTAGTGTCTCTCGACGTCGCGAATAAGTACTTGCAGGCGGGGGAGACCAATTCCGCCGTGGTTGCCGGCGTTCATCTTTGGCTTAGCCCAGAAGCGAATATGGGCTCGGGCGCGATAAGAGAAGCATTTTCCTCCACCGGCAAATGCCATTCCTTCGATGCTAAAGCTGACGGCTATATCAAAGCCGAGGGAATCAATGCAGTACTTTTGAAAAGACTCGGCGATGCAATTCGAGACGGGGACCCGATCAGGGCCGTCATTCGGGGAACGGCCACTAACAGCGACGGGAGGACTGCCGGTATTGCGAATCCGTCCGTGGAGGCGCAGGGGTATGCTATCCAAGCTGCATACAACAATGCTGGTATCACCGATTTGACAGAAACCAGATTTCTTGAATGTCACGGCACGGGCACTTTAGCTGGCGACCCCGTTGAGCTGCAGGCAGCTTCTTCTGTTCTATGCAGAGGGCGCAATGACGGACCGCTCATTGTTGGCTCGCTCAAGAGCAATATTGGCCACTCGGAATGCTCCGCTGGCATTTCGGGGTTGATCAAGACTGTCTTGACTCTCGAGCGAGGGATAATACCGGGCAATCCAACTTTCGTCACGCCCAACCCAAATAGTAAGTCAGCCGTCGAGAAAGCTATCCGTCGTAAATCTAACCCGTGAATGCAGTCGATTTCCAAGGTCTCAAAGTTCAAGCAAGCCAAGTCGCTTTGCCCTGGCCGCAGGGCGTCTTGCGAAGAGCAAGTGTCAATTCGTTTGGCTTCGGAGGTTCGAACGCTCACGTTGTTGTGGAGGAAGCGAAGTCGTGGGCAAACGAGACTCATGTGTCGTCCTTCAAACACTCTGACGCCCTTCAAGATTTCTTCGGAGATGACGACAGCGCTGTTAGCGAGGGTGCCTCTATCCTCGTCTTTTCAGCCAACGATGAACAGGCTTTAGAATCTTCTGTCGAGGCGCTCAAACGTCATATGATGAATCCCGTCGTGCAGGTCGGTTTGCGGGACCTGGCTTATACCCTCTCGGAGCGGAGGACTCACCACTTCTACCGAGGTTTCATCGTGACCGACAAAGCGGTCTTCGACTCGAACGCACTGGTCTCTGGCAAGAAAAGCGCCAAGATCCCACGGGTTGGTTTTGTGTTCACTGGACAAGGAGCGCAATGGCCACAAATGGGAAAGCTGCTCGTCGAGCGTTTTCCAGCGGCAGAGAAGACTCTTCGATACTTGGACACGGTGCTTTAACAAAGTCTACTGCCGCCATCGTGGTCGCCAATTGATAAGTCCGTATTCAGTGTCATTCGCCGTGTGGCTGACGTCCTTTCCAGGTGAGCTGAGCGAGCCTCGAGCATCTGCACATCTGCGTGAACCGGCTTTCTCCCAGCCGCTTATCACTGCAATACAGATCGTTCTTGTCGATTTGTTCAGATCTTGGGGCATTCATCCGCATGCGGTCGTCGGCCACTCCTCAGGAGAGATCGCCGCGGCTTACTGCGCAGGCCATATCTCGATCGAAGATGCGATCAAGATCGCCTTCTACCGAGGCCAAGTCTCTGTGAAGAGCTCGAAAGATATCGAGCCAGCGCAAGGTATGCTCGCTGCTGGCCTCGGAGCGCCAGAGGTCTCGGAGTACATTGAGGGCTCCATTCCGCCGGTGGCCATTGCGTGCTACAACAGCCCCAACAGTACCACGCTCTCAGGAACCCTGGATGCGCTGACAGCCATTCAGACCTCCCTGGAGGCCGATGGTCATTTTGCACGAATGCTGTATGTACACCCTTGGGGGGGCCAGTCCCACCCTGCGTGTTCGCGCTGATCAAGTGCCACAGTCATGTCGACGTGGCCTACCACTCGCAGTACATCCGCGGCAGAGCGGATGCTTACAAGGCGTTACTCGACAAAGACTGCCAGTCAGAGCCCTTCGGCCATGGCCGGATTTGCATGTTCTCAACCGTCACCGGTCGTGAGCTGGGGCAAGTCGCGACGGACGCGGACTACTGGCAGACTAACATGACTTCCCCAGTTCGCTTTGATGAAGCCGTGCGAGAGATGACTACAAGTCGCGATGGCGCGGACTTTTTGATCGAGATCGGACCGAATGGTGCCCTGGCTGGGCCCATCAATGAGATCCAGGCGGTGCTCCCCCGGCAGGGCTCTGACATACAGTACTGTACGGCCCTTCGGCGGGGCCAAGAAGACCTCCAATCCCTTTTCGAAGTTGCTGGTCGCCTGTTCATCGCCGGCTACAAAGTAGACATGGGCAAGGTGAATCAACAAGCCACCGACGTTCCACGAGTCATCGTCGACCTTCCCAATTATGTGTGGAACCATGCAACGAGATATTGGCACGAGAGCGAAGCAAGCAAAGACTGGCGCTTCAGGTTGTTCCCTCCCCACGACCTGATCGGCTCAAAGATATTAGGAACCACTTGGCACGCGCCCGTCTGGAAGATAGATCTGGACGTGGACAACGTTCCGTGGCTGAAGGATCACAAGGTAGTTCAACGATCTCCTAAGCCACCTCGCTCAAACTGCTAACACATATGTAGCTGGGGTCAGATATCGTGATTCCGGGTGCCGCAATGGTCGTAATGGCTGTCGAGGCCATGGCCTAGCGCGTTGAAGCTCTCCACATTCTCGAAGATAAACCAAGGCCCATTCTTCCGCGCTACCGAGTCCGCAATGGAACCTTCACAAGAGCTTTGGTTCTTCAAGAAGGCCAGCGACAGACCATCAAGACGGATCTGAGAGCCCGGACTGGGTCCAAAGACGTGTGGCATGAATTCATGATTCGATCCCTTGTCAATGGGAGGTGGGTGGAAAACTCGCGTGGCCTCGTGCGCGTCGAGGAGGATCAGCAAGAAGTCGCCTCCAAGGATGCCTTGAAGCCGCTCGTCAATAGCACACCGGGCGCGCTCTGGTACCAGGCCATGGAAAGTGTTGGTTATGCGTTGGGTTCAGAGTTTCAGAAACATCTGGAGGCGGAATCGCTCTCGGGTTCTCGGAACAGTCATTCGATCATCTCGTTGAGAGCGCCACCATCGTCGAAGTCTGCCGAGTCGACGTATCGAATGCATCCTACGAGCATTGACACCATTCTGCAAGCATGTGCGCCTGCCCTCTGGGCCGGAAACAGGACCAATATCAACGCCGTCGTCATTCCCGCAATGATCGATGATGCTGTCATCTCCAGGCAGCCAAGCTCGTCTACGACCGGTATGCTTGTGGCGACATCGTGCTACTCTGGTCTCGGAGATCCCAGACAGACCAAGAACTATACGGCCGACGTGAGTGTGTACAATATCGACACTGGGCGTATTGCTTTTCCAACTATCGAAACTGCACACAAAGGTCCTCAACACCAGTGCTCTAGGTCACAAAGATCCGCTATACTGCTGCCTCTCCTGGAGACCGGATATCACATTCCCGTCGAGCAAGCCATTGGCCATTTGGGAGTCGCCACATGCGGCCATCGAAATCGCCGGTTGGGGAGCAGTCGAAGAAATTTTCGAGCTCAGCGGCTTTAAGAAACCAGATCAGGACGTACTGGAAAGTGTTGTGGTTCGTGGGGATTCGACGAGCGTCTGGCTGGATTACATCTCAAGCAGTCCAAGCAAGGCTGCCTGCGGGTCGTTTCAGCTGGCGCGCGTTGATGCGAAGGCTCTCCTCGAGACACAGGAGAGATATGCCATGAACAATTCCGCTGGTTTCAGCTTGGACGATCTTTCAAAGAAGCCACTCGATGGGGCTGCGACGGAGCCTAGATTCGATCTTATCATCGCAAGAGTGCCACCATGTTCTAACGAGGTATTGCATGATATCGCCCGCAACAGTCGCTCAATGCTCCGCGAAGGAGGTCATCTTCTACTAATGGAGTATCGAGTCGAAGATGATGATCACCAACACGGTACCCAAGCGGCCCAGCATCCCGATGCATCTCAGCGCCTGGCTTTGGACGGCTACAAACCTGCGTGCCACATCCCGGTTCCCGAATTATCGACGGTGCACTCCGCCATGGTTGCAACAAGAGAGAAGGAAAGAGAGATTAAGGCTACCCTTTCACCTTCAGCCAGGACTGTGAATCTTCTCCACTTCTTGCCCATATCGTCATCTGGACAGTCCTCTGGACACCATATCATCATTGGCTTGGAGAAATTGGGATGGAAGATACTCACGCACAGCGATACGCTTAAGGATGTCGGCGATGAAGCGACGATACTCATTCTAGATGATCTCACCTCGCCTCTGCTCTCGACCATCGATGATGGGCCCTGGAATACTCTCCAAGCTTTGTTCTCCTCTCACCTCTGCTCTCGACCATCGATGATGGGCCCTGGAATACTCTCCAAGCTTTGTTCTCCTCTCAGCATAAGATCCTCTGGTTGACCGAAGGCTCTCAGTTTGAAGTCACTAAGCCGGAAAACGCTCAGATTCATGGCTTGGTCAGAACAATTCGTGAAGAAGACCCGAGCGTGAGAATCACAACGCTTGACCTAGAGGACGTTTTCACGGAACACACCATTTCTTCTGTCGACAAAGTACTCGAGCATGTGCGGACCGCAACGTTCCAGAGAATTGGAGACTACGAATTTGCGGATAGACGTGGAATCATACACATCGGCAGAGTATTGCAGGACGATGTGATGAACGATTTCACGAGACAGGAACGAGACGGCAGCGAGCCTTGCGAAAGATCATTCCGCGACCCCAAGTCCGAATATCAGATCGTTTGCGAGCGAGTCGGTAACCTTGAATCACTCACTTTCCATGAAGTTCACGGTGCGGAGACCTCCCTGCAAAAGAACGAGGTCACAATCGAGATTGCGGCCGCAGGTCTGAATTTCAAAGATATTGCTATAAGCACAGGACTCATTCCTGGAAATGAGCGACTCCTCGGCTTCGAAGGAGCAGGGACCATTACGCAGTCGAGATCAGCCTCCTATACCATAGGTCAGCGTGTCCTCTTCACACGGCCTGGGGCGCTCTCCAACCGCGTTGCTGTCGATGCAGATTTGGTGCATCCAATTCCTTACTGGATGTCGTTCGAACAAGCATCCACTCTCGGGGCGGTCTTCCCGACTGCTCTCTACAGCCTTTTCGACCTGGGCCAGGTTCGCAAGGGACAACGAGTCCTGATCCACTCCGCCGCAGGCGGATTGGGTATAGCCTGCATACAGCTTTGCCAGTCTATCGGCGCTGAAGTGTACGCTACAGTGGGGAACCAAGAGAAGCGCAAGTTCTTGACCAACAGTTTCGGCATCGAGCCATCGAGGATATTCAGCTCCCGCTCAATCGCCTTTGCGGCGGAGCTCGCCAAATTTACCAACAACGAAGGAGTCGACGTGATTGCGAACTCGCTGACCGGCGATCTCCTCGAGGGGTCATGGAACTGCATCCGTGACGGCGGCACCATGATTGAGCTCGGCAAGAGGGACATCAATGAGCGGAACTTTCTACCTATGGAGCCGTTTTCACGGAGTAAGTTTACCACGTCGCTTAGGCTGACCTCAAAGTACAGACAGCTGACGGTTTCTTGCTGCAGATGTCTCGTTCCGATCCTTCGATATCAGTCATAAGAGCGTTCCTAATAGTGTCATGGCGAGGCATGCATCCGCCTTTCACTACGTCCACGAAGACTACTGACGCTTCCAGGCTCCTCAAACAAACCTTCGAGCTACTCGCCAAGGGCAGCATCAAGCCCATAGCGCCGATGAAGGTCTTTCCTCTGACAGAGGTTACAGCGGGGTTCCGGTACATGCGGGACGGCAAACACATGGGTAAGATAGTCGTATCAAGCGGCTCGTCGTGCGACGTCCAAGTCACTGTTAGTCCTTCCCTTTATTCCACCGCACGACTACGCTAATCAAACGATCAGGTCCGACCCGCGCTTCGAAGTGTTCGTCTTCGCGACGACGTCTCGTATCTTATCGTCGGTGGCCTCAAAGGTCTGTGCGGCAGCATTGCTCTGACTTTTGCTCGGCATGGAGCCAGGAGTCTTATCGCAATGGGCCGAAGTGGTTTCGACGATCCCGCGTCGTAGACGGTCATACGGAATGTTGAAGCTGAGGGGTGCAAGATCCACCTCGTGAAGGGGGATGTGATCGTGAAGGAAGACGTCGAACGCGCTTTCAAAAGTGCGGACGTACCAGTTGGTGGCGTGATCCAGGGAGCGATGGCAGTGCGTGGTAAGCTCTACCAAGCGCTCAAGGCAGAGGACTACCATTACGCAGCCGCATGCAAAATCCGCGGGACCTGGAACCTCCACTCCGTCGCACTCGAATCAAACCTCGGACTCGACTTCTTCTCCCTCCTATCCAGCACCTCAGGAGTCGCCGGGCAATCCGGCCAAGCCAACTACGTCGCCGCCAACGCCTTCCTAGACGCCTTCGCCATCTACCGCCAGCGCTTGGGTCTCCGCGCCAACTCCATCGCCCTCGGTCCGATGTGGGATGTGGGCTACATGAGCCGCAACAAAGGCGACCTCCCGCAAACGAACGTCTCGACCTTTACGACCATCGGCGAAGCCCTCTTCCACAAGATCATCGAGTACTCTATCCTCCAGCAAACCGACCCTATCAACCCCGCTTCCTCAACCCACCTGATAACTGGGATGGCGATCCCGCTCCAGGAATCCTCTACCCTCCGCTCCGATGCGCGCTTCGCTGCCCTTTTCGGTGCCACGGCCGGGGACCCTGCGCAGGGCACCAAGGGCGCTTCTAAAGAGCTAGAGACCTTCAAGCTCCTGTCCTCGAGTCAAGCCGGTGAATACGAGATCCTCGCCGCGCTGGTTGAGCTCGTGGGCCGGCAGCTAGGCACGATTCTGCAGCTGAATGAGCCAATGGAGGCGGCGATTGCACCGAGCAATTATGGGATGGAGAGTCTTGCGGCGGTGGAGTTGAGGAATTGGGTGAGGATGGAGCTGCAGGCTGATGTGACGATTTTGGAGATTCTGAATGCGAGTTCGTTGGTTGCGTTGTGTGAGAAGGTTTGGGGGAAGTTGCAGCGGTAGGGCCACTGTTCCTACCTACTGGGTTTGGATGTAGCGATACGATTTATACAAAGCTAGGCTCGACGTCCCTCAGGGCCAGTTCTCAAGAATTCCGCTTGCATGTTCATCATATCTGGGAAACCATCGCCAGTGAACAGTGTTAGGTGACCTTTGCCTTGGACGGTATGGAGTTGCTTCGGGGTCTGCAAGGTTTCGAACATCGCGTACTGCTTCTCAGGTAGCGACCAAGTGTCCTTCTCGGGCACGATCAACAACACCGGCGTTGGGGAGATGTACTTGATAATCTCCTCCGGACCCCAAGTGAAGAACTTGTAGTACGTCTCTACAGTACTCTTCGTGTCGAAATTCTCGACTCGCCGCTTAGCGGTCTCGACAAGCCGCAGCTCCTCGGCATCAAGCTGTAAATGCAATCCAGCCGGATTCGTCCCCGCAGCGGTGAGCATGGGAAGGTAAGTCGGCGGATTGCCTACGCCGCGGGACTCGCGGTCTTTCATGCACTTGGCTAGAACCTTTGCCGCTTTCTCCGGCGGAGGCTTGAGATCCAGGTACGGGCACGCGGCTATACAGCTTCGTGCTCGTTTGTCGAGGGAGGCTGCGCGGAGGGCTATGGTGCCGGAGAAGGACATGCCCCAGAAGCTGATGGCGGCGGCGTTCACGGTGGGTTGGGTCAGGAGAAAAGTTAAGGCGTCGGAGTAGTCGCAGACTTGTTTGGCAGGGTCGATGTCGTGGCGAGGTTGGCCGTCGCTCTCGCCTAGGTTGCGTGAGTCGTAGACTAGGGCGTTGATGTTTGCGGTTTGGAGGGCTTCGGCGACTTCGGGGACGAACATTTCTTTCACGCAGGGGAGCTAGTGGAGGTTCAGTTTAGTTTTGGAGATGGTGGTTTGGACGTACTCCTGGGGTGATGATGACGGCTGGGGCACGAGAGACGGTAGGATACAGCCAGCCTCGCAGCGTAAGGCCGTCTATCTATTGCAACGAGATAGACACTCAATGGGAAGCATATCGGTTCTCTTAGTAAGCTATTTTGGGCCGCGACGTCACTTCCCTGCAGAACCCCGTCGATCACAGGGCCAGGTGCCGCAGCACGGGTACAGTACCTGAGCCTCACTTTGCGATCTTGACCTCGACAGAGCAGTGGTCTTGATACTATTCACTACCGACACCACATATCAATGGTTCTCGGCAGCGAGCACGGCGATCCGCAGGTCTCAGATTGTTTGCGACATCTGCGACTTGCGGCGCATCTTCAGCCTTAACCGCCCAGGTGAGATCATATGTCCAATGTGAGGATGGAGTGAGTTTCAGGTGACTGATGAAAGACAATAGGACATAGCGTTATTGATTCATTGTTCAACTTTGGCTACCTCTTCACCACGGCCTTTTGAAGCCTCCAACACTGCACGACACTCTTCCGCATACCGATGCCGCCCTCTCTTTTGGTCGGCATTACATGTTCAGCAAGCGTACTACCACGAGCATTATTCCGCGAGCCAGAACAACGAGCCCGGTAACACGCCCCACCTTGGAACCCCGACCCTGAAGCACAACTCCCCGCACACGATGGACGAGCAAGACGACCGGGAAGACATCCTCGCAGTCAACCGCGCGATCGACCACATGCGCCCCTTGATACCTGCCGACCCATACATCCTCACCATCCCCCAAGACGTCACACCGCGCTACCAACACCAATACGCCTACCAGGAACGGCAATGGCGAGAGAACACGCCCTTCGAGCAGACTGAACATGAGTCCATGCAATACCTGACCTTCCACTTTCACGATCCAGCCAGATCGATGTTCATGCAGCAGAGCAGCCGTCCGAAGGAGAAGTCTGACGCGAAGGAGAAGGCGGGGACGGGACCGAATACGCCGAACTTGGCGCCGAAGAAGAAGATCTCGTTGGATGCGTACAAGAAGAAGCAGAATGGAGCTACGCCGAATGGTACGCCGGCGAAAGCACAGGATCAGGTTGTGAGGAAGCCGGCTTCGAAAGCGCCCGTGAAGGGACCAGTGGAGAGGATTAAGGCGGATGAGGACATGTTGGCTGATATGCAAGTCGATATGGAGGAGGCGGCAGCGCCAGTCGAGCCGAAGAAGGAGCTGAAGCGCAAGCGAGAGCAGGAAGACGAAGTGAAGGTTGAGCAGGAAGTCGTGAAGAAGCAAAAGCACGAACATGCTCCAGCAAAGGCAGTGCCGCCACCTACGAAGGAGACAGCGCCAGACGCTCTGACAGCCAACAAAGTCAACGGGGTAGCTTCGCAGAAGACGGAAGATGCTGCACCAAGTTCACAACCTACCGAGTGTGCACTCCCTCCTGCAGAGAAGCAGAAAGCCGAGACTGTGCTACCTCCGAAGCTGTCACCACCGACAGTCGCAGTGGAACCGCCCAAGCTACCACCGAAGCTGTCGCCTGTCTCTCCGCCTTCAATGCCGCCGCGTCTCTCACCCACGATGCCGAGCAATATCACCAAGACACTCAAAGCAAAGGAGCACTATCGTTCTGTCTCACGCTCATCAGATGTCTCCGCCACCGGACACAACCTCACGCCGCCACGACATGATGGCAAGAACGCGACGCTGAAGAAGAGTCCGAGGAATGGTTTCCGCGCGAACTCTAGCTCTCCCGCTGTACGATCAGATGTCGAAGAGAGAGGGCGAACTTCAGCTCAGTCAAGAGTCAAGATGCCAGAATCTGGCGCAGAGTCGTCTGAAGAGATCACTGTTGCAAAGAAGAGAACTGTACCCGACAAGCCAACTTCACTGATCGTAAAGCTCAAGTTCAAGAAATCCATCAGAAGCACCGTGCAGCGGATCTTGGGAATGCGCTCCGTCGCGGAGAAGGGCGTTGCCGCACGAGAGGCTGCAGAAGCACCTACCCGACCGCCATCGAAGGCTCCGGATGCACGGGACCGAACACCGAGAGATGCGAACGCCAAAGGTGTGGCGCAGAAGATTGAAGCGGTCAGAAAGATCGACTCTGTCAAGAACACGACTGGCGAGGCGAAGAGGGAGGTTGAGACGAAGCCTGCTGTCAAGGATGCGAAGCGCTCGCGCCTGGAGGATAGTGAGACTGAGGGTCGGCCGACTAAACGTGCGAAGGTGCCTGCTGAAGTCAAAAGCGAGTCTGAGGGTCGGCAAACAAAAAGTGTGAAGGCACCTGCCGAAACCAAAGAAGCCAAAAAGGATCGCCACCCTAGCACTCCTGAAACTTCTGAAACGTCGTCACCTTCAGCTCTTCACAAAACAACTGTCACACCAGGCAACTTGCGTAAAGATCTTCTCTCGGTTTCCATGAAACGTGAGCGAAGCACAGACAGCAACACCAAAACACCATCCGCGACGTCGCAGTCCTCGCCACCCGACACCACCTCTGCCCAACCAAATGGCACAAGCAATGCTCCCCCATCGACCCAACCGAGCAGCAAGACACTAAAGCAAGCCGCGTGGGAAACCGAGCAGAAGCGTTTAGCAGGTATCGGACGCGACCTGAAGCACGCTGCTCAGGCCCACAACACTTCCGCCACGAAACCTGACGCCGTCGCGCGGCTCACAGAGCAGAAACTCGCCGCAGTCAAAGCCCTCGAGTCCCTTCTCGCCTTCCTCTTGGCGTTCACAAGCGCAGACGAGGCCGCTCTAGCTGCAGACCCGAAGCAAAGCCCATCGGGCCAGAACTGGCGCAGCCTGCAGGGGTTGTACAGCTTCGTCAAGAAGCTCTGCGAACCCTTCCCCGTGCTCAAGGGAGTGGCGTGCTCGCTCGCTGTGGCTTTCAATGCTCGAGTCCTCGAGGTCGCATCGCTGAGGGGCAATGAGAGTGTGACAAGAGATATGCTGCTGGAGACCCAAGGGACCATGTTGCGCGCTGCTCAAGAAGGCGAAGCGAAGCTCAACTTCCACGTTCTGCAGACATCTTTCCCAATCACGTGGGCGGCTTCCGCGAAAGGCGCCATCGAGTCCGAGCCACTCGAACCCGCCGTCGGCTTCGCTGGACCGTACGCGCTACCCATCGGCGTGCAGACCTCCCCCCTCCGAGCCGCTCGAGCCGGTCACGCGATGCTGGAGGAGTGGATCGGGCAGCAGGGAGGGCTTGGGTATGAGTTGAAGCTCAAGCTGGGTTAGGAACGACGCGTGGACGAGTTCTGGGATGCGTGGGTGGAACGGGTGACGAGCATGTGCCCTTGGGGGGACATGAGATGATTTTCTAGCGATGGTGTTTTTGGGTAATGGATACGGATACGGATACCCCCTGTGATGGATAATGATGTGCTGGATAAGGTAGATATGCATGGCTGCCACGGTTGCCACGGCACGGGTTGGGAACTTGTCTGTCTTTGGAGAGCGAGGATGAGCGATGTAGATACCCTCTGTTGATTAGGCAGTCTTTTGGATGAGAGTTGAAATAAGCAGTTGAGCCAATGTGTCTGTGCCCCTACATACATACTCTCGTCATGCGGTAGCGACCTCCTACAATTTCTCGATCCTAGGACAATGCCACAGTGATAAATCGGGCTCATAATTGCCACCACAGGCGAGCTTGGAGATAGAGATGGCCTGTCGTGAAAGATGTGCAGCCTACTGAGCCAACGAACCTGTGATCCAGGCTATCACTCGTCCCTCTATCTCCTGCTTCCACGATCATGGGAAAGAGTCCTACCTACTTCTTCCCCTTACTCTTATCCAACACCTCCACCCACCTCCTCTCCACCCCCCTCCGCTCCAACGCCGCCACCACGGCATCCTGCTGCGGCCCCTGAATCATCACCTCCTCAATCGGCCTCTCGTTCTTCTTCGTCGCGCCCGCCAGCGGCTCCACTGACGTACTCCCCGCACAAGCCTTCCGCAACTCATCCGCCAGCAACTTCGGAGAAATAAAATATGCTTCTAAGCCGGACACTTTCGTCACTTTCTTATTCCCCGTGCGCTTCTCAAGCGTTATATGTACTTTTGGCGGCGCGCCGGAGCGAGCTTTGAAGCTTGTGGGGTCGGAGTTGTTGCGGACGATGGCGTAGGAGGAGGACATGGCGTGCAGGACTCTATCGATTAGCGCGTCGCGTGGGACGGTGCCCTTTGCGAGGACTTCTTTGTCGAGGGGGCCGGAGCCGTCGAAGACGCTGTTGGAGAGGGTGGGGTCGAGCTTGATGAGGCGTTTGTTGGTTTCGGAGATGAGGTGTGAGGTTTCGAGGTAGGCGGTTATGATCTCGCGGACTTCGGGGGGTGTAAGGAGTTGTTTCGTTGTGCTTGCGAAGAGTGGAGCCAGTTTTGAGGTGGGCTTGTAGTAGGTGACGACTTGCAACTTCTGGCCCACACTCTCATCTCCGGTGTCGATTTGCTCTGTGGCTGTCGCACCACGCCCTTGCGACGTCCCAGCTAGCGTCTCTTTCTTCGGGAGGCGGTAGGGCTTGAAGTCTACGATCGCAGGGTCCGAGAAGTCGATATCCCATATCACTGTCTCCTGGCCATTGATCTCTTTGCTTTTGATGATCATCTGTTTATCCAGCGCTTTGATGAATTTTTTCAGGTTCTTCCAGCTCGTCTTCTTGATCTGTAACTGTTGAGTTTCTTCTGGTGTGAAGGCTGGGAGGAAGGGTTGTATGAGATCGGACATTACAAACGATTGCGAGAGTGGGAACGTGAGGCCGAAGTTTTTGGTGGTGGGGTTGCTTTCTTTGTGCTTGTGGATGCCGTAGAGGAAGGCGTTGCGGAAGGCGGAGTCGATTTCTTGTTGTGTGAATTCTTTCGTGGGGGTGTGGGAGGTGTTTGAGGGTGCGTCTTCGCCTTCTACAGTGGTGTTGTAGCCGTTCGTCTGCTTCGAGACTGTCTCCGGTTGCGCTGTCGACTCGTCAAGAGCCACACCCCCCTCCTCAATCACCCTCCCCCACCCCTCAATACTCTCCGGCACACCCTGCCCCGCTCTCCCACTCGCCCCATACCCCCAAGCCTCATCCCCAGCCCAGTGCAAATTCCGCACCGCCCTCCCCTTACTCCCCCTTACGCTCTCCAACGCACTAACATCAACCTCACACACCCCCACCGCCACGGGAACACTCGGCCTGTCCAAACTAGCCACAGCCACCACCGCCCCCTTCTTCGCTCTGCTTGGAAAAGGTGGACCGCCTGCGAGACCGGGCTGCATGAGATCAGACCCTTTCTTCATATTCTGGATCGCGACTTCCGGGGTGTGGAGGAGGGGGACGAGGGAGGGGTGGTGCCATAGGGTGTAGACGGAGGGGTAGATAAGGCCTTCGAGCTGGAACCAGAGGATGCGGGGCTCGCCTGAGGGGGTGTGGCTGGCGACGTAGACGGTGCCGGAGGCGAGGGCGAGGTCGGGGCCGAGGGTGGTGGTGAAGCGGGCGGATTGGGTCGAGTCGGGGAGGAGGGAGTTGCGTAGTGCTGTGTGCGCGTTTGTAACTTCGGCTTTTTGCTCGGGCGTCTGGTCTTGGGCGTTGGTGGGTGGTTCGAGTTCGTAGGTGGTGATGATTTGGTCGGCGAGCTTTCGTCGGTCGGAGGAACGTAGGGGGGCGAGAGGTTTGATTGTTGGTTTCTTTTTGAACATGGCTGCGATATAGGGATATTTCGTGTGTTGGTGAATGTATTTAGGAAATCGATGTTCAAGGTGGTTCTTGGAGGGTTGATAGATTCACATGCACTTTCGCTCCCGCGATGACGTCGCGCATGTCAGGGTTCAAGGATTGAGAACGGTGACACAAATCTTCTTGGAGCGGCAAAGACGTTGCACTTATTTATACTCGATATACAGAGTGAGGGATACATCGATGAAGCAACTCCTGGGCCAAAGGCACGAAAAGCGTCGGTAAGCAATACCGCAACATGACTCATATCCTATGGTATCATAACTCATCATCCGTCTCATCCTCCTCTTCGATCGGAGCCGGTGCCTGCTCGCCCTTCTTCCGGTGCGGCAGCTCCCGCTCCGGAGGCAGCTCATCATCAACATCCATCGTCCGCATCACCGCCTTTCCCTTCCCCTTTCCTGAACGCAGCGCAGCCGGCGCATCGAGATCATCCTCATCCTCCGTAGCCTCAGCTTCCGACTGCTGAGGCGTCTCCTCCTCCCGCCGCTCTGCGTCGTCGTCTTCGACCGCCTCCGACTTCACGTCGTCTGGCATCACCTCGTCATCATCGCCATCTGATTCCACTTCGTCGACCTTTCGCTTGCCACGACCTGAGCGCTTGGGAGCTCGACCTTTGCCGCTTCCACCGTCGCGAGCGCTCCTAGTAGCTTCAGCGACTTCAGGGTCGATCTTTGCTCCGTTGAGAAGACGCTGCTGATCCCTGATCTTGAGCTTCTTCGCATTCAGCAACGCCGCGAACTTCTTCAGCATCTCCTCCTCATGCTCCTTCTTCGCCTTTACAAGGTCATCGAGCTGTTGATTCAATTTCGCCACTTCCGTCTGCTGCCCACTAACAGAAGCCTGCAGCGTCTCAAGCCGATAGCGCAAGTCATCTGCACCAGAGACAGCAGTGTCCACCCACTCAAACGCACTAATCTCCTCCCGCTCATCGTCCTGGTCGAGCTTGACACTGCCAAGTCGTTGGGTGATGCCGCCAATATTTTTGCGGAGTGTGATAGTCAGAGTGGTACCGCTGATCGCTGCGACTGTCTCAAGCCCTTCGAGAGTCTCAGCGGTGCCAGACGATGGGTGTTCGTGGAGGAAAGCATATCTGAGGATCTCCTTCCACTCGCTCAAATCGCCGCCGTAGTTGCTCGCTTGAAGTGATTTGATGCCGGATTCCTTGATGTGGCCATGGTAGAGGTGTTCGTGTTCGGTGCCTACTAGTTTCAGGTCCAGGGAGTTGGCCTTCTTTTGGTTCACCTGGATCAGGAGATGTTGTTTTGGCTTGTCCGTGCGCGGTAGACGCAGAATTTGGACGACCATCTTGCTACTCCGTATCCTGTGGCCGCTGTGGAGTCTTCTGGTGTCAAGGTACCAGTGCCGACCTGGAAGTGCCGAAATTGTTGCAAAGATCAAGGCAGTACGACCTTTTAATTGCAGAGAAGGTGGCGTTTCCTGTGGTCGCTGCCTGCAAACGGGCGCTTTGGTTGGCGTTGGATCAAGGCTGCAGCACGGCTTCTCGGGCTTCCAGATTAGGCGACGACGTGTCAAAGTGTCTCGGTAACCCACAATGTCTTTTTCGAGAACAAAGAAAGTCGTCAAGCCATTATATCGTTGTCGCCGAAACACCCTGTCGCTTCGGGTTTCGTGAGAAGTCGATACTGCACAGCCAATCAGAAGTCGGGCTGGGATCGCGCTAAGCTTTTGGGTTGCTCCCAGCCACGAGGCCCGCTCCCTCTCGCCTCGCCTCGCTCGCTTGCGCACCTCACCTCGCACGTCTCCACCGCCTTCCGCCTCTTGCTGCAGCACACGAAGCTTCACTCTAACGCAGGGGCTGCATATGGAGAGTCCGTCTCCTGACCCTCACCACACCACCGTCGACGAGGAGGAATTGGAGTAGAGAGGATGGCAATGGCAATGGAGGTCGATGACGACTGGAGCCACGACTTCGAGGACGGCGGCGGCTTCGGCACCTTCGCCGGCCATGCATCGGTCGGCACAGCGCACACCAGCATTTCCTCTCGGTTGAGCGTGCACTCCGAGTCGATTGCTGGTGGCGACGACGACTGGAACTTGCTGATTGATGCCGCGGACGAGAGCAAGGCGATACAGTCAGCGAAACAGGCCGGAATACCGCTGCCTAGCAACGTGCCTACGAGCGCGTTGTTGGGCGGCACGATCAAGCGATTGGGAAAGAAGAAGTCGAGGCAGCGACTGAACGAGGACTGGGAGAATGATATCGACATGTCGGATGGTGCGCCGCTGAAGTTGAAGGCGCGAGCTTTCGACCCGGCTCCGTTCACTCCAGGCGAAGAGCACGATGACTTTGATGAGTTGGAAGGGAGCCTTGGTATACGGTTTGCTGGTACCAAACGCGACACACGGAAGCGAAGCTCGTCAGCATCCGCAATGAGCCCGAGTCTTGGATCTGTCACAGCCGAGAGCGAGCTAGACGACCTGGGCGGTTTGGAGCTGCCTGAAGGCCCGATGGACTTCGAAGCACGACTGAAGAAGCGACACGCGGCAGATGCTGAGTTGTCGGACCTCTCACAACCCAGCCCAGCGATAGACCAGGAGCCGCTAATGAACGTGCACAAGAAGTCCAAGCCGTCGCCCGAGGACAACGACGACTACATGAACGACTTTGACCTGCCGATGGGTGACAACCTTGAGATCCGGAAGCGAACAGTCAACAAGAATATTCAGGTCAAGAACACACGCCCAGCAGTACAGACATTGCGACCGGCTACCACTGTCAACTTCCACGACAAGCCGACAGATAAGCCAATGCACACTCGGTCACATATTCCCAGGCCAGTATCTGGATCAAGACCTGCGACCTCACGGCTCGAGCCAGTCTTCGAGTCTGGTGCATCGCAGAATCTGTCCGCCCGACGACAGCCTACGACAACAAGCGCGCAGCTTCTTAAGTCGAAGCGTTCGATACCTGTTCTCCGCACTCAGCCGTCGGCACCTCAGATGGGTAGGCCACCTAGCGGCTCGAACAACCAGAACCAGCCCCCGACCGCCCACAGAGCAATGCCATACCATCTGCGGCGAGAGTCAGACCCACGACGTAGTGGCGCTCACTCGCCAGAGCCACGGACACACTCCCGACTGTCCAATAGCTTCATACCCGATACGCCTTCACGTGGCTCCAAGCAACGGCAGGACCTCGCTCCGGCTGCTCTTGCTCGAGAGGCTGCTGCCAAACGTACCGTGACGAAGCCGGCAAGGCGACGCAATTACGGCGATGGGAACGAGCTGGAGATCTTCGACGATCTACCCACTTCAACGACCAAAGAGAGCAAGTTCGTCAAGCAGCCAATCGCACGAGGTCCACCGAGGCCGCAAGGTCTCCGCCAGATCGCGAGTCGAGTGGATATGCGTGATCCAGTCAAACGCAACATAACACCAGGTCCCCCTCGAACGCCGGCAAGTCCCACAAAGGGCTTTCACGACGCGCCAATGAACACGCCCAGCTACTTGAGAGACACTGCTGCGAGTCGAATAGCTCGGGAGACGAGACTCACCAACAACCAGCCAAGACCGAGGAGTGAAGGTCCACTAATGCCGCTGACGACGAACTGGAAGGCGCAAGTCGCGGCGAGGAGTCCGCACACGAGTCCGAGTGCACAGAGGCAGAAGACGAAGAAAGTGCAGCCGCAGCTGATCAAGGCTATCGGCGCGCATGTACAGAAGAGTGAGTCAATACCTTCCACCACGATGTGTTCACCAGTATACTGACAACCATTCCCAGCCGAAAAAGGCATGATCTACAACCCTCTGACCCTCCGCTGGGAAGGCAACGAAAACACCCTCCAGCACTTCGACATGATGGCCCCTCCCCCCCTCGAAACTCCCACCCCGACCGGCCGCGAGCAGTCCTCATACATGGACCGCCATCACCACCACGCTCCTTCCTCCTCGCCCCCGCGACCAGCGCTCATAGCGCCCATGTCCACCGCCGCCGGCGTCCAAGTCAACGGCGGCATGGTCTTCGACCCCCGCCAAATGAAATGGCTCAAACTCAAAGAGGGGCGCGACATCTCGGGCCCGCTATCGCCTTCCATCACCGACGGCGAAGAGGATGATGCGTTCGCGGGTATCGCGGATTTGAAGGATGATTTCTCGCCGGCTCCAGGGGGTGCTGGGGTGGGGATGGCTAGTCCGGTGTCCATGGCCGCGGCGCCTGGGGCGGGAGAAATCCACGAGGAGTTTGATCTGGGCCCGAAGTTTATTGAGACGCAGCAGATTGAGGAGGCGATGTGGAGGAGGAGGTGTGAGGGGTGGTTTGTGGATGGGGAGCCGAGGGTGGATGATGGGGGGTGGAGGTGGGCTATAAGGGATTTGGCTGGGGC
>JAABUL010000097.1_pt1 | contig 166804 bp, 311 predicted proteins | sample 5559151 | NCBI WGS metagenome assembly JAABUL01 (sample SAMN10711876, study PRJNA513368) | rock metagenome | isolation source: Antarctica rocks | place: Antarctica: Victoria Land, Pudding Butte sud | reverse complement strand
CTTCCGACAGTAGACACGGCTGTGGCAGGGCATCGCGCGTGCATTTGCGCTCTCTATGAACACCCGGTTGTTTGTCTGTGTGTTTTGCCTGGCCTTGACGCCATTATTGGCCTTCGCTCATATCCAGTACACAGCACATCGCCAGACAGCTAACCGTTCCGGACCGCTCTTGCCTGGGCTATGTTGTGCCCCAGTGGTCTGCTTATCGCCTTCCAGCCTTCGCTATCGCCATGCAGCATAAATCGCTACCCCTATTAGTGTCCATGCATCGATGGGCCTGGGATGTAATGTCGAGAAAAGCAAAGTTTGAACAAGCGGGCTGGCCACAGAGGCGCGTAGGCGCGGCAAGCGCACATGTACCCGCTCCTTTGTCTGTGTTGGGGAGCATAACAGCCGTGGCATTGTTCTGAAGTCAAACAGGGAGCCAGAACAAAAGGAGGATTGCGCACCACCTCTGGGAGCCAGAACAAATTGAGATGAGGCTCATCGCAAGACGAATGACTCTGAATCTTTAGTTCATGTTCCCTGTTTCAAGCTGTGGCCACTACAAATCTGTGCCACCTTTTGTTTTAGCTCCCTGCGGTGGTGTGCGCTGGCGATGCCAATCTCGCCCGATCGGGACCCATGTCAATTGACGGAGATTGCGCACCTCGCTGCAAGGGGCCAGACCAAAAGAAGCACTGGCATTGCATCTCCTTTCGGACGTGGTGGTTCACTGCACCTAAAACCCTTTGCGTCTGCACATCACGTTCCCTGCAGCTCTCTCAGCCAACTCCTCGCTGCGAGTCCCCATCCAAATGTCACGACTGTGCTACTGATGCATCGCAGCTGTAAGCTTCAGGGAGGCCGTCAACAGTGCCTACAGAGCGGTTGCCAGCCCGTACTCTCAGGTCAGACGAGCACCTTGATCTGCCGGCCGTCCTGAGGCCTGCCCCTCCATCAGTCAGATACACCTCACCTGAAGGTCCACAGACGGCGAGCCGCGCAGCCAGAAGTGACCACTGCCTGCCAAAAAGGAGCTGTGCTGGTCGGGGCGGCCCGCAGCTATCCGGCGGTGGGTGTGGCCTGTGCCCTGCAGCCAGGATTGGGGGCAATATCGGGCGTCCACACGGAGGCGCCACCCCCATCGTGGAGCCACGGCCTGGGAGCGACGACATGGCCAACAAAGCAAGCACCGCGACGGATGTGCTCGGGGGGGACTCCAACCCGAAGTACAGGAAAAGTAAGTTGTCACTGCTTGCGCGCTCTGCACCCTCTCTCCACTCTCTGCCATGCCTGTGCGCAAACCAAGCTGTTGATCATCAGTATGGGCACTGATTTCTTTGCGTGGCGTCCTCCAGTCCGCGACCTGAACAGCGGCACTTTTGGCTTTGTGGAGCTGGCGATGGACAAGACCACGGGACAGCAGGTGGCCATCAAGTTCATCGAGAGGGGGGACAAGGTGGGTTTTCAAGCGATGCAAGCCTGCCGGGCTGCGAATAAGGTGTCTGGTGTTTGTTCACAGGCAGTCGCCTGCGGCATGTGAGCCGCACAGGCGCCGATCTCTGATCTGCATCCTTGTACTGCAATGAAACAGGTCACAAAATACGTGGAGCGGGAAATCCAGAACCACAGAACCCTCATGCACCCGCACATAGTGCAGTTTAAGGAGGTGAGCGAGCGTCTGCTTTCCTGGCAACTCACCGCTGTGGAAAGATGATGACTTGCGCCTTTTCCAGGGTGGAAAGTTCCTACTTCCAGTGCTGACCCTCCACACTCCGTCACATCCTCAGGCGTTCTTGACGCCCCAGTACCTGGCCATCGCCATGGAGTTTGCATCGGGGGGAGACATGTTTGAGCACGTGGTGCGGAAGGGCGGCCTCAAGGAGAGCGAGGCGCGGTGGTTCTTCCAGCAGCTCATAGTGGGCGTGGACTACGTCCACAAAATGGTGCGCGAAGCTGCTACATGGAGATGCGTGCAAATTGTTTTGCATGCGTGGTGCACGCGTGTGGCTGACGCCTGTAGAAGGATATGCCTTCTGATGCTGTGTCTCTCTGCCAATGCAGGGGGTGGCAAACCGGGACATCAAGCTCGAAAACACCCTTCTTGATGGCAGCCCGCGCCCGCTGGTCAAAATCTGTGACTTCGGCTACTCAAAGGTGTGTGCAGCACCTGCCGGCACCTCCGCCCCTGTCGAGATGCCCTACCCCAATTATTGCGCAATTGTCACTCGTCCTGTGGCAGACCACCGAGACCTTGCCGTCACCTGCTGCAGCACGAGAAGTTCCAGTCGGCTCCCGGATCAAGGGTGGGCACGCCGGCGTACCTTGCGCCAGAGGTTATCATGACCACAAAGGGGCAGACATATGACGGCAAGGTGAGGCGCCAGCGCCTTGCAGTGGCCAGTTATACTGTGGCTCTTTTTCCCCCTTTCCACGTTGGTGCAGGTGGTGCATCCTTGCATCATCGTCTGTCGGCATCTCTGCTATCGCAAGTATTGCAACAATGGCTAATCAAGGCTGCCTTCCGCTGTGCCAGATCGCCGACATCTGGTCATGTGGCGTCATGCTGTACGTCATGCTGGTGGGCGCCTACCCCTTTGAGCGGCCAGAGGACAAGCACGACAACCAGAAGCTGCAGAAGATGATCCAGGTGCGCTGGAGCAGCTATTTCGCCGTTTTCAAACCCATATGCGGATGTTGCGGATGTTCAAACATAATGCAGAAGATCAACATGTCCTCGAAAACAAACTTGCGACTGCGCGCGCCGCCAGCAAGGGTGGGCTGCAGGCTTGATGCTCTAGCCACCCTGACGCTACACATGCAGCCCACCCACGCACAGCATCTTGATGGGGGATCACGATTTTGATCGTGCAGCACGAAGCACGACTTTTGCAGCCCGAATCATGACTTCACCTTCCGCCTTGCTGAACCAATGCCTGCCACCCTGCGCAGCGGATCCTGCGGGTGGAGTACGAATTCCCGCCGCACGTGCGTGTGTCGCGCGAGTGCAAGGACCTGCTCAAGTGCATCCTGGTGCCGGACCCGGCGTCGCGCTACACCGTGGAGGACATCCAGCGCCACCCCTGGTACCTCAAGGACCTGCCGCCCGGCGTGAAGGAGATGAACGACAATCTCCCCCCGCCCGCGCCTGGCCTCCAGGTCCGTTTACTCTTTGCAACGCTGATTTGTTGCCGCGGAGGACCTGATGCTGCGCCCCCGCTGCGGCTTCCCTACGAAACTGTCATGAAGGACAGCGGCTGCCATGCCTGAAGGATGAATGACTTCGTGCCCGCCTCACTATGTCATCTAAGCCCCCACATGGGGTGCTGCGGACTTCCATCGCTAACTCGGCTTCTGTTGTTGGTGCACAGACAGCAGATGACATCGCCAAAATCGTGCGGCAGGCGCAGCACCCACCTGCCGGCCCCGCCGGCTGGGACCAGGACGAGTGCGTTTCCTGCCCCACACACACGCATGATCACCTTCTGCATCTGCAGGCTGTCTTGCTGCGAATGCACATGTTTGCGGCTTCTCAAGTTGCATGACCTCGAACTTGCAATGCGCGCCCTTGCTGCTTCTCACGTTGCATCAGCTTGAACTTCTGATTGGCTGCTTGCTCACCCTGCTTTGGCGCCTGGCCGCAGGTACATCGACGATGCCATGGACGCAGAGGCATACGAGTCTCAGACCTTCGACGAATGTGAGCACATCGCCTGGTCCTGCTGAAATGTGCCATGGCATGTGTTGTCCGTGATGCATGACCAGACTGGGCACACAAACCAGGATACTCATCCACACACTGCTGATGTGCCGCCTGCTGCTCTGCACAGGGGGCATGGGCACGAGCGTCTGAGGCGGGTTCCACGACACCAGCCTCGGCGGCTCGACATCATTCTTTCTCCTTCGCCCTGCGCAATCATTGCCGGGGCCAGGGCGCTCTGCTGCGGCTCCTCGCCGCACCAGGAGTCGGCTTTCATGACACATGCCAGCTCGGGCGCATGCGGCATAATAGCCCCCAGCACCCTTTTTCTGGTTGCGCTCACGCCGGCGTTGGAGCCACCCCAGCCCATGCTAGCAGCTAGTCGCTGCCATGCAGATGCTGCCGCCGCCAAATAATGCGGCTGGAAATGTTGTCGTGCAGCATGTTTCGTCGGACTGTGGCAGCCACAGTGGAAATACAATCATGCCTGTTACAACTGGCCTTATTGCATTGGCTCTGTGTTTATCTGGTAGATGTTTAGATGAGCTACAAGGTCACTTGAAGCAACAGTCACACTTCTAGCAGACTGTCCTCGATTTGTTATTCACGTCGGCCACTATGCCATGGGGGTGGGGGGGAGGGGTGCAAGAGGCCTACCACCACCCAGCACATACCTGGGTTATACCGGGGGGGTACCCAGCGGCGAGGGTGGGGGGCCCTACATAGCTGCAGGTCTGCGCTACACAACGGCGTGAGGCCCCCACCCCACCACCACCCCCCTACCCATGGCGGAGCACACATTTGAGCATCAACAGCCTACAAAAGATGCAGTGTCGACCGGTGGACTGGTTTTGAACACGCAATGAAGCTGCCCATAGTGTGCATTGCAAACAGACACGACCAAGTGGTGTTCAATGCTCTGGCGGTGCCGTGGCAGCGGCGTCGGGTGGCACCTCACTGTCGAGAGCAGCATTTGGGCATGCTTCGAGCTGCACAACAGCATTAGCGCGGCCCTGGGACTCAGCGCTGTCCTGGGCCTCCAGTTACATTCTTCCTGGACCTCTCTGATGTGGGAACTTGTCTGTGGTGCATGCATGCGTATATGAGTGCACCGCGCTACCCCCCGTTGTGTTCTCAAGGGGCACACAACAAAGTTCGCCACCTCGCTCGCGTAATCACTGCTCTGCCTCAAAGTCTCAAACACTTCGTTCCGAGCAACTGCAAGCATCGTCTCCGCAAGCTCAGAGTTTGCTCCTGCGCTTGAAGACCAATATAGCACAGGATCTGGCAGTGCCCAGCCACTTGTTCGTTCGGTTCCGCAAATCTGGAGCAGAAGCATAGTTGCTGGCAGCACCGTTTGATATCGAACAGCAGCTTCAGTCCGGTAGGGGAGCCATACGCATCATCTGCAGGGGAATACACAGCTGTGAAATAGCAGTACGACACCAAAATCTGCACACATCAGCCACTTTCAGGCAGTGCATCGGCCCAGAGGCCGCATGCAATGTCGGACATGTCGGGACACGCCAACGCAAACCCAATGCCATTGACAGGTGGGTAGTGCATCTTGCGCTATCATATAGCGCACACGCGCGAGGGTATGTGCGCATGACTTGCCAGCCACGGCAGACACAACGAGGAAGATCGCTGAGACCGATCACTGTACTCGCAGGGCATCCTCGGTACCAATGGGTAAGTTCCTCATCTGCGCAGAAAGCTTGTCATTTACAGGAACTTGCTGGTCAGGAGCCTCAAGTCGGCATCTCCGCTCCAAAATCCTCAGGGCACTCACGAAGTTCTCTGTTTCGCGCCGCAGCTGGAGGACCTCAACAGGGGCACGTTCGGCTTTGTGCAGCTGGCATACGACCGCGTCATGCGGCAGCAAGTCGCAATCAAATTCATTGAGCGAGGTGACAAGGTGGGGGCGCACTCCAGAATGTTTGAGCAGAGCTGGAGCTTGGCGCATGAAACTCTGCCTGCAGCCATGCAGCGAGGCGCGCCTGGATCTAAACCTCACATTCCATTCCCTGTGCAGGTCACCAAGTATGTGCAGCGGGAAATCCTGAACCACAGGCGGCTGATACACCCGCACATCGTCCAGATGCGGGAGGTGAGAGCACCTCTCGTAACTTCTGGGTCACAGGATCTATCAGCATGGCATTGCGAGCTCCACTGCACATCTCAGAATGCGGAGGCTGCCCGTGCGCCAACCAGCGCCTCGCCCCGGCAACCCCTGAGTGCACATGGCGCATGGCTGCCGCCCAATGTGACACCCACGTGTCTGAACTGCAGCCAAATGTACCAAAGCGTCAATCTGATGGGTTTCCTGTCGCGGAACTGCGACCCATGTGTTTCTGACGCTAACTTCACAATCTAATGGTCTCCGCCTGCAATCTCCACAACGCAGGTGTTTCTGACGCCGGACTACCTGGCAATCGCGATGGAGTATGCGTCGGGCGGCGACCTGTTCAGCCTGGTGGGCCGGTCCAAGGGGCTGCCAGAGGCGGACGCCCGGTGGTACTTCCAGCAGCTCATTGTCAGCGTGGACTACTGCCACCGAATGGTGGGGTTTCTTTGGTTTATCCGAATGACCCAACAGCCCGCATGCAGGGGTTTCAATTGATTGAACGACACAGTGTTCCGACAGCTTATTCTGTGCTTGTGCGCGGCCGCAGGGTGTGGCGAACCGGGACATCAAGCTGGAGAATGCGCTGCTGGACGCCAACCCGCGGCCGCTGCTGAAGATCTGCGACTTTGGCTACTCTAAGGTGAGCATTGTTTTCCGAAACTGGAGCGCCTGCAAAATGGGCGGGGACGGCTGTGCGCTCAATCGCGCCGGCTGCGCGCCTACGCCGCCACACGGCTCCGCGCTGCCGCAGGCCGCCCGCGAATGCCCTGCCTGCGGTGCTGTGATGCGCATCTGTCATGCACTTGCAAAATTTGTGCATTGGCAGTCTGGCGCATGGTGCGGGACCGCTGACACTCTCGACTCTGCCGCCGCCGCAGCACGAGAACTTCCAGAGCGCGCCGGGCAGCCGGGTGGGCACGCCGGCGTACCTAGCGCCGGAGGTCATCCTGACCACCAAGGGCAAGACGTACAACGCCAAGGCCGCCGACGTCTGGTCCTGCGGCGTGCTGCTGTACATCATGCTGGTGCGTGGTTTCACGCAGGGTAACTGTCCTGATGTGATCTGACATGTTGTGATACAATGGGACAGACTTGCAACGATGTGCTGCTGTACATCGTGCTAGTGAGCCCCCGCTACCCTGCACTGGAAACGCATTTCGCTTCAGGATATGTTGTACCACGCCTGTGCATGATGGAAAGTGCCCCATTGCAGTGGGTTATAATCTGCGAGCAAAACGCTAGGGTTTTCAACTCTACGCTGCTGCAGCCCTCCAATGCTGACTGCCCTTCGCTGCCTGCTGACGGCCCTGCTGTCGTGTGCAGGCGGGCGCCTACCCCTTCAGCCGCCCAGAGGACGACAACTTGCCCGCCCCCCAGCGCATGCACGTCATGCTGCAGGTGCGCTGCCATACGAAACAGCTCAGAGTACACGCAGTGCACACTGCGCAGGCTGGTGGGCAGCCGGACATGTCAGCCAATGCTACAATCTGTGCCTGAGGTTTTGATGATGGATCCAAGCACGCAGGAGGTGCAGCTGCTCTCGTCTGCCGCAATGAACTGTTATGCGATCAACACTTGGGGGACTTGGGGGGAGGGTGGGAAGGGAGTTGATGAAAGCGATGGAAAAGTTAACCTGTGACATGAAGGCTGTTGTGGAACTCGAGTTAAATTCGACTTAGAACCCACAACAATGATGGAAAGATTGCCGAGGCAATCGAAATTGCGGGCAGTCGTATCGAACGACTATAACCCTTCCAACTCCACCACTGAGGATCGAACTCACGACCTCTCGGTGTCCAGACTTGCAACAACACGTAAAACTTGGCTGGAGGGTGAGCTTCCCGCAATTGTGGCAGCAATCTCGGATGGCGCAGGTTCGACACAAAAGCTTGCACATGAGCTGCTTTGCATTTGAGCTGCTTCCCTCTGCGCGCAGCGCATCCTGCGGCTGGAGTATGAGTTGCCCCCGCATGTGGCTGCGAGCCCGGAGGCGCGATCGCTGCTTGCGGCGATGCTGGTGGCGCGCCCCGAGCAACGCATCAGCATCACCGCGATGCAGCGCCACCCCTGGTTCCTGCGCGACCTGCCGCCCGGCGTCGCCGAGATGAACGATCGGCTGGTGCCGCCGGGCGCGCCCTCCATCAAGTCCTTCTGCATGCCCGAGGGCGTCCAGGTGCCGATGTTTTGCAATTTTCTCTAACCTCTTTTAATAGTTTGAACTTGTGTGACACGACTGTAGTACATCGTTTATGAAGTCCTTCTGCATGCCCGAGGGCGTCCAGGTACCTCCAGTGCCACGATCCTGAGTGCCTTTGTGCTGTTTCTTTCAAGTCATCCTGCATTTGTGAGTCACCCTGCATCAAGTCCCTCTGCATGCCCCGGTGCGTTTAGGTGCACTCACCCTGCAGCGCGTGACCAGGCTGAGTCTCGTTGGGCTGTTGTCTCTCGACCTTCGCTGGACATGACCATGAGACGCCCTCCACCAAATCCTGCTGCCTGTGGCCGTGCAGAGCCTGGAGGAAACGGAGAGGCTGGTGACGGAGGCGCAGGGGCTGCCGCCGCCGTTCCCGCCGTTGTCCACGCTGCCCGACGCGCACTTGGGTGACGGCATCATTGACGGCATCATGGAGGAGGCGAGACTCGAATTCTTGTTAAATGCTTCCAGTCACGCATGCAGCAGGACTGTCCTGGCAGCAGGTGTCCCACGGTCGTCGTCTCGCTTTGCAAGCCTTTATCAGATCCAAGCGTGCTGTTGATGGCAAAAGCAGCACCTAGAAGCACCGTGTCTGCTGGTGCCGACATCGTTGCCGAGCAAACAGATCAAAGCGTCTCTGGCAGCTGCTCAGAGAGTTCTCGGGCTAAAGCGCTGACTGTTTGTGCCTGCAGGACCTGCTTTTGACCGCACTCATCAACGACGAAGGTGGCTTCCCATGATCCGCCACGACCTGGACAGCATATGCTGCCACACTGCCACGGCGGCTGAACATGACAGAAACGGCCGGCTGGAGGGAATGTGGCCCACGAAGAGCCCACGCAGGAGCTGTGCATAGCGGGTCGAAGTACATCGGGGAGCACGGCTGTCAGCAACGGCTCGGTATATACCTACCTAGATAGCTATGGAAGCCTGCAGCTGCAGCGCTTTCTGTCCCACTGCGAGCTAAGGACGTCATAGATGATGTCATTTGCAGCAGCACACTGTAAAGGTTGCAGGCAACTATCGAGTGCCGCACTTGCTGGGTACCTAATCACTGCTCCAAGTGACCCTGCATGGGTGACTCCTTTGCAGCGAACTCACAGCAGCAGTGCAGGGACAGCTGGACTGCCCCTGTGCCTGGTAACCCGCCCACGCCCTGGTTTTCGTTTCCACTGGTTGGGGTAAAGGAGCTGGACTGCCATTTGAACTACTGCTGCATTGCCGCACAACAATGGGCGGGGATCTGGTAGAACGCCTGTTGAGACACTGCTGGGCACTCTTGTGGACCTTTGGTAAACAGGAAATGCGGATTGACAGGTGGGCGTACCTAGAGGAATTGAAGCGGGACATCGGCATCCAAACTGGCGTGTTGAAACAGCTTTCTTGGCAGCCACATGTCGCAAACACCCGCCACAAAGCGCAGTCCACGAGTTGCAACTGTCGTGAGCCCCGGGCAACTCCATCCTGTCCAATCCCCAGTAACACAGCCTGCTCAGTCCCCACAATGACGCTTCAAGCAGGCGGGGAGCGGGACGCCAGGTGGCTAAGCGCAAAGTAGCCAAACACTGCGGTCACAAACCCGCCAGCCGCCAGCAGCGGCGCCAGCTGCAGCAGCCGCAGCCGCACCCAGAACTGCAGGTACAGGGCCAGCAGCCCTAGCAGGCCCGCGTGGAAGCCGATGGCCGCCAGCGCGCCGCCGGCGGTGCGCGGGAAGCCCTTGAGGGCGCCGCCGCTGATGCGGAACAGCACGTACACCAGGCCCAGGAACAGCGCCACCTGCCGGTACAGGAGTGAAGAGTTGCAAGACAACCTCAGTGAAGTCGATATCTGGACTTTGCTCCGTCGCTGATGCGGAGCAACACATCACCAGTCCGCGTTGCTTTCTGTCATGCTTTCAGTTAAGACGAGAGCAGAGTGGGATCGCAAGACCGGCAGCGCACCGGGAGCGCACCTGGAGGCCCGCGAAGAAGACGGGGATGACTGCGGGCGGCGGCTTCTCCGGCGCCCGGAACTGATGCACGATCCTAGGTCGGGGGACGGACGGCGCCGCCACCGCGTCGCTCCTCTGCGCCGGCACATCGACCTGCGCGGCGCATACAGCAGTCGTTGCCAAGATGTCGGCAGCTACAGGAGGAGTGCCAAGCGCGTACGAACGCTGCAACACAACCGCTGCATGTCTGCGTTCAGTGACCTATGAGTGATGTCCGAACGCTTATCTTGCGCTTGACAACTCGGGCAACTCAGAAGCGGTTCCCATCCTGTGACACACGGTTTTGTGGCATGGGGGGGCAAGCGAGGACAACAAGAACCGCGCACCTGGCCGAGGCGCCACTCGATGGGGGTGGTGGCCGCGGCGTCGCCCACCAGCAGCGTCAGGTCATACAGCCCGCCGCGGCCGTCGGTCTGGCCAGCGATGTCTGCCGCGGAAAAGGTCGCGCGGTGCGCTCCGGCGTCGCCCGCCTTCGCCCGGAAGTACGCCGCGACGCCTGATCAAAATTTAGAACTTGTGAAGTCCTGAGGATGCACACAGCGGGCGAGCCACGAATGGGACAGGTGCAGCGGCGCCTTGCTGGTTCCAAAGAGTACGAGGTCTTGAGGATACATGTGGAGCGCATGAGAGGCAGGTGCAGGCGGCTGGAAGAGCGGCGGCTGGGTGCAACAGGCACAGCCTTGGCACAGTTGGATGCACCAGGCACAGCCTTGGCACAGTTGGATGCACCAGGCACAGCCGTGTCATCTTTGCTGCCGGTAAGGCAACAGTTCGCAAGCTGGGAAATAAACAAAGCTTCCCAGCTGCAGCAAACAAACGCACCGCTGTCGACGTGCGTCGCGCGCACAAAGGCCTGGTGTGGGCGGAAGCTCTCGCCGGCGGCGAGCCCGTCGGCGGCGCGCCGCACCGTGAACGCGAACACCGCCTTGGCGGCCGCGTCGGTGTGCAGCGACAGCGTCTCCGGCAGCGGCTGCGGGTACGTGACCGGCTGCATGTTCCTAGCGTCGCCGGACTGCACGCCGGCGGTCGCGTCGCCGACCTCGATCGCGCCTGTGGCCGCGACCTGCGCCGTCGCCTCGCCGCTCGCATCGCCGGTAGACGCCGAGAATATCAACCTGCACGGGGTGGAAGCAGCGTGGCGTTAGGAGGGTATTCACAAGGTTTTGCTGCCAGGCTCCTATGGCCAACCTGCCTCAAGGGTCATCGGCATTTCATGCATGCCCATCCACAGCAACATGTGGGCCCTTGGCGGACCGCTGATGAGACGAGGCAAGGTGACCGCAGGAAGCTCACAGAACTCCAGGATGCAGCCGGGCAAGAGTGGTGGTGCCGCCTGGGCAAAGCACTGGAAGTGTAGGAAGCGCCTTACGTGTACAGGCCCAGCTTGGGCTGCAGCTTCCGGAAGTCCAGGCCGAAGCTTTTGTTGTCATTCAGCCACAGCTGCACATCGGACGCCAGCTCGCCGCCGGGTCCGACCGCCGACTTGAGGTGCACCGCCGCATTCGACGCGCGCTGCCCCGCCGCATCTGTGACATCCACCTGCAGGTTTCGACAAAGCTTTCACTTGACATGTGCCCAATGCTTACACCTTAAGCTCAGCAAATGGCCAGGATCTGTGGCGCAGTGCAGACATCGCAGGCCGCATGCTCAAGTCCTCTGTTCCATTGGCATGTCGGGCCGAAGGGGAGTACAGCACACCTGCAGCCAGCCGTTGCCCTCGGTTTCAGGCACGGTCGGTGTGAGCAGCGAGATCCTCAGCGGCTGCGCTGCTGAACAGCCGGCGGCCGCCAGCAGCAGCGCAAGCGGGAGCAGCTCTGCTAGCCTTGCAGCCATGATGGTGAAGCTCCACCTCCAGTGCCCGCCTGCAAGGCAGTGTGTGAAGGCACTGTGCTGCCGGGGTTGTATCATCCTCAAGTGCTGATGGACGCAGCTGGACTCGTCACTGATCATGCGCATGTGGCGCAAGCTGGCACAGTGGTCGTTTGAGACGCTCGCCTTCCCCCCACGTCACGCCTCGCGCGACTGCCCCACTGCGAGGCAGATCAGACAGACTTGATGCCGGTGACGAGACCGAGGGCGGTCATTTACAGGGTGCACGGCGAAACCTGGTCACCAGTGTCAGGACCTGAGTATTGCAACTAGCGCATCATGCAATTCGAGCCATATGCGTCTATGTTCACCGCTCCGAACGTTTCATCACACTCCGAACGTCTCATCAGGTCGTGGGCACTACACCTCTCCGATGCTGCCAGTGATTGGTAGGGACATTGTCCATCGAAACTTCAATCATACAGGCTCCGATCCCTACCTGATGAAACAGAGCCAACGGCTTGTACTGAGGTTGTCTCGCAGAGATCAGCAGCACTGGGTGGCTGCACGCAGTCGTGATCTCGCTACAAACTGCACATGGCTTTTGCCCACCAGCTCGCCTACCAGACTCTTCCTTGATCAAATCTTGATCACAAAGTAAGACTTTGATTTGGTGCAAGCTGCAACAGACAGCTTCTGCGATGCATCGCAAAACAGCACAAGGGACAGCCAGGAAGGTGTTCGCAGGTAGGTTCCCACTCATGACCGCCTCCTTAATACTTGGCGGCGAATGGCCCTGGGGATCCTGCGAAAGTTCGCGCAAAAGGTTGACTGTCACTTGTCACTGACGCAAGAAATAACATCGTTTGACCAACACTCGACCTGCGCGCATCACTCTGCGCCGCTCTCCGGGCTCCGGCTTGCCAGCTTCGCGAAGAAGAGATCAAAGATGTCTGGGCGTGGCAAGGGCGTAGGGGGCAACCGAAGGGCTCCAATTCCGCGCAGCCAGAAGGCTGGCCTGCAGTTCCCCGTAGGCCGCGTCGCTCGGTGAGTCAGCTTCTGACCTGGATCCAGCGAGCGCTGCCTTGACCAACCGAACATGCGCCGGCAGGGAGCGGCACGCTCGGCACTACCATTCTCAGTGTCCTATAAAACCCCTACCCGTCACTGTTCAGCCGCTGCACGCTATTCTGCTTCGATCATCATTGCTGCGTACGATGCGCTGCACCTCATTGCAGGTTCCTGCGCAAGGGCAAGTATGCGGCGCGGCTTGGCGCAGGCGCGCCCGTTTACCTTGCGGCCGTGCTCGAATACCTTGCAGGCATGCTCGCTCTTCTCGCCCTTTCCATGGCTTTTCACAATGTTTGCGTCGGCTTTCTTGAGTGGTACTTTTAATGTTTGCATCGCCTCGACGCTTTAGCTGCGGCCTCCTTTCTGCCACATGATGAGTGTCGGAATCTTTGCATGGCTTATGCACTTCGTGCCACTACTCAATCTCCGGCAGTGTCCGCAGATGTCTTCTCACATCCTGACATATCTACCGATTGACTTGCAGCCGAGGTGCTGGAACTTGCTGGCAACGCCGCCCGCGACAACAAGAAGATGCGCATCTCGCCGCGCCATATCCAGGTCGTAAGGCTTGCTTCAGCTCAACATTAGGACTCAACGTTCAAATCATACATTGTCTGTGATCTGCCTAGTCTATCAATATTTCCTCCTACAACTCCCTTTGTTCTCTCTTCAGCTGGCGGTCCGCAACGACGAGGAGCTGTCCAAGCTGCTGGGCGAGCGAGTGCCCTTCATTTTATCCTTGTTGCATGCTGTCAGTTCACATGCTGTCCGGTCATATACAGCAAGCCCCGCACAGCAGGACAGAAAACATCCAGCCAGTCCTGTCCTTGTCCGCATGAAGCTGATGCTAGATGCAAAAGGCTCAGCACGTGCACACCAGCCTGCAGCCTTTAACGGCAGAATCACCAACGTAAGCAACATCATCTCATTGGGCGTCGTGGATCCGTTGTCGTGACAGTTGCGCCTTCGCATGTTCTGCAGTGTGACGATTGCGGCTGGTGGCGTGCTGCCCAACATTCACTCCTCGCTGCTGCCCAAGGACAAGGGCAAGGGCAAGAAGCAGCACACCGACGAGTCGCAGGACTTCTGAGGCCGCGCACCATGTCCGCAGAGACAGTGAGCACGTCGATGCACAAATTAGTGTAGATTCATGTTGATGCCAGCGCTGGGTTGAACTGCTGGGTGGAGTGTATCAAGACGCTGTGTACATCCTGGAAGGGGTGAGGGGCAAAGAGCTGTGGATCGGCTAAGAGCTGTGGATCTAGGTTCAGTTGGTGCTGGTGCAGAGTTCATTTGGTGCTGAGAAGCATGTATCTCAGATCTCAGAAACATGCTGTACAGCCGCGTGGACATTAGTCTTTGTGCAGTGAGGTTACTGCCTGTGTACTAGCATGTAAACTTGAAACAAATGTCGACCTGCATGCTGACCTGTACCATATGCACGATGCTTGTCGAAACAACTACGACCGACAACCCTGGCGCATTGCCGCTCCTACCAACAGTGCAACAACAACATGGGCGGCTGCCGCGCGGTCATGTCATCCTAGCTACTCCAATCGCCCGACGAGGCTCTCAGAACTCCGTGTGAATCATCGGCGACATGGGGATGTTCGTGGAGGCAAACGGGTGGATCGGCATCATGCGCGGCGGCGGCGGCGGCGGCACGGCCTCCGACAGCTGCCAGGTGCCGGCGGCCGGGTCGGCAGACAGCACCGACAGCAGCACCTGCTCGCCCAGCGCCGCCGGCCGGTTAATGCGCACGCCCGCCTCCACGCCGATGTCTAGGATGACCTTCGCCATGCCTGCAGGATGATGGACTGGACGATGGACGCTTGATGTTGGATTCAAGTCAATTCTCCAGGCAGAGCAGTGCCGAGGCCCAGGGACTGGCTGCCCAACTTCATCTGATCCGGCAACAGTCTGCTGCCTGCCGGCTGATCGAAACAGGGGCAAATGCACAGACAAGATGTGCCGCAGATGAAACGACTTTCGGGAGCCATGCAGTTGATCACACGCACCCGTCTCCTGGCGCGCCCAGCACACCAGGGTGCCGGGCCAGGCGCCGCCGCAGGCGCCGCCCGCAAAGTAGTGCGACAGCCAGTAGTTCTCGGCGACGCGCTCCGCGCCGATCAGCTCCCGCGTCGCCAGGTTGGCCGCGTCCAGCACAAGCTCCAGCTGCTGCGCGCTCAGCGGCGGCGCCTCCCCCCGCAGGTGCGCCTTCACCTGTGCCACAGAGGAGGGAGCACGTTCAGCCATACAACGGTCGGCAGAAAGCAATCTCGAACAGCATGAAAGGTTGGACAGGTACACAATGACAGCATCTGGGATGAGCCGCCGCAGCCCAGGACGGGGGAACAAGGGGGTAGCAAAGGGTGAACAGGATGGAGGTTGACAGGATGGGGGAACACGGGGTCAAAGCTTCGGGACCATGCCTGGTAGTGTGCCAGCAGGTCGGTGTAGCGGCGGATGGGGGAGGTGAACTGCACGTAGGCCGGCAGCCCCAGCGCGGCGTGCGGCGCCCCCGCCGCTACCGTCGTCACGCTGCGCGTCATGCGGTTGCGCAGGGCGACGGCGCGGCACAGGCCCGGCGGCAGCGCCGCCATCTCCGCCTCCGACGGCAGCACCGGCGCCGCCTGCCCCCGGTATGGCAGCGGCAGCCCCGCCTTGGTGCCTGCGGGACAGATTGTCAGCTTGCCTCATGCTGCATATTGAAACACTGCTGCAGCGGCGCTTGAACACTGCTGCGGCGCTTTCGCCAGGCCACAACTCCTAAGTGGCAGCCCCGCACTGGTGCCTGCGATGATGAATGCGGCCAGGCCGCCTCAGTACGGTTGGTACATCCACATGTATTGTTGAGGGACTTGCTCCGTCCTCTGACTCATGACACAGCTTGGGACGGAGCAAGCGATGAGTGCATTTGTCGTGCCAGTTTTGCAATCACTGCTGCACCGACGGGCAGAGCAGGACAGGGTGCAGGTGACCACGCACCCAAGTCGCCGATGCTCGAAGACAGGCTGCATACATATGCAGTTGTGACCAGATGAACACGCACCCAGGTCGCCGATGACCTCGCCGGCCAGGATCATCATCTCCGCCACCAGCAGCCGCGAGGCTGAGTCCCAGGTGTTTTCCGCGACAACGTCCACCTCTGGCGCGCCGCCCCCCTCCCGCAGCCGAACACGCACCTGCGCAAAACAGAAGAGGTGTCCATGGAAGCAAGTCGCAAAACTTGCAGCCGCAGACGTTTGCATCTCATCTTTTCCCCGTTTAGCACATCAGAAGGGGCGGGCAATTTATGCACAGTTCCAGAGTGAGCGAGGGTCAAAGCAAGCACTTGGTCGCTGCTCTACGATCGGTGGTTTAATAACTTGGGTGCCGATGATTTGACATTGACAAATGAGGGACAGGAGCCAGCCCAGTTTCTGCACTCACCTGTGCCTCGGGCGTCATGATGTCCACGGCGCCGCGTGCCGCACGCCACCCCCGTCGCAGCTCTGCCGCCTGCAGCAGCAGCGAAACAGACAGGCTTGCATCAAGCTGATTGCAGACGTGCAGGCTACGCTGCCGGAGTGGCACATGGCGTCGTGGCACAGTCGTAGCACAGCGCCGCGAGTGGCAAATCATCAGCCGCATGACGCTGAAAAACACCAGCAGCGGGTCTGCATCATCCGCTCTTTTCTCTTCTCACCTCAGCCAGCGCCTGCAATGCTGGCTCTTTCTGCGCAAGGTTGCCATCGTCCAGGCGGGAAGCCTCTACTCAAAGTCTGAGCAGATAAGAGAAACAACCGCGAGGAAAACCCGAAGCCCCACCTCGGCAAGCGCGTGGAACGCCGCGTCCTTCTGCGCGAGGTTGCCATCGTCCAAGCGGGCGTCCGCCTGGTGGTACGTCAGCCGCTCGGCGGGCGCGACCAGCGACGGCGTGACGACGTAATCCTTTATGCCGCCGTCGGGGCCAAGCAGCACGCCGAGCGACATGGCGGCGCCCGGCGCGGCGCCGGCGCGTAGGCTGAAGGGCCCCTCCGCCAGCGCGTGCGGGAACATGGGCACCATGCCTGCGGCAGGAGGAATATTGGGATGATTTCCAGGAGGAACGAAGTCCAGGCTGGGATGAGAGCGAACGGCGCCGGCGCGCAAGTTGAAGGGCTGAAGGGCTGAAGGGCACATGGACGCCATGCCTACAGCGGGAGGGGGATAGGGCGGCGCACAAGCTGGAACGGGCATGGCCGCAAAGCGAAAACTGGTGTCGTCACAGTGTTGACGCCACATCACTCCGAAATCTTTGCCCAAGAATAACCCACCGGTGGGCAGGTAGGTGGACTTGGAGCGGCGGGCGGCCTCCACATCCAGCGGGTCAGAAAAGTCCACCCAGCGGGAGGGGTCAGCGATGTGCACCCACAGCCGCCAGCGGCCGTCTGGCAGCGCCTCCGCGCTCAGCCCTGCAGCAGATCATGATGGTGTCGTGTGTTTAATTTACAACAGCTGGATGCACGTTTGGGAAGCAAAGCCTTGTTCGGATTGAAAAATTTGACAGCAACATGTCAGTAATGCGAGGCTCTGGCGCACCGTCGTCGATCTCGGTCGTGCTGGCGTCGTCGATTGTGACCACATGATGTCCTGTCAGGTCGCGGCGGGTGGCCGCGTCCAAGTCGGCCGGCGGCGACATGTCCAACGCCGACGCTGCCTCCTGCAAAATGCATACAAAAGGTGGGCTCAGAATTTAGGGCTCGGCACTGTGTCGACGGAGCAGCCGCAGCGGCTTCAGCGCGGTGCACACCGCCAACGCAGCTTGGCCAGCTGTGCTTGATTTGCATCGTGCAGACCGATTGCTGTTCTGAGCCAGATGCTACAGCTTCAGCCTGACAAGGAGGCGGCGCCGGCGCGGACTTCAAGGGTGCAAACGGGGGGCTGCACCTGCAGGCGGGCGTCAAAGTCGGGCGAGACGTGGAGCCGCAGCAGCGCCAGCTGGTCGTGCGGCCCCCACCAGCCGATGGCCTTGAGCAGGCCTGCCGCCGCGTCAGGCGTCGTGTTGAGCTGCAGCGCCGCCAGCCCGTTTGCCGCCGCCGCGTTGCCGGCCGCCTGGAAACGATGGCCAAGTCCACCTTTGCTGTACCGAATGTGGCTATCATGACAATCCACGTGTCCTTCCAAGCGAAAGAGAACCCGAGGAAGAACAGCGGTTCTCCAGGCTCCATTGCAGCAACATCTTTCATTACAGGTGAGTTGAATTTTTGAATTTCCACCTGCGCCGCGGACATGCTGCCGGGGTACGCCAGCGCCAGCGCCTCGATGGCCTTCAGCGCCGCGCCATGCGGGCCAACAGCCCAGGCCGCCTTGGAAGGCTTTGCCGTGCCAGGGCGCGCGCGCGTGACGCTGGCGATGGCGCCGACGAACAGCGCCCGCTCCTTCGCTTTCTGCGTCAACAAGAGGGTGCACAGAGTGAGATGGCGCCACAAGGCCAAGGCCATTCGGCACTGACAGTGTAATTGTTGTGGACACAGAGACGACACATTGATGGGTGCTCTGCAGCAGGTCCAGCAAGCAGCAGCATCATGCGCATGTCAGCCAAAGCACTACAGGGTTGCTCAGCGGGCGCAGGATAAGAGGCCGCCCACCTCGCGGGCGATGGCGGCCTCCGTCTGGATGGCGGCGACGGCAGTGGGGGAGCGCGGCTGGAACGCCGGCGGCAGCCGCCCAGTCTGCTTGAAGTAGGTGCGGTCGGAGGAGAGCATGGAGTGCGCCGCCGCGCACTGCGCCGGCGACGCGCCGCCAAACAGCAGATCCGCCATCTCCGGCACGCTGTATGCCTCGCCGCTGGAGGACACCTGTCGGGCACAACGAAAAGGAGGTCTATTCTGAACGTTCACAGCTCTTCTGTGAGCGACAACAAAGGTTGTAGCATTCCGAACATCAGCTCCGCCATCTCTGGCACACCGGACACCTCGCCGCGTGGAGGACACCTGTCAGGCAAACCGAAAGAGGTTTTAATATGGGGATCAGAGCCCTTCTATGAGCAAAGGACGAGCAGCGCTGTACACCTCGCCGCTGGAGGACACCTGATGAGAGATTGGAAAGATTGTGGGGTTTGAGACTTTAAGACTGGTCCGTGAGCAAAGGGCAATTCGCCGTGCGGGGCCACCTGTTGCAAGTTGAACATTGAGGTGTTGTGGTTTGCTGCCGCACCTTTCCACAATTGATCATCGGGACGACGCACACCAGCAAGCTGAGCTGGATACTTGCAGGGCACAGCAGAGGGCAAGCACAAGGGTCTGGAAGAGATCGACCGAAGGCGCTGGCGCACCTCCCAGGCCAGCTCGCACAGGGAGGGGTCAGAGGCGGCGGCGGACGCCTCAACAGCGATGGCGGCGAGGTCAGCTTGAGTGTAGGGTCCCCCCGGCAGCACCATCGCCACTTGCTGCTGCGTCAGCGACAGCTCGTTGCCCCTGCAGAGGAGGCAGCGGCAAGGTGAGCGCATGGCCCATTCGAGATGCCCAGCAGAAGGGGTCACTGAAATGATGTGTGAGGAGGAAATGACATTTGCATGCTGTCCGTTTGCCGGCAGCCCACTGGGACCATGCAGAAACACAGCACGATAAATACGGAACTCCACCGTGCAGGCCAGAGGTCTGAGCAGGCCCGACGGCGAATGCAAGGGTCGAAGCTTCATCAAGGTCGATACGTAAACTCTCGGTATGCAATGAACCGTCCTTTATCAAAGTGCACCTGGCGCTGAGGGCGGACCAGCCACGCTTGCCGTGTACATTCACTGAAAGCTTTCAAAACGAGCTTTCGTGTTGACGTCTGCATGATGTGGCCTTTTCGGAAAGCACACCTGGCACTGAGGGCGGTCCAGCCGCGCTTGCCATGTCGGCCCTGCACCAGAGCGAGGCTCGCATGTGTGTCCCGCTCGCGCTGGTACGCCACCAGGCAGCCCACCGCCACCTCGCCCGACAGCGGCGTCGTCGACGCAGTCGCGCCCTGCCCCGCCGCCGACACCGCGGTGGCAAAGGCCCTGCGCGGCGACCAAAAACCATTGCATGTTTGTTGCAGGTCATGGAGATCGGCGCACGCCAGCGTCTGCGGTAAGCTGCAGGGGCTGACCAAAAACACTGAAAGCTCTTCGAGATCTGGAAGCGCAGGCGCTGCACAGTACTTGGAGCTGGGGTCCATCATGCTCGACACATAGCCTCCCATCGCGCTTTCCGGTCACTGCGGTCACGAGTGTGCGACCGCTGGAAGCTGCCGTCCGACGAACCTCTTAACCAGGCTGCACATGAGCGCATGAGTAGAATGACATGTATTGAGCTGTTCTGCAGCTGCAACAGATTGAATTGTGTATGGCAGCGCAGGATTGCAATGGCGCACCTCCCATTTGGCACAAATTCCGGCGCCGTCGCATGCAGCCCAGTGCCGACCCGGGAGGCTGCACTGCCGACGGCTCCGGCGATTTTGCGGGCGTAGGTGCCGGAGGCTCGGCGCGCAGCCGATCCCTGCGCCGACTCGGCCGCGGAGCGACCGCGCGCGACGGCGACGGCGGCGGCAGCGGCTGAGAGCGTGCTGGGTGACAGTGCGGCCGCTGTGGGCATGAGGGAGCAGGCGGCCGCCATGGCAGGCAGCGCTTGATCACCGAAACTGGGGCCGAGCTGCTCGCGGGCCAATAACAACTGACGAGTGGTTCGCCAGCCGTTCGATCGCATGAGCGTCGGAACCTGTAGCGCGCCAGCCCCACGGAACGCACCCGCGGTTGTGCAGTGGGCCAGTACCACAGGCCTCTGCACAATAGCATGCGCGTGCTGCAGTCTGGGCACGGCGCCCTGCGAGTCGATCGCCGTGTCATCGTCATGCACGCAAAACCCTGACCCGGCAATCCTGCTCGGCGACTCGTTTGGCAGCTCCCAGTGGATGCACACGAGGCTGCAGCAATACAGCTACAGGCTTACATGTCGTCAAGCCTACTTGCACAATTTGAGCCGGACGGTTTTGGAGATGTTACGGGAGCTGCTATTCAGGCGCCGCGCTCGGGGCCGCCACGATAGGACTGCGCTCGGAACAGCGTCTGTACCTAGCTACAAGGTCTGCAACGATCGCTGGCCATTCAATGGGCGCTGCCGCGACAACACTACGACAGCGTGCGATTGAGCGCGCGATTGAGCTCGCGGTAGATGGCCTGCGGCACGTGCGCCGGCAGCGAATCGGCGAATGACACGACGGTGCGCAGTGCATCTGAGCGGCGCTGGGCCCCCAGCGCGTCTGCCGCCGCTGACAGAACCTGCAAACAGCACACGCTGGTTGAGCCGAGTGAGGTGGAGTGGATTGGAGTGCGGCCGAAGGTACAGGCGACCCAAGCAGCACAGTACACCAATCACTTTGACCTCAGACGCAGACTGAGGTTGATGCAATCAGTAAAGCAGCAAGACATGGATCGCCAATGCACACCGAAGTGGGCGTCGGAGACGCTGCAACAACTCTTGCTGCAAGCTCAGATGAATGCACAACAGCATGGTGGATTGGCTGGCTTGGAGGCACATGCTTCAGGTTGCATATTTGAAATCGATTCCTACCCGCGGTAGCCGGTCCAGCAGTGCAGGGTGCAGCTGCCGCGCCTGCGCCGTGCACATGCGCAGCCGCCCCGCCTCCAGCGGCACGAAAGGCAGCTCCAGCAGCAGCTGTGCCACGGTGCCTGCCTCGCCCCTGAGCCGTACAAATATCAGGCGTTTGAAGCTGCATTCACAATGTGCCTTGAACCCTCTAGCCGCTCTAGCCGATGCACCACAAGTCGGCAAGCACGGCTTTGCGTTATGAAAGCGATGGCTTGCAGGGGTGACGCCACAGCACGAACGAAGCTGGCGAGTTTCGAGGCCCTCTTGCAAAGTCAAAGGATGTCTCAGCCCACCTGGCGTACGCCTGCAGCAGCTGCCGGATGGTCTTGAGCTGCGCAAAGGTCTCCAGCTGGTGCACGTCCTCCCGCTCGATGCTGCCGCGCATCGCCGCAACCGCTGCGGCGCCGCGCTGCTCCACCGTGTCTGCCCGCTCAGCTGCGCAGGGAAAGAAGGACCGTTACCTCGGGGGCGATGTGCAAATGTGTGATGATCATGTTGATCATGTTGACCAGCGCAATGTCTTCATGGTGTCTATGCGTTGGCGGCCCTGCAGATGGACCGTCATGGTCCCGGATGCCCGTGGCGGACAAGCAGGATCTGAAAAGGGCTTGGTGACCGGAAAGCGCATCGACCAGCAAAACGCAAGTGCAGCACCTGCGACGGTGTCGTCGAGCGCCGGCTCCAGCAGGTCCGACAGCTGGTGGTTGAGCAGGTGCAGCGCCGGCCGCGGCTGCCCCGCATACATGTACAGCTCCACCGCCTCCTCCCCCTGCGCCACATGGCGGCATGTCAGAACACAAGGAGGCCTCGCAGCGGCAGCGAAATCCAGTTAATGTGCGGCTGATTTGATGCCAAGCTTCAAGACCCCTTCACACACGTCCGCCAGTCGCTCCAGACAGGGCCGGCTGCAACTGCGACTCACCTGCGCCGCGGCGGCGCACTCGTCCGCGATGGCCGCGATGAGTTCGCGCCGCGTGTCACGGTCAGGCACGTAGGCGGCCAGCGCGCCCGCCTCGCCGTCCGCGCCGCCGCTGCCCAGCAGGAAGCCTGCGGCGGCAGCGGAATGAGATCAGCTGCGACTGCTCCACCCGTTAAGCTCCGAACCAGCTGGGCCGCAAAGCAGAGAGCGGAAGCATACTCCATGCAATGCAGTGCATGGTTGGCAAACACATCAGACGCTTGCCGGGAATGGCTGAAGTTGTATTCTACATGCGAAACACAGTCTCCTGCCAGCTGCAACGAGACCGACAGGCGCGGCTGGACATGGAGACAAAGGCGCCTCACCATAGGCGCGGGACTCGGTGAGCAGCTCCCGCAGCATGCGGCCGCGGGTGGCGACCGAGTCGCCCTGCAGCCGCGCCGCCGCCAGGAAGTACTCGAGCGCCAGGCGCACATCCGTGTGCACAAACTCGCGGCCGTACAGGTGCACATACGCACCCACATCCATGCCCTCCTGGCCGCCGCCTGCGGGGCAACCATGTATGCAGTGGTGTTCTGACATGCAGTGGCGTAAAACAGTGAAGAAAGCGGGCGCTTCTGGACACAAATCGCAGGCATAGAACACCTTGTGCATGGGCTACAGGGAGCGCACACTATAAACTTTCAGAATTATGCGTTGGCTGCACAGTGTCAATCAGGTATCCTTGGAGGCTGCGTATGTGCACTTGCTATCTGCTGGCTACTACCTGATTGCACAGCAACTGGTCAGATGATCCCTCAGATTCGCCTTGAGCTTCCGCAGGGCCGCGGGTCACGGCTTGCCAGCCTGTGCGCCTGCGGCAGCCGCCTCAGCCGGCACGGTGTGCCAGGGGCAACAAATACCGCAGGCGCATGTGCCCGGAGCTTGGTCTACCAAAGATGTCGTCACTGGGATGGGTGTTGGTATTGACGGTAAGCAAGATGCAGGGAGCTCTACTCCATGAGGGGGCCGTTCCACTGGCACAGGCGGGGGCATTGTAGGTTGCGCAGCCGCCGGTCAAACGTTGACTGTCGTGAACTGGGACAGGACTGCAACGCGTGCAGCCCTCGTACAGACAAACCGCACAGCGCAGAGTCAGCCAGGTGGGACGAGAGCACACGACCGCTCCTGGACACCGAAGCCAGAGCGAGGTGCGCGATCGTCTGACAAATCGCAGACAAGGTGTGCGTGTCTGAAATCTTGGTCAAATTTGACGCACCAGACGGCTCGCCGGCGTCCAGCAGCTGCGACGCGTGCAGCGCGAGGCCCAGGTGCACGGCGTCGACGCGGAAGGCGCGCGTCGCAGCGTCCCGCGCGAGATAGGCCACCGCCCGCCGCAGCTGACAGCTCAGCAGCAGCACCATCACGTACAGCAGCGGCTCCTTGCCTGTGGACAGGCGACGCAACACGGGTCAGTTGGGTGGAGGCATGCAGGCTTGCATGCACTATATTCTTACACACTGGAACCCATTCAGAATGCGCTTGGTTGCGCTGCTGGCGTGTGAACACGAGCGAGACGCTGGTCGAACGATCTGCAGCCAGTAGCACGGTCAGCAGGGAGCCACGGCGCTGGGCAGGTAGGTAGTATGGCAGCCTGCAAAGGGCGGAGCACAGCGACACAGACAGGCCGCGGAACTGTGCGGAGTGGGTGGATACAAGCCAACTGGGCCTACCCTGATGGCTGTAGTGGCCGGGCGGGTACTGCTGCAGGTACTGCTGCAAGCCCTCCAGGGTGGCTGCCTCCACCGCGGAGGGCGCGGGGGTGCGGGGCGACTCGGCGTTGCCGCCGCCGCCAGGTGCCGCCCGCACCAGCGACAGCTGGAACCACATGTAGTCCTCGATGGTGGGGAACAGCCCCTTCACCTCCTGCACCAGGCGTGATCACAGAAATTTTCGTTGAAAGGGTGCAGGACCACCCGGCATTGCAAAGAGCATGGCGGCTGGGACTGCTGGGCGGCGGTTGCAGATCTGGGGCCAGGACGTGCGTGTCAGATGCAGCGACAGTTAGCCAGCTGCCACAGCAGCAGCGTGATCCTCTTGCATCTCTTATGCAGCCGGCGGGATCGCATAGCCTCGAAGATACCAGGAAAATCATGGACGCTTCTCACCCGCTGCAGCTGCTCCGCCAGACGACGGTCTCCGACCAGCAGCACGTGCAGCGCCGCCTTTTGTCCGAAGAACGGCTGCCGGCCGCGCTGCGCCCGCGCCTCGTGCAGCAGCCGCTCCGCTTCAGGCGCCAGGGCGGCCGCCGACCGCAGTGGCAGGCTGCCGCCGCCCCGCAGCCACTCTGATAGATAGCCCACAAAGTCCTTGCCGCCCGGCCGAGGCGCCGTCGCCGATGGCGAGCTGCGCGCCACCTGTGTGTGCATGTCAAATACTGTGTCAACATGCTTTATTTTCTTGGGGCAGAGTTGTTTGTCAAACAGCAATGCTGAGTTGAGAATGGCTGGCAGGAGGGTCAGACTCAGGCTCAGTATCAGGCAGGCTGCAGCTCAGACACTAAAGCACAGGTGCAGTTTGATACTGCTGTAATTTGGCTGGCATCAATGGATGATGGGTAAAAGCTTTTAGGTCAAGCTCACCTCGAGGGCCTCCTGCGTGTAGCCGGAGCGCAGGCAGCAGAAGATGCGCTGCCAGGTGGTGTCGATGCCGGCGGGTGTGTCAAAGTCCATGGCGGCCGCCACATCCTGGTTCTTCACCCTCAAAAACGCCTTCACCTGTCCCGCCCGCGAGGGATCGCCCCCGAGCGCTGCCTGCATGGGAGAGGTGGATCACTTGTGGCCTAGGACATTTCCCAGGGTTTCAGAAGCTCTGCTCATCATGAGATTGGCAGCACACGCAATCACAAAGTCTACGTCGGCGCGGCAGTTGGCACCGCATCAGGGCGGGAGAAAAATGCCAGAGCAGGGGCCACACCTGCGCGCGGTCTGCCTGGATGGCGCGCTGCATGTAGGACGTGTGTCCCTGCTCCAGGTACTTCTGGGCGCCCTTCACCATGGCGGCGGCGGTGGCGCCCGCGCCCTGCGCCGCCGCCGCCTCCTTGGCGATGCTCTGGAGCAGCTGCAAGCACGTCCGCATGGTCATGCCGCTGCCTGCACACGGGGCCAGCAGCATAGCCTGACAAAACGACACGTCAACTTGGTTGAAAGGGATATGCAGATACGGATCATACGCACATTAGACAGAGCACAGGAAGGACGACATCAAGGGGGTCGTTGATCTTGCGTCAAAATGTGAAGCAAATGCGAAGCATATGAGGCTGTGCATGAGCACCGGAGCTACAAAGCACCTGTATCCTCGTCTGTGCAGGCCTTGGCGAACTCGGCGACTGCATCAAACGGCTGCCCGCTGACATACGAGGCGTTGAGGCGCGCTGCCGTCTCTGCGTAGTTCCTGAAGCGCCCCGACAGCTGCACCTTCTGCCCTGCTGACTGGGCGTCTGCAGCACAGAAACAGACGGTTGGCCCAGAAGGTCCAAAGATTATGTGCAGGCCTAATGCATGCTGCACTTCTTTGTTTTCAGCGTGCAGCGAGCAACGCGAAGCATTTGTTGGCGGCCTGACAGAGAGCTTACGATCTCTCAGCGAAGCAGGCAGCATACCTGGTTTGGCCTGCGAGCGGCTGTCGCTCTGGCCGAGGGCAGCTGGCACGGCGCTGTGGGCAAAGCCGCCCTGCCCGCCCGAGGGCAGCATGGAGTCCAGCAGCCGCCGCTTGGCCTGCTGCCAGTTGGCCTGCAGGCTGTCCGTCATGAACTGCTGGAAGGTCTCGTCTGTTTGCCGCTGCGCCTCCTGAAGCGACCGCAAGGAGCAGACTGGCACGTTGTCATCTTGTGCACAGATACAGATAAAACTTCGAAAGTCCACAAGGAGCAGACTTGGCATGCAGCCTCTTTGTGCAGCACCCGTTGCAGCCTCTTTGTGCAGCACCCGTTGCCAAGATCGCACATGCGTGACCATGTCATGCAATCTGCCGCATCCCCCAGGTGTGCACATGTATGAGCCGAGGCTGCGTTGAGCCATGGGCTGACGGACAAACTCGCCTGGATGGCGGTCACGACCGTGGACTCGTGGACCTGCTGCAGGTACTCGTCCACTGTGCTGGGCTGCGACTGGAACACGTCCTCGTGCGTCGGCCGCAGCTCCAGCTCCAGCAGGTCACGGTTGTACCTGCATGTGCAAAGGTGCCGGATGTCAATGACACGCAGAAGTCTGCGCACTGCTCCCATGGAGCTGCTTTCCGTGCTGCTGAGAGAACTATGCTGAATTGAAATCAAAGTGCAGCCAAGGAAGCACCTGCGGGTGTTGACGCCCTGCTGCGCCAGCAGCCGGCTCGCAGCAAAGGCATCCTCCGACTGGTCCAGCGGCGACGCATTTGTCCGCAGCTTCTGTGACATTTCCTCAACCTGCATGAGGTCCCTGTCCACCTGCGGGAAGCCCTCTGCATCCTGCATGGACATGTGCGAGGCTTCAGCAGTCATTGTTGCGCGCCTATGTCACAAGCGCGTGGCGGCAAGGTGCGAACCACATCCACAAGCATTTGCCATGTGGAGCTATCCGGACCGCCAGCTTGTCCGAAGCGCAATGCCAGAGCTGCCACAGTCGCATCAGGGACGCACTCGAAAGGCCAGGTCCTCGCTCTCTTGCAGGAGCTGGTCCCAGTCCGACATGCTGGCTGGCGGCCCCACAAACCGGCGATTGGTGCAGTCTCCAAACCAAGGATGTATGTTGGTTCGTCAAATGACCCTGTCGTGCTCCTGATCAACGGCACCAGCTGCAGTCTGTCGTGATGATCGTTCAAAGGCGCGAGGCTCAGATCCGTCGGCGCCGGTGCCGGCAACGCCTAGCAGCTTTTGTCAGTGCGTCAGTCTTGCACCTTGATTTTGAGGCATGCGTCTATGCCACGCAGGCTGGCGCAGTCTTCGACTGTCTCAGCTTGCAGCGACGTCCTACTGGCAGTGCTCACGTGACAACAGCTTCCTGTGCATGCAACAGCAAGCGCTGCGCCAGGGTTACTGCGTCACAACCTTTTTCACACAAAACACACAGTAGGCTTCTTCTCATCGAGTTTCGTGACTGCACGCGCTGCATATGTAATCTTAGTGTCATCACAGCTCGACGATTGAGCTAGCCTAGAATAGATAAACCAGATAACAGAGGAATCAGAGGGCCCTGCAGCAGCGTCAATCCGAACATAACATAAGCAAGAGTCGTTGAATCGCTCGGGAGGCATCCCAGAGCACAGCCAGCATGGGGCGGTCATCTGGGCCGCCGCTCAAAGTGAACACGAAGAAGATGGACAAGTCGAGGCAGACTGAATGCATGGAGGAACTTCAGGGATTTTTCACGTGCATGACGGTGAGGCTGGTGAGACGTTGCCGCGCGCATGACTTGCGCTGACATGTCCTGCTACTATGTTGCCGCTGCAGCCCTCAGCATCGCCATTTGACGATGACTCTTTGACGTGCTGTGCAGCGCAATGGAGCTGACTCTCACGAGAAGTGCGCGGCACAGCGGGCTGCACTGGCGGAGTGCGCGTCTATGGCGGTGAGGCATCGCACAGCATGACAGTGCGTACACAGTTGATATCCGCGCAACATGCAAGACAGTCGGCGTGTGCAAATCATGCCTGCCGCCCGCTGTGCTTTGCAGGCGAAGAAGCCCAAGGTTCGCAGCACGATCAACCACCATCTTCAGCGGCTTTCACAAGCATTGAAAGCACGATGACAGGCGAAGACGAGAGATTGCAGCCCGGCATGCTCTCTGGTAGTTAGGTACATGTCGGTCAGAAGATGGAATGCGAGTATTCACCGAACCTGAAAAGCCATTGAACGAACGAGGGAACTATACAAGCGCACATACAGGATCTTTTCCTGTTTCCTGTGCAGCATGCTGTGCTTACCGCGACCATGGCAATCGCACAAGGAGGGCCGCGCATTTTCAAATGGCGGTAGCAACTTGATCTGCAACTCCTCTTGCAACTCGCTCTTGCATTCCGCCCAGCCTGCACGATGGTTTTCGTTTCCACTCGTGTGGGGACAGTTATTCGCTCTTGCAAGCCCTTCTGCTCTCACGTGCTACACTCCGTCTCTGCACTGGCCTTCAATCTTTGCTAGCCACATAGAGGCAATTCGTGTGTGACCCCTCTCCATTGGGGCCGCAGCGGCAGCGCAGCTGGCCTCCGCAGCAGCATTCACCCGCCGCAGCAGCCGCCGGGGCCGCATGGGGGATTCTTGCTGCTTGGCAAATTCCCCATGCCAGAGATTCTTGGACCGCCGCCGCCGCCGCCGCCGCCGCCGCCGCCAGGACCCCCGCCGCCAGGACCTCTCCGGTCGCCGCCCCACCCTTTCTTACGGCGGTGGTCCTGGTACTTGCTGGTTCCGTCGGGCGAGACGAGCGTCTGCGGACGGTACAGAACACTTGTGCTGAGACACGCAAGCAGGAGAATGCACTGCACGGCACGATGGCGGTCACGTGTCGCAGGCAACCGACCTGAAGGAAGAACACGATGCCGTTCAGCAGTGCCCAGAACCAGGCCAGCACAGCGCCCAGTCCGGTTGCAGATTCATTTCCCTCCAGCACACGCCCTGCAGGGACGGCAACTCCATGTCTTGTTTGCCGCATGTCGCTCCCGCCGGAGCCCCTCCACAGGCAATTAGGCCAACTGTTGGTATGATGTAATTCCATTCCCAGTCCCGCATGGCTGAGAAGACATCTCAAAAGGTGGACCGCGCTTTCCAAGGTGCATACAGTGAGCCACAGCATTGCAAGGAGACAGTTTACACGAGGTCCTGCACCTCCTCTGATGTAAACCATGGTGCCTGGGCGACGCCTGGACGCCCGACTGCAGGCGATGAGAGTTCACAAGACCTCGAGAGTGACCGATGAGCAGGGCTCAGCGGAATTGGTCTTGCGGTCAGCGTGCCGCAAACGTGTGCCGAGGGAAAGCGGGACTTGGTTCGATAAGAACTTGCGTACTGACCTGCGCTATGCAAATGCGAAATGGACGTGATGCTTGTATCAATCACGCGCGTGAGGGCCATTTTCAGTACAGATTGCAACGAATACCACTTTGCAATTTGCTTGTCGTGTCCTTGTGAGCGCGTCAAATTCCGAAACGAACCTCGCAAGCCTTGCAGAAGACGACATCCTGAACTGTAGTTCCTGAGGTCGTACTGATCGGTGATCGAGCCCTTTGGCGCTGGCAATCGTGCGCCAAGCAGAACGTTGGGTCGTATATACCTGCTGCAGCAGTAACAAGCACATTGCTTGCTGCTGGCAACAAGTTTCTGTCGTCGCACGATCAGCACCGGTAAGCCTTGACACGGCGCGGCAGCCATGCTCATCTGCAGGCGCTGAGAATGCGCACAAATGCACACCGTCAGGCAGTCGAAGGCAGCTGCGAAGGCGGACGCCCTGCAGCGGGCGCGGCAGGTCACCGTCGTGCTGGTGCTGGTCACCGTGGGCCTCTCAGTGTCCTCGGTGAGCTACCTCGGCGGCATCGTCCGTAGCAGGCGCGCCGGCACGGCGGGAGCCGCCGGCCATGACGCGCACGACTGGCACGACGTGCTGCACCGGGTAGAGCATAAATTGGAGAGCCACCTGCCGCACCAGGTTGCGGACGAGCTGGCGTTGCCCGGCGTTGGCCAGCGGCCGCAAGGCGAGTCATGCGCTGCGCTGCACGCTCTGCCGATTGTTCCAGATTCTGGTGTCGTGATGTATTCGGACATCGTCTTGACTACGCTGCCCTCCCGCCTACCCGCACTTGCCAAGATGCCAGCAATCTCAGCATGGTGCCATCACCAGAAGCACACCACCGTGTGTGTGCATCTTCCTTGGCTGTTTATAGCCAGTTCTAAATCGACCTCGATGTGGGTTGTGCAGGCCTTGCGGTCAGCCGCAGCCTGATCGAGCAGCAGGCGCGCCCCACAGCGACCGCGGCAAAGGGCGCTGACGCCGCAGCCAGTGCTGCCGACTCCAATGCGGACATGATTCCAGAAGCGACAGCCGGCCCGACAGCAAAAACATCGAACGTGAAACGGCATCGGAAGGCGGATGTCAAAACCTGCAACATGGAGACTCATACAGAGTACGTAGCCGTCATCCTGAACTGAAAGTTCCCAAATCCTTCTGGCATCATCTTCTGAGGACTCACCCTTTTGTGGCTTGCATGAGCACACTGCATGATGGTGTGAGAACTTTCCAGCAAATTGCTTCACTTCATGATCTGTGCCCTTTCGCAGGTACCCGATGGGTGATGCTGTGAGGTGGGGCAGCAGCAACAAGGTGGAATCCTGGGATCAGTGCTGCGAGCAGTGTCTGAATTTCGTGCCGGAGGCCGGGTCAAACAAAGTCTGCAATGGTGCGCGCCTGAACATTGACCAACACTGCATGGATTCGCGGCATGGTGCTTGTATATCGACTGTATGCACAGCCGGACATGCTGAGAGCTCAACCTCCAAGTTGTTACATTCAATTGCGCGCCTCGCAGTGTGGGATTGGTGCGGCGACAAAGCCGGCTGCGGTAAACAATACCAGGAGTGCTGGCTCAAGTACCTGGTGAGGCACTGCCGTCCCATCCCTTGGCCGTTCAGCGGCTGCGCTGCAGCTGTACACGGCGGCCGCAGCAACGAGCCACTGTGCGCCTCGCCTTGCTGTCGGATCACCAAGTCTCTGCCACACAAACCTGTAGTGTCGCTGAGCATCCAAAAGCAGGCGGACTGGACCTGTAGCGTCGCTGAGAATGCATTACGAAAGCAGTCGGAACTCTCGGCGGCCTTCTACTACTACTACGGCTCTAGGGTTTCCTGGTGGCCGTCTGCAGGTGCACCCGGCGGCGGCGGCGCCGCACACGGCGCCCAATGTGCCCTGGACGGCGGGCGTCATGAGTGAGCCGTCTGAGGAGGAGGAGGACGCCTCTGAGGTGGGCCGAGCTTCATGCTGCTGTCATTGAGGAGCAGGATTATAAGCATACCTGGATGTGGCTGGGGCGGCCGCAGGGCAGCGCAGCCTAGCACAGATTAGAACGCTGACGAGAACGCTGACGGGTCGCGCTGCATGGTGGCCAGCACGTCCCATTGCATCATGCCAGTAGATGCAAGGGTACCGTGCCTGTGGTGTGCAGAAAGCATGGGGCAGTAGGCGCAGGCCGCGAAACCCAATTAACATTGGGAATGGTCTCCAGATTGTACTCAAGCTCACGATGTTGGTGTGTTAACCCCTAAAATGCTCTTCTCTCATATGCTGCAGGTCGTGGACCCAGACGAGGACCGCCGCTTCCATGTCATCATCACAGCGGAGGGCTCAGCGACGCACTGGCAATGTCGCGTGCACTACTACTGGTGAGGACATTGCCAGCGCATTACGTGTGGCCTTCACAGTGTCAGGCTCCAGCAAAACTTCAGTGCTGATGCAACAGTCTGGAGATGAGGAGTATTTCATGTCAACAGGTACAAAAAGGTCAAGGCCAGGTGCGAGGCGCAGGGAGACTGCCAAATGGTGCGCACCCTTGCAACCGCTCTCCTGCACCAATCGGTCTTGTTCGAGGACACAGGTACTTTTAGCTCACGTATTCATGCCGGTGGCGCACACATGCTGCTCCGCTATGGCATGTTGCCACCAATCGAGTCTCCCCCGATTGCGTGCAGGGTGGCTTCACGCGCATTCTGCACTCGGGGCGTGCAGACGACCTGATGAATGAGATACCCACATTCGTTGCGGAGCCGCTGCCAAAGGCCAAGCACGACCACAAGGGCTATGTGGTGCTCAATCGGCCATATGCCATCAACCAGGTGCAGGAAATATCACTTTTTGAGGCGTGAACCTGCCGGAGCGCGCGTGACTAACTGTTGCCCTTGCACTTGTTCATTTGCCTGGAGCATGGTGTGTAGACAGGCGTGGGCTCATAGTGGAGTGATCTTTTGACGCCACACTCTGGGCGTCAATGCAGTGGGTGCAGAAGGTTCAGATCCCCGAGAAGTATGTGATCATGTCGGAGCCCGACCACGTCTGGCTCAAGTGCGCAGCCTGCCTGCACGTCCTAAACACCTGCATGCAGATGCCGCATAACCTGCTGCATGTCCGTATGCTCTGACAACCACAATTTCAGACACCGCGGCACTGGCGTTCAAAAATTTGGTTGTAAACCCTATGCTGGCTTGCTCTGCAGGCCGATGCCAAACATAATGAAGGTGACCTGCAGGACGTTTGTGCTTTCATTCCCGGCACGCCACATCCGCCTTGCACTGCCAGCATGTCTCTGCAGAGCGTCCAGAGCTTACACGATGCATGACGCTGCGCAGACACATACTTGACACATCAGTTACTGTCACTTATTGCTACCTGTACCCTATGGCCGCAGGGGCACCACCCGGCGGCGTTCCCGTTCTTCTACATCAGCCCCGCCACGCCGGAGCTGAACCTGCGGCTGACGCGCAAGTACACGGGGGACATCAGCCAGAAGGAGGCGGAGACGATCGCGCCCATCGGCAATGCGCCCACCATGATGACGACCGCGCAGCTCAAGCAGGCAGGCCTCCTCTTGAACCTTGTGCTGCGCAGTGACAGAAACTGTTTCATGTCGTGGGTGGATTCTTGACACTCGCTTGGTGTGGCGCCATCTCCAGGGAGGCTTGCTCGTGCAAGGCAGAGTGTCATCTTCAGGCTGAGAGATTCCTGCGGAAGCTGCCGCAGGTGGCGCCGACGTGGATGAACCTCAGCCTGGCCATCTTCCACGACCAGGAGACGGCCAAGGAGTGGGGCTGGGTGCAGGCGAGTCACACGCAGCGCCGTTGTTTTCTTTCTTGCCAAAGAGCTCCTGTAGCTCGATGCACGATCGTGTGCATCGGCTGCCCTGCTGGCATGACAGCTGCGAGAGCAGCGGTGCAGAATCAATCTGCGCTTGCTGGCAGTGCTGGTGCCTGCGCATCTGTGTCAAAGCTGCCTCCCGGTCGAGCAATCGACATCTCGTGCCGCAGGAGATGTATGCGTTCACGCTCGCGTGCTACAACGAGGGCATGCCGAAGGTCCACCTGCACAAGAAGATGATGAGCCAGCCTCCCTGGGACTCGGGTGCGCTGATCGACTCGCCAAAGTATTGCATGGGCATTGACCCGGTCCTTGCGGCGGCATGAATCCTGCAGAATGACGGAGGGGTACTGTCTACCATTGTTGACAACCATAGACAGATCTTCCAGACTCCCTGGCAGCCACTTAGCGCGCCCGCCCCCTGTTCCTGTGTGGCATCTCATGCGGTTCAGCAAATGTGCCAAGCACAGCTGATGTGCTGGTGGCCCTCCCATGCAGAGATGGAGCCATTCTACCTGCTGCACTTCACGTACGGCATGGACTACACAAAGCGAGGCGTCTTCACGCCCGGCAAGTACGGCGAGTGGCGCTTCGATAAGCGCACGTACGCCACGCTGCCGCCGCCGCGGCACCTGGGCGAGCCGCCGCGAGGCAAGTCCTGTGGTCGTGACAAGATATGACGTGTAATCATGTCAAAGTTCTTTATGTTCCAGAGACATTCATGCTCACCTCTGGACGCAATCGTCACCTCAGTCCCGCAGCCGGGCGGCTGCCGAGTTGACTTGTGCCCTGCCACGGCTTGTAGAACGTTCCACAGTGGATTGACGGTACATGGATTGACGACGCAGGCATGGCGAACCAGCTGGTGCGGCATCTCATCCATGCAATCAATGAGGCGTCTACCGTCATCCCCGGCTGGGAGGGTGAGCGCCCTCCTCCATGTTTGTGTCCTGCCATTCGATGCATGCCCCGAGTGGGACTGGCCCGTCCATGTGGTCTGCATTTGCAAATTGTCTATAAAGTGCAAACTGTTTGTAAACTGCACAAAGCCAAGGAGGACATGTGTGTGTTCCTGCCGTCAAGTCCGTGTCCACCACGTCCAAGCTGTGACGGCATGCGCTGCTCGGCTCGTAGCCTCTCACGCAGGATTGAATCAAACGTTGCTATTGCTCATTTCGCAATGATTCTTGTGGCTGTGCAGAGTATGCCGCGACCGGCGTCGCAAAGGAGGTGTGGGACGGTGTATTGCCGCGGGAGTGACATGCAACTCTGGGCGGCCTGGACGTGAAGTTGTCGCGAAGAGACACGCCGAGGAACTCGTGACAAGGACAGTGTGAAATTGGGACCTAGGAAGCATTAAATTGAACCACGCTCCCAACATGAATGTGGCATGTTGCCGCTGCCGCAGGGTATTGCGCCAAGGCCATTCAAGCGATCACGAAGCGACATTCATAACATTTGACATCAGAGTGCTGAAATCCCAGTCAATAACTTTTGTACTTGGGGCGCTGGCTACGCGTGTGGCTGTGTGCCAGAAGCAACATCTGCACATCCAGACATTTGTATGGCGTATATTTGGTACTGCTGAATTTGCGCTGAACGCAACGAACTGTGATATTACAGAGCAAGTACTGATTGGAAAAGGGCCGCAGAGGCATTCGTGACAGCCTCCGCCCACCCTGAGGACTACGTCATCCATGGTGATGGCCCTCCTTGACATGCTTATCATGGACGTGCTGCACGCGATGCACCATGGCGGATCTTGATCATCATGTCGAGTGCCCGGTTGTGCATTGCAGGGCCCCGTATCTAAGGACAAACGGGACATCTTCTATCGGAAAGCCAAAGAGGAGGGGTGGCGGGCGCGCAGCGCATTCAAGCTGCTGCAGATTGACGAGGCGTTCCACATCTTCGAAGGTGCAGGTTGCTTCCAAGTCTGGAGGACGAACCTCGTCGCCCCCGTTGCACCGGTTTGACTCTCGCTGGCTTGGGGCACGCAACACCATCAACATGCTGACGGCGCCGCTGACTGCTGCCCATTGCAGGAGTGCAGCATGTGGTGGACCTGTGTGCAGCTCCCGGATCATGGTCGCAGGTGGACGTCTCTCCTTTTGTGTGCTGCATGATTCTGTTGCTTTCTCGCTGTTCAGTCAGCGACCTTGAGCCCAAGCATGCTGACATGCCGCGATGGACATCAGCCTGCGCCTTCATCAGAAACATTTCCGTTCCACATCTGCAGGTCCTCTCACGGCAGATATACCTGCCGCTGATCAAGGCAGGGAGGTGTGTCTCATAATCATGACTTGACAATATGCAAGCCTAGCTGCAATCAGCTAGCGGCTTGCCCGCGGCAATGTGTGAATGGCTGCCGCCAGTTCGACCCACGGCACTGAAGCTGGACTTGATTGAAGATACAGGCAGGAAAACCTGCCAAAGATCGTGGCAGTCGATCTGCAGCCAATGGCGCCCATCGAGGGCGTCGTTCAGCTCCAGGTGAGCAATAAAGCATTCAGATATGAACGTGCTAGACAGAATGGCCACCCATGCAGTTCGAACTGCCCCGCATCAAACACGTACCTGCACATGACAGCAATCATAGCCGGCCGTTAGTCGTTCTGGCGCAGGGGGACATCACCAGCGCCAAAACAGCAGCGGCAGTCGTGGCCCACTTCGATGGCCACCACGCGGACCTGGTCGTCTCTGACGGCGCCCCCGACGGTGACCCACTCTGCTGCTGAGCGGCGCTGGAACTGGGGCTGCCCCCGGGCTGCAAGCGGCTTTGGTTGCGGCAAGCATGGCGGCCTGCCGCATGTGGGCGCTCCAACCCTGTGGGCGTTCGAATCCTGAACCCTGTAAACCTAGCCTTTGACAAGTGATGCGCAGTGACGGGGCTGCACGACATGGACGAGTACGTGCAGTCGCAGCTAATCCTGGCGGCGCTGGTCATCGTGGTGCGCACCCTGCGCCCCGGCGGCGCCTTCCTTGCCAAGGTCTTCCGCGGCAAGGACATCAGCCTGCTGTACGCGCAGGTGCTCGCGGTCACACTCTCTCCGCATATTCGGGGACCCTTTCGGATGCTCTTCCTTCCTGCTTCCAGTGCGACAGTGCATGCACGCATTGTACGGTAGTGTCGGGTCCTTGGGCCTCGGGCCTCCACCCGCCCTGCCAATGCCCTGTCATTGCTGCTGATGTGTCGCTGGTTTCGATGTCGGTCAATGTTGTCTACAGCTGAAGATCTTCTTCGCCGAGGTCACCGTCACGAAGCCCAAGAGCAGCCGCAACTCCAGCATAGGTGCGCCGCATTTCTCATGCGCCCTGCAGAGCATCATCATGTCAGAATTCCCCAGCATTCGGGGTGTTTTCAGTTGCGCCGCCGCACCTGACCTCTGCTGCTGCGTCTAACGGCGGGCCTTACACCTGCAGAGGCGTTCGTGGTGTGCCAGAACTACAGCCCGCCAGAGGGCTTCCAGCCATCTCACCTGCAATCGTGGCTGTCGACGGCGGACGCGGCGCAGGATCCCGCCCCCCCGGCAGACCTGCGCACCTCCATACCCTTTGTTGCATGCGGCGACCTCAGGTGAGCATCACAAAGCACCTCCAGCAAGCTCCGCATGGATCGACAATGACCGAGCAACTGATACGCTGCTTGGCGATAAGGCGCGTGCTCGCAGTGCATCACGCTGTTTGCTATCTACCTTCGCTCCAACACAACTCCGCTTTTGCCACCGCAGCGGGTACGATGCAGACCAGTCGTACGACCTCGGAGACGACTATGTGCGTAGAGAGCCAGTGCAGGTGCCTGCACTACTCTTGTGCAATGCGCTGCAGTGCTCTAGCCTGCCAATACATGCTTGGTGAAGCCGGTTGGAGAATAGTCTGTGCTTGCTTTATCAGCTGTCGTGCGCTGCGGAATGTCTGACAGAGCATGTGTGTCCTATGCAGGCGCCCACAGCGCCTGCATACCTGGCCGCAAAGCTTCGGCAGACAGCGCTGAATCAGGCTCCGAAGCCCCGCAATAACTCGTGATGAGACAATGCTGGGTTTGACACGCCGCAATATGCATGACACAGAATTCCTAGCCTTTGCTGTTACCAAAATCTATCCCAAAGACGACAATGCAATGAGATGAAACGAAGATGCGACTCTGCGACCTGGCTTGGTGGGTGCCTAGGGATCTGCGTTACAGGTTGTGTACCTGGATACGCAGGGCCATGCGCCTCGCAGACACTGGAACAAAGAGCACTCTAGGAATGAACGTCTCAAAAATCTTTCGAGGTCAGCTGAGAGCCGCGCGCTCGCTAATGAGGCATTGCAACAGCTGGGGTGTGGCAATCCAATTTGGTGATGCAAAAGAATAGGCGATTCCTAGAAATCAGTCGAGCGACTGAGTGAAGTCGCACAAGCACAGCGCGGCTCGGAAGAACAAACATGCAGAACAGGTCCGAGGCAGACACCGACGGGGCATTCTCGAAATTCTTCAAGTCGTGGGCAGGAGGTCGCGACTCAGATCGCCGCCAAGCAGCGCCAAGTGCAGGCGCTGGCCACGATGCATGGCCTGGCAGCCGCACCCTTGCTACGGCGCTGAACGGATGTCCAAAGGCTGCCGACAGCCCAGGGTGCTTCTGCTGAGCGTTGCGGCAGAGACTGCCGTCCCCAGCGGCAGAGACTGCCGTCCCCAGCGGCAGACACCCCCGCTGGCTCGCGGCACATGTCACGAGCAGCGTGGATGCGGCGGTAGCCGGCAGCGGCACCTGTTCACTGCGGCACCTGCCGGCAGCGGCCGGCGGGCGGCGGCGCTTCACTGCGGCATTTGTGGCTGCGCCGGCATGGCGGCCTGCTGCGGCGGCAGCGGCTGCTCCAGCTGCGGGATGGCCATGGGCACCTGCTGCTGCGGCAGCGGCGACGCCTGCTGCTGCTGCTGCTGCTGCTGCTGCTGCTGCTGCTGCTGCTGCTGCTGCTGCTGGGGCGGCGGCAGGGACGCCGGCTGCTGCAGCAGCTGCTGCGGAGGCAGCTGCATCTGCGCCTGCAGCTCGCTGCCGACACCGCCGCCCTCCTCCTGCTTCCACAGCACCTGCAAGGCGGAGCCCACACTACGTCAGCGTAAAAAGCCTGACGTTACAGTTGTCGCGTCATGCCAAAACACACACGATGTGTATCGCTCCATGTCTTGAAAGCGATTGCGATCCGATGAGCATGACGCACATGGCTCGCAGCTAGCGTCACACAGCCGCTTGAATGCGAGTGCTCCAGAAGCAGAACCACTATGAACATGCAGCACCTTGGGTCGCGCCGCCTCGTTCTTGGCGTAGTACAGACCGCAGGCGTTGCACAGCGGCTGCCCGGTGTGGCGGTCCTTGCGCCAGAAGGGCGTGTTGGACGAGCCGCAGTTGCTGCACACCTGCGCAGCGGCACGAGCAAAATCCACGTCATCACATGCTGAGGAATCTTGCGCTAGGACCGCTGCCGTCCTACCCGATCGACCCTTCAAGTGCAAGCGTGACTTGCAGCAGCAACAGCGATGCGCTGCGTCCGAGCGCAACGAGCATTTGCATGATGGTAGGATCTCGTGTGTACAAGAGCGTCCGAAGTGGAGTATCCAACAATCAAAGCACCTTGTTCTCGTTCCGCGCCCGGCGCCCTTTCTTGTTGGAAACGCTGCCATCGCCATCGCGGGACCGCTTCTTCATGTTGCCATCCGCCGAGGCGCGGCCGCCGTTGTAGCCCGGCTGCGGCTGCTGGTACTGACCGGCAAACGCCTCCGGCGGCATAAAGGGCGCACCCATAAAGGGCATCGGCAGCGTGCCGCCGCCCTGTTGCAGCGCATTCTGCAGGTACAGCTGCCAGTAGTACGCCAGGACCTGCGGCATTGCACACTACAATTGTGGAGGCAGTGCATGATGGCAGATTACAGTTGTAAAGCCATTGGTTGCACGCAACGTCGCACATGCGCCGGGAGGTTGTGGAGGTTGCGCCAAAGGGGCAACAAGGTCCAGCAGCTGACTTGGGCAGCTTGCTCCAACAAGCTGCCCTTGCTGTGCCAATGTACGAAATGGCGGTCCACAGCCGATGCAGCCAACAGAAAAAGCCAAGACGCTGGACAGCAGCGGTTCGAGCACACGTCGAGCCCGGACCCCAGAGCGTAACAACGTCGGAGCTGCAGAATAGCAGTTGCCGCACCAGACACTGTACAGCCCATCACAGGCTCCAGGCTGTCGCAGGGAGCGGGTCCTGCACGCAAGGGGCGCCGCTCCAGGGGCAGGTTGCCCCTCGTGTGGAACGTGTTGCAGGTCCGAGACGAAATCTGAGATCTCGTACCTGCTGTTGCTGCAGCTGGGCGCTCTGCTGTAGGATGCGCTGTGCATCGGCGTCGTCTCCCGCCACTGCCGGCTGCAACGCCGGCTGCTGCGGCACGCCCGCAGGCTGCTGCGGCATAAATGGCTGAAAATTGTAGCCGGGCGCCGTCACTGCCGGCTGCTCCGCGGCTGGTGCTGCGGGCGTCGCATCGGCAGAAAGAACTGGCATTGGGGCTGCTGCAACTGGCAGCGCCTCGCTGCGAGGCGCAAACTGCGCGTTGGGCTGTTCGGGAGGTGCCTGATCGGTCGAGCTCAGGGGTCCCTGGCCCGCCAGCAGGCTCGCGAGCCGCCCGCCGTCAAAGCGATCTGAAGGTGGCGCCTGATCCGCTGACGGCTCGGCAGGAGCTGGCTCCGCCGGCGGGTCTTGCACGCCCGACATTTCGGACACGTCGTTTGGCAGCCGCGTTTTGTCGTTGGCCCTGCTGCGGCCCCACAGCGGCCGCCCACTGCCCCTGGCGGCGGATGCGCAGAAGTTGGGGAGCTGACTAGCTCGCAGTGGTCTCCGTTGCAGCAAAAGGTGCGGGGATCTACAGTTGCATCTGTGAGATTTCTTGAGGCAAGATGTTGCTTCCCGTCTGCCACGATACGCGGTTTCAGGGTTCTATGGGTATATGGGTATTCTACGGTCATGTACGGTCGATGCTACGAACCAATTGTTCGAAGGCGACTGTCGCCAATGCATTTATGTCAGCTCCCTCAACGCCTGCTGCCTGCCAATGGAACAATTCTCACCCGCGCTGCCCAGTGCCCCAGCACCATCATGCCTTGCTCTTTGTGGATTCCAGGGCTCTGACTGCGCCGGCTCCTGCTGCAAACAAGCGAATGCATCACGGAAGGCAGCACATTCCGAGCCAGCCAGACAGATGCAATGTCACAGGGATGCAGAAGCTCATCACAGGTTGCTCACCGCCGAGGTACAGGCCGATGAGCGGCACCGCCAGCAGCGTCTGCGTGAAGGGGTCCGTCGATGGCGTAAGCACGGCGGCTGCTGCGGTGGCGCCCACCACAACGTAGCGCCACTGCGCAAAGAACTGTTGGGAGGTGACGAGGCCGAACTGCCCCAGCAGAATCTGCACCACGGGAACCTGCAACGCACAAGAAGGGTGCTGTTGTACTGGCACTGCAGTTGTATCCGTGTGGGAAAGCCGGTGCATTGGCAAGCATGATCGTGCACAGCCGCCTGACACCTCATCAAGTCACACGCCAAAGTCAAAGTCAACTGCGCATTCGCACCTGGAAGGAAAGGCCTGTGCCGAGCAGCAACACCACCTGCAGAAGCAAAACACCAGTTGTCTGTTTGAGTACACAGTCATGCGAGGCAGTGTGTCTCTTCTCAAAGCAATGCAATGAATTTTAACTTCATGAAAACTCACCACGAACTCAAAGTACTGGTCGATGGACCAGAGTGACTCCACTGCGCCGTCTGAGTACTCCACGAAGAAGTTCAGCGCTGCTGGCGTCAGGATCTCGTATGCGAAGAGGATCCTGCAGTGCCATGGTTTTGAAGCCTGAGCACAGTGGTCGGATTGGAGCTGCGCAGATATGAACGGAAGGTCGAGAATAACAAAAGATGTCCATACATGCTAGCAGGAACCGCAGGAGTGCCGCATTACCCGCAAAAGAACAGCGCTGACGAGCCGAACATGACGGGCGCGAGCAGCCGCTTCTCTGACACCGTCAGCCCCGGCACGATGTAGGAGATGATCTCATACAGAATCGTCGGCGTCGACAGCAGCAGCCCCGCGTAGCCGGCCACCTGCAGCCATCGTTTTTCAATTGTGTCCCGGAAAAACTGTACAACAGCCTCCTTTTGCTGGCTTCATGCTACTTTGCCCTGTACCAAACAGATGAACAGGGCATCCGGAATGAGGTGGGTGAAGGTACCTTGAAGGTGGTGAAGAAGAATTCGCCAGGCGACAGCTGCAGGAAGCGCACGCCCTTGGACGCGACGGGCGCCTCCAGGAACACCACCAGGTCCTTGGAGAAGCAGAAGCAGACGACAATGGCTATCAGCGCCGCCAGGCCGCCCACCAGCACCCTGCACCGAGCGGTGGCGTGATTCATTTGAGGGTCACGAACCGTGACTGACCGCATGAGGACCTGCAACACCCTGTATCGAGCATTCGAGTGGCACTGAGCATGCTTCATGATGTTTTGAACAGGAAGCGCTGTGTTCGGACAGTTGCAGTGGTGTTATCTATCAGTTTGAAGGATGCTCACCGCTCCCGCAGCTCCTCTAGGTGGTCCCAGATGGGCATGTTGAAGTCGTTTGGCAGCTCGGCGGGGTCTGGGCTGAGAATGTTCTGGAGCTGCGAAGGACGCTCCCCTGCGCCGTCCTGGCTGGACCCTGCAATCGCGAGAGGATGCTGCTTTGCATGTGGGACACCTCACCGCGCATGTCGGCCGGACAGGCAACGGCATGACTCTGGCAAAAAGTCCATCGCCCAGAAGGCTCATCATGCGTGCGCACGCTTACAAGCATCTCCTCTGCTGTCTCGGTCATTTTGGTCCGCTCTGCAGCTGTGCCGTCGCTGCCGCAGGTGTTGCCGCTGCTGTGGGTGCATGACGCCCACGGCGAGCTGCCGCAGCGCGCTGATGGGCCGCAAGAGAGGCTGCCGCTGAGCATGCATGCATGACAAGCGGCTGCTGCCGCATTGCACGTGTATCGACATGCTGTTGGTCGCGCGCTTATCGAAATGGGGAGGTGTCGAAGATGTAAATTTGAGCCAGATAGTGCCGGGAGGATTATCAGCAGCTCTATCGGATCGCAGAACGTCAATGCAAGTTTCGTGGGTAGGCGAAATTGTATCTGCTGCTCGCTCGGCACGCGCAAAGCTTCATCACGGATCATGAATTTGCACGCCCCTTCTGCAACCCACATATGCGCCAAGTCCTGCAGGCCTGCTGCAGAAAGCACATTCCCCTTTTGAGAGGCACGCACAGATTGGCAGTGCTCCTTATTTTTCAACTCGAAGCTGCCGGCCCCGAGAGCGCAATCCGTTGTGCCAGCCCGAAGTGCCCAAACTTGCAACTGATCTCCTCGCAAGCGCCCGCTGACGCCCGCACGCTGATCCCGCTGGCTCCCGATCGCTCTGCACACGACAGGTCATGGCAGAAGTGGTGACGCAGCCGCCACAGGAGGGCCCGGCCGACTGGAAGAAGCAGCTCAATCTGCCCGCACGAGACACCCGTGTGCAGACCGAGGTGGGGCGCCGGGCCGGTCGCTCGGGATCGATCATGCTATGGTCAATGCACTCGAGTATCTAGCGCACCTCCAGCGTGTTTGGCAGCAGCAGCATCGCCGCGACAGCTTTGCATTTGTTGATCCTGGGCCATCCCTTGGTTCACCCCGAGCCCAGCTGCCATCCGCCCTATCTCAGCAGACCGGGCGCAGATGCGATCCAATGCAGCACACCTACCGGAACAACAGTCGGTTCCTGCTCTCGGCACCAGCGCCAAATTTCAATCATGAAACACCCAGTCAGCATGGACTGGCAGTCGCGCTGACCTGCGAATGCTGGCGACTCCAGGATGTCACGAAGACCAAGGGCAACGACTTCGAGGACTACTACCTCAAGCGGGAGCTACTCATGGGCATCTATGAGAAAGGCTTTGAGAAGCCGAGCCCCATCCAGGTGAGCCGCGCGTCAGGTGCCAGGCTTGTCAAATCGCGTTTGCCGCATGCTGCCATCAGAGATGCGAACGTTGCGAGGCGGGAGTCAATCCTCAGCATGATGCGTGCACATGCAGGAGGAGACCATCCCCATCAGCCTGACGGGCCGCGACATCCTGGCCCGCGCAAAGAACGGCACCGGCAAAACCGCAGCCTACTGCATCCCTGTGCTGGAGAAGGTCAACATGGCCCAGGACCAAATCCAGGGTGAGTCTGATGCTCCAACTTCTGTCAAAGCATCGGCGCACAGCGACGTGCATGTGAACCTCAGTGCATGGCACACGCCGATGTCGCTGCGGCGGTTCATACAGAGCTGGGTTCCCCTGCTCCAAATATCCCGGCGCTGAGATAGCTCATGCAGCCTGCCCTGACGCCGTCACTGCTGTGCGCGCAGCGCTGATCCTGGTGCCGACGCGGGAGCTGGCGCTGCAGACGAGCCAGGTGTGCAAGGAGCTGGGCAAGCACATGGGGGTGCAGGTCATGGTCACCACCGGCGGCACCAGCCTGCGTGACGACATCATGCGCATGTACAACACGGTGCACGTCGTCGTCGCCACGCCTGGCCGCGTGCTGGACCTCGCCAACAAGGGCGTCGCCAAGCTCAGCAACTGCCACACCTTTGTCATGGACGAGGTGCGGTGGGCCTCGCAATGCCCAGTGCCTGTTGCAGCTCCCTGTCGGCAAAGCAGTTGCTGCCGTCAAAGCACGGATAGGCTCGCAGCATCTGCGCCCGCACCCGCAGCATGTGGACCTTGATTAACGCTACGTCTGCACATGCCGGCGCTGGCATCTGCACACGCCAGTCCTGCTGCAGGCGCCATGCTCAGCTTTCCGCCAAGGATTGCTTAGCACGAGTCCTGACGTGCTTCATGGTTGGCTGCGCAGGCGGACAAGCTACTGTCGCCAGAGTTCCAGCCGGTCATCGAGCAGCTGATCGCGCACGTCAAGCCCGACCGGCAGATCATGCTGTACTCGGCCACGTTCCCCGTCACGGTCAAGCAGTTCAAGGACCGCTTCCTGAACAAGCCCTACATTGTGAACCTGATGGAGGAGCTCACCCTCAAGGGCATCACCCAGGTGCTGCGCCTGCGTTCTGGCTGTCTCAAGTATATGGACTCAGCATCTTGCTGGACGTCTCTTGACCTTGCTCAATGCTGCTCAACCTTGCACAGCCGTCTTGCAGGCCCGTGTCGCTCTTGGTGAAGAATGCAACTCGGCGCTGACGCCTGTCTCTGCACCCTCTTGCAGTACTACGCCTTTGTGGAGGAGAAGCAGAAGGTCCACTGCTTGAACACGCTCTTCTCCAAGGTGCGCCTTCAGTCGACCAGTGCACAAATTCGGCAATCAGCAAACGAAAACAATTTTTCGAGTTCCGGGGTTATATTGCAGCCTGCAGCCAATGAAATCATGCATTGCAGCAGCGGGTCGGTCGTCTCTGAATTGGCCGGCTCATCTCTGTCCTGTTGATGCCGCCGCAGCTCCAAATCAACCAGTCCATCATCTTCTGCAACTCGGTGAATCGCGTGGAGCTGCTGGCCAAGAAGATCACGGAGCTGGGCTACTCGTGCTTCTACATCCATGCAAAGATGATGCAGAACCACCGCAACCGCGTGTTCCACGACTTCCGGAACGGCAACTGCAGGAACCTTGTGTGTTCCGGTGCGGCTTTGGCTGTGTCGTTCTGTTGTTCTATCGGCCGATCTGTATGCAAGCTAGTGCCATCGTTCAGACAATCTTCGTGTTGCCGATGGTGGGAGCAGAGCAGCTCAACAACTCCTCTGAAAGAGCCTTTTGTGCTGGTGCAGACCTCTTCACGCGCGGCATCGACATCCAGGCCGTGAACGTCGTCATCAACTTCGACTTCCCGAAGAACTCCGAGACGTATCTGCACAGGGTGAGCTTGCGGGATGCACCACGAGCGCTGGCCTGTCAATGATGGCTGCGCACTCTTGATCACGCCAATCAGCAGACTTGCAATTGCTGGGGCCTGATATGTGTACGGCGGCGCAGGTCGGGCGCTCCGGTCGGTTTGGCCACCTGGGCCTGGCGGTCAACCTGATCACCTACGACGACCGATTCAACCTGTGCGTCCGTGTTCCCTGGTCTCCTTGTCTCCTTGTTGTCTGCCGGTGCAAGCCATGCCATCTCAAGCCAGCGAATTCCCTATCTGATACTCGATTCCAGTATGCGTCCAGCAGTCGGGGAATGAAAGCACCTGCTCTCTGGCGCAGGTACCGCATCGAGCAGGAGCTGGGCACCGAAATCAAGCCCATCCCGCCGACTATTGAGAAATCGTTGTATTGCTCTTGAGCGGCAGCGGCAGCGTGGCAGTGGCATTGTTTTTCTCCTGCCGCAATGCCCCTTTGGCAGTGGGAACAGCAGTGGCGGCGGCGGTGGCTGGAAGGGGGCGGCGACCTGCCCCAAGCCCCGCGCAGCGTGACACTACTGTTCTCTCCTTCTTCAGACGGCGCCGTTTTGCGCCTGCGGGTCTTCAGAGAGTGGTCGTGTGACACTGAGTGTGAGAGTGTGTAGTGTAGGCGGTCTCTGAGCGATTTGGTATAGTGTGACCGTGTGTTGCGGCATTGTCGCTCCAGCGTTCCTGTGCGGCGGCGGCGGCAGCATGCAGTCGATGCGGCGAGCTGCCGGAGGGCCCCGCCATCCAGTGACAACCCTGGCAGGCCGCGAGCTGGCTGCCTGCCAACGCCAAGGAAGCGGCGCCGCGACGTGCAGTGTGCATCAATAAGCAGCGGCTCAGCCGCCCCAGCCATGGCAAATGGCGGATGTCCGTCGCCTGCCGCGCGATGGGCGAAGTGGGGCGCACCTCCTCAAGACCTTCGAGCCCGCTGCAGCCGCAACGAATCATGGCGGCGCTGGTGTTGAAACGCCAGCGGCAAGCCCGTGCCGGCTGCGCAGGCGACACAATGTGTCGCCTGCCGGGCCTAGTCCGCCGGCGCGGGAAGCATCAGCGGCAGTCTTACGACTGCTCTCGGGGCAGCACCGTGCCAGCGTGCCCCCGGACAATGATCAGCAGCACCTCTTGATGTCATGGCATGCCAGTCCATGGCGTCGACACCTGAACAGCAGGGCGAGGCAGCGCGTTCCAGCGCTGTACTTGCTCACGGATCCGAGCAATGTTCCAGCCCCATGCCTGTGTACACCAAGACAGGTGTGAAGCCCCAGAATTTAAAAAAGACATCTTCGCAGGCAGCCTTGAGACCTCCGCCTCCGCCCCAAGGCCTGCCTGTCAGTACGCGCCGAACCTTCGAGTGTTTGGTCCTGTAAGCACTCGCATCGCTTCCCGTCCCTACCATCAAACTTTCCTCACCAAGCTGCTTGAGCAGTGCTGCTTACCACACCTGCGGTGCTGCTGGCTGAGCCCAATTCTTGTGCAGTCCCAAACCCTAGAAGCAGGGTCAGAATGATCTTTTGCGAGATAACGTCACGCACAAACGCGTGCTGTTTGGAACGCTGTTTGCCTCCCCTTTGCACTACTTGTACTTCGATTGAGTTCGAACAGATTCGATAGCAGGCTGGGACACCGGTGCACCTTCCAATTTAGCTCACTTTGCCTTTGAAACTCGCGAGCTTACGCTGGTACATCGCTCGTTTGCAGAACAACGCAGTTGCTACCATGTTAGCGCATGGCATGGCCTCCACCTACACATTTACGCCGCACGGTCTGCACGCACACGCTGCTCCATTGCACAGGCCGGCTGCCCGGTTGCCATCGGTCAAGTCCAGGCTTCAAATCATTGCAGCACCAGCGTCACGCAGAGGCAGAAGGCTATCAGCACGTGCTGAAGGTGTGCCCTCATTTTCCTCGCATATCATCATGCCCAGACGCAGTCATGTGCATGGCCGCAGCGGTCCTGCGCTCGTCGTGCGCTAGTCGGCGCGAGAGCCTGTGCTCTGAATGATGCTCGCTTTGAAGACGAACTATGCAGTAGTCTCCCGCACAAATTCAGGGCGTTCGCTCCTGCATCTCAACGTGCCTGGTTGCACCAGGCCGACGCTAGGGCAACCGGTTGAACGCATTACGCACATAGCAAGCCCCTGGCGTGCTGCCACACTTTTACGGCAAGTGAAGCCATTCCTTGCCCACCTGCCGCAGGCACCACAGCAGCGCCGGTCAAGCCGGTGATCAGCCTCACGGACAAGGCGCTAGCGCACCTGCGCAAGCTTCGTGCGGAGAGCGGCGGCGATGAGCTGCTGCTGCGCATCGGCGTCAAGTCGGGCGGCTGCTCAGGTGTGTGGCAGGTGCTGTTGGGGCAGCAGCAGCAGCAGCAGCAGCAGCAGCCGCCGTCGCCGCTCAGCGACTGACTGGTTCAGCGGAGTGCCCACAGCGAGGACCCACCAGCAACAGCGGCAGCAGCATTAGCCGCTCCACCGCGTCACTGCGCAAACCCTTTGACTGAGGCGTCCAAGAAAGCGCACAGGCTTCTCATTTTCTCGTCGTTCTGCGTGCAGGCATGAGCTACATGATGGACTTTGAGGATACATCAAACGTGCAGTCTGACGATGCGGTCATGGAGTATGAGGGCGGCTTCCGCCTGGTCTGCGACTCCAAATCGCTGCTGTACCTGTTCGGTGAGCCTGTCACAGAGCACTTGGCGCTCGTACCTGCCGTCTTCCTGACACGCACGTGCGCTGAGTCGGCCTCGAGATGCAACACACCTGCACGCTGAGCCTGAGCTCGAGCGGTGGTGCGGCGGTTCTCAGTTGCCCTGACGAGTGGAAACGGAGACTACTGTGCGGGCTGGTCAAGACATGGTGCGGCGCTACCTGCAGGCATGAACCTGGACTACAGCGACGCCCTCATCGGCGGCGGCTTCCAGTTCCAGAACCCCAATGCAACAGACAGCTGCGGGTGCGGCAAGAGCTTTGGCGTTTGAGGCGACAAGGGGATGCGAGAGTTGATGATTTCTTTTCGCAGCAGGTCGGCAGCGATATGTCTGCGGTTCTGTGTTGCCTGTACACTATATACAGTTCATCCGAGGAGGCAGTTGGTGTTCGGCGCGGAATTGCGGCGCCCATGGCGCCAAAATGTGTCTGGTACTGATGGTTGCACTGTAATGGAGCCTGCAGCATTCGAATTCCATCACAACTTTCCATACTGAGCCTTCCACGGACTTGCCTACTGCCGGACACGTGCACGGAGCTGCCTCACACAGGACGCTGCAGGCTGCGCTGCACGTGAGCATCATCCAACACTGCGACACACGGGGACGCACATGCAGAATGCTAATTCGCGGTGAAACTCGGTCGTAATCGCTCTCACTACACACGAGAGGAGCTCGAGTGGATCGCCCGCGGCGTTTCCACGTGTTTGCACGCATGAGCTGAGCCAGATCATTGTGCAAACACTCGGATATTTTCCAGGGCCGTGTGCCAGCAGCTGTATGCTCAGCTGCAGCAGACGGCTATCGAACCTTGCTCTTCTCAGATCTTACACCGCACTCGCCGCCAAGCCCTTCATTACACCGCAATCAGTCCTGCGCATCATTGCCATGGCAGCGCCGCAGAAGCAAATCGATCCAGCAGTCAGGGCAGCCATTCCTGGTGCGTCAATACGATTGTGCCTCATAATGCGTTTCTCTCAATCTGTGCACTGCGCTGCATGAAGGCTATCATGTGCCGCAGATTGGGCGGCCAAAGGACCGCTGCTGGCACAGTGCGGATTCCAGCCACAGGAGATCCTTGCGCAGCCCGACCGCTGGATCGAGCTTGGACACTTCCTGGGCGACAGCCTGGGGCTCGACGGCTGGGAGCAGCTTGACAACTTCGAGAGGTATGGATGCGCTCATGCGTGGTGATCATGCGAAAATATACTGCTAATGATGCAGCCATCCTGGCCGGACCCCTAGGCGGAGTGCTGACATGCAGCGTGATGCACCCCGCAGGACGAGGGTCTACCACTTCTACCTGCCAGTGTTCTTTTACGTGGAGCACCAACTCGCCGCGCATGTGGAGAAGCGGCGCGCGGAGGGCCAGCAGCCGCGGCCGCTGGTGTTTGGCATCAGCGCGCCGCAGGTATGAACCGAGGAGACATGTCGCCAAGTACAGGAGGGCGCAGCCTAGCGCAGTGTTGATCGTGCAAGCCACATGATCTGGCCTTCTAGTGTCCAAGTTTCCTCGTGAGCAGCAGCTTTCTGAGCAGCACGGTGCAGCATGTCGCCTCATTGCTGCCATCTTTATCAGTGAAGTATTCTCTGAGATTGGTGCAGACCACAAAACATTCAAAAGTCGGATTGCTCGTGGCTGCAGGGCTCCGGCAAGAGTACGCTGGTAGAGCAGCTGGTGATTTTGCTGCAGCACACCGGCCGCGCCGCCGTCGACATCTCTATTGACGACTTCTACCTCGCCTTCAAGGTTCGTCATGCGCTTCACGGCACTGTCGCAGGGGCCATTTCCAGTGAAGGCGCTTTTACGGATCACGGGGCCTTCACTCCCATCGTGAACGATAGCAGTATTGTTGCAGGTACCAAACAATGTGCTCTGCCGTGGCGTAGTGCATCATGCTATATCTCAACTTCCTGTTCGCCAGTACTAGATGGGACCTTTGAATGTGCAACGGCAAAGCCCGACTTCCTGTCAAGCTGTGACGCTATACCTGCAACTCGAGACAGCTTGTCCGTTCCAGAGGCGGCTGGAGAACCCGGACCTGAAGCGTAGGTCTGGAACTTGCCAAATCTGCCTTCCTGCAGGACCAGAGGCAGCTGGCGACGGACAACCCGGACAACCCGCTGCTGCAGGTGCGCGGCAACGCCGGCACGCACGACGTGGAGCTCGGCCGCGCCACACTCGATGCCCTCACATCAGCCGCCGACGACGCCTCAGAGGTGCGTTCACCTTGCGTGCTGTGCCTCGCTCGAGACTCTGACATCCGATGCGGACGACGCCTCAGAGGTGCGCTTGCCCTGCGTGCTTCTGTGGGTGCTGTGGTGTGCCGCACTAAGTGCTCTCACCTCGGCCACCGACGACGCCTCCGAGGTGCGCTCGCTTTTGGTGCTGCGGCACGCTTGAAGGCTTGGCGTACGCTGCAGATGTCGCTTCAGAGGTGTGCTCGCCAGGCTGCTGCGATTGGTTGTGCGGCATTGCACTTCTCTGCAATGTACGAAGACGCTGAGCCTGGCGTGATGAACGTCTGTGCTTTGACTTACGATGTATCAAACTGCTATGACAGCAAGCGTCCCTTAATATGCTCGAGTCAGCTGCCTCTTTCCGCAGGTGCCAATTCCGAGGTATGACAAGTCGGCGGAGGCGGGCAAGGGCGACCGCGCGCCGCAGGTGTGCCCCTCCTTGCTTCCCGTGTCTGAACAGCAATCGAAAATGCAACTGCTCCTCCTCCCACCATGTTGGGTCACGCCAGAGCGCCGTCATGTGCACGCGCTGCTGATGGATGCGTCACAGCCGGGCGACGCTCACAACATGGGTGTAGCACAGAGGTACGAAAACACCGCGTTGCCATTCCCGCAGGAGACCTGGCCGCGGTGCTGTTGGAGGGCGGTTGCTGGCTCACAACTTGAAGGACTGAGGAGACATATTGACGCACAGCCCGTCAAACTCACAGCGCCGTCGTTCCCGCAGGAGACCTGGCCGCGGGCGCGCGGGTGGCTGGACGTGGTGCTGTTCCAGGGCTGGATGCTGGCTCATACGCGTTCATGACGCTCAAAATGGCGTTTCCGCAGGAGACGTGGATGGGCGGCGGGCAACTGGATGTGGTGCTGTTCGAGGTCTGCAGGCTTTCAGCACCAGCGTCATGCTCATGCGCGTATGGTCAAACAATACACACAGGAGAGTGATCGCCCCGGGGCCGTGCCACTCGCAGGACACCTGGCCGCGGGCGCGCGGGCGGCTGGACGTGGTGCTGTTCGAGGGCTGGATGCTGGGCTTCCGGCCATCGGAGTCGGATAACGCCGTTGCGTCCGTGGAGCCCAACCTGGCCGCCGTAAACGGCCTGCTGCGGCGCTACGTCGCGGAGTGGGACGCCTTTGTGGACGCCTGGCTGGTGTTCAAGATCGCGGACCCCGGCTTTGTGTACAAGTGCGTCTTTGTTCTGCCACATGACAAGCGAAAACAAAAGTGACTCGGAAACTTTCATCGAAGTGTTGCATACGGAGCCTGTGGACGCCTGGCTCGTGTTCAAGGTCGCCGACCCTGCCTTTGATCACAAGTTTGGCCTTTGCACGCTCCGGTCTTCAGCAAACGCTAACTTGCATGACTGTGCTTGTCAGGTGGCGGATGGAGGCGGAGACGAAGATGCGCGCCAAGGGCAAGGGCGGCATGACGGACGCCGAGGTTGTGGATTTTGTGGACCGCTACATGCCGGCCTACAAGGCGCGTGCCTACAAGGCCCCTGGACTCCTGTTGGCCACTGAGCAGCTGACTCTGGGAACCATTCGCTGTGGGCTGTCTGCTGACGGGCACATGTTTCGTTGCCATGGGCGCAGTCTCCCTGACTGCACGTCTGACAGCGCTGTCAGCCGCAGCTCGCTCATGACTCCATACCACCGCAGGCTTTGCACACCATTATCTGTCGACTCGTGAGTCGGAGCCCGATCTGCACCGCAGGCGTACCTGCCGGACCTGTATGCGCATGGGCCGTCCACTGCTCGGCCTGGACACGTCATCACTGTGGAGCTGGACGAGACCCGGGCGCCTGTGGCGGAACAGAAGCCCGCTGACGTGTGAAATTCCAGGGGCAACAGGTGCGCGTCTTGCTGCGCACTGGTAAGCACAGCGGGGGGGTTCTCCTCTGCTCTGAGCACATGGGTGCGGTGCGGCGCTGACGGCCGCTGCCGATTGCTCACCCTGCGGATGTGGCGGCCTTGTCGGTTTGTAGCTGAGAGGAGGTATGCCTCATGCAGGTTCCACAGGCGGAATGGCTGGCCAAGGGACGCTGGGGAACTCATCATCCGGTCGGATTGAAGGGGAGAATTTCTTACGGCCATGGCGGCGAGGCCTGCCTGTAAATCACGCACTGCGCATTGTGCACAACGAGCCTTTCATTGTGCATGCTCGGTTCGAATTACAATTTTGCACTAGATTCTGCCTTTCAATCCTGGGGACACAGTTCTGAGATTCTGATGGGCAAAAACATTTTGCGGCACAGAGGCCTGCATGCAGTATTTCATCATGCCAAAACCAAGTGCACATTGCCGACCTTGACTCAAACAATTTCGACGCCAAATTCCGCCGGCACACCCTCGTGCAGTGGGAAGTCAAAGGGCAGCTCCTCGAACCTGCATCACACCAACAACGCCGGTGCTTGTCCTCCTAGTCTGACGCGCAGCGTCACAATGCATAATTGCAACTGGACACACGCATGCACAGACAGCGCGGCGGCGGCAGATGGGCAGTGCAGATGGAAACAACAGGCGGCGGCGGGCACAACAACAGACGCGCATCAGCAGGAGGCACGATATATAAGGTGCGACTTTAGCCGGGAGACTGACGCCAGGTGCGGCAGCTGGGTGTCGATGAGCCGCTGCAGCAGGGTGTACAGCGCCCCGTTGCCGCGCGCCGTGAGGTGCAGCCCGTCCGACAGGTACACCCGCCACTCGGGGTCCTTCTGGAACTCTGCATCGAAAGGACGAGGTTCGTTTTGGATGTGAGGGCCAACCTGTTGCGGCCAGGACCGGAAGCGCAGCATCAGCATGCACATATCAGGATGGTGGCACATTCAAGGGTTTGCGTTCCCGGCCGATCCAAGATTCTTGAAGCGTGATCAGCTTGCGCTCTTGGCAGAGTTCTCATCGAAATAGGGTTGGACCCTGCCAGACCTCGTAGGCAGCGCAAGTCTCGGCGTCACACCTGTCCACAGGTCGAGCACCGGAACGCCGGCCTCCGCGGCGACCGCGCGGCTCACCGCCGCATACTTGCCCGTCATGCTGTTCAGCCGGTCTGGTTCCTCGCTGCGCTCGTTCACGCCCCACTGCTGTAATGCAGAAACCGAAACATACACTTGCAGTCCACCACACGTCAGACCGCCTGCAGGCTGGCGCTCCATGCTTTCTCCACCCGCGGCGCTGCATTGCTTGCCAGCTTACAGGCATGAATCTAGGAGAAGAGTTGCAAAGTTGCACGCAGCATCAAACCAAAGGTGGTTGATGAGCTGGCACACGCGCACTGACCTCCTTCCTGGATTTGACGCGGGCGGCTTCATCGATGGGCGGCGGCGTGATGATGACAGTCGCGTTCGCGCCCGCCTCCGCCACATGCCGCACTGTGTACCGCAGCAGCCTCGCAAACTTGTCCAGTGGCACGTGCTGCCTCTCACTGCGCAGCGTCATTTGCGAGTTGCCGTCGGCATTCCATTGACATCGTGCCGTGTGCTTACACACTTGGCTGCATGGCCCGCGTGAGATGATGAACAGCCTCAGGGTCAGATGCAATGCGCTCGATTCATGAATGATGCAGGCCTCCAGACCTGTAGTTCACACCACAGACGGCCTTGGACTAATGTCTCTTCTGGTGGAAAAGAACATCTTGAAGGTGGTAGGAAGCTTACTTGAGGCCTCCCGCCAGGGCAGCGTCGTTGGCGCCAAAAAATATGGTGACCAGCGCCGGTTTGAGCGGGGGGGCCTGCAGGGGGAACACCTTTGCGAGCAGGTGCTGCGCCCATGCCAGGTTGTAGCCGCTGTAGCCTCTCAGCACAACGTCAGCCTGTACAGCATCGAGAGGCAGTTGCCGGTGGCTTGCATGTGTGACAGGAAATGCATGGAAGCATTCACTCGATCTTGCGCTGGCAGTGGGGCGCCTTGCTGTAGAAGATCGTGCAAACATAAACATGTAGTCGGACCCCATATCACCTTTCGTGCATACCGGCTAGCCAGCCTGGCGCCCCAGCCGCCTGCAAACTCAAAACTAGGGCATCGATACGAGCAGCGTCGGCGGCGCCATGCTGAACTTCACTCTGTCTGCAAGAACAAAGTTGCCATCGAATCAGACCACTCACCCTCGTCGAAGCTGTGCTGCGTGAGGCTGTCACCAAAGAGGACAACGGTGGGACGTAACATTGGACCCCGTGCGGTTGTGCCAGTCGGCGGAGGATGCTTGTGGCGCCGCGAGTGCACAGCCACAAACAAGGTCAGCTGCAGGCTCGCAATCCAGGTGCAGGCGACCGAAAATGCGATCCAAAGGCTGCGCGTTGAGCGTTTTGGCATGCGAAAGGGCGGCAGGCCGTGCGCGCTGTCTGATGGCGCCGCTGAGGCGCAAGACCTTTTGCGTCTGGCATGGGCCAGCTGCCCTCGCTCGAGCGCAGCACTGCCCGCAGCACAGCTCGCGATCGTGTATACACGTTGACAGGACTTACCGCGCCATGCGCGGCAGACGTGTTGTGCAGAGAGGTGTTGTGAGCTGCCATCTGGGACTTTGGTCCGATTGAATTGGGGCAGCTTGGCAGGGAAACGGGAGCGCGATTCCCTTTTGGGTCCACCGATGCATTGCCGGTTCCAGAAGGCTGTTTGTGCACTTGTATATTTCGCGCTCAGTCTGTGAGCTACGTAACTCGGTTCGTCCTTACGTTCTCTCTGCGGCGACTTCAGTCCAGCATAGCTGTGAGGCTGCAATTCATGTCGAGGTGGCCAGCATCATCACACTTTTGCTAATACAGCGTGGTCGACTGAGCCCCTTCAGCAGCCTGTGAGCATAGCCAGTGACTGCCGCAAAGGCGCTGCTTCGAGGCATAGCCTCGATGGCATCTGCAGGGCCAGACGAAGAGCAGAGGTGAACAGTTGAACACTTGCAGCGTATGCCTTAATGCATGTGCGAGCCGTTGACAACAGCAGCTTGGTGTACTCATCGGTATTGATAACATGCAGGAGGCAAGAGGCGCAGAGTGAGCTGCGAAAGAAGCTGCTGCAGCACAAAGAGATCGACGCCAAAGTCAGGAATCTGCGGGACCAGGCAAAGGAGCTCAAAGGGCATTATGACAAAACAGAGGACGACCTGAAGGCGCTGCAGAGCGTGGGGCAAATCATCGGGGAGGTTCTCAGACAGCTTGGCGATGAGCGCTGTGAGTGTCCCCGCCTGCCGCTCCGCTCCCTCAACGTGCGGCAGCTGCTTAATGCTCGGTCCTCACAGTCTCAAGAGACACCACGTCTCGGTGCTGTCCTGTGTCATACTGCATCGGTCCCATGCTCACCACGCTGCAAAAAATTCCAGCATCGTTGAATACGCCTGCCCTGCATGGCACAGTCATTGTCAAGGCCAGCAGCGGGCCGCGGTACGTGGTCGGCTGCCGAGCAAAGGTGGACAAGTCCAAGCTGGTGGCCAACACGCGCGTCACGCTGGACATGACCACGCTCACCATCATGCGTGCCCTGCCCCGCGAGGCGCGCTGCACTTCTACAGCGCACTCTTGCATCGCCCCTTGCGCTCGGCCGCCATGGACGGGGCATAGCGCGTCTTGTAGTGCAAGGGCCTGCATAGCTCAGGCAGACTGTGTTACACAACGTGGGGATCGTCTCACCATTCTCAACGGCACCACGCTGCAGAGCTCCCACTGCTCTGCGCGGCGGCGCCTGGCAGCGCTCATGGCGCGGCGACTGAGGCCCGCTACAGTCGGGTCATGGCTGATACAGACCGAGCGAGGCTCAGACAGCCTGCACACGACTGATGCAGCCTGAGCACTACCTTCAATGCTCCATGTTCCAGCAGCGCAGGCCCAGGAGAACGACGTCAACCCCGGAAGCGAGGCGCGGGACCGGTCTTCGCCACCGGCTCAAAAGTTGAATATTCAATTCTCAGATAGATTGATGTCCAGCTATTGAACCATACGCTCAACATCACCTGCAGGTGGACCCGGTGGTGTTCAACATGCTGTCGGAGGATCCCGGCAACGTGGACTACTCCATGATCGGGGGGCTGTCCGAGCAGATCCGGGAGCTGCGAGAGTCCATCGAACTGCCGCTCATGAACCCGGAGCTCTTCCAGGTGGGAATCTCATTTTATACTCTATGGAAGAACCATCTCATTGTCACGAATGCAACGTCTGTGAGCTCGTCATGATGAACGGTCTGTACTGACGGGCCATGAGCAGGCCCGTCTGGTCGTCCATGATGATCTGTCAGTATTGAATCTATTTTCCCAATCCTTCTCTTCAGCGCGTCGGCATCAACCCGCCCACGGGCGTGCTGCTGTACGGCCCGCCAGGCACCGGCAAGACGCTACTGGCCAAGGCCATCGCCGCCAACATCGACGCCAACTTCCTCAAGGTGCGGTGCTTGACAAACGTGGCTGCCTTGATTGTGAGCAGCTGCAGCGAAGTCCAGTCCCACATATTCTTGCGCCGTCCACACCTGCGCGTAGTAAGACCCGGACTGCTGTTTTGTCTCGACAGGCCTCCTCCGAGCCTTGCACCAAGTGAGGGGGAGCGACTCCATTGTTGATGCTTCTGGAGATTCCGGATTCGACGGCGACGTCGTTCGATTGTACACATCCTTCTCGCAGTTGTGTCCAGCGCGGTCGTGGAACAACTGCGGGGACACTTTCTGGCCTTTGCTGGAAGGGCTGGAAGGGCAGACAACCGATCCCTATGTCGACAAAGCTTGTGCCAACTCGCAGGTGGTGTCCAGCGCCATCGTGGACAAGTACATCAGCTTTCGATTTACCACGAGCTTCAACAAAACGCTTCGATAACAAGATTGGAGGCTTCCGTCAAGAAGCGTGTGCTAAATTCGCAGGTGGTGTCCAGCGCCATCGTGGACAAGTACATCGGCGAGAGCGCGCGGCTCATACGCGAGATGTTTGCCTACGCAAAGGCGCACCAGCCATGCATCATCTTCATGGACGAGATCGACGCAATCGGGGGGCGGCGCTTTTCAGAAGGCACCTCCGCAGACCGCGAAATCCAGCGCACGCTCATGGAGCTGCTCAGCCAGCTGGACGGCTTCGACGCTATCGGCAAGGTCAAGATGATCATGGCCACCAACAGGTGCGCGAGACGCATGGAGCGGCCGATTTTCCTGCTTGTCGTAGCGCGGGCAAGTGCTCCGCAAGGCAAGGACAGCTTTGCGGACGTTCAGCAGCAAGCCTCAGCCTCGCTGACACTTGGTGTGGCGGCGCTTGGCAGCCTGACAGCTGACGGCGATGGAAGGCGATTGACTTGAGGTTGAGCTTCGTCAAATCTCGCTGATCTGCAGGCCGGATGTGTTGGACCCAGCGCTCATGCGGCCGGGGCGGCTGGACCGCAAGATCGAGATCCCGCTGCCGAACGAGCAGGCGCGCATCCAGGCCCACGCAGAATCACCACTCACCGCTTTCAATAACTGCTCTACGTGGTTTGTTGCTGGCCTTGATTCGAAAGACTGACTGGGTCCCGCTTCTTCTTGCGGCCGCCTGAAGGGTGTTTTCCTGCTGCCCGATGTACAGGCGCGCATGGAGATCCTGAAGATCCACGCCGCCAACATCACCAAGCATGGCGACATCGACTACGAGGGCGTCGTCAAGCTGGCGGAGAACTTCAACGGCGCCGACCTGCGCAATGTGAGTCTCAGGATTTTGCCTGAAAGTTGGGTCTGTGTCCCCTGATCAGTGGCCCTGACTGCTGCAAGGATCAAGGCAGTGCGGACCAGTCACAGACTACGGCGCAAGGTGAGCCCCGCACCTCTGCTCCCCTGACACACTCGCCGTTGGACAGCTGCAAGGGTCCAGCCAGGGGGACTGATGGACAGATGACATTCGCATTGAACACCTGCACCTCTGAAACCCGCACTCCCTTCCCTGCTGCTGTGCAAGTATGCATGCATGTCGATTCTGTTCAATTTCAGAGATTCAGGCCATGTCGCGTGCCGATGCAGGTGTGCACGGAGGCCGGCATGTTTGCCATACGGGACGAGCGGGACTACATTGTGCAGGTGAATGCAGGGAACATGTTTGTGCTGGTGACCCTGACTTGCCTGTCTACCTCTGCAGCGAGAAGGTGTGATGTATGCTGCGGACGACGTGCGGACTTTGCCGAGCTCCGCGTGCGTGCAGGAGGACATGATGAAGGCGGTGCGCAAGCTCAATGAGGCGAAGAAGCTTGAAGGGTCGTCTTCGTACGACCAGAGTTTCGGCGAAGGAAAGTAGTGCCTGCTCGAACCCGTGCAGGTTGATGTTGTGACAAGACGACACGGTGTGTTGGGCTGTCATCACCGACTGTCGGATGGGCGTTGAAACATGAGGCATCACATGCATTGGCACGGCACACGCATGCAGTGGGAGTCACGTTAGCAAAGCAGCCTTTGTCAGACTTTGCTGGCCAGATGGCATGCGGCAGGAGCAGCCTCCTCCACAATATGACCGCCGGAGTTTCAGCAGGAAACAGTCAGTACAACTGATCACAGTTCTGCGCGTTCGCCCGCTGCAACATCGATCGTGATTTACGTCCAGCCCCTCGTTTCCTGCAGTTCACGGTTGTATGCTGCCGTGGCTAGATCACGGACATGCTCCAACCCCTTCCGGGCACGCCCCACCGCCCGCTGCACTTCAGCTCGCTTCAGGCCCCAGCGCTGCATGAGACCGCCCCCTTCCTGGTCACCCCCCTGCTGTCCAATCCCCTGCTGTTCACCACATACGTCATCGAAACGTCCAGTGCACCCCTCGGCACTCTGATTCGTTGAGCTGCCACAGGCCCCACTCCCCGTCCTCCTCCTGTTCCCGCCACGTCATCGCGTAGCCGCAGTGCTGCACATCATACACGATGGCGTGGGGCAGGATCCGGCTGACCGCTCGCCCGACGGCCTGCGTGGGGTACAGCGCAGGCTCAATATTGCAGAATATGGCAGCTCACACAGGCCTGCATGCCATCTCCTGTAACTGGGGGATCAGTGTGTCACCGTCAGCATGTTTCGCTGGCTCACCTCGCCGTGGCTGACCACCAGGATGTTCTCGCCAGGAAACCGATCCGCGATGGCCTGCGGCGGCAATAGAGGAGATACGGGGCCCTTGCATTGTCGAGATATCAAGCATGGATGCGGGTACGTTTCCTGTACAAGTGGGACGGCTGAGCACTGGTCGCAGTACATCTGGCACACTCTTCCCACCTCCAAGGCCTGCGTGTAGCGCACATGCGCCTGCTCCACCGTCTCCGGAAACGGCGGGAAGCTGGTGTCTGCAATGGTCACCGCTGCGGCGCCTGCGCGACGGCACCCAAAAGATTTCAGAGCAAGGTGTTACACCCCGTGCACGACCCTGACACCGTTAAAACATGGGCTACCCGCCAATATCAGTCGATGTGTGGAGCAGCCGAGCAGTGCCTACCTTCTTCGCCGAGGGCCTCCGTCAGCGCTGCCCGCAGGCTGCCCCGCCCCCACATCCAGTCCTTGGCCAGGCCCACGGGCGGCGTCAGCTGCGACCCGACCAGCGTCTTTGGATTGAGCACCTGCAGCAACGTTGACTGTTTGTCATGGTTTGCCGGCCCCAATTCTGTTGCAGTGCATGGCTTGACAAGCCTGGCTCTGGACCTCCATGGCTCCTCATGCCATTCAAAATCTCGAGCAGTAGGCACATGACGAAACCGGCAGCGCACCTCACAGACGCCGGAGTCGATCTGCCAACTGGACAGCGGCAGGTTCAGTTTGCTGTTGAGCAGCTTTGCGGTTTCGATGCATCGCTGGAATGGCGACACCACGATGCGCTGGAATCCCAGATGCGCCAGCTGCTCAGCGACCAGCTCGACCTGCACACGCAATTTCAAATCTGTTGGGCACATGGCTGCGCATTCGACCAGCGTCATTTGCCGTCAACCTGGAGCGCCCCGACAGGCGCAGGTGATGATCTATCACATGTCTACACCCCCATGGGGAAGGGGGGCTCCCACGCGCACCGCGACGAGGCCTTCTGTCCAGAGCGGCGGATCCCAGGGGCGCTCGGCTGTGACGCGCCAGAATGCTTCCACCTCGTCAAGCCGCTTGCCGTGCCGGATGACGGTGAGCAACTGCTTCCCCATGCGGGGCCAGACCTTGCAAGGGTGTGGCAAACTCTTAGCTAAGTGCAACACGGCTAGCGGAGCGATGCGATGAAGCAACTGCTGACGAAGCGGTACAAGCAATTTCCAACATGCATTGCCAAGCAAAGGGCTTTCAAATTCTGGCTTCAGCAAAGGGCTGCCCCCAGCTTGCAATGCGTCTGTACAATCACGATAACAATCGCTGCCTGGAAACGACAAATACTGCAGCTGGCGCCAGCGCACGACATCGACGTCGCTCGTCCTCGCTCTGCTTCCAGCTGGCTGCACTGTGCATGTGTTCCGGCACCTCGCGGACACAACTGCTGTTGCAAAGCTACTAGAAACATTGCAAACGGCTCACAAACATCACGCATCTATGCTCCGCCGTGCTGCGCAGCTGGCAGGCCGCCGAGTCGCACCGCTTCTGGCAGCTCATGGCCGACTGGCTGCACTGAAGCATGCGGTATGTTGCGCGAATCATAGCAAACGAATGGTTTTGCGTTTTCAAGATGCCATGCCATGATTGCAAAGCGCCGCTGAATGGTCAAGTGTCCCTGAAACTCATGCGTGTGTGTCGACAAACAGGATGTCGCTGGACGTGCCTCGACCGCCGAGCCGCGCGTGGGCCTGACATGCATTCACCAGCTCTTCTTGTCATCGTTCGTCAATGCCTCTGCCTCCCCGGAGCGGGGCAGCCAGGCGGCCGGCGGCGCGGCGGCAGGGGCGCAGCAGCAGCCGGGCGCCGAGCCAGCGCAGGCAGCTGGCGATGCCGCGCAGCAGAGCGGTGGTGGCGCTGAGCAGGAGCCGCCGACGGTGGAGGGGCTGCAGACCGAGTTGCAAGCGCAGCGCGCGGCTGCCGAGGAGCAGGAAGCCCAGGTGGGATACGCCAAATTTGCGCTTACTCGATTGATTGGTCGTGATTGTGCTTGACAAACCTATTGGATCGATGTCACCTGTCCTGCTGCACACGCAAACCAGCCGCATCAGCTAACTGTAACGATGTCTTTGCTCGAGTATCACGGCCTGTCAATGAGAGTGACTGCTCACCATGTAGTCTTGGTGTCGCCATGCGCCTGGTCTGACTCTTGGTCGCCCACTGGCAGGCAGCGGATATGAAAGACAAGCTGCTACGGACGCTGGCAGACATGGAGAACCTGCGGGAGCGGTCCGCGCGCCAGATAGAGTCCAACAAGCAGTACGCTGTGCAGGTGCCGCCTCACCGCCCGCTGCTGCACGTCCTGCCTCTGCGGCCCTGTGGCCAGTAAAACATAGGCTCCTCCGATGCACATTGCAGCGCATGGTGCACGTACAGGCTCGTGCGTCTCGAACCTGCAGTCGATCCACGTACCATACCCTGTCGCATGTGATGCCACCAATCTTTATGCGCAGACCAGTCCCCAACGACTTCTGAATTTAACAAATCCAACAAATCGCAGAGCTTTGCAAAAAGCCTGCTGGACGTGGCGGACAATCTGGAGCGGGCGGCGGGCGCGGTGCCGGAGGCGGCCCTGCAGCTGGAGTCCGGCATGTCTGCCGCAGAGCTGTCGAAGCACCTGCAGACGCTGCTGCAGGGCGTGGAGCTGACCGACAAGCAGCTGACCTCGGTGAGCTGATGGAGATATATATACAACATCCTGGTAGAGACATCCTGCCGCAAAGCCCTGGCAGCCCCCCTCCGTGCACCACCTCGACCCCTGCTCCACCTCGAGCCCTGCTCCGTTCCCCTGTGGTCTCGGTGGCAGGCCGTTGCTGCCATCTACCACGGCTGCATTGTAGGCCAAGGCAGCAGTGTGCCAGCCAGACTCGCTGTCTAGCATCAATGCAATGCAATGCAGGCGCTGAAGCAGGCAGGGGTGGAGAAGTTCGAGTCGTTGGGGGAGAAGTTCGACCCCAACCTGCACAGCGCGCTCTTTGAGATGCCTGACCCCAGCAAGGAGCCGGGCACCGTAGGCGCCGTGACAAAGGTGATTTCCGGAGTCGTGCAAATTCATTGAATGAAAGGCTTCTCAGGCGGCGCACCTGCTGAGCGCTTCAAACATGTCACTTGGTAGTCATCAATCAAGCCGTTCATCTGTCACATGCCGTGGGTGCAGCTTTGGACTGGTCCAGCACGTAAGACCCTGCACTGGTATGACCTGCAGAACGGGTACACACTCAACGGGCGGGTGGTGCGAGCGGCAGACGTCGGAGTCGTTGCAGCTCGGTAGAGCCTCCCGCTGACGGTCTGTGGGTTGAACCTCAGCAGCCGCTGGAGTTGCCACCAACAGGCAGAGCGAGCCTGGGTGGCACGTTGCACCGGCTTCGAGGGGGTCATTGCCGTGTGATTGCTCGATGCAAGCAGAGTGTGTGTGACGGACAGGAATGGGATTGAGAGGTGACTTCCGCAGCAGCTGCGGTTGGGAGGTTCGAGGTCGTTGGTTCAAAGACAGTGTCTGCACCAACCGTGTACCTATATCAGGCCCTAGCCAGCGAACGTGCTCAAACGATGCGCTCCAGCTCGCGGGCGTATGTCATCGAGTTGCTAATCACTTCCAGGGCGTTGATGTCGTGCACCCCTGTCTTCTCGGGCGGCTGGAAGAACACGCGCCCATCACGCAGTTCCCAGCCCCGCTGCACATTGCACACAGCATTTGATCAGCATGAGGACGAGATACCTCGAAGCACCTGCAGCATCCATGGAGGCTCCAGCTGCGCTGCTTGGCATGGTGGGCAGCCAGCTCATTTCGGTCCGGACTCTGCAGACGGGTGGATGTCTTCAGAACCGGCAGGCGCGTCGCACCTCTGCCGCAAAGCTGGAGGCCTCCTGGTCGCTCTGGATGAGCAGCAGCCGCTGCGCGTCTGCCACCTTGAGCGAGGGGTATGCCCGCTCGCTGCAGCCCGCCACCTCGTCTCTGCAGGTCGCACAGCATCGTTGATGATACAGGAGGTGCTTGCGGCAGGCTTTGTTGTAACACACTGACTTGATCCCCTGCTCTTCGACTCCATGCAGTGAGTCCATCGGGAGCTGCTGGGACGCCCCAAGCCCGATGTGCTCGTTCAAAAGCTTGACTGGAGAAGCATGCATCCACGAAAGGAGCAACATGCAAGTGCAGATGGCAAGTGTGCCATACATCTGCCTCGACTCTCTGTCGCACAGGAGCAGCCCAGAGCCACAAGGGGAGTGGTAAGGCAAGACACAGTGTGGCGCAGACCATCTGCGGTGTGTGGCCCGACTACATCGAGCCGACGCACCGGACGGTGGTGGACAGCAGGTCCATGAAGTACCGGTACAAGTCGGAGGGCATGGAGGACCGCGCCTCCAGTACCTTGTTGTACGCGCCCTCCATCAGCCACTGCTCCAGCTGCACGATGTACCGCACGCACTCCTGCTGCTGCGCCTGCGGGAGTCACACAGAGATTCTCGGGGTTGCAGTGTAGATGGACTGTAGGTGGAGGGTTTAGAGTTTAGTTTTTGGGGTTGCACACGCTGAAACGCGGCCGACGCCGCTGTGCGCCAGGCTTGGCGGCAGCAGCAGCGAGCGAGGGTGGAGCCGCACAGGGCGTCCGCACAATGGTGCGAATATATCACGTGCAGGGTCGCCATCGAGAAAGCTGCACGCCATTTGACGCCTGCTGGTCTCCTCAGGAGCAGATGGCATGAAGGGCAGACATTTGAACCTCGCACGAAGCCCACCTCTGCGGGGATGACCTCCAGTTCTGTGTGGAACTCTGCGACGCGGTTCTGCACCAGCAGCCGCAGCAGGTTGAGGCCTGTGAGCGCCGACTCGTTCGGCGACGTCGGCATCAGCTTCCTGCGCCAACACGCGGCATGTTGATCGAGTGGGTATGGATATCATTTGCTTTCAGCGCAAGACTGCCTCTTCAACCATCCCTTCACTTTCCTGGGGCAGCTCCTTCGATGTCCTGCCATACGTTGTGGATGGTGCAGCCAGCAGCACGGCTGCTCTCATTTAGCAAGCAAGCCTACCTGGTGTCCATGTAATGCTGCCTCAGCTGCTGATACTCCCGCTCGAAGGCGGCCTCGTCGTGCAGCTGCACGCTGACCTGGACTGCTATCTCCAGCGTCTCTCCTGCAGGCCAGGCAAGGAGTTTCAGCAGCCTGTTTGCACTCGAAACATGGGCATATTTGGGCAGTTGCACAAATACATGCACTGGCAGCGTCACGAACGGCTTGAAGGGTCGAATATCTCTCAACGGTTGCCTCACGTCCTGAAACGCCATCAAAAACCAGAGCGAAAATGTACTCACTGGCGACTGCTAGCAGCTGCTCGATCGGCAATTTGCCATGGCCCTCCAGAAGTTGCAGCTGCCGAACACGACGCACACACAGCTACGTCATCACTCGGCATTGGTTGGTGGACCGGACGAGCAAGCTCACAGGTACAGAACGTGCTTGCGTTGCAAAACAATAGCATGTGCGCCAGCTGCAGGCGCGATTCAGTGTAGGCGGTGTATGGCGCGCGCACCTTTGCTGCTGGCACCAGTCGGCTGCAGGAAGCCCAGTCTTTGGCATCGTATGCAGCCTGGGCAAAGACAGGTTCATCGTCGGGGTACTGGCACAGTTGACAAGACCTGCTGACGAACTTCGAAGCATCCGTGTAGCGAAAGAGTGCAAGTGCGCAACCAGGACACGTTTGACCTATATGCCTACATGAAACTTTATGAACGCTCACCTTCAGCTTTTGCATGCTGATAAAGGACATTGCTGCAGGCTGCGACAGGAGGAGCAGCGGATGGCTCCGATGGAAAAGCTGACAGCCAGACGAGTCCCCCGCTCAGCGGCTGGCGGATTGACGCGCAGTGTCTGTGTACTATTATGCGAGGCACTTTGCAACAGGAGAAGCCACAAGCGGCATTGTTGAAACGCTGAGCAATTTTGCTAGCCGCGTTGTCTCCATTCACAATTGTAGACTGAGTGCAATTTTGATCGGCCTGCTGGCTCAGATTCTTGCATTTCGCAGCAGCATGACCTCACGACACTGACAAGGCGCCACAGTGCTGCGCTCGAGGGCGCCCAGTGGCTGCGCCTAGGATCTTACGACGCTTCGACAGGTTCAAAGTTCTCGATGGCCGAGGCTGCCGTGCTGGAGCAGGTGTGGCCTGCATTCTGCTTCTGGCTTGATGTGCTGCACAGGCGTCCTGAACTGGTTTCGATGCCGCGCCTAGATCCTGTTTGCTCAATGTCTGATAGTTGTTGAAGTGCTCGCGTGCGCGCCGCCGATACCATGTTTTGCACTTTAGTTCCGGCATGGCTGTGCTCAGGTGCCGTCGCACAACTTGAAGCGGCTCGAAGAGGATGGTCGCAGCAGACTGCACCTGGAGGTCTCGCTCCCAGGTGCGAAGGCCGCATTCCGTTTCATGCGGCGCACAGGTCAAAACGTTTCGAAGCATCAGATTGTCTCACTGGCCGGCCATTCGTCTGCAGGCGTGCAGTCCGCGTCCGAGATCGAGGTAGTCATCACAGAGAGGAGCATCTCGGTGCGAGTCCCCGGCAGGTACCGCCTGGAGCTGCCACTCGGGCTGCCTGTCACCGGCCAGCCGCAGTCGGTCAAGTTCGTCCGCAAGAAGGCGCTGCTGCGCGCCATCCTGCTGGTGGAGGATGCCCCCGACGCCGCGCAGCCCTCGTGCAGCTCCCCCACGGCAGACAGCAGCGGGCAGCCGACGGAGAGCAACGAGCCGCCGACGCTGCACACCGCGAACGGCGGCGGCGGCGGCGCCCGCAAGCGCGGCGGCAACACGGCGCCGCCGCGGTTCCTGTTCTCCGCGCCACCCGCGCCCGGCAGCGCGGGCAGCCAGCGCCCGCACCAGCCGCTGCCCAAGCAGCAGCCGGGCGCAGGGCCGCCGGCGGAGCCGAGCTGGGCCGTGGCGACGCCGAACGTGAACGGCGGCACTCCGCACCAGGCAGGCGATGAGCGCGGCGCCGCCCACGGCGATTTGGGGAAGGGCGCCGCCGCACACCGCATGCCACACGGCGACGCGGCAGCAAAGGAGCAGGAACCTGCCGTCGGCTCGGCGCAGCGGCAGCACGGCATCAAGCGTGGCTTTTTCGGTGCGCCAGTCGCTAAAGGCCCTGCCTCGAACGGCGCCTCCACTGGCAGTGGACTCGGCGGCAGCGAGGGCGAGGGCCTGAGCAGCGCTAGCACAGCGATGCACCAGGACGCCGGCGCGGATTTGGATGTAGAGGCGCCGCCAACGCCCTCGCCGGCCATGCCGCCGGCGCCGCAGATGTCGGAGGACAACATCTACGAGGCAGCCAAGGTTCGTTTTCCGGCTGCACGTCACCTGTATGATACATCATAGAGCGTCCGAGCTAGTCCATACGCAAGGACTGCAGGTGACTGCCGGTCATGCCAGCTTTGCATGTTCCAGCGCAGAGTATGATCGTCATCCGACAGCTTTGATGTGCATATGAGGACTTTGATTGATAGTCAATCTGGCAACCTGTGTTCGCTGCAGCTGCGGCAGAACCGGGAGGCAGCCTCGGCATACGCGGACAAGGCGAGCGATGCACTGCGCGCAGGCGATCTGGCGAGCGTCAAGCGCGCCGTGAGCTCACTTCTCACCAGCTTGAAGTTGGACCATCGCATTCGATCATAAAGTCTGTTTCCAGGTTCTGTGACTCAATACTACCCCTGCTGCTCCTGTTGCAGCCACACCATGTACTCTTAGCCGCTGCGTCTTGCGCGACTCATTAGCTAGCACCAGCATTACCTCACGCCAGCTGCAGCAGCACACCCCCAGAGACAGTGTCTTGCAGCTGCAGCAGCCAGATGGCATGGGCCTGCGGCTGATGTGCCACCTGCCTGGCCTTGCCAGAACCTAACTTCTGGTCCTACATCTTCTCTCGTACTGACAGATTGCGCTGCTGGAGAAGGCGGTGCGGCTGGCGCCGGGGGCGCGCCACCAGGCCGCGCTGGACAGGGCGCTCGCACGGGCCGACGCGCTGCGCGAGCAGACGCCGCCGCCGTCGCCGCAGCAGCCGCCGCAGCAGCCGCCGGCGGCCGAGACGGCGCCCGGCGGCGACCCGCCGGCTCCGCCGCAGTGGCAGGGCCCCGATGGCGCCGGGCACTGGGGCAGCGGCGCTGGAACCGGCAGCAGCAGCTGGGGCGAGACCCCTGGCGCGGGGCCGTCTGGCGCCGGCGCTGCAGGGTGGGACGCGCCGCCGCCCCCGACAGCGTCCGATTCCAGCGACCCTGACCAGATCCCGTCAGCATGTCAGTCAATTTTGTGCCTGTCAAGGCATCCTTCTCGGGCCTCGATCCAACTGATGTATCCATTCCCGATGACTTGGGGATCTGCCGCATAGCGCCCCCTGATTACCCTGTGCGGCAGAGCACATGCTAGAGCACACGCTATTCAATGGCAGCAAGCCTGAAGCGACTGGGAATTGCGCAGAAATGTCAGGTGGCAGGGTGCCCATGTGCAGGCAGCACGCCGCGTGGGCAGCAGGGCTTCCAGCAGGGCAGCGGGGCAGCCGAGCAGCCGCCGTCCGCCGACAAGCCGCAGCGGGAGCCCATCAGGTGGTGGTGGACGCTCAGCAAGGATGGTAGGCTTTCATTGGCTATCCTGAGTCAACTAAGACTTACCACTTGCTGTGTCCCGTGCCAATCACTCGCACGTCTTGCCGTTCCTGTCCGCTTCCTCGGCTGCACCCGTACCTTCATGATATGTACCCTGAACTCCTGCCTGGTGTCCTGACTCGGCATTGGCCGCTGCTGCCGATACCTGGTCCTGTGACACGATCCGAATGAAGCGTGTCTGCTCTGTCGAGCCCCATGCTCATTCTCCGTGCTGTGGCGCTCCGCCAAGTTGGTTTCCCAATCCAGAAGCCCCTGTTTATTTCCTGCCCGCAGAGATTCTGGCGCTGCCGGCCTGGAAGCAGTACCTGCTGTACAGCGGGGCGCTGCTGTACCTGCTGGCCTCCTTCCTACCGCCGGTCGGCATGTGGACCGGCGCCCGGGCGCTCCTCATCTTCGAGCATTACCTCATGGTCGGCGTCATGGGCTTGTTTGGCGGCCGCAAGCGCCGTCGGTGGCTCCAGGTGGGTCGGAATCTGCCAAAGTCATGTGAAATGTCTCCGTGTCCACCCTGAGGGCAAGCCATGCACTGCTTCGGCAGGTTTGTCCGTGTCTCCTGTGCTGCCCACTGCTCTCGCTACTTCTGTCATAGTCATATGGTCACTTACCATGTGCCCTATATGCAAACTGTGTATGCATCGCAGGACACACTGATCGTGGGCGGGGCGCCAGCGTGGGGCGTGCGGGGCGTCGCCTTTGCCTTCTACGGCGTTTTGTTCTACGCTGCGCCTGGCCTCTTCACCTGGCCTTTTTACCTGATCGCCTTCTGCTGGAAGTTCTTCGTCTGGCGGCCGCACTGGCTGGTCGCAACGGGCGAGACAACCTTCCTGTGGAGTGAGTCCCTTTGCTGCTTGCTTCTCAAAAGCAATATTTATAGGGCAGCTCCGCTGCTGATCCGCCATGCACCACATTGCCGCTACAGCCATGCCGAATAGGCCAGATGGCGTGACCTACACAGCACCCGCCTCGACTGCAGTGCCACATCAATCATAATGTGGGCAGTATGAGTTTACTCAACTCTCATGTATGAACACTCCTGAAGCGCTGCCCTCGCTCGTGAATAGACACGACATGACATGACACGCCCACTGCCTCTACCGTTCCAAGACGCCAATTCAACGGCCGTGTGCCGGTGCCGCAGTGCTGCTGGGCAGCTCGGGGTACCTGCCGCTGGTGGTCTTCTACCCGGCAATGCTGTGGGTCGTCGGCGGCCGCTGGTGGGGCCTGCTGGGCATGGTCTTCCACCTCGCGCTGCTGCTCAAGGGCGTCCTGCAGGACGTGAGCCAGCTCAACGGCTTCCTGGTGTCGTGGACCCTGTTCGCCTGGGCCTGCTCCCTGCGGTGCGTCCCCCTTGGGTGTTGGCCTTTTCCGGGTAGGGTTTTGCTTGAGCGCCCGGGTTGTATGAGCATATTACAGCGTGGAAATGGAGCGAATGCAGCAGTGTTGCTCATCTCACCTCTGCAAGACCAGTTTTTCGCAGCTGAATTCCTCATGATGCTGGCCGCTGCATCGTTCAACAGGCATGCAGACAGAGCAGGCATGCTATAACACATCGCTTAGACCCCTACCAGCCAGCGCTTGAATGCCACGTGCTAACTGCCGCTCGTTGCTGGCTTAGTTTTTATTGAAAGTCAAACCTGATAGGAGACAATAGTTAAAGCATGTTTTTCTTTTAGGATGTGGCTCGCGCTGCCGGCCGTCCTGTTCGTGGTCGCCATGTCCTACGTCTTCCAGACCATGCCCCGCGAGTCGGACTCAGGTATGTCGATCGGCGCTTCTCACCGCCTGGCCGGCCGTTCAGGCTTTCTGCTGCCAGTTGTCCGTCCCGGCAAGCCGCTTGTTCTGGGCCGGCTTGCTTGGCATGAGATTCTCTGCACTAATATCGACCAATCACGCCTGAACGGACGGCTGCTGACAATCGACGCGGTCGCAGACGCCGGTGGCGGCAGCGGTGGCCTGCGATCGAGCATGCCGCGGCCGGAGGTGCCGGAGGGCGCCGCCGGGGAGGTGGCCCGCGTGCTGGCCGCCGCCACGCACTACGAGGTTCTGGAGGTGCCCCACGACGCAGGTGCGATTCTACATGAGAGCAGGGTCAAAAGTCACTACATACATCAATGCATGTCGTGTGTGTCGTGGCCGCCATGCAGTACGAGGTGCTGGAGGTGCTCCAAAGTGCAGGTGGAGGTTTGAAGAGGCTTGATTGTGAATGCTCGAGATCAAGCAACGATCCGTGCAGCCCTGGTCGCCACGCACTGCGAGGTCCTGGGGTGCACTACAACACAAATGCCATCGCAGATCACGGACGATACCCTATGCGTCTGTCTAACAACTGCTATCTAACACTCCTCCGGTTCCTAGATGGTTTCCTGTACCTGTCTCCCTGTACTTGTGCAGATGAGGCGGCCATGAAGCAGGCTCAACTCGACAAGCTAAGCATCCTTGCACTTCTCAGCTCCTCTCTTGACGTGTTCCTTTCTCGTTCTTTCTGGCAGATGAGGCGGCCATCAAGAAGGCAAAGCGCGACAAGCTGCTGGCGACGCACCCGGACAAGCTGGGCGCCAACGCCGTTGGCGCCAACCTGGCTGTGGGCCGCGTCACCCAGGTACGCCTGCTTTGAGCGCGTTTTAGAGTTCAAGATGTGCAGACGGCCGTGTCATGCACGTCCCTGTCAGCAATCTGCGCCACGCGCACCGCTGCCAGCAAGCTTGCACACACGCGGCTTTTGCTGGCGGATGCTGTTGATTTCTGCCATCACCACCAGCCAGGTGCCAAGAGTCACGGGTTGCTATTGCCACAGATTCTGCCACTGAAATCAGTGGCAACTGCACCGAGCACCCTTCCTGGCTGGTCACATACAGCCAAGATAAACTAGAATTGCTCTTCAAGAGGTGCCAACCAACGACAATTGCAGCGGCGCTTGCATGAGGCGCCATGCGATTCACGGCAGCGCAGAGACCGAACTCCATTCAAATGAGACATTTTATTCCATTACGAGGCCTTCTTCATGCGCCAGGCGCTGAGGTGCGGACCAATACGCAGCAGCAGCGCGCCTACGACGAGGAGCTGCAGCACCCATCTAATTCCAAATATCCACATCAACCTGTCTAGCCATCGCAACGACTGTTTGCTCGCCAGGCGCTGGAGGTCCTGACTAACGAACGGCAGCGGCGCGTCTACGACGAGGAGCTGCGCGGTGCAGCGCGTCTGGCGCAGGCCGCCGAGGCGTCGGCGGCCGCGGCCGCCCAAGGCGACGAGGCACCCTTCATCCTCGCGGACCCCGAGTACGCTTCTCCCGCCCTGCGCCCTGCTGGCAGGCTGCTGCCGTGTATAGCATGAATAGGGCCGACGCCTGCTGCGTGGCTCCCTGGCTGCCGTGCCACACGCACCTGCTCACACTCTGCCGCTCCAAGTAGAATGAGCGGAGCTGACGCTTTCTGTTATGACGCTTTCATTGTGTGTCGTGTTATTTGATGCCTTCTTTCTGCCGCTTGCAGGGGCAACCCGGTGCCCGTGAAGCTGACGGGCATCCAGAAGGAGCGCGCGCGGCGGTGCGACCTGTGCAACTGCGCGCACCCTGCCCGCGAGGGCGACTGCTGGATCTACAAGCAGCCCGGCTTCCTGGTCGACACCTACCGCTTCCTCACCTGCCAGAACGGCCGGGTGAGGCTGCGCCCCTGCCCGCTGCGCTTTCCCAATGCTGCGTTCTCCCCTTTGGAGGCTTCAGGCGCCTGCTACATGAGGAAGAGGCCCTGCCGCCGCCAGTGCACATTTAACTCTTGCAGCTGGCCTCATGCAATGCAACAAGCAGCTGCGCTTCGGGCAATACTACATACGCCCGAGTGCTTGGACTACAGGGGTGATCCAGTGTTCACACAGGTGTGGGACATCACAGACTGGGGATACACGATGGGCATCCTGCCGCAGCGCCAGGACCAGGCCAACACGCACAAGTGGGTGTTCTCTCCCTCCCCCAGTGCCTGACTGCGCAACAGATGCCGGCGATCCTGCTGGGTGGTGCAGTAGAGGAAGTCAGCAACCGAGACAGGTGACATGCACGAGACCCTTGCATGTGTCGGTGGCCGGGCAGTGCACACTGGTTTGAAGACTCCAGCCAGGTGACGAGTGCGAGACCCTTGCGGTGCAGCGCGCTGGGGTCGATCGGCACAGGGGGGGCGCAGCAGGAGCGGGGGGCTCGGGGGCCGGCCGCGACGCCGCCCGGCCCGCGCGGGGCACGGCCGCCGGGCCGCAAGAAGTCGCGGCGCAAGGGGCGGCGATGACCTGCCCCGGCGCCGTGCAGGGCCCTGGCAGCATGCGCCCCGCTGGAAGCCTGGACCCCACCAGTGCTCCGGCCGGCGCGGGGGCCGCGCAAGCCGTGGCACAATCTGTGGCGGACGAACGGCAGGCGGCTCGTGCCGTCCAGGCCGGGCTGTGCTGTCCTGGAGGTGATAATGGCTCCGCCCGCAAGTGGCTGCCGCATGCCAGTGCTCGGTGGGCTTCGGCTGGCTGTAGGACGGCAGATGCCCAGCGGCAAAGTCATTGGCGAGGTTGAGTCTTTGCGCCAACATGCTCCGAGGCATAGCAGCGAACCGCAGAGCATAGTTGTGCGGAGTACAGCGTGAGCGGCTGCTGCCACAGGTTTGATTGCTGGACGGCCAGCTCTTTCAACGAGCGGATTGGTCGTGTTTTTAATTTCGTCCAGAGCTGCACAACATACAAATCGAGCAGGTTTTGGCTGATAAGTAAGAATGCGCCCTTCCCCACGGCATGCCACCTTCCTTTACTAAATAAATTTGCCTGAGCAATCACCTTCGCAGCAGCCTGCGCATCTTCGAACTTTCCCAATTTCATTATAATGGAATGACATTGACGAGGAGAATGGCCCAGCAGTGCGCATGTCGGCATGTGACTTCGGCAGAGCTTCTACTGGCCGAGCAAGTTTGTCCAATAGCGAGTGCATTCATCCAGGATAGGGTTGCCGTCACAGCTTTTTCATAAACTAGAATAGATACTAGTTTCAAGGGTCTGCAGCTGTCGAGGGCTTCGACAGCAGCGCTGGTTAAAATTCCCACATTCGAAAGTCCAATTGCAGATATGGTGCAGTCCACATGCAGTTTGAATCCGTTCGCCTCTGTGTTTGTGCCGCGCAGCAGCGATGCATTCCAATCATCTGAGGATGCAGAAGGGGTCTGCACCGTAGCGGCAGAGGCAGCACAGTCTCAGGAGGCGGCGCCAAGCGGCCCACACCTTGCGGAGCTGCTGCCTGACGAGGTGAGCCCAGCTGTCGACGGTCGCGCCGCATGAATGCGGGATATGTGGAATGCTGAGCAATGCGTGTGGCCTCCGCCACCGCTTGCTTTCAAAACACATGCGCATTTGCCGGCTGTGCTCCCCAAGCTTCATATCTCACAGTGTTGCTGCTTTTCCATGCCAGATCTTGTTGAAGATCCTAAAAGAGAGCATCACCACGGTGCGCGACGTCGTGCGCCTCGCCGGCGTTTGCACGGCGTTCCGTCGGATGCTGCGGCAGGCGCCGCTGCGGGTGCGGCTGCCAAACTCACCGGGCCGGCCTGTCTCGCTGAGAAACGCCCGCGGAGCTATCGCCTGCCTGCGTCATCGCACACCTGGTGCGCCCTGCAGCACACTACAAGGCCTGGTTGAGACCAGCCCATGCCTGGCTGACTTCGTGCACTGTGCCAGCGACCTTTGCCTGCAGTGCAGCTGTTCCTGCGGTTCACGAGACTGGATATCCGACACAGGTCTGGTGGAACTGGATGTTTCGGGGCTGCCGCTGGAAGATTCGGACTTGGCGTCTCTGCTCGGGGCGTTTCTGCGCCTGCGAGTGCTGCACCTCACTGGCTGCCAGAAGCTGTCTCCCAGCGCCGCCGGCCTGCTGCTGCCGACGCCGCGCCCCGGCGCAGATCGCGATGCAGGCGCAGGCACCCGGAGACAAAGACAAAACGCAGAAGACAAAACCGCACCCGGAGACAGAGACATGCCCAGAGACAGTGAGGCGGGCGGGCATAGGCAAAGGAAAGCGCACCGCCCTGCGGCTGCCGGCAAGGCTGACGGCGGCGGCAGCAACGCAGGCGGCGGCGGCTCGCCGGCAGCCGGCGGCGGCACAGGGCGGCCAGAGGCCGGGCTTGTCGCAGGCGCGGCAGCCGGCAGGCCCAGCAGCGCAGCCATCCCAACCCCTGCGCTGTCCGTGGTGGACCTGCAGCGGTGCTACCAGCTGCACGCCGGGGCGCTGACGTCTCTGCTGGCGGCGCGGCTCGGCGGCAGCGGCGGCGGCGGAAGCAGCGGCGGCCTGAGCGCGGCGCTGCTGTCGCACCTGACCCTGGACGCATGGCCGCCCAGCAGCCGGGGATGCCCCGCAGAGGCGGCAGATGACGCACAGGCAGCGGACGGCGTGAAGCGACCCGCATCCGAGGAGCCTGTGCTACATGAGCGATTGGGGGCCTGCGCGTTGCACGAGCACGGCGGCTTGGTTGCGGAGCCGCGTGCGGCCACGCCAGCCATCAAAACAGCGCCGTGGAGCGGCCTGCGTATCCTTGCGCTGCACAACTGCGTGTTCCTGGCGCCCGCCGGCCTGCGGGTGAGTTGTGCCGAGCGTCTTGTCGCTTGAGCTGCCTGTTCGAATCGCTGCTGCACCTGTTATTTTCGAACCAAGGGCGCAGCTCCTGGCATGTGAAGCGGAAACTTCTCACAGCTTCATAGGGTTCATTCGGATGTGCTCTCATTGCAGGCCCTCGCCGCCAGCTGCCCGAACATGCAGCTGCTCCTGCTGGGCGGCAGCACCGTCGGAGCTGCCCCGGAGGGCTGCTCATGCCAGCTGGCGTGCAGCGCAGATGTACGAGAGGCGGCTGTGGCGGCTGTCGACGCCTTTGCGGGCGCCCACGCTGACAGGTGCGGGTAGTCTGACACCCGGTGTGGCGCTGGCACTCGAGCTGTGGTGTTTGAATGCCGTCTGACAGGTCAGAGATGCGCACCCTGCTGACACATATGCCGGCACGTCTGGAGTCCACTGGGAAGGCGAAGGACATCCGATGTGGTGCGCACACCGTGTCGATCTGCTTTTCACAGGATGCCACGTGTGTGCAGGCGTGACTATAGCGACAGCCAAGTGCAACGATCCTGATGCGCAATGTCATTTTGCCGATGCCAAACTTCTTCTGACCTGATTCGCAAGTTCTTGTGTGATGCAGCGAGCTGGCGCTAGTGCCGCGGGTGGAGGCTATGGCGGTGGAGCTTGCGGTGCTAGCGGCGACGCTGCCGCGGCTTCGCGCCCTGGAGCTCACCTTCTTCCCGCCGGGCATCGCCGACGCGGTCCGCGAGGTTGTCGACCTGCAGGTGGTTTTCCGAACGGCTCAGCCGAGCAGCCAAGCGGCCATGTCCGCAATTGCGCCTGTCACAGCTGGTGTGCGGCTGCTGTTCTTCTTTGACGGGATCTTCACCGAGCATTGGGGGCGCCCAAAGGCCAAGAGCTGCTGGCAGCCCCGCACATGAAATACGAAACCCCGGCCTGCACGCCGCAGGTGTCTGCGCGGCGCCAGGGCGGGACGCTGGCGCCGGAGGTGTGGGATCTGCGGGAGACGGGCACGCTGCGGGCAGCGGTCGACCTGGCGGCCGGGCGCAAAACTCTGCCATCCGTGCACGGCAGCTGGCCGCAAAATGGCCACGAGGCGCTGTCTGCGGCAAGAAGGGCGCTCACGGCCGCGACCGCGTGCTCATCCGCCGGGCGACGGACACCGCTGCATATTGCGGCGGAGCTAGGTATGCTGGAGGTTCTGGGCCGTTAGCTGCTGCCGCCGCCGCCGCCGCTGCCGCCGCCGCCGCTGCTGCTGGTCGCATGGATGGGCATCGTGGCCTGCCGAGATGTGTGGTGAGATGTGCAATCGGGCTGTGTAAGGCAACAATCGTCAAAGTGGCTGTTTCGTGTGCTGCAGGCAAGCTGGACCATGCGGAAATGCTGCTGGAGCTGGGTTCCTTTGCAGAGGCCCGCGACCGCGGCGGAGGTGAGATGAGACCTTCACAAGACTTCTCCTGACGACAGTACTGCCTACGATGAGGCCCCCTGACTCTTTTGCAGCAGTGTCATGGCGGCAGAGCATTTCTGATGTTGGAATCTTGTGAACCGTGTGGGCTTTGTCGCTGCAGAATTATGCGGCCAAGCCCAAAACTAGCGAATTTCCTCGAGAGCAGTCTTGTCGGCCGGCCGCTGCCACTTACCTTCACTCCTTTCACTGCTCTACTGCTGCTTCCTCTCCTCTGGAGTCTGCTGCAGCACGTCTCTGAGGCTGCGTCAGCTGTAACCTCCTTTTCTCGGCTGTGCTTTTGGGCAGGCACGCCGCTGTTCCGCGCGTGCTTCCACGGGCACGCGGCCGCCGCCGCGCGGCTGCTGGCGGCCGGCGCCGACGCCCGCATCACCTCCTCCGGCTTCGAGACGCCGCTCTACATCGCTGCGCTGCGGGGCCACACCCCCACGGTCCACCTGTTGCTGGCGCACTACCGGCAGCGCGGCTACCGCTGGCAGGTACAGACAAGAGACTTTGAGACTGTTCTCTGCTCACTCATCTCCCTGTTGCTTGCTGGGCTGCAACTATGGCGCGCATGGGGAGTGATGCGCATACGCCAATCGATGAATTGCATGGTCTCAAGCACGGCTCAAGTGCAGAAAATGCAGAATGGACAGTTGTCAGGCCAATTCCGCTGCGAACGGCTGGCGGCCAACTGTTCAACAGCTTACCGTGGCTGTGCAGGACCCGGGGCTGTATGAGGCGGGCTGGACGCCGCTCATGGCCGCCGCCGTGGCCGATCGGGTGGAGGTCGCGGAGCGACTGCTGGCCGCCGCCGGGCCGGGTGTTGCGCCGCTGGTGGCCGCCACCAACAAGTACGGGCAGGTAAGGGCGCGGCGGTGCTTGCGTGTGCAACACCCGCCGTGCTGCCGTGCCCTTGCAGGCTCTGCAACGACACTGCCGGCTCTGGTGCAGGCTTTGCATTTGATGCGGCGGACTCTGCCTTGCATCCTACTGAACATGACATTGGACGCACCTGCTCAGCAGCTTGCGCAGCACGTGCTCTTCTGCTGCCTCCTTTCCTGCACCTTCTGACGACAGCACACCCAATCAAATCCTGAAAATCCCCATTTATCCTCAAACCATAATGTGCAGACGGCGCTGCACCTGGCGGCGCGCCGCGGCTGCCTGCCGATGCTTACGCTGCTGCTGGCGGCGCTCGCCACCGGAGGCCCGCGCTTCATCCAGGTCCTCCAGAAACGCGACGCCTCGGGCGACACGCCCGCCAGCGCCGCGAGGAAATGCCGGCACTTGGAGGCTGAGGCGGCTGTCCTGAAGCGGCTGCAGCTGACGTCTGTGCGGGGTTGACGAGCGCACAAGCGCAGCGATAAAACTCTTGGCAGAAAGAGGCCCTTGTGCAAGCTCTGGTGGTCCGCGTGGAACTGACAGGACGCCATGGTGCAGTCAAAGCCAGTGTGTCCTTGAAATATCAGCCAATTATTTCAATCCATATGCCAAGGGGCCACGTCCAAACCACAACAGGCAAAGCATGTCCGGAGTACGATGGGAGGTCTATCGATCAACCAATTGGAAATCAACAATGGCTCGGTCGCTCAACAGCAGGGCCCTTTATTGCCGCTTGGTTATTTGAACGAACTTATATGACGCCCAAATCTGCAACGGCAACAGCAGAATTGCATCAGGAGCCGGCCAGCCATGATATCATATGCTCAATTGTACACCCGAACCGCAATGCCTACCTTGAAAGGAAACGTTGCCGGCTTGATGCTCGCGCGCACGCAGATGCTCTCGGCCAGCGATGTGGTCAGCCGGCCGGGGTCACCCAGCTGTGACAGAAGCAAAAGCCTTTGAGCAGGGCTGCTACTTTGAAACGCCTCAAGCAGCAGAGTCCCGACACCCTCACAATCACATGCTGCTTCAATAAAACACATCACGACGCTGCAGGCGAAAAGAATCTTTCCTTCTTCAGCCATGGCATCCTAGTCATGGTCCGTTGTGCTGATAGCACAGCGGTGTCATAGGATTTCCTCGCCAGGGCATTGCCAGAGGCGCGCCTCGCTAGCGGCCGCAACACCGTGCGAGATGGCTGTACCGTGTAACACGCCTGCGGACAGGTCGGAAAAGCTTCAACAACCTATTTGAGCAGATGATCGTGCCCAAGCACGGCAAGGCGTCAGTCACTACAGCAGGATGAGGTGGTGACGCGTGCGCCAGTCAGCTCACACTCCAACAACCGATGGCCATCGCCGCGCCGAGGACCTCATGAAAAACGATGGCTTTTGGCAAGTCTGCGGCCGTCAGGCCCTGATCCTGCGATGAGCAGCATCAGCGTGTGTTGGACTACTGCGGCGTTATCATGCCGCAGCAGGTGATCTCGCCACCCAAGAGTGCTTATGTTGTGTTGCGAGCAGCAGGTAGATTGAATGCACTGCTGTGCAGTCGAAGTGCTGTTGCGTTCGACTTTGACGACCTTTGAGGACATTTCAGTTCCAGGTGAACTGCCTTGCCGCACCCGCAGATGTTGCTTGAGCCTGTCCATCTTGGCCGCCGCTTACCCAGCACTCTTGGATGCGATATGCCGAGCAGACGGTGAGCACATAGTTGAGTAATGACCATCCTGTAGCGGCTGCACCTCGTGATCTCCCTCTGTGCCATGTCAGCAGCAGCGAGAAGATGCAGCACGCCAATTTACCCTGAGACATGCTCTATCTCGCTATACAGCTCCGGATCGATGGTCAGAGCCCGTCATCGTTGCACACCGCAGTGCTCCCCTCAGCCGATCGCCATTGCAGCGTGGTATTCACAAAGTACTGCCAGTGGCTCGATCTGTGAGCCTGGTCTTCATTGCATCACTCAGCTCGCTACGTCCGATCCAAGAATGTGATTTGCGCCGCCTGCAGCACAGTCGCACCGGCTCGGGCACCCGCAGGCTGCATGTGCCAGCTGCACGCAGACTCTTGCGGCGCACGGCAGCATGGGAAAGGCAAAGGCAGACAAACAGGAAAAGAAAGGCAAGAAGGAGAAGAAGCGCAAGCGCGAGCAGGGGCAGCTGGAGCAGCTGCGGCGACTGCTGGCGGACGCGGCGGAGCAGCCGGCTGCCGTCAAGGCGGCGCCGCCGCCTGCGGCAAGTCATTAATTCGAACGTGCTTCTTCCAGACAGCTGGACCTGCTCACCGTCTGCAAGCTGCCAGCACTCGTCCATCCTGCAGGGTAGTGCCACGACGCAGAGCTCATCCGAGCGAGCCTGTCGCAGGCGCCGCTGCCCAAATTCACGCCTGCGGCGCGGTCCGCCGGCTTGACGGGGCGCGCGGCGGTCAGCGCCCTGAACCCGGAGGAGCGCGCTCGCCGGGAGCAGCGCGAGCAGAGGTTCGCTGTGCTGCAAGACAGCGCACGGACGCCGCCTGCCCAGGTGTGCTGAACATGCAGCAGCAGCTTCGAGTCCGTGTGTCCATCGACAGCGAAACAAAGCATGCATGATGCTGCGAACAATCATGCTCGAGCTCACTGCAAGGGCCTATCCGTGCATGATGCAATTACTCACGATGCATTTCTCCATCCTCCCCTGTCCGCCAGAAGGAGACGCTAGTGGAGGCGCGCAAGAGGCAGGAGGCGGCCGTCGGCACCAGCCGGGCACTGGAGAAGCAGTACCTGCGGCTGACGTCCGCGCCGACTTTGGACACCGTGCGGCCGCCGGTCGTGCTGGAGAGCGCGCTGCAGCTGCTCAAGCAGAAGTGGCTCCAGGTCAGGCAGTGCTGCTGCATCATACGATAACCCTATTTATTGAAGTATGATTGTTTTCATGTTCATCAGCAGCGCTGTCTCCCGCCGTTATTTGCAATGTCACACTTAAGTGGTGCGTCTTGCACTTTCGGTTCGAGGACCAGAGTCCATCATGCTGCAGGGCGTGGAATACACATACGCGTGCGACCAGCTGAAGTCCATGCGGCAGGCAAGGCTTCCACACCGCATTTGTTGGAGGATGCAGTGTGTGAATGCACGCCATGGCTACAGTTTATCAAGACTTGCATTGTCGAGCGATGCTATCTGCTGGGACGAAGACACGATCAGCAGTCTTTCCATGCCTCTTTGGTGCAGGACTTGACCGTGCAGCTCATACGCGACATGCTGGCGGTGGAGGTGTACGAGACGCATGCGAGGATCGCCATCGAGGTGTCTGACTGGGCAGAATTTCTTCAGTGCCAGTCGGTGCTCAAGACGCTGTATCCTGAGCAGGTGCGCTTTTGCTAACTTTGCGCTCAGCTTTTGCCTGTATCATCCCCTACATGGCACGCTGTCTGCATCTGCATGCCGCGACAATGAAACATAGGAGTTCTCTTTGCCTCGAATCCGCCCATAACTCGCAGAGTCGAAGAGCTAGGCCACTGTTGCCTGCTGAAGTTTGTTGTTTCCAGTGGAGCTGCGTGACTGATAGGGTCGGCGACATCCCGGTTGCAGGTGGATGAGGGGAAGACTGTGGAGGCCAGCTCGCGAGAGTTTGCAGCATACCGCCTGCTGCACGCGGCGATGCTGGGCGCCAGCGCCTTCCAGGTCGTGCTACCATGTTGCTTGTGGGACTTTTGTTTCTCATGTTGCTCCCGCCGGAGCCCCGATGCAGCCCAGAAGGCTTATCAGGCCATAACGTACCCTCCTTTCGTTGCAGACGGAGCTGCGGGACCAGGTGCAGCTGGAGCTGCTTGACCACGCGCTCACCCGTCACGCGCTGCAGGCGCGCTGCAGTCGCATGGCAATTGACGGCACGACAGTTATGCAGGGGAGATCAGATTCAGCTGGCAAGAACCTGGCTGTGTGGTTCTACTTGATTGACCGTCGGCACGTTGGTGTCAAACTCTATCAGCGACGACTGTTGGGCGCCGACTGCAGGTTTGCCAGGCGTACTTTGCCGGGGACTACTCCGCGTTCGTGGCGCTGTATGTGGACGCGCCGCGGATGGCGCCGTACCTCATGGACGCACTCGCGGGTAAGGTGCGGCGGCGCGGCGCGTCGGCCATGGTCGCCGCGTACGCTCCCAGCCTGCCGCTGGACTTCGTCAAGCTGCAGCTGGGCCTGGAAACAGCAGAAGAGGTGCGCCGTAGTGACAGCATGGAGTTGGTTCAGCCCCTTGTGATCTGCGATGGATGCATGTGCCTTTGGCGTGTGTCATTGGCCTCCGCTTTGCTGAAGAGTCTTTGCTGGAGATTGTTGTCCAACCTTGGCGCTGTCAAGTTACAGGCGGCAGAGGTTCTGGAAGGCTTTGGCGCCGTCGTGGACCGGCAAGCCGGGCTGCTGGATGCCCGGGCGTCGCTCGGGGTGGAAGGCGTGGCAGCTACGACGGCTTGACGAACAAGACTCTGTGCAGCGTACTATCTGCATCTGTAACTGGCAGTGGCTGACTGGCCGCTCATTGCGCATCAGTGAGGTAAGCGGCAGTGCGAACACCTTCTGCCAGATTGATTCACAGCGGCGAGCCAAATGCGCCAGCATCACTTAGACTGAGCGGGCATCTCTTACCGTGGGGCTGCAGAACGTCGCTGCTGCAGCCGAGTGCATTCGAAAGTTGGCAAAGGGATCTGAAAGGCCCAGTCAAGGCTCTTTTCTGCCAGCCTCTGACAGAAGGGGTGCAAAGGGCTTCTTAATCTCACATCGACTTCGCAACTTCAGGCGTGATCCAAAGTACTAGCTCAAAGCTCACCAGTGCAAGGCAGCTTGAACGCTGCTCACTTCCGCGTGTGTGCTGGTCACAAAGATTGCTTGCAAGCACACTGGTCTGCTCACAGTTTGGAGTGTCGTGAACATCCTGTTGTTGTCAGACGACTGATTTCATCATCAGTGCGGCAGACTTTGGGCTACAGCGCGTGTCCTCCTTTCAACAGCGTGCAACTGGCAGCTCTTGCATCGGACGAGTCACAGAGAGAGTCTATCCAGGGGCTGAGGCCCTACTGGGGTGCAGCTGTGCTGCATGATGGCGTGCTAGACATAGAGTTGCTGGCGTGAGCCAGGTGCATTGGGAGGCGAACAGAAGACAGCATGTTTCTGTACTCTCTGACGCTCAGCAGGGCCTCGGGGATCCAGGCGAGTCCTTGTCTCTCCACTCAAAGCTTTTCGCCAATCACTGCTGGTGCAACCAGAGTAGTTCGGCATCCACAGTGACGCCATGCAATGCTTACTTTCGAGCTGCGGGAGGTCTCGGAACTGGAAGGGATGCAGCAAAGCCCGCTCGGGGTGCGGCCGCTCGCTGACGCGGCTGCTGTTTCCACGGCGCAGAAAGCCATCTATGGCAACTTCTCGGGGCCCAAGGCCCAGGAGGTGATCGTGTCCCGCGGCAAGGTGCTGGAGCTCCTGCGCCCCGATGAGTCGGGCAAGATGCAGACGATCGTGGCGACGGAGGTGTTTGGCCAGATTCGGTCGCTGGTGCCGTTCCGCCTGACCGGCGGCAATCGCGACTACATTGTCGTGGGCTCCGACTCCGGCCGCATCGTCATTCTGGAATACTCCAAGGAGAAGAACTCCTTCATCAAGGTCAGTCTGCCGTCTGCCGGCACAGCCTCTTGCGAGTGTGCTTCCACCAGGCTCACAAGGCACCGCGATCTGCTGGAGTGCTCAGCTGAGGTGCCCGCCGCTCGCAGGTGCACCAGGAGACGTTTGGCAAGTCGGGCGCGCGGCGCATTGTGCCAGGGGAGTACCTGGCGGTGGACCCCAAGGGCCGCGCCTGCATGATTGGCGCCGTGGAGAAGCAGAAGCTGGCAAGTTTCTCCTCCACATGGCCTGGCCTCACACGTCTGACACAGCCCGCGCGTCACGCACGTGCTGCTGCTGGGCCTCCTTCCAGCATGCGACGCCTGCTCAGCTGCCTGCGCTGCCTTCATCAAAGTTGAATCTCGAAGCCGCAAACATGTCATTGTGCTTGTCCCGGACTCAGGAATGAGTGTGCAAATGCTGCAGGTGTATGTGCTCAACCGGGACAGCGCGGCGAACCTGACCATCTCCAGTCCGCTGGAGGCGCACAAGTCGCACAACATCGTGTTTGCGATGACAGGCCTGGACTGCGGCTTTGACAACCCCATCTTCGCAGCCATCGAGCTGGACTACTCGGACGCCGACGTGGTGCGCGGCAATGTTTGGCCTGTCGCTGGCAGTGATCGACGATCTGTTGCTCCTGATCAAAGCCAGCCGAGCACACCACAAAGCCCTCCAGTCATGTAGCCAGGAGCATTGTAGTGCTGCAGGGTGGCAGGGTGCAGACAGCATCAATGCATAAGTCATGAGCACTTCGTCCTGCTGTACATGACCTCACGCCGGGCAGAGCGATCACCGTCAAATGGCTCTGTTTTCACACGCCTATAAACACTGTGATATCACTGCAGGATCCCTCGGGCGAGGCGGCGTCGCAGGCGCAGAAGCACCTGACATACTACGAGCTGGACCTGGGGCTGAACCACGTGCTGCGCAAGTGGAGCGAGCCGATTGACAACGGCGCTAACCTGCTGGTGCCGGTGCCCGGCGGCGGCGACGGTCCCGGCGGCGTGCTCGTGTGCGCCGACAACTTCATCATCTACCGCGACGAGGCGCACGAGGAGGTGCTAATATTCACAAAGTGGCTCTGGCACCCCAAAAACGCAATGCAAAATTGTGTGGTGGAAAGGCAGCCCCGGCGGCCTGCTCGTGTGCGCCGACAACTTCATCATCTACCGCAGCGAGGCGCACGAGGAGGGATGCTGCTCTCTGACTTCTGAGTAGAATCTGACAGTGGCCCCACCCCTGGCAGCCTGTTCGCACACTCTCATCCGGCAGCTGGGCTTCCAGCGCAACCTGCACAGAAGTGAAGCCTGGGCCGCCATGGATTTCGCTGCACCGACTGCGAGGCCAGTTCCGGGTTCGCGATGCTCTGCATCTCTGCGCCACAGGTGCGGACGGTCATACCGCGGAGGTCCACGCTGCCGGGCGACCGCGGCGTGCTCATCGTGTGCGACGCCACGCACAAGACGAAGCGCGGCTTCTTCTTCCTGCTGCAGGCACGCCTTCCCTGTCTGTCTCACATCCCTGCTGTTACTCAAGTCCTATGATGGCCGGTCCAGCCCCGTGTTTGTGTCGAGCATGACCTCAGGAATATCAGGCGGCGCCCTCCTCGAGGATCGAGCTTCGAGCTTCGCCTCGATCATTAATGCCTGAGAGAGTCTGCTAGAAGTTGAATGCATAAAATGCTGCATAAGACTCGCATCGCTAATTTGCCGCCTTCCAAACTTTTGCAGAGCGAGTACGGCGACATCTACAAGGTGTCTTTGGAGTACAGCGGGGAGACGGTGACGGAGCTGCGCGTCAAGTACTTTGATACGCTGCCGCCCTGCTCCTCCATCTGCGTCCTAAAGACCGGCTTCCTGTTTGCCGCCGCAGAGTTCGGCAACCACTCGCTGTACCAGTTTGCGGTGCGCTGTGCTGCTGTCGTTGTCCAGGCCATTTTTGTAGCAGGCTCTGCTGGTGGCGGTCACTACTGTGCGCGGCTTGCACATGTACATTTGTGCATCCGCATGCGTTGCCGTCAACCTCACCCATGGTGTTGTGGAGAGTATTCCTACCCTTTCGCTGCGGCAGGCCCCTGAGCTGTTTCTTCTTCTTGCCCCTGTCTCGCCAATCAGCTCGCCGCCCCCTTACCTGTCGGGGGGCTTCGAGTGCTGGAATGTCCAGCGGAACCTTTCGCTGCCCCTGGCTGCAGGGCATCGGAGACGAGGAGGATGTGGAGTCGACCAGCGCGACGACTGTTGCCACGGATGAGGGCTACCAGCCGGTGTTCTTCGAGCCGCGGCCGCTCAAAAACCTGGCGCCCATCGACGAGATGGAGTCCCTGTCGCCCATCATGGACATGAAGGTGCGCGTCAGTGCCCCATCGCGCCGGCAGGGATTTCCGATCTCAAAGTATAGAGCCTTCTGCATTGGCCTGATGCTCCATTGCCACAGTAAGTTCCACGACAAGGATGCCGTATGAGTCGCGGCCCTGCTCGCGCTTGACGTGCCATGTGCTGCAAGCATGCTGCACCTTGCATTCATACTACTTTCCAGCCGGGTGCAAAATCCGAATCGAGGACCGAAAGCCACCGCTTCCTGTGGCCGCCAGGGTCCCAAGCGTGCTGGGCGAGGAGATCCCGCAGATCGAATCATTCCACTGTTTCTGCTCCAGGTGGCGAACGTGCTGGGCGAGGAGATCCCGCAGATCTTTGCGGCCTGCGGGCGCGGCTCGCGCTCGTCGCTCCGGGTGCTGCGCCCCGGGCTAGCGGTCGCGGAACTGGCTGTGTGGCAGCTGCCCGGGCAGCCGACGGCGGTGTGGACACTACGCCGCTCGCAGCAGGACGATCTGGATGCTCTCATCGTTGTCTCCTTCGCCAATGCCACCCTGGTGCGCATCTCTCGTGTCCTTTGCTTGCGCCGCCCTGGTGCGGATCCTGCAAGCCCCTGCAATTTTGCAGGAGCGGGATCTCGCACCAGCGCCAGCTCTCGAGTCTCGCGCGCCTCGTGACTGCTGTTCCACTTGGGCACTGGCTCTGGAGTCGTTCCTGCATGCAGGGCAGCAGGCGTTCAGGGCAGCAGACTGCAGGTTCCCAAGCAGCGCCAAGCCCACTGCAATGATGTGACACACCTTCTGGAGCAGCGCCGTTGTTGCCGCCAGTCAGACTCGCATCTGCAGCAACATTGTTCGAAACGCTCAACGACCTGCGCAGGTGCTGGCCATCGGCGAGACGGTGGAGGAGGTGAACGACAGCGGCTTCCTGGGCAGCACGCCCACCATCCGCACCCAGCTCATGGCCGACGACTCCATGCTGCAGGTGTGTTGCAATGTGCCTCTTTTGCACAGGGGTTGCGTCGTGGAATGCTTGCCGCCACAACAGCAACTCCGGTCCCACTTTCAATGCTGTGCCTGGAGTAAAGGCGTTTCCTGGCTGCACTCGCGTCGCTGGGTGCGGCCACGAGCAATATTTCGCATAGACATCGTGTCAAACTGCTCGATTCTCTTGGTGCGCAGGTGCACGGCGCGGGGCTGCGGCATATCAAGGCGGACAGGCGGGTGAACGAGTGGCGGGCACCCGGGCGCCGCACTATCATGAAGGCCGCCACCAACGAGCGCCAGGTGCTCGCCAGCAACCGCTGTACGGCTGCTGATGACGATCACTGTTCATTCTCGGACTTTGCGCACCGCCAGCTGCTGCAGAAAACAACTCCCGTTTGGGAGGGGGGGCGAGGGCTTGCTTCAAGGGCACCTTCACCATTCGTCACGCGCCTCGCCGCCGCAGATCGTGGCCGGCTGCTGGGCATGCAGCCGCTGGTAATGGCTGCTGGCAATTCTGAGTTCAGCCCATGGCCGCGCCACATCCCATGTAAAGCCTGAACCCTAAATGTCACGCCGCAACCGCAGGTGGTGATCGCGCTGTCGGGCGGGGAGCTGCTGTACTTCGAGCTGGACGCCATGGGGCAGCTGGCGGAGACGGACAAGAAGGAGATGGGCGGCGACGTCGCGGCGCTGGACGTGGGCCCCGTCCCCCCCGGCCGCCAGCGCTCCCGCTTCCTCGCCGTCGGCAGCTTCGACTCCACCATCCGCGTTCTTAGCCTGGACCCCGCCGACACCATGAAGGTGCTTGCATTGAAAGCTCCGTGCTCCGTGCAGGCTTTTGCATGCGGATGGAGTCCACCATCCGCGTGCTCAGCCTGGACCCGGCCGACGCCATGAAGTCATGCAGGAGTTTCTATAGGGCTCCTTTGCCGGAGGGCTTCATGCCGGTGTCTAACGCAGGTCTCTGTATGTGAATGCACGTTTCGGCCCAAACTCCAGTATGGATAGCAGGGACCAAGTGTCACATGCGCACGCGAGTGCCGTCCCAGTATTGATAGCGATGGCCATAGGCTGTTGTGGCGGAGAGGGATCGTGACGTCGGGTGCCTCCAGCATGGTTGTCTACGGACAATGCGAGGCACTCGTGGGCAGATTCGGTGTCGGCACTGCAGCCTGAATTTGTCATAGGCACGGCGCTCACAGCCTCAATGCAGCCGCCAAACGCAGTATCCACGAGCACGATGTCATTGGCCGCTGTAGGTGCTGGCGGTGCAGCAGGTGGCGTCGCCGCCGGAGAGCTGCCTGTTCCTGGACAGCCCGGCCATGGGCGCCAGCGGCACAGAGGAGGGCGCCGGCGCCGGCGCCCGGTTCCTCCACGTCGGTGCGCACCTTGAAAGCTTAGAATTTCCACCGGCCTGTTCCTCCACGTCGGTGCGTGCCTTCAGGTGTAAGTATTACAACGCCCTCTTCCTCCATGTCGGTGCGTGCTTGTTGCGCGTCGGACTGCCCAGCTCCGCACTTGGCATGCAACGTCGCTGCCTTGGCAGCTCAGTCGTCTGGTCCTGCTGTGACGCGGCTAGCGAGCACTTCATCATCGCCAATCTCTTGACCAAAAACCGTCTGCTGCGGCATGCTGCTGCGCGGAAGGTCAGCATGCAGCGGCGTGAGGTGTGCGTACGCCTTCAAGGGGAACTGCTGTGTGAACACATCGCCCAGCGCAAATCACACATCACATCCTGGTCTGTTTTTGGGATTCGCGGGCCTGGCCAACAGCATGCTGTTGCGGGACGGGGGTGGACCACACGTGCTTTGCTGAAAGCTCGAGAAAAATCCTCCATGCAGCGGGGTTTTAAAAACGTGTATTACCGGCTTCACAGGCCTGGCCAACGGCGTGCTGCTGCGGACGGAGGTGGACCACGTGACGGGTCAGCTGTCGGACACGCGCACGCGCTTCCTGGGCACGCGGCCGCCCAAGCTGCTCGCGACGGCGGTCAACGGCCGCCGCTCCATGCTCGCGCTCAGCAGCCGCGCATGGCTGGGCTACAGCGACCAGGGACGCTACAGCCTGGCACCTCTCTCCTTCGAGGCCCTGGACCACGCTTCCAGTGCGTTCCCAAGCTTCCTGTTCAGTCCCGACCACCGCATCCGGACACAGGACCTTGAGCATCCCCGCATGCCCTGGTTTGGGCCAAACAGACCAAGCGGCCGCGTGATGTGCCATGCTCTTCGAACCAGCTTGATTGTGCACTGCGAATAACCTCAGCAGGCCCCTCTTGTCCATTGTCTCAGCTGTGTGGCACTCGCGCGCAGGCTTTGCGTCGGAGCAGTGTCCAGAGGGTTTTGTGGCGGTGGTGAAGTCCTCGCTGCGTATCCTGACCCTGGAGCGCCTGGGCGAGACCTTCAACCAGACGTCTGTGCCGCTGCGCTACACGCCCCGCGGCTTCGCCATCGACGCCGCCAACAAGGTCCGCGCCTTGCGCTGCGTCTTCAGCTGATGGCTGGTGTGCACGCACTGGACTGCGTGTCGAAGGGGGTTGCGGTCTTACGTTTGGCGCTTAGTTTGGCGTGCGACCAGGCTCATGCAATGAGTGTTTCCGCCTTTAAAACGCACGCCTGCGGAGCAAGCCTGAGATCCTGCCGCCTTCAACATGTCCGTCATGGTGATCCAAGTACATTTTCAATCCTTCTTCCAAACAGAGCCCCACCCGCCGATGCCCGCAGGTGCTGTATGTGGCGGAGGCTGACCACGCAACAATACCCCTCGCAGACCGGCCCGATGTGCCGGCGCCCATGGACGCCAACGGCGCCGCAGCGCTGGACCAGGTGTGCCTGGAACCTCCGTGCGCGTTTTGCTTTCTCGCTTGGCTCTTCTGTCTACTACGCCCAGCTCGGACAGTCGAGAGCAGGAGACTGGACGCCGCCTTGCTCTGGTTCATAAAAGATTCGCTATTTATGAAAGCAACTTCAGGATGCGACCAGCCACTTAGACAAACGAAAGCCGAAGCCGAAGCAAAATCAATTGTGTTTGCAGGGGCCGGAGCTGGACGAGGAGCGAGCTGCGGCGGAGATGCAGTTTGGCGGGGCGCGGGGCGCCGCCGGGCAGTGGGCCTCCTGCATCCGCATCGTGGACCCCGCCTCCGCCTCGACTGCCGCCGTGCTCGAGCTGGACGAGAACGAGGTGTTGTATGTATTGCTTGCATGTGAGGGCCGCCTCTTTGTCTGCCCCTTGACAGCTGTTGCCCGACCGCCGTGCATATCCATGCAAAGCCCGTTCCCCTGGCAGCTGGCAGCTCTCCGGCTATAGCAGCCGCCGTCTGGAGTACTTCCGGTATGTGCGATTGGAACTGGTCTCTTGCTGACTTTTGATACCTGCGTGTCTGCAGGGCGCCACCTGCATAGCTCTGGTGCGGTTTGACACCACGGGCTACACTGGCACCTATCTTGCGGTCGGCACAGCGCAGGGCCTCACCCTCAACCCCCGGCAAGCAGATGGTGCGCTCACACTTATTCTAGACGCCGCTCACAGTAATCCGACACGCACTGCCTGTTGCGGTGTTTGTGCGACTCGCCACTCTTTGCACGATCTTCAAACTGAAATGTGATGCTGTACATGACTGACACGCCGGATGGCGCCATGCAGACGGCTTCATCCGCATATACGCCATCGGCGAGGGCGGGCGCAGCCTCACGCTGCTCCACAAAACGCGGGTGCGTCCGGGGCTATGCTGGCTTCTCAGAGGTGCACCAGCATGTGGCGTCTCAGAAACTGCCAGGTGGCATGGACAGCAGGTCCCCCGCTTTGGCCTGTGGCTTGATGCGGATGCTGCATTGCATGATGGCTTGATGCTGGTACTGCATTGCATCCTAGGTGGACGGCATTCCGGGGGCGCTGGTGGGGTTCAAGGGGCGGCTGCTGGCGGGCATCGAGACCACTGTACGGCTGTACGACATGGGCAAGCGCAAGCTGCTGCGCAAATGCGAGCACCGCAAGTACGAGCCCTGCCCCTGACCCCCCGTTCCGGCAATGCACAACGTCATGTATGCATGCATTTGATGTAAAGCAGATCCGCGGTGGCGCTGCAATCAGCGCTGTAAAAACAGTACTGCAATCAGCAGCTTCAGCCTCCCTGTCAGATGTGCCTTCGAACCCCACAAGAGTTCCTGCACTTTCCAGCAGCACCACCCTGAGCTAAATTTTCATCATTGTGTCCGCAGGCTGCCCACCTTCGTGACCAGCCTGCAGGTCATGGGTGACCGCATCTTCGTGGGCGACCTGCAGGTACCTTCAAACTGTATTCCGAAACTCAATCCGTACATCTTCTCCAGGAAGATGCAGAGTAGATGGCAACACCCTCTGCTTTACTCGGTCACCTGTTAGAGGTCATTGCAGGTTTTTCGTTGCTGAAGGATGCTGTCGAAAGGAATATCCGGGTGGCCCCCGCAGGAAAGCGTACACTACATGAAGTACAAGCGGTCGGACAACAGCCTGTACATCTACGCCGACGACATCGTGCCGCGCCACATCACCTCCGCGCTCGTCATGGACTACGACACCGTCGCCGGCGGCGACAAGTTCGGCAACCTGTTCATGACGCGCCTGCCCGCCGACACCTCCACCCAGGTGAGCAGATCTCCAGCAGGAAATTCTGGCTGCTGGTTGCAGCACGTCCTGGCATTCGCTGTGGTGCGTGCCGCGCGCAGCGGACAAGGCCAACGCCAATTTTGTACAGGTTGCTGGACAGCCTGTGGGCGGTAGGGACGACATGGTTGGGCACATCTCCTGCCGTGGCTCTGGCGTAGCACATGTTGTGCCAACCTGCTCCAGCTCCAGTCGCATCGGCACCCACAAACTCACCATGGTCTGCCATCGCCTGCACGGTTTAAATGCAATCTTTACTCAACTCGACCTCAACTTGTGTCGCGCAGGTGGAGGAGGACCCGACGGGCGGCAAGTTCAGCGTGGCGGAAACACACCGTGTATTGAAATACAGTCCTTGCAATTCTAGAAGACAACAGCTGCCATCCGACTTGTCAACTTGTGTGTCCCGCAGGTGGAGGAGGACCCGACGGGCGGCAAGTTCAGCGCGGCGGGCGGCGCCCTGAACAGCGCGCCCCACAAGCTGGAGGACGTGGTCAACTACCACGTGGGCGATATCGTCAAGGCGCTGGGCCGCGCCGCGCTGCAGCCCGGCGGCCAGGAGTCGCTGCTGTACGGCACCCTTGGCGGCGCCATTGGTCCGTTTTTGACTAGATTGTGTAGCTTGAAAACAAGTGGACATTGAAAATGCTGCGCGGCGCGCCGCACTGCAGCCCGGTAGCCAGGAGCCGCTGCTGTATGGCACCCTCGGCGGCGCCATCAGTGGAGAGTCTCCTCGACACTCTGACGATTTTGATTATTTGAGGGAGCTGTATCCCAAGGTGAGAGGCGGCATGGCACCTGTTTCGCCGGTGTTTTCCTCTGTCAGTCAGAAGCTTGCAGGCGGGGATGGTGTGCAGCGCTGCACCTGCCGCGTTCCTTTCCCGCCCAGTCCAGCCTCTGGGTTGTGTCTGCATGCTGGGTTGCTCGAGGCTGCACAATGCCACTCAGCCTCCAATGTATGCTTTGTCGAGCGAGGCGCGAAGCCAGGCTGCTGTGGCACCACCGCGCGCAAACGCAATGTTGCCGGTTACGCCAGATGCTGATGATCGAAAGTTCCATTCCGAACCTCTCGACGTCTTTCCAAGTTCTGATTCACAGCTCGTGCGGTGCAGGCGCGATGCTGCCATTCACGTCGAGGGAGGACGTTGACTTGTTCGTGCACCTGGAGATGTACCTGCGGCAGGAGCACCCGCCGCTGTGCGGGCGCGACCACCTCGCCTTCCGCTCCGCCTACTTTCCCGTCAAGGACGTCGTCGACGGCGACCTCTGCGAGCAGTATGCCCAGGTGATGCATCCTTTTGCTTTCTATGTTCCTTTGCTATGTCCTATTCTGTGTGCCATGAGATTAGCACCTTGGGAAGAGGGTGGCAATGCGCTGTGTCTAAGTGAGTGACACCCTCATGATGCGCCTCGGGATCAAATGTGCAACCAGGGCTGTATGAAGTTGACAATCAAACCCCTCGTGGTCCTGGTTGCAGCTGCCGCCGGAGAAGCAACGCAGCATCGCGGAGGAGTTGGATAGGACGCCCGGTGAAGTGCTCAAGAAACTGGAGGACATCCGCAACAAGATCTTCTAACCCGCTTGTGACATTTTGATGCTGGCGCGTTGACAGGCGATATACCTGTCCATGTTGCTTAGTTGTCTCCGACTGCACGCTTTGTAAGCAGGAATCGTCGGGCATTCTGGAACTCAGTCTCGCCAGCGCAGTTCCAGTGACCGCTGCCCGGCGCTTTGATCAGCCGCTGCCCTGCTGCCTGCCTGCCCGCATGCTGCGCGATCGCCTGCACCCTCGCTGCCTGGAGGCACGAATGCTTTTCAGATCCATGTCTGTGACTTGCGTTTAGCACATTGCTTGCACAAACTTGAGAAAACCTTCCTGCAACGGCGGCCAGCGGCGGGGGCGCCAGCTACTGTGCGGGATTATGCGCGAAATGGGTGCTGGTTTTGGTGGTCAGAATTCGTTTGCGTGATCATTCACATACGATTGGCTGTGTGTTTCGAGCTGCATGTTTGCGGGCACAGCTCCTGGCGGTCAGTACTTTTTGTGCAAGTCTCTGGTCAGTACAAGCCATTCCAGCAATAGACGTGCACCTCGCGCTTTGAGGAGCTGCAGTACCATCACCAGCATGAGCAGCTATGCGGAAGAGCGGCAGTCTCTGGACCTGCAGGCAGACGGCCGCAGCAACATAATTGACGAGAACAACATCCCCTCGACGGCGCACCAGACAGAGCAGAAGCCGCAGTTGACTTTGCTGCCGCTGCGGCACACAAAGGCACGTCTGGGACCTCACGAGGTTTCCTTGCAAAGCTCCGTACCTCCTTATGCAGTGTGCTGCCAGGCAAATGTGCATTGACGGCTGCGCCGCAGCCCGCTATTGCAATCATGATCTAACTCGGCCGTTTGCGTATGCGTGCAGATAGTGCACCTCGTTCGGCACGGCCAGGGCTTTCACAACGTGGCAGGCGAAGCGGAGTATGAGCTCTACAAGTCGTGGGACTATGAGGACGCGCACCTGACCGAGACCGGCTGGCAGCAGGTAGGGTTAGCAACGACGTCCGCAGCAAGGCTGGCAAGCCAAGCATGGGGCATGGAACATGCAGCGGCACTGCATGTCTGGCTGGGCGGGTCACGGCGACATGTGCTCCTCTCATTGCACGGGAATTGAAACACGCCAGCTGGGTGCTCCGCAGGCAGCCGACCTGAAGAAGCACATCGGCAGCGTGCGTGGCATCAGGCCCGAGGTCGTCATCGTCAGTCCGCTGGTGTGCCACCAAGTCCCATGCAGTTTCACGGCTGCATTTACTAAGCCAGTTGCTTGCGACACAGTCATGCGCCATGCGCCTGCTGCTGCAATCTGCCCCTGCCAAGCGTGTTTGCCCGCTAGTGAGCCGGACGCCTGTACACCTGGCCGCAGACGCGGGCAATGCAGACGGCGGTGGGAGCCTTCGGCGGCGGCGTCTGGCACGACGGCGACGCGCAGCTGCCGCTCATGGCGGAGGTGCGCCTGCTAATGCTATTGTAGCAACCTGCTGCAGACATTTGCTGCCTCTATCATAGTAGTGTTTTTCTGATCAAGCCCAAATTATGCTGGTCCTGTCAAGCCTCAGCTCAACTCCTCAACATGAATGATATTATCTTCAGGTGCCCGGCATCACGGGCCGCAGCACGGCGCGCCCAGCGGCGTCGCAGTGCGCTGTGCCGTTCGTCGCCTACGAGATGTGCCGCGAGCACCTGGGTGCGCGTGCACTTGTTCAGCGGTCACGACGCACCCACAACGTGTCGGCCCTCCAGAATGTGTGTAGAGCTTGTTGAGCTGGCACAATGAGCTGACCCTCCTGCGCTCTGCTGCCGCGGCAGGCAAAGCGCTTGGAGACACATCATGGAGAAAGCTGTGCTGACGACGCCCAAACGCCTGTGCAGGCGAGCACCCGTGCGACAAGCGGCGCACCCTGACAGAGTACAGGGAAGAGTTCCCAGGCGTCGACTTCTCTCTGGTGCGCACGTTGGTGCCCTCGGCGTGCTCCAAGTGCTCAGCAAGCACAGCTGTCGTGTGCAGCGGCATTGCGTCTGCAGTAGTGCCTGGTGTTGGCTGTTTGAAGTTGTGGCGCTGCCAGCCACGTCAGCTGTCAGGCACCCTGACAGATCACAATGTCTTCAGACTTGGTCAGAACACGCTCGACCAAGAGCGGGCCACCGCAGCATGCGTGGTGGCCTTTGAGATCTCCTGCCAGCGTTGCAGTCGTAATCTTCGATCGTCAACGCCGATCGTCAACGCCGAATGACAATGTCAGCGCCCCGGTTTCGCCTCAGGTCGAGGACAACGACGACACGTGGTGGAAGCCGGACGTGCGGGAGACAGACGGAGAAATCGCGGAGCGGGGCATGAAGTTCCTGGCCTGGCTGGCGACGCGGCCCGAGACGGAGATCGCAGTCGTCAGCCACTCCAGCTTCCTGCACTTCATGCTGTCCAACTTCGCGACGGCGGCGGCGCCCGATGTGCAGCGCGACCTGCGCCGCCTGTTCGGTGCGTTCCTGCGCCGGGGCGTCGTGCATGCGGCTGTGTGTGGCTGTGTCAATGTTGCGGCGCTGCTTGAGAATTCTCATGCTGATAGCATTGTCACATGCTGCTAGCTCGCACTGCACTCATGAAGAGGACTGCTGAGATAACAACCCAGGAAACTCAAGCCGACATATACTGATGCTCGATGCACTGTGCAGCCAACTGCGAGCTGCGGACGGTAACGCTGTCGGACACTGGCAGCGACGGCGGCCTGGATCCCACGTGGTTCCACCCTGAGGGCCACCACAAATCCTGGGAGAACGGCGCCGCAACCGGAGCGGCCAACGGCGCCGCTGCGCCAAATGGCGTCGCAGCATAGACCAGCGTCATCAGCAGCGTTCGCTCTAGACTTGGTTGAGTGCCCAACGACATTGTGCAGGAGTACAATTTGCGGTCGGCCCAGATGGACTGATCGAACACTGAGGATTGATCTTGTACCCCAATATACATTTAATGTTTGCCATAGGATCGTGACAGGCACGATGCATGAGCGATGGCAGCATGTGCCGCCGTGTCGCAGAATTGAAGTTCCCAACTGCATTCAATAAACCCTGCAACCCCTTTCTATAGCGAAGCCAACCATCCATCCAAGCTCTCTGCCACCTCTCGCCATCGAGTGTCCTGCGCATCAGAGCATGACGTGTCAATTTCTCAGAGCCAGTCAATGCGCAGTACCAGAGGGCCAGCAGCGCCGCCACAGACTGCGATGGCTCCCGTTCCTGCCATACACTTTCCTCACCAGCATCAGGTCGTGTGCCGTATCGTGATGTATGAGGGGTTCCACTCCCAGCTCAGCCGCAAGCTCCTCCACCGCTGGGACGTCCACGATGACATCCGCTGTGCCGCCAGCGACGTACGCCGGCGGCAGCTGGTCTGGTGGCGGGAAGACGATCGGAAGCTCTCTTGAAAGGTTGCGAATGTCCAGCAAACCGACCTGCCCTCGGTTTGCTTTGAACAGTTCCGCCCACCTGCGCAGGCAATGCGTGCACGTGCGATGCGTCAGGCTTGTAGACATGTGCAATGCGCCGGCATGTGCCCAGAGCCGTAACTCCGACGGTCTTAATGCAGCAAAACCATTGACAACCGACAAGTGTCCTGGTTGCCTAACCTGATTGCAGGAGGGCCTGTCCATCTCAGCCTCCGCGATATCGTCCGAGAAGAAAAGGTCCTTTGCGGCCGACGCGCTGCGCGAGTAGGACTTCGTAATGAAGCCTGCAAGCAAGGTTGAGCGCTCACTTACACCAACTTCAAACCTTGAAGCCCACCTGCGGGTGACAACACATCATAGAACCAGTTTGTTCTGGCGCCTGAACCGCACCCCAGGTGATCCTGATGGACCGCAGCGGCATGGCCTTGATGATGCGCTGCACCAGCGCCTGCGTCACATGCCGCATGATGCCAGGGTCACCTTGCAGTAAGTCAGAGTACGCATGTGCGCTCCAAGACACAGCAAATGCAGAAGATGCACCCTCATGGCGATCACGTGCCGATTGGCAGCTGAATATTGCACTGCAAATGCCACCTTGTTGCCGCTGGGCGGTGCCGCTGCCAGGAATGCTGTCCCCGCCAGCTTGGGCCAGCCAGCGCTGTTCATTTGCTGCATGTACCTGCATTTTGAGTGGGTTGCGGCCCATCAGCTTCCAAGAGATGCGACAAACAGCTTGCGGAGGCAGAAGCATGGCTGTGTCAGGAGGGTCGGATCGAACGAATTTCGAGTTTGGGGCCGCACTTTTGCAGGACCAGACCGCCAAAGGAGTGGGCAATGGCCACCGGCGGAGTCTGCAGCGTGCTGACGAAGCTTGCAACGTCAGCTGCATTGGAGGCCAGTGTGCCGGGCTGCGAATTCTCCGGGACCGTGCCAGCGCCCTGCCCGCGGAAGCTGACAGCGTAACAGTCGTAGCCGCGCTCTGAAAAGAACGGCATGAACTTCTCCTGCACAAAAGCGACAAGGACGGCTCTGGAATATCGACGAAAAAGGGGGAAGCAGAATGTTGTGCCGTCGCCGATCAATGCTGCGGTGAACAGTGCAGCGCGATCCTCACCTCCCAGCACCAGGCGGCATGGCCGGAGCCATGCAGGAACAGCAGAGGGGGCCTGCCACTGTCTCCCTGCAGCAGCAGCACAAGCGGGCATCGGCTTGTGCACTGCAGTCGTCACGCATGGCCGGGCATGCGTTCGCGGCATCCGCAGCCTTTGGACGGAAGACGCACGCTGGCTGAGAGTGGTGTTCTGAGGACCTCAAGCTGTGCACCGTCTGAAAGCTCGTGCATTGAGCTCTCTATTGCGGCCGCAGAGGCCGCGGCGGCGGCGCAGACGAGCGACCGCCACGCATGATTAATGCTGGGGGCGCCCCACTGCAGGGGCCCCTGCCGCAGCGGCAGTTGCCTTCGGAACGGCACAGCGCTGCGAGACCTTCTAGCAGAAACATTCACGAGGTTCTGGCATGTCGCAATGCTGGTGCTGGGCTGCGTTGGACCCAAATTCTGCATGATCCTGCTGCGGCGCCGCACATGCCCAAGTGATCTGCCTGTCCTGCTGGAACCTTGCGTGAATGCGTGGTAGGCGGACGGAGTTTGGCTAGTTCGCCCGTCAGGACGCATGCAAGGTTGCAGAGCTGCAAATGCAGAGCAAATCAGCCGATGCACCTGCAGATCTTGTATCTCCCAGAGCACAACCGAGATCGCCACTGCCGTCGAGAAACGCCAGTAGACTGACCTCTAGTCTGCAGCTTGCAAATACAGTTTGAGCAGCAAACTAGCCCCTTAATCCAGCCGTCTGGCCTCGCGCGCACGCCATCTTGACATTTGGAAAAGACATTGGCAGAATTCGACTATGTGCACCAAGTTCTGACGGACCTGGAGCCTTGCTCTTTGAGCAAGTAATCTCTCTATACTGCAGCATTGCTGCGCCTGCTTCACAGCCTAGTCACAGCTCGTATACACTTCTGGCAGCCGCGCCGGAGCTGTGGGCTTTCGCGTGGTGTCCGTGTGCTGCACACTTAGACTGTGCATAAGCAGTCTGTGCTTCCTAGCCTGCTCCACCTCTATTTCTCAGCTCGCGCCTCAGCTTACATTTGCGGTAGCCAACAGCGCCGCCAGATGGCGCCGTGACGGCTCGACGAGACGCAGCGCGTGGCCGGCAGCATGTTAGTGCGGCGACTACCACGGTGACTTCCGCTGGCTTGCGTGCCGCGGGACAGCAGCAGCTGCACGCAGCTGATCAGCGGCAGCAGCGGCTGCAGTTGCCGCATCGTTGGCGGCGGCCGGAGCGGAGGCGCCTGCGGCGAGCATGTTAGGAAGAGGCAGGGGCAGGGGCCGCGGCGGCCCCTCGGGCCAGATCGTGCGCGACGACGATGGCAACATTTTGGAGGCAGCAGGCCCGCCGCCCATGTTCCCGGTGCGGTACCTCTTCGTGCTTCATCTACCCTGCAGTGCACCAAACCCTTGAGCCGCCTCATGATTCCACCGCAGCTCGACAAGTGACTTTCCTGCTCCCTCGCAGGACATTGCGGTGCCAGGCAGGGTGGAGAACGACGACCGCATTGAGCGATTACGGGTGGGCTTCAATCGCTCGTGTGTCCGTGTCCATAGCTGACATAATTGTGATGGCCTGTGTGTCGATTTGCCTGTGTCGGTGTTGCGTGTGGAAATGTGTCTTCCTCTGACTTTCCCGCGCCCCCCACAGGCCGAGCAGAGGCGGCTGCGCGACTTCTGGCAGCACTCTGCGTACAATCTGAACGCCAAGAACGCTGCAGGTGCGCACGCTCCGCCGCACTGCTGCCTCCGGCGCCACAGCACTGCGACGACAACAGCCTTGCATGACATTGAGTACAGTGGGTGGGAGTACGGTCTCACCACAGTCTCCGCACGCTGCAGACGACGTGAAGCCACACGCCAAGGTGGAACGGTACACGGATCGCTATGCGGGGACGGCGGCGGGCGGCGTGCTGCAGGAGGCCATGACGCTGGACCCCGCCTACTTCCCCCAGGAGCTGTACTCCAAAAAAGACAAGCGGTGCGCCTCCTTCAAATGGAACTTTCCTTCCCCGTCGGAAGCTGCTGCTGGACATGTGTTCCTGCAGTGAAGCGCCCGGGAACCCGCCTACTTCTCCCAGGAGCTGTACTCCAAAAGGGACAAGCGGTGCAGGTTCTGACGGTGAGAGTGTGCTTCGTTATGCGTCACGTTCCGGCGCTTTCAATGCTGTTTTCCTGCATCCTCAGTGCACCACCGAAGCAGCCTCCCAGTACCAATGGTAGGTCCCAGGCCATCAGGAGGGAGGCTACAAAACAATGCCTGTTCGTGTCGCTGTTCAAGCTACAGCGACCACCGCTTATATTTTTCCACTAATATGATCGTTTCTCTTCCTGAGTCCTAAGTGCAACATGCCGTGCTCTTCGCAGCATCTCGGCCATGGCCTCGTCCGAGAGCGCTCAGCGGGCCTACTGGGCTGCCACCAGCCGCAAACCCTGCTCCAGCGATGACAGTGCGCCCCTGCAGAACTTTCAACATGATCTCTTCTCAGCATCATCCAAGTGGCATTTGGCATCTGTGCTCGGCAAAGTCCATTCACGCTGCTGCATGGCACACCTGCCAGCAGCCACCTGTTTCTTCTGAGAGACGCTGGCGGTGGATTGATGCCCGGCTAAAGCACCCATGCCTGTGCCTCTGTCTGATACACACATCACATGCTGAATGAATGACGCTGTGTGCTGGGCAGCGGACAAGCTTATGAAGCTGCTGGATAAACACGCCAGTCGCCTGGAGGACGGCACGACCTCGCCTGTCCTCAAGGTGCGTTGCTTTTCATGGCGTCACATCTCAGGCTCATCGATGCATAAACATTAGTAGGTGACTTCCCAAGGCGTGTTTTAGTCTTGCACCCGCCTGGCAGCTGCCTGAAACGCCTGGTCACAATCGCGGCCAACCTGCAGATTTCCTGTGGCGGCGCTGCACAACACAGGGTGCTGGTTATGCCGCCGCCCGCAGCGCCAGACGGCGCTCAAGCTCGCAGAAAGTAGCAGAAAGCGCCCCGTGCTGCCCCTCTCGTTCACTCTCAACCCGCCAACTTCAAACCTTCAATGCCGGTGCACCATGCGCGACCACCAGGTGAAGAAGGAGGACGGGGAGGAGGGGGACGAAGACGAGGATGAGGCGGAGATCGACGACGACGGGGACGAATACGAGGACGACGACTACCTGCAGGTGAACATGGTATCAGGACTCAGGGTTTGCAGCAGCCTCCAGCAGTTTGGGACTTGGGGTGTGTCGTCGGCCAGTGCGAAAGATGACACCTCTGTGCCAAGTGCCAAGATGACGCCCATGTGATGCCTGTCGTTGTATGCGGCGGCGCCGTGAGGAGGTGGCTGCCAGCCACCTGCAAGCGGCGTGTGCCCTCACCTGATGGCAACATAGAGACTGACAGCACTGCTGCTGCCGAATCCAGGGGGCGCATGTGGACGACGACGAAGGCTACGAGGACCCATATGCTGACGATGACAACGGCGAGGCCTTCTTCTGATGCTCGCGCGGGATCAGCAGCTGGCGAGACGTTCTTTGCGGGGAATTCTGCAGACTTTCCTACCTGTAATGCGACTGCAAGGTGAGAAGAATGATACCTAGGAATTTCAGATGGAAGTGAGAGCGCACGTAATTTGAGCAGCTGTGCGACAGGAGGTGGCACGTGTACACACGACTCGTATCCTTCTTACTCAGATGGCTCGGCCTTACTTCTACACCGCTGACAATTGAACTCGCTGAAAGCAAATGGCTCAGACCAGGCAACCTCGTGCCAACCGTACACACAAACCATGGGTTTCCAGGCTGCTTCCAGCCTGTGACAAGTCCAACAATTCCATACACCAAGCCCGCGCAGATGCATCCCTGGTGCAGCTTGCGCAATTGAGAACGTAGTTAACTGAGAGCAGCAGCAAGTGACAAAATGCCAGCGGCAGCAGTGCTGGCTGCGCAGTGTCAGTGCTTCGCGCAATGGTCTCTCGTCTTGTCAAAGCAGCTGCAGCCCTGTCAGACTAGCAGAAGCACCTCTGCAGCATGCACTACCCTGCCATGTGGGTCTTGGCAGAGCAGCAGTCCCTCATGCGGAACCCAATTTCCGCCGCCGCCACTGCTGCCGCTGCTGTTACCGGAAATACAGTCCCCGCCAGCGGCCGCCATCCGCAGGCCCGCCACAGCATTGCTCCTCGAGCAAAGGTCCAGCTAGTTCGAGGCCCGCCGCCGGCGGCACCCGCCGCTCAAGCCGCCGCCGCCGGCAGCGCAGCTGGCAGCAGCGCCGCGGGCCGCCGCCGCCGCATCACCATGCCTTCCGCTTCAGGTGATGGTCTTGTGCAGGAAGGGGTCCAGCGGCTTGCCGAGCGCGTACACAATGAAGCCGATGTCGCGCAGCTTGGCGTGGTCCAGGATGTTGCGGCCGTCGAACACGAAGGCCGGCTTGACCATGTCGTCGTAGATGCGCTCATAGTCGAGATTCTTGAACTCGTCCCACTCGGTGAGGATGCAGATCGCATGGCTGCCCTTGGCTGCCGCGTACGCGTCCTCGTATGTGTCCACCTGCTTCTCGATGGCCGAGGTGGTCGCCTGCCGCAGTGCCGGGTGGTCCCACTCGAACCTGTGGAGCGGCGCCCACGGCTTGTGCATGGAATGGGCAAGCAGCCTGAACAGTCCTCCTGCTGGTGTCAGAAAGACTGGGGGACAGCACGCACAGCAGCGGAGGGGCGGATCTGTCGCAGGCGCACTTGGGGGTGGAGAGGTCGCCGAGCATCTGCTTCTTGGAGACCTGCGGGTCGTAGATGTTGAGCATCGCGCCGTCGCCGATGAGGCCCTTGCACACATCGATGGCGGGCGTCTCGCGTGTGTCGCCCGTGTCCTGCAGTCGGCATGTAGGTTGGTGTGACATCACTATTGCTACCGCTGGTGTCGCTGCAAGCCTGAATGTCCCAGAAAGCCAAGGCAGTGCTGCGTGGTGGAGAGTGGAAAGCAGCGTGCGCTGCACTCTGGCCGCCTGGCTGCTGCGCATTGGGCACCTGCGCGCCATGCCGCTCCTCCTGCCACTGAGCAGCCTGATGTAGTATCACTTTCGACCTGACATTTCTCTGCGAGCTGCAAGGAGACTGCAGGCACCTTCTTGAAGGCGAAGCCCAGGATGGCGATGTGCTTGCCGGAGATGGTGTTGAACATGGACTCGATGACGCGCTCCACAAACCGCTGCTTCTGGTAGTCATTGATCTCCACCACCTGACGACCAAGGTTTTGGATGGCACTCAGCAGACTGGAAGGAAGAAGCGGGTGAAAGAGGCAGAAGGTGAGGCAAAGTGCAGTAGTGCACAGCGCCGGCAGTGACACTGGAACGTGAAATGCCTGTGCACCATACTGATTGAACCGCTGTTTCGACCTTGTGCAAAGGCTTTTCACGCCGCTCACCGAGTTCCAGTAGTCGGCGACCATCTTGAGGCCCAGCGTCTCGCAGATGTACACCAGGTTCAGGATGTCCTTCTGGAAGCAGGAGCCGCCAAAGCCAACCGAAGCGTTCAGGAACTTGCTGCCGATGCGGCTGTCTGTGCCGATGGCGTGCGACACCTGCGGGCGGCAAATGGCTGGTCAGGAACAGGCTGGTGAAACCTTTTTGTATCCTGTGCATTGCTGGGTGATGATGTGTGGATGAGGAGGCAAGAAAATGGCGCGCTGCCGCCCACCTGCTCAGGAGGTGCATCACATGCAGCCTTGCTGCGCGTCTCATTCGCATGCTGCGCCGCCTGGATGCGAGCGCGCCAAGAGCTGCACTTGCCACGCAGCAGCGTGACGCGGAAATGTCACATCAATGCACTGACAAAAAACTCCAATGCGCCGAGCCGCCGCCGCCGCACCTGGGCGATGTCGGCGCCGGTCATCTCACACAGCGCGGAGATGGAGTTGACGGAGGAGATGCGCTGTGCCAGCATCGCGTTGGCGGTCAGCTTGGTCAGTTCCGCGGACCACAAGTTGGTGAGCAAAATGCGCTCGTCCGGCACCCAGTGCGCGTACACCGCCTTCAGCGCCTGCATCGCCTTCCGCCCCGACTCTGTGTCCTTGCCGCCGATCAGCACCTGCACAAAGAATGGCCTGACGTTTTTAGACTGTTCCCGAAACACTAAACGCGTTGTTTGACATCGTAAGGTCCAGGTGACGGTGTGGCATGGCGCAGGTGTGGTGCGCACCCGGTCGGGCGCTTGGAGGTCCGCAACGGCTGTGCCCTCTGCCAGGAACTCCGGGCTGCAGCGCGAGCGGCACAGAGTGAGCTTTCAAGAGGACAAGACTGGAACAAGACTAGATGAGCTTGTTGAAAGGCAGCTGTCACAGTGGCGCGGAGCTGGGCATGGGGCTCACTTGGAGAGGATGTCGAAGTGGACATTCGCATCCGCGCAGTTTCGCCGCAGCACCTGCGTGGCACGGCAGGCTCCTGAGGACGCGCTCAGCCATCGATCAACTGCAACGGCAAGTCACGCTGTCCCTCAGACACGACACGCACCTTTTCGATCGCCTCAGCTGTCTTCACCGGCACTGTGGACTTTTCCACCACGATCTTGCTGGTCTTCGACACCGATGCGATCATGCGGGCGGCGCCCTCCCTGCGGTTAGATCAAAACACGGCGGCGCTGACCATGGCAGCGTGGACATGCTCTCGCAGCCTCTGAGTCTATCAGCAGGTGCACGATCAATGGTTGTGGCCCCATAAGTGCATGCATCTGCATGACCCGAGCTGACAGCCAGCGCACCAGTATGTGAGGTCTGCTGCCTTGCCGGCGCCCACGCCGCGCGTCTTCGTGGGCGTGTTGACGCTGCAGAAGTGAACAGCGCGTAGTCTCGGCAGCCATTCGTGAGCAAGCTCCAGTACATGGCTGACACCTGGCGGCCGGCAGCGCACTGGCACAACAGAACTGTCGATCTGCTGCAAGTTGCATACGCACCTGACGAAGATGATGTCTGCCTCTGCGCAGTGCTGCTTGACGTCTGTGCTGAAGAACAGGTTGCGTCCCAGGGCCTCCTTGACCACTTCTGCCAGGCCTGGTTCGTAGATCGGGAGGCTGTCGCTGTTCCAGGCTGCGATCCTGGCCTCGTTGATGTCCACAACGACTACCTGAGCACACGCAAACTGGTTATCCCGGTGTCACTACACGCCTGCACGTCAAACATATGTTCGACACTGCAACTACAAACACCTCGATGTCTGGGGCCTTGAGGGCGATCATCGCCATGGTGGGACCACCTGCATGATCAAACAAGCAGTTCAGCTGGATTTTCGTCACTGCATGCCATTCGGGCGACAGGCCGGGCTCCCGACAGTGACAGGATCAGATCGGTACTGCGTTCCTCACAGGAACCGTCTCAGGGTCTCAGGGGACGGAACGCACCCACATAGCCGGCGCCGATGCAGCAAATCTTAACCATGGTGCCTGATGTGCTGTTTCCCAGATGCAAGCGGTGCTGTGTGGTGCTGAGACTGGCATTCACAGTTGCGTTCCATCAACCTTGCACACCCCTGACAACTGACAGGACATTTGGCAAAACCCTGCAGCCGTACACTGTAGCAGTACTGTCTTTACTCCAAGGACGCAATGCAGATAGGCCGCAGTGTCATGGTTGCTGAAGTGGCAGATCCCTTACCAAACTGAGTTGTGAGTGCCGCTGTCGCCACTGCCGCCGCAGCTGTGACGTGAAAAACTTGAAGCCTATCTCCGACACAAGAAGCATTGGTTTCTCCTGCTTCATATCCTTCGTCCTTGGTAGTGCAGAGGGCTTGTGCCGAGACACAGCTGTCACGAGCGCAAGTGCGTGCCGGCTGAACCCATGGTGCTGGTGCTGGGCATCGAGGGCTCGGCCAACAAGGTCGGCGTCGGCATCGTGCGCGATGACGGGGAGGTGCTCTCCAATCCCAGGCACACGTGAGTTGGTTGAGTTCGTCTGTACGCATGGGCATGTGGCTCAGGCACGTCTTTCATCGCTTGCTCTGCATGTATCACACATAACCGAAACGGCGACATCCTGCGTGCGCCAGGTACATCACGCCGGCCGGTCAGGGCTTCCTCCCCAGGCAGACTGCCTACCACCACCAGGTACGCCAACATGTTTGCTGTGCTGATTCTGCACGCGGTTTCTAAGTCAACGTGACCGTGTGAAGTGCTGGCTCCATGGGTGCTGATGTGGCGTGCAGGAGCACATCATCAGCCTGGTGAAGCAGGCGCTGGAGCAGGCCAGCGTCACTCCAGAGCAGATTGACTGCATCGCTTACACAAAGGTACAGCCGGCCGCGGCGCAGCAGCAGTTGTTGCCATCTGCACTCAGCCCTGCCCCTTGGTAGCCGCCAGAGCTTGCATCTGGAGTGTCAGTCGCCACCCACAGTCTGCAGCATGGAAGAACGCCCTCGCCGCTGGGCCGCAGGGGCCGGGCATGGGCGGGCCGCTGGTCACGTGCGCAGTGGTGGCGCGCATGCTGTCGCAGCTGTGGCGGGTGCCGATCGTGGCGGTAAATCACTGCATCGGGCACATCGAGATGGGGCGCATTGTCACCGGCGCCCAGGACCCTGTCGTCTTGTATGTCTCCGGCGGCAACACCCAGGTGAACAGCTGAGGTCGATTCGTGCCTGCAACAGCAGGCATCAGCTGGCTGGGGGCTCTGAATCGTGCATGTGCATTGTCAGCATCGTGGCGCCGCGCATCGCCATCGTATGAAGCATTCATGTTGCCAGTTGTTTTCGCACTCAGGACGCAGACCAGCCAATCCTTCCCGACGACGAGCTCGTTCTGTGTCGCAGGTCATCGCATACTCAAATAAGCGGTACCACATCTTTGGGGAGACGATCGACATGGCGGTCGGCAACTGCCTGGACCGTTTTGCGCGGGTGTTGAATCTGTCAAACGACCCCAGCCCCGGCTACAACATCGAGCAGCTGGCCAAGCAGGTGAGTTATGAATTGATCAACGATGATTAATCGTGATCAATCATGATCCGGCCCTTCCCATGAGCTTTGGGATTTGCCATTGTGCAGCATGTTGCATGAAGTATTGCAGAGATGTCCAATAGGAATTCAGCAGCTGATCACTGCAATCGGCGCCACCAGCAGATCAAATGTAGATTCTGCAGCCAGCTCAGCCCCCTGCATATGAGCGTCATGCTGTCGCCTGCTGCAGGGCAAGAAGTTCGTGGACCTGCCATACGTGGTGAAGGGCATGGACGTGTCCTTCTCCGGCATCCTGTCCTTCATCGAGGCCAGCACCGCCGAGCTGCTGGCCAGCGGCGAGGCGACGCCCGCGGATATGTGCTTCTCGCTGCAGGTATGCGCAAGCACAATCGCCGCAGGCGAGACCTCGCTGCAGATCTGGTTGATTTATGCCACCGGCGCTGTATTGGAGGATGTGTAAGTTCGTCAGCAGAGGCTGCCTGCTGCCCCCGGCGGGTTTCAGAGCTGAACAGGGCCGACCTGCATCCTGCTGTTGACCTCAGGCGACCCTGAATTCCGAGCGATCCTCAAGTCTGAACAGTCGCGTGTGCAAGCTGCTTGTAATGCTGCAACAATGCAGGAGACGATCTTCGCGATGCTGGTGGAGGTCACAGAACGGGCAATGGCGCATGTCAACTGCAAGGACGTGCTCATCGTGGGCGGCGTGGGCTGCAACCTGCGGCTGCAGGAGATGATGCGGATCATGACCGAGGTGCGGAAAGACTGTTGGGGTTATAGATGCACCCGGTTTCGTGTGACGCGAGTCCTTCCAGCGCGTCTCCATGACCTGGAGAGACTTTGTGGCCATGCGTGAGAGCCACATGCAAACATCGGACCTGTTGCTTTGGAAAACGCCCACTGCTGAGACATGTGTTCTTCGAGCAGGAGCGCGGCGGTAGCCTGTTCGCGACTGACGATCGCTACTGCATCGACAACGGCGCCATGATCGCATGGCCGGGGATGCTGGCATTCCAGCAGGGGGATGTGACGCCGCTGGAGGCAGCAGACTGCACGCAGCGATTCAGGACAGACGATGTGCTTGTGAGCTGGCGGGGCCCTTGACTTCAGGGTTGCTAAGTGGTTGCAACAATGGGCACTTCCATTCCGTCCTACATGCTACCAGGCATTGGCTGCGACGTATCAAGAATCTGGCGAGGCATAAACTGCGGCAACAACTGCGGCAACCATCTTCCAAATCAACGCAGAGACATTTCACAGGTGATATACACATACCTAACACATACTCGTCAGCAACAAGCGAATTAAGCGTTCCTGCACCATTGACTGATACGCCATGCATTTGTGGTTATAAGTGGATCTGCCGCTGAGTTGCATCATCAGTGGGAAGCCTTGGCGCTCTCTTCATCCTCCTTTGGAATCCAAATCTCATTGTGCCTGCGTGACAGCATGTCGGTCTTCAACGGTGCACGGACAAGTGTAATTGTCATGTGTTCACGACCACGTCGAGGGATAGACATGTGTACAGTTGAAAAGGGCCCATGCTGGAGTCACCTTCCCATGAGGCGGAAGGGAGGGTCATAGGAGGTGGAGATGAAGGTAGTCTTGTCGATGGGCAGGCCCTCAGTCTCGAGCTCAGAGACGAAGGTTCTGGCCTTCACGAGCAGGATCTGGGATGGCAAGAGACACACACATCGGAACCACGGGCTGAAGCAATGGTCCAGCAGGTACCAATGAACTCGCAACACATAGCTGTCCCAGCGGCTGTTGCATTCGCAATTTGAGGAGCAACTCACCGGGTCGATGTTGAAGCCGCCATACTGCGCAATGTGAGGGTTTGGTGAGAACGTCGGTTTGCAGGACACTTGATGCTCGATTATTGGCAGTGAAGCCAACCAGCACACGTTCGTGGGTCGAAGCCAGGTCAAGGATATGTGATCCGCGCAGAACTCTGGTCACAAAGCCGCTGGATGTGTGATGATTGCTCGAGGAGCAATCCCACCGCGCAAATCAACTCACCGAGTTGACGTACATTGTTTCCTCCGGCGTGTCTTCGATGTGAATCAGATGGTCGTCTGGCTTTGGAACGTCGTCCTGGAGTCATTGGTCATCCTGGAGTCAATGTGCAGTCTTCCCAGGGGCAAGTGCTATGCCTCTGCAATTTTGTACAAAACTTCTGTGCAGACTATTGCTGACTGTGTTGCTGCAGCACAGGAGGACAAAACACCCTCACCCATTTGTATTTCGGAACGTAGAAGCTGACTTTGAAGCTGTGAAGCGTCCACATGCAGCGATTGTCAGTTGCGGGAATATCGAGGTGGATTTGCTTTCTGCATGTGCGCCGACTGCTCCTACAGTACAGCACGCCATCGTTCACATGACACATGGCGAGACGCCATGTTCACATGGCGAGGTCACCTGTTGGTGCAAAACGGTCCCTCGCCGGGGGTGACCCTCACCTTGACAGGCACCGTCACTGCAAAATGCAAATGAATCGAGTCAGATTAAGCCCTCTGATGAGGGACGTCAAAATGCTACGCACAATGTTTGCAAGCTGTTGTAAGCTGTTGAAAATTGACAATCGCACTTTCGATTGTGACGTTTTTCGAGTTGGCACCCGATATGTACTTGAAGAGCCTCTGCGCAAAATGACACGCATGTCACGACTGATGCCCCTGGCAAAGGTCCAAGTGACCGCAGTGGTATGAATGCACTTGCGAGCTGCTAACCTTGAAGCCTGTCATCGTGGCTGTCGAGTACAGGATCGAATCCACGGTGGTGGACGCCCATTTGGCTGCAGGAAATACGAGACGTTATAGATGGTCCGATGTCTGAAACGAATAAACCACGCTTAACAAGTGGATGCAGCATCCAGTCCCGCTCGCGAATTGGCTTACCTTTGTAGTACCGCCGCTCCTCGTACTTCTCCGTCTGCTTGAGCACCTGCACCCAGTGCTGCTGCCTCAGTGCCAGCGCTTAATAAGAGTCTGCGGCCGGCGCACGAGGCGCCACACAAAAGTCTCTAAGGCCGCAGGTAACAAAAAGTATAGCATACCTTGTACTCCGGTCCCTCCAGGTCGTGGTAGAACCTGCAAAGACCGGCACAAGGCTTGTCGATGCCATGACTGCCACCGCACTTGCATCAGTGACCGCAAACACGCGACTGTCTTGCCACGATGACTACAAGTTTAATGTACCATGGCTTTTCAAACTCTGTGTGGCTGTGGCTGTTGTCCACGCGAATGCTAGGCACGGCCGAGGCCTGGTGCACGAACACCAAAGCGCATGCAACCAGCAGAAGCAGTATCACTCGGCGGTCTGCCATGCTGGCGTCGACGCAGGTCAAATGCGAGACTGCAAAATGCGAGATGAGACACAGCAGCGAGCTCGGAGTTCCATGAACAGCAAGACACGGCATCTGCACCTTCGTGAAGGCATCTGCCAACGCATCACACGTCAGCAGCTCCAAGCAAGGAGGTGCAGCGGCCGTGCAAGCCACTGCAAGCTCGCACACACCAAGCAAAACAGTTTGTTGACTGACACCTGTTGCCAGTAACCCCTGCGCGATCGTTGCTTGCGAATCAAGCTGTGGTCAATCAATTTCAACAGGCCCTGTGCTGCCTTGATTTGCAACATTGTGGTCGGCGGCGACCGCTCCTGATACCAGCTTCAACAGTTGTACTAGCCGTCGCGGGCCTGCAGGCTAGGCCGGTTCAGTGGCATGAACATACCGGAGGCGCCGCCGCCAGGTACGGCGCTGCATGACGGAGCATGACGGAGCAGCGCACGGGGCTTTCCCTGCCAGAAGCAACGGCGACGATATGTTTTATCGCTCGTGCTATATGTGCTCCATCACATGCCAAATCCAGCCATCTGCGTTCAGGCACGGCGCTGGTGGAGGAGTTGGACAGGCGGCTCCTGGTGCAGCTGCGGGACGGCAGGAAGATTCTGGGCATCCTCAGGTAGGCCACGAGCACCTGGCGCAAGCCAACCGATCGACTCCACGGCGCCTCACAGACTGCAGAACACCGCTTGGCAGAACCTCGCAAATGGCGAAGGCGCCTTATGTCGTAATGCCTGGCGCATACTCACTCCAGGTCATTCGACCAGTTCGCCAACCTGGTCATGGAGGACACCGTGGAACGCATCATAGTGGGCAGCCTGTACGCGGAGGTGCCGCTCGGGCTGTATGTGGTGCGCGGCGAGAACGTGGTCTTGCTGGTGAGCACCATGCTTCCCCTCCCGCCCGGTTCCAAGTTTGGCCCTTCTGCATGGGCGTGTCTGCTTTCCCCTGGCCTTGGGGATGGCTGACACTGCGCTCATTCATTGCAGTTCAACAGATCGTTGCTGTTCAGCGTGCATCATCAAACTCATGTATATTCCCCTGTGCAGGGTGAGATCGACGAGTCGCTGGACCCGCCGGCGGCGCTGCAACTCGTGTCGGAGGACGAGATCAAACGCGCAAAGAAGGCAGAGAAGGAGCAGGAGAAGATCAAAGCGTCTATGGCGACGCGGTTCGACTTCCTGGACTTTGACTGAGGGCACGGCATGTGCGGCTCGGACCCGCGCACCGCCGTCTTTTAAAAGGCGTGCGCCAGGCCACGAGAGCCACACGAGGAATATGCAGACACACCCTGTGCAGGGTCACCATTGGAGGGATTAACTGGTGCAGAGTGTCGCACGTGACCTCCGCGAATGACCGGTGTGTAAAGGATGGGCGCTGTTCACATCCTATCACACATTGATCGGCACTTCTCATCAGATCGATCAACCCTACATCAGAAGAACACCAGCTGCGTGCTGAGCGGCAGCACAAACGGCTCCAGCAGCAGCCGCGCCGCAAAGTAGAACGCCACGCCCAGGCCGATGGACACGGGCAGCGCCGGCAGCGCCTTTTGGCACAGCGCCAGCAGCAGCAGCGTGGCGCCCAGGCCCGCGACGATGGCCAGGTACGACATGTAGGCTGTGAGCATGTCGTACATGGCGGCGCGGCCGACGAGCACGGAGTAGAATATGAAGTCGCCCAGGCCCAGCTTGATGGCCTCCGGCAGCAGCATCGAGTCTTTAACCGAGTCTTCAATGCTGTGCGGCTCGACCCTGCCTGGCTGGCCGGGCCGCTGGTCGGGCGGCGCCTGCCGCGGTGGCTGCCGCTGCTGCGGCGCTGATTGAGGCGGCTGCGGCGCCGCCGGTGTGCTGTCTGCGCACCAGCACATTCTGGGCCTCAGTCCCCGGCACTCTTTGCCCAATGCAGGTGCCTCAAAAGGCATGCAGTCATTGCCGGAGATGCACCTGGATCTGGGCTGTTTGCTGCTGCCGGCTGAACGGAGGGCAGCTGCCAGCCTCCGACTGCGCCTGCCTCGATGTGAACTGCCTGCATGAGATTGGTCGCAGGTCAAGCTCGGAAAGGCACGAAAGGCATGTTGGACAGCCACTATTGTGAGAGGCAAGGTGCTGGCTGATTGATGAATAAGGTTGCACACACCTGGCCGTCAGGGCCTGGCTGCTCAATGTCGTGGCCATGTCTGGCGCTCTGCTGCTGTCCTGACCTGTGCTGTGCCGCCTCAGAGGTCCCTGCACCAGCACGATTGCCTCAGCGGCGGATATGGGGCAAGACTCATGCATCTCCTAAGAGCCTGGCTTTGCTGCAGGATGCATTTCAACCTGAGTCGGAGCCTTCTGCTGCGCCGGCCACATTGTGCGTGCGGCGCGGCCGGGCCCTGTGCGCCCATGCGCTGTCTGAGGTGATGTCATGATGCTGCTCGCCATTGTCCCTCCGTACCTGTTCAGCCAGCAGCGAAACACGGGCTCGTTGTGCTGCGAGTACTTAGCATTTGCAGGTGTGAGCAATGAGATGCAGGACTTGATGCGAAACCGCACAGCAACATGCAGGTCCCTCCCGCACCGGCCTTGCTTCGTATACCAGCGCGGGGATGTCGACCTGGCGCTCCTCTGCTATCTGCACCAGCTCCTGCAGGGCGTGCGGCAAACTTTGATAGACGTCTGAAGGTCTGAGCAGTGCCTCATCGCGCGAAAGTGTGAACTGATGGCACCGTGAACTGACGCCAGTGGACCAGGAATGAGAGCCTGCCTTCAGTGGCCCGCCCGGCATGAGCACGGCAAACATATCGTAGATGGCCATGGCGATGAGCAGCGTCCACGTCGTCCACTCTGGGGTCCAGGTGAAGACGAAGGCGACGATGACGCCCGTGATCGTCAGGTAGATCTGCTTCAGCGTCATGGGCGCGGGCCACACGAACAGCCCCAACACGCCGACCACCTGCAGCATCGGCGCCAGCGGTGCTTCGTGTTGCTCGAGGCTTGCGCGCAGGTTTGTGCGCGGGCCTGATTCCCATGGCTGTGCTTCCCAAGCCTGTCAATGCGACAGATGTCCCCAGTGAAAGATTTGTTGTGGGGAGCACACCGCGAAATTGTAGAGGATGAACAGGTATGAAAATGCGTCCATTGCCATATCGAATGTCTCCAGCAGCTGCAGCAGCAGGATGCCCGCCAGCACGAAGAATATGCTGAAGCCGGCAAACGCCATGTAGCCGTAGATAAACCGGGTGTACTGCAGGCAAGGAAGCACAGATCAGTCAGAGATGTTGTGATTGAGCATTGCATGGGGTTTGAAGCTGTGGCAGCCGGGTGATCATGTCAAGCGCCTGCGACAGACAGGAGGCCACGCCATTGGGGCTGCAACTGCGGTGGCGCACCCCTCGCTTGAAGAGGAATACCAGCAGGAAAGTCATCATCGTGACGACGACGACGAAGATCGAGGCATTGATCACAGCCCCGATGGTCTTCTGGGATGAGGAGTCCCCCTCCTGCAGGATGCGCGCGGGATGAAAATATATTACCGATGTGAACTCGGCACAGTTAAGCCACTTTCAGCAAGTCCAAACGGTTGGGCTGTCTTCAGATTGTCGCTACCACATGCTGTCTGATACCTCCGAGACCTCACCTGCTCTGTGTAGAAGGCGCTGGCAATGAACACCGAGTGCACATCGGAAGCGCCTGTGGGGTTAAGTGTCTTCACCAGCATGACCGTCAGCGCCATGCAGATCGACACCGGCGTGATGATGGCTGTGATCTCTTCACCCAGATCCTCGAGAATGCTGCGCTGCCGCGCTGCGGGCTGCCGCGCCATGGCGTAATCAGCGGCAGGCTGGAAACGCTGCTCGGGTGCAGGATTATGCGATTACCGCTTGTCTGATAGCGCTGCTAATCGCGGTCAATGCTACCTCAGGGGCGCGTCATCATGCCGAGAATCACATGTACGCCGCGAGGCTGTGCGGCTTGACCGTGCAAGTGCGCAACGCCGTCAATGGCGATCGGTAGGATGCATCAATACGTACCCGAGAACCTCGACACTGATTCAACGAAGTGGCCAAATGGTCACGCTGCTGAAATTGTCCAGCGAATGCTTCGACTTTCAAGCGGTTTGTGGAGCGCAAGATGCCGTGCGGCCGAGCCTGCGGAGGTGTGCACCTGACCTTCGAAGCCTTCGCCAATAATCCGCAAATGCAGCCAAAAACTGCAGTGTGGTTTTGCAGCACCTCTGCTGGTGCAAGCGCTCCGTAACATCTCCGGAACCAATAGATGCACTTGGATGCACTGCGAATGTGCATGCCGCTTGCCACCCATTCTGCCCTTTGCAGGCTGCCGAGAGTGACACAGAACTGCTTTTGTCTGCGTGGCGCATCTTTTGCGCGAGGTCAGGCCGCGTCCACAACACGGCATCGCACAGCCGTCAGGAAACTGTCTGTTGTGACTTTGGATATTTGCAACTTGGGACGTATCAGAAACGCACGCCAATTGTACAGGCTTGGTATTCGATACACCAGCACACGCAAGCATGGGAAAGAAGAAGGCGAAGCCGCCAGCGGGCGATGCGGCTGCGCCTGCGGCTGCAGCGGCAAAGCCAAAGGGCTCAAACAAACCCGTGGACCCACGATTTGCGGCGGTGCAGACCGACCCGCGATTCCAGCGCTTCCCAGCGCCGCGCAAGCCGGTGACCATCGATGAGCGCTTCGCAGGTGATGTGCTGCCGCTTGGCCGGGTATGGTGTTCCGCTGGCAAATGCAGCAAGTCTGCTAATCAAATGGGCATGGAGATTCAAGGATGCTGAATGTGGTTGTGCCACTCCACAGGAATGTTCAAGGACCCGGACTTTCAGTCCGCCCAGGCCGTCGACAAGCGGGGGCGCAAGGTGCGGCGACCATGCACCAGCACCTGGAGAACATGCACCAACTTGTGGCTCTGCCCTGCTCCAAAGGTCTTGCAGGCGTCGGTCAGACGATAGCGCGAGGATCATGCGCTGCTGCGCAGGTCAAGCGCACTAAGGCCAAGGACGACATGCGCAAGTACTACCGCCTGCACGGCGAGGTTTGTACCTCGCCGTGCAGATAGTACCTCTGCTGCTGCAGCGCGCTCCGTCAAGATTACGAGCTGCTGCATGCCTGTGACACGTGGCTGCAACATGATATCTTGCTAAGTTTGTGCTGGTTTCTCGGTCTCGGGACGAGCCGGCTGAGCCCGATTTGGCGCCTGCCGCCCAGCAGCGCAGGAAGCAGCATAAGCCACAGCCGGCCGCCGCGGCCGCAGCCGACGCAGCGGCCAGCAGCAGCAGCAGCAGCGAGGAAGACGAGCCTGCCGTGGACGACACGACTGCAGCGGAAAAGCGCTGGGCGTACCTCAGGTAGGAATACAGAGCCATGCTTTGATTGGACATGAATACGCTCAGTGGTCTAGAATCCAAGCGTGATTACTCTTATGCTCCAAAAAATTACATTGCAAGCAAGAAAGGGCATGGATGCCTTGGGAAAAGGCTGTGCGCAGCGGGGAGGCATATGCAGCGGGATTCGAATGCAGAAGGTGAAAAGAGAAGTGAGGTCAACATGGTTGCAAGCGGGGCTCGGGGTGTTGACCACTCAACATGTTGCCGACAATTGACGCGACTGCGAGCAGGGGCGTGGGCCAGCCATCCGACAGCAGCAGCGGCAGCAGCGACGAGGAGGAAGCAGCTGACGAGGACGTGGACAGTGACGGCGCCGACCCCGAAACGGCAAAGGCACAGGAGCAGTGGGGCGTGGGCGCGCTGGCGGCAAATCCGACGGAGCGCATCCCAGACGGTGGGCCGCCTTTCTCGTCTCGGATGTGATGTCCCATGGGCCACATGGGATGGAGCTGCGCCAGGCTCCCTAATAGAAGGATGGGCGATCTGCGGTGCATCAGATCGCTCTCTCAGTTGGCGCTGGGGCCAGCGGGCAGGCATTGTGAGGACAGGGTCGCGGCACGACGGCGCTTTAAAACATTCAACATGACATCCATACTGTCTCGGAGGTGAAGGACCGAAAGAGCTCCCAGGAATCCCAGCAGGTCTGCTAACATTATGCTCGCCTCTTGAGCAGGTTTGGAGTCGCGGCGGCTGGCGGCGGTGAACCTGGGACCGGGAGCACGCTGAGGCTGAAAGCAGATTCCGACAGTCGGGCCGCTAGTGATATGGTATTGACACGCCAGGCTCGGTTCGCGGCGGCTGGCGGCGGTGAACCTGGGACTGGAAGCACGTGCGTAGCGCGCATTGATCAGCGAGTTTACTGGTGTCAATTCAATAGGGGGACACGAGGGGATGCTAACCGTGTTGTTGCTGTAGACTGCACCCACCTCATGGGCAGACTCGGACCCGCGGCGGCTGGCGGGGGTGGACCTGGACTGGCACGTTGCATAAGCGAGTTTCCTGGTGTTGGGTTGCCAATCAGACTCGTGCTGACATAATTCCTGCTCACCTCACAGCAGGCTCGGAGTTGCGGCGGCTGGCGGCGGTAGACCTGGTTCTGGGAGCATATTGCGGCTGGAGGGGATCCGAAGAGGAATCTAGTCAGGCGATTGCTTACACGACTTAATTGCACAGGCTCGGAGTCGCGGCGGCTGGCGGCGGTGGACCTGGACTGGGAGCACGTGCGCGCGGTGGACATCTTTGCCGCGCTGCGCTCCTTCCTGCCCAACGGCGGCCGCGTGGAGGCCGTGACGGTGTACCCCTCCGACTACGGGCTGCAGCGCATGAAGGAGGAGGCCACCAGCGGCCCGCAGGCAAGGGTTTTAGGCCGTCCCTCAGGCGCCGCAGGCAGCATGTGTCACTGCTTCCTTTTTCATGCAAGAACATTATGGAGGCGTTTCTTATTGTGGATGCATCTTGTCCTTAGCGATGCAAAGTGCACCTGCTCCTGCAGGACCCAGTGGGAGCTCAATACGCTTGCACATGGTGGAAGGCAGGGTGGGCGGCAGCAGGGAACACTAAGTCTGTGCAGTAATGCTCCGACCGTGTCGGGGTTGTTCTCAAGAACTACGATTCACTTGTTCGCCGACTGTGTGGGCTGAATGCATGCAGGGCATCTTTAAGCCGCTGGAGGCTGGCAGTGCCCAGAAGCGCAAGCAGCGGCGGGGCGCCGGCGCCGGCGCCGCGGCTGAGCTCGACAGCGACGAGAGCGGGAGCGAGGGCAGCGACCTGGATGACGGCAGCGATGCTGGCCGCCTGGAGGAGTCGGCCAGCGATGCCGAGGAGGTGGGCTACGCTGCATTTCACCCATGAATCTGTGCTTTCGTGCCTGGTGTGCGCAAAGCGCTCCTGTTGTCAGGCTCCAATTGGCAGTTTCTGCAGTGCCAAGAGCTCTGTGCCAAGCGGGTGGGCGGCATGCACTAGACGGCGAACTGAGCAGCAAGCCTGCTAGCTGGGACCAGCTGTTCTGTGTGATCATGTTTGTCGTCATATCATGCAGGAGCTGGACGACGATGCGTCGGAGCTGGCGTCAGACCTGGACTCCGAAGGCGCAGAGCCGCTGGAGGACTTGGATGCGGGCGCAGGAGGCGACTCCGATGACGACTCCACCAGGGACGAGGTGCCGCTCTGCTCTGGTTGCCGATGCCGGCCACGGCTTGCAGGTTCACGAGCCAGTGCGCTGCTGCTTCGGCCACGATATGACGAATCGTGGATGCACCACCATCGCCATTCAGCATCTCTCATGACCGTTGTCTTTGAAACTTTGTGTTTTGATTATTGTACCCAGGTGGACCAGGCGCAGCTGCGCATGTACACTGCTCCAAGCTGCGCTACTACTATGCCATTGCCAATTCCGGATTTCCCTAGTTCTCCAAGGTTTGTTTTGTTTGGACCAAGGTGGACCAGGCGCAGCTGCGCATGTATGAGCGCTCCAAGCTGCGCTACTATTACGCCATCGCCGAGTTCGACAGCGTCAACACGGCGGCGCGTGTGTACTCTGAGTGCGACGGCATGGAGTTCCAGCTGTCCTCCTGCAAGTTCGACCTGCGCTTCGTGCCGGACGAGCAGGTGGGAGCCCCCGCCACTCCGGTGGCTCGGATGTGAAACCCAGCTGGGACGGCCTGCATTGGAAACCCAGGCGAAGTGTGGCGGGCATGGAGTCCCAGCTGTCCTCCTGCAAGTTCGACCTGCGCTCAGTCCCGGACGAGCAGGTGTCGCTCGAGCAAACATGCTGGAGTGTTTTAGATGCATGCATTCTCGTAATGGAAGGTTTAACTACGGTTGTTTCGACCCGCGCTTCGTGCCGCTCAGCAAACATGTTGAAACTGACGAGACATTTCAAACCCGCTGCAGAGCTTCGAGGGGCGGGAGGTGCGGGACTGCGCCACCTCCCTGCCGGACGAGTACGTGGCGCCAGCGGCGTTTGCGACGCTGGCGCTACAGCACACCAACGTGAAGCTGACGTGGGACGCGGACGACGGCGACCGCAAGCGCCAGCTGTCCACGCGCGTCACTAAGGATGAGCTGCGCGACGACGACTTTAAGGTAAGGACTATTGGGATATGTTCATAGTTTCATGTGAGGCTGCAATCGCCAGCTGTCCAATCGCGTCTCTCCAGGGACGAGCTGCGCGACTACGATTTCAAGGTGAGGAACTCATTGGGATTCTGTAGATGTAGATGTAGATACTTCGTTAGGTCACGATAGGCTGCCTTGTGGCACTTTGGTTCTCGGCTGTGGAGCCTTGGCGATTAGCACTCAACGAGGCTCGGGTGCTGCCACCGGAGACTGCTCCATTGCGTGTGCTTGGGTTACAGTACCTGCAGTGGCAAACCCGCTGTATGTATCTCCCCCGCATGTGACCTGTTGTCATGGCTATGTCACGGCTCCAAGAATCACGCACATCGCGGCGTGGCCCCGTCACACTGGAAACCCTGCACCCGTCGTGTGATCATACCCCTCACAACGAACCACGCACCAACAAACCCTATACAAAAAACCCTGCAGGCGTACCTGGCGTCGGAGAGTGAGGACAGCGAGGCGGAGGAGGCGCAGCAGGCCAAGTACCGGGCGCTGCTGACCACCGGCACTGAAACCGGCGGCAACAGCCGCCGGGGCGGCAAGGGCTGGGGCGCCAGCGGCGGCGACGGTGCAGAGTCCGGCTCCGAGGTGCAATGTGAATTGAATGAAAAAGTTACGAACGATAAATCGATATTCCGTGCTTCTCGCCTCAGGCCGCCGCTGCCCGGAGTCTCAAAGCTCTTTTTTGCACGAACCCTCGTGGACATCAGCTTTCAAACTGGTGCCAGCTTTTTGTCTGTTTGCGAAGTCTGCGGGCAGTGTTGCCAGCGATATCTGCTGTTCACCTGCATGTCAAACACTTGGTGTTCTGAGCCCAGACGCCGACAGGGCACCCAAACAGGGCACTCTGCTGCACATTCACCAGGCACTCTGCGCATTCACTTGCGTGTGCTCTCTGCGCTGAGCCCTTACTGTCAGCTGAGCGCTCACTCGGTGTGCTTCCGCCCATACCCGCAGAGCGGCCAGCTGAAGCCAGACCGGGAGATGGAGATGGAGCCAACCCGATGAGCCACCCACACAAGTAGAAAGAACGCCCGGTCGTTTTCGACATTCTACAGGCAGTGAATATGGTTCTCAGCCCAACACGCTGCACGCAGGGCGGCGAGGGGGCGGGTGCGCGGCCCGCGAAGGGGGACCGGGAGATGGAGATGGAGCTGACATTTGCGGGCGGGCTGGAGGACCTGGGCGCGCGGCTGCTGTCGCGCAAGCAGGAGCGGGAGGCTCGCAAGAAGGACACCGTGTGGGAGGCCTACGAGCGCCGCCGCAGGTGCTGTTCTGATTTGATTCCAATCGAATTGTGTGTCGCAGTCATCCTGTCGTTGTGGCGGCAATTTGCACGCTGATGAATATCGAGAGGGACACTGTGTGGGAGGCCTGCGAGCGCCACCTCAGATGCCGTCTGGAGAATTCCACTCACAGCCTGAATCTGCTCACATCAGAGACAGGGAGTTCGTGGTGTCATCGCTGCCCGGGAAAATAGGCAGCCAACCTTGTTTGGCGTGTCAGCTGCAGAACCACATTGCCAGACTGCAAGTGGCAGCAGTCCACTGGCAGCCCGCGGCGTGTGCGCCTGGAGCCAATTGCGCATCTGCTGCTGGCACATATGAGAAGCACCCAACCTTGTCTCTTTGTTATCGAGCTGCAAGAAGCCGCCTCCCTCGCCGCGCATGCGCAGGGAGAAGTGGGCGGCGGCGAAGGCTCAGGGGCGGCAGTCCGACTCGGACAGCAAGGACATCAGCTGCTGGAGCTCACAATTTGCACATGTCGAGTGCTCAGCTCCGTTTCTGTGCGGCCAAACATGAACGAAATGCGCAACACTCTGCGTGCCTACAGGGAGAAGCGGGCGGCGGCGAAGGCGCAGGGGCGGCAGCACGACTCTGACAGCGAGAACATCAGCGAGCCGGAGGTGTCCGATGGCGAGGAGGGCGGGAACGGCGGCGACCCCTTCTTCCAGCACGACAACGACCCCTTCAACGACCCCTTCTTCAAGGTTTGCAATGAAAGCGGGAACCAAAGTGACCTCCTTCCAGGCCCCAGCCCCAGCGTTGGTAGACTGTGTCTGCACGTGATCCAATGTGTCGCTGCCTCCGGGCCGCTGGAGTCTCACCTGCAACATGCATCATGGGATCATGTGGAGTCCACCTGGTGTTGCACAGGCTCGTGTCGGCCACCGGCACGTGCAGCCTTTCGTCGGAGCTGCGGCTCCGCTTCAGGGAATTGTGCAAACTTAAGCACATGGTCTATGCTGTCTGTGCCGCAGGACGACGGGGCGCAGCCGCAGCCGGAGGCCGGCCCGAAGGCGGCCAAGGCCAAGAAGTCGGCGAAGGCGGCCAGAGCAGCGGAGAAGGCAGCGGCGGCGGCGGAAAAGGAGGCCGAGGCGCGTCGCGTGGCGGAGCTGCAGCTGCTGATGATGGACGACGATGCGCTGCGGCGGCCCAATGCCGCTCCCGCCGCGGCAGGTAGGAGGACAGTCTGCCGTGTTTTCGATGACGCAGCACCGGGACATGTCTTGTTGGTTGCTGCCGGCTGAAGGCTCGCAGCAACAGCACACCTTCGGTGCTCCTTTTCTGTGGCTGCTTGTCCTTGCTGTCAGGGTTCTGCTGCAGCAGAGCGGCAGTCATGCGTCAGCTATGTGCGGACAGGGCTGTCCACGCGCAGTTCTGACGCAATGTATCCGCTGTCAATGCGCGTAGCCGCCAACAGTAAGCCGGCGGCCAAGCTGAGCAAGAAGGAGCGCATTCGGCAGGCCAAGGCGAAGAAGCGGCGCGACCGCGAGGCCGGCAGCGACGATGAGGACCTCGGCCTGGGTGCGCCCTTGGAAGATAGATTGGTTGGTATCGTTATCAACTCCGATGGTATCGTTATCAACTCCGATGAATGCCTTCAAGGATTGGCTCGGCGGTTACGCCAACCCACAACCAGCGCTGCGCATGCCTGCCGGGACTATGGAGGCTCAGACTGAGAAATCAGTCCCCAGTAACCTGGTGATAGGCTCTAACCCTCTTGTGCAATGAGGAGTTTGGCAGTTGCTGCCGCGCTGCTGAGAAACGCGCTGATGCTGTGCATGCAGACGCGGCCGACGGGCACAAGGTGGACCTGGCAGACGCACGCTTCAGCCAGCTGTACACGGCGGACGATTTCGCGCTGGACCCGACGGACCCGCGCTACAAGGCCACCGAGTCGGCGGCGGCCATCCAGCAGCAGCGGACGCAGGCGCGCGCGCAGCGGGACGCGGGCAAGCGCGATGTGCCGGCGGCGGCGCCCTCAGGCAAGGCGCCTGCCGAGGGCAGTGCAGGTGGGACCCCCAGCTTGTAATGCACTGCGTCTGCGGCCTCGGGTGACGCGGCCGCGTGCCGGCGCCCCAGCAGCCCGCGAATCAAGGCTTTTGCGCTTCAGGCGCTTCTGCGCCAGAGTGACGCAGTCCTGCGCGCAGCTGTCTGATCAAATGCTGGCCTGATAACATTGGCAGTTGCGTACCAAACTATTTGGCGCCATGCAGGTGGCGCGCCCCTCCAGGCGATGGTTGCATCGCTCAAGCGCAAGGCGGGCGGCGGCGCCCAGCAGCCGTCTGCCCAGCCCGCAAAGCAGCCGAAGCCAGCAAAGTTGAAGAAGCGCAAGGTCAAGGTGGATGACGCATGAAGAGGGGAGTGTTGGCGCGGCGGAGGCGCAAGTTCACAGGCCTGGAAGCGCGTTTACGACTCTTCATCGTGTGCTGCCCCTTCCGTACATTGGCTGAGATTCTTTCCCGCGGATATTTCTAGGTCAGGGGCTAACTATGACACGGGGGTTGCAACGGTTGAGAGCAAGCATCTTACACTCTCTCGCACACAGCTCTTGCACAACAAACCTCTTACACTGTGAGATCCGATTCGTGAGTGACTTGCATCGGCGCAGACTGCAACTTCAGTAATCTTGCTACTACGCTACCAGCTTGGCAACGCCGTCAAGGAACGTTCGAATTTCAGCAAGATGAACGGCGTTCTCCAGGGCCGGCAAGTGCTCCCTGCAGGTATCTGCAACACCAGGCACCTGGCACCGCGGCATGTCGCTGCAAGGCGGGTGCCTATTGCAACGCGTGCCGTGATTGCCGTAAGCCCTCGACGCTCTTTTCTTCTCAAGATGGGTCCTCTGCCTGTTGCTTGACACGATGAAGTCAAGTCGGGGATGCTTGCTGCACATTCAGCGCTTTATCTCTTATTTCAACATGAGTCGTCCTGCCGCCGTGCGTGCACTGCCTGCACCCGCCATGCTGTTTTACAGGCTCGACCATTGAGCTCCACAGTGCCGTCTTTAATCTTCATGCTGCCTTCACTCCACCACATCTCGCCGAGGCTGCGCCTCGTGAAGCAGCAACCCTGCGCTGCACGGCTGCTGCAGCGGCAGCAGCTGAGTAACCCTCGTGCCAGCGCGGCCCCACGTGATCCTTATACTGTTCCCCGCCGCAGGAGCCGCCCCGCTCGCCGCAGCCGGACCAGCCGAAGCAGACGGCCGCGGCGCAGGCGCAGCCGTACGACCGGCTGTTCAACTTTTCCGCGGGGCCGGCGGTGCTGCCGCTCCCGGTGCTGGAGCAGGCGCAGAGCGACCTGCTCAACTACCAGGGCAGCGGCAGCAGCGTCATGGAGATGAGCCACCGCGGCAAGGAGTTCACCCACATCATCAACAAGGCGGAGGCGGACCTCCGGCAGCTGCTCAGCATCCCCGACAACTACGAGGTGCCATTCTCAGATCTTTTGTCATGCATGTCGGAGGCATGGCGGAGGCTGGAGTGCTGTCGTCACATTCCCATTTGGCTGCAGCCGATTGGGATGGACCGCGCTGGTGGCGATCAAACATGACTGACAGGCATCATGACAGGCAATCTGACGGACGTTCTGGCTCCTGTGGTCGCGCAGGTGCTGTTCATGCAGGGCGGCGCCAGCGCGCAGTTCGCGGCGGTGCCCCTCAACCTCACGCGCCACGGGCAGGAGGTGCGCCGCCGCAACCGCTCGAATGTCCATCAGCCAGCAGGCGCCCGGCAGGCAGCCGCCTCTTGCGGCGCTGCCCTCAACTGTCGAGCCATGTTCATGTTGCCTTTAAGAGGCAAAGCAGGAGAGTAGCACGCATCACGCAAGGTTCTCCAGTCACGTTCCTCACTGCAAACACAAATCATCACGACTGCCATCGCAGGTGGATCACATCGTAACGGGGTCATGGAGCAAGAAGGCGGCAGAGGAGGCCGGCAAGTATGCGGTGGTGAACGTGGCGGCAAAGGGCGACAACAAGTCGGTGCCCGCGCGCGACGCGTGGAAGCTCGGCGACGACGCCACCTACGTGCACTACTGCGACAACGAGACCATCCAGGTGGGGCTTGGGGGATTCGTTGAAACCTCTTCCTAGGATTGGGAAATATGGCTGTGGGGTGCCTCGACAAGCTCTGCGGCAACGTGCGCCCAGCAGAGGGGCGTCACTTGGCGGCTGTTGATGGCTGCGGCCGCGGCTCGGCGGGCGTCCTCTCGCAGCAACAGAGAGCACTTGTGCTGCAACTTGAGCTGCCAGGCGTCACGGAACCGCTCAGGACGTCGAGGCTCCAAGGGCGTGCCGGACGTGGGCGTAAAGATGCTGGGTGGCGTCCGCCGCAGTGTTGCCTGAGAATTTCAAAGGGAGACAAATCCATGCAGGGCGTGGAGTTCAAGGGCGGGCCGGGCATGGCCGACAGGATCCAGGTGGCAGCTGCAGTGGTGACAGAATGCCTTCAAGGGAGATGTGAGTCACACTCTCATCAGAGAGGGTTGCTGCCATGTCCAATACAGGGCGTGGAGTTCAAGGGTGTGCCGGACGTGGGCGATAAGATCCTGGTGGCGGACATGTCCTCCAACTTCTGCTCCAAGCCAGTGGACGTGGCGCGCTACGGCCTCATCTACGCTGGCGCCCAGAAGAACGTCGGCCCCGCCGGCGTCACCGTCGTCATCGTCCGCAAGGACCTCATCAGCAGCGCGAGGTGCGGAAACTGTCGCCGATGTAGTGTTTTTGTTCTGCCACGCAATGCACAATGCCACCATCGACCGTAAGGACCTCATCAGCAGCAGCTAGGTGCGGCCGCTGTAGAGCGACTCCGCAACTCGGTGAATGGCAGCGCGCCACTGCTGATGTGCGTTCGCTGGGGACCCGTTCGACCGGACAGGCTGGTCTCCTGCAGCTGCCATGGCGCCCCATTCGTCCCCACGCGCTGGCGCTGCTGCACTGCAGGACGCTGCTTCAATATAAGCCCACGTACAGAACGCTCTTTGAGTCGTGTCCAAACGCTGCACCCGCAGGCAGGACACGCCGGCTATGCTGCACTACGAGACGCTGCTGGGCTCGCTGTACAACACGCCGCCCTGCTGGTCCATCTACGTTTGCGGCCTCGTCTTTGAGCACCTGCTCGCCCAGGTTTGCCCTCCTGTCTGATCCAGCAGACTATGATTCAGCAAAACTCCTTGTCATACTTCATGTTCACACCTGGCATGCGTCGTCGGCCGACGGGGCTCCCCTCACCACGCCTCCGCTCTGCCTGGCACATCCGGCCGCGCCACCTGCTGCGCCGCCTCCTGCGCCCTTGCGCCTCTGCGCCCTCACAGTCGTCCGGTCGGCAAAAGCAAGCAGTCTTTGTAGCAACCGAACGGTGGCATGGCGCTCCGCTCACAAAATTCTAATCAAACTCACCACATCCCTGTGCAGGGCGGCATCGAGGCGGTGTACGAGAACAACAAGAAGAAGGCGGGCATCGTGTATGACGCGATCGCCGGGTCGGACGGCTTTTATGCCAACCCGGTGGCGGAGGACGTGCGGTCGCTGATGAACGTGCCGTTCACCATACCCTCCAACCCGGACCTGGAGAAGGAGTTCATCTCTGGCGCCACCGCCCAGGGCCTGGTGCGCCTTTGAGCCTGCTTCTCGTGCTTCCTGCATTCAAAGTACCTGCTGAAATGGACCTGGAGAAGGAATTCGTCCCCGGCACCACCGCCCAGGGCCTGGTGCGCTTGCCGGCTGCTGAAGCCTGCTGCAGGGGTCACGCCGTGCCAACATTGCCATGCCCTGCCAGCGCTGCTCGCGTGCAAGGTGGATCCGGTTGGGAAGATACAGGTCCGGACTCTGCATTCAAGGAAGTGATGCAATGGACAGAGCAGAGGCGACGCTCCTTTGCGCTTTTGGTTGTTTGCGTCCGCCGCTCACCTAAATTCATGCACGTCACCTGATGCGCGGCTGCTTGCATGTGGATGCAGGTGCAGCTGAAGGGGCACCGCTCGGTGGGCGGCATGCGCGCCTCCATCTACAACTCCATGCCGCTGGAGGGCGTCGAAGCGCTTGCCAGCTTCATGCGCGACTTCCAGCAGAAGCACTCCTAGACTGCGGGCAGTGTTTTGAGTGTCAAGCTTGGGGGGTGGGCGCCTGGAGAAGCCCGTCGCTTTGTTGAGGCACCAAGTGCTGGACGGTGGCATGCGACTGGGGCTGTTGCCATGCTGGTGTGGTGCCAGGGCGTCTGGGTTACAAACACCTTCATATAGCGTACAGATGTAGACTAGCTCTAGATGGATAGGTGCTCCACAGGATGAAACCATTCGATTGTACCGGAACAAAGGATGCACAGGAGCTCGCTTGCGTGCAGTCCGTCTCTGGCGGCATTGCGTCAACCGATCATGGCACGCTTGCGGCCGCGCATCCGCACTGCAATGGCACAGATCACATGTCAGGCCATGCATGGTCTTAGCACACCCAGCAGCTGTTCCCCTCCACAGCCAGCGTCCAGGCAGGCTGCTCGCAACTTGCTGGCAAGAACAGCTCACCTTCAGCGAACTTGTTAAGCGTGGGGTTCCACAAGCTCGACTTCTTCTTGTACGCTGCCAGGACCACGTCGAACTGCAGCCGCAAGCACCAGCACATCAGCTGGTGCCTGCTGATGTCAGTTGCAAGCCCTGAACGACGCACCAACCTGTCTACCTAGATGGGTCAGACGCTTCCAGATTGCCAGCAACACTCCACACATGTTGTCACAGACAGACACATGATTTAACACATCCTATGTCATCTTTGTATCCACCAGGCGGTCGCCGTTGGCGGAGTAGGCGCGCTCCAGCACGTACGGGGTCTATGGATGAAAGCGAACACAATGAAATGCAGTTTGAAAGGCAAATGAATTGCAAAGCGCACCAGGCGGTCGCCGTCGGCGGAGTGGGCGCTCTTAAAGGCGCGTTCCAGCACGTACAAGTCCACGCCCTTGTCCTCCGGTATGCTCGACGTCGCACTCAGCCCAAAGTCCAGCAGCACCTGCGCGGCGGGCGCAGTACACTTGATTATATTTGAATTTAATTTGGTTGCATCCAGGATCGGAGTTCCTGCATGTCGAAAGGCTGCGGGCGCACAGACGCGAGCCGCCGTCGCGCACGCCTGTCGGCGCGGCCGCGGGCGTCGCTGCGGGAGCCGATCTGCATACAATTGCATGCAGTGTGCAATGCTGTCCTGCTTCCGAGACACGTGATGTATGCTCTCACCAGCGCCTGGTCGCTGCCGCGGACCATGAGGTTGGAGGTTGTCAGGTCGCCGTGCACCAGGCCGCCGTCGTGTATCTTGGCAATGGCCTCCCCGATGGCGACCAGCACCCGGTCCAGGTCTGCAGCACAGGGTATCGAGTGCATTGTTATGGGATGTGTTATCCAACGTCATCCAAGTCCTACACAGTTCATGCACTTGCGCCTGCCTTCAGCACAGCCCAAGCCGCGCCCGCCCTCCCCGGCTCCTCCTTGGTCACAGCAGATTCCGCCATGCTGTAGGCTTCTCCTGCGTGCGGGCATGCAGGTCGCGGGGCAGTTGGCTGCGGCCGCTGACCGTCCGGCCAGCTGCTGGCCGCGCTGGGCTCGAATGGAGAACTCATACAGAAGGTAAAGTGGGGGCGGCACCGTCGCCGGCGAGGGCGCCGCTGTGCAGCAGCGCCTTAACAGTGGAGCCCGCAACGCGCTCCATGCTGATGCTAGCCGCCTGCAGGTCCACCGCGTATGGCACCGGCGTCAGCGTCCCCAGCTTCCGCGCCCTCACCATGCCCCGGACCTCCTGCACGTATCTTCCACATTTCGGTTCAAATTCCATAAGCCGCGCCCTGGCAATCCCGCTGCTTGCGCTGCGTGCCAGCCGGGCAGCGACGCTGCAGCTGGCAGGGTGCATCCGCATGCCGCAGCGTCTGGCTGCGGCGGCGGCAGCGGCGGCGGCATCTGCCATGAGGCCAGGCCGGGCGTCAGGGCGCAGCGGCAGCACCCCGCACCTGCTTGAGGCGGGCGGCGGTGAGCTTGCGATCGAGCGTGGGGTGGCGGTACTGCTTGCTGAAACGCTCCTTCACAATGACCGGCCGTGTGCTCAGCTCGCTCTCCCAGATGCGCTGCGCACGCGGGAATGTACGGCAGACGTCACGGCCGTTGGATCGGGCACTTGAAAGATGTGTAGTTGAGAGTCTAATCGTGTGAGCGAATGCTGCAGTGGCATGCCACCCACCGATTCAGCGCCCTGCGCATGTAGCCGCCGCGGCTCCGTATCGCCGCTTGGCTCCGCGTTTGCCAGCGTGGCCACTTCGGACGCCATTCTTATACCGTTGTTCGTCAGAAGGTGTTGTCAGATCGATGCGCTGCACTTCTAACACTGCTTGATGCACCCGTGGGTCGTTGGAATGCCGGATGTCCTCTATGAACGTCAGCGACCGATGCCGGTTGGAAACAGGAGAACGCAGCTTTCTGTGATGCTGAGAAGTGCAAAAGTATTTATGTCGCATTGCCTGCACAGTTGTACTTCATGAAGCTATGTCTGCAACTGCAAGAATCACATTGCCACTCGGCTGAAACTGGTAACAGAATTCCGTTTGCAGACCCGTCGTGTCGATTTGCTGTGCATCCTGCCGCCAATAGTCGAATCGCAGCGCACGTACCGCGATTTCTTGGTCGATCAGGCAGGGCTATTCTCCGACACCATGTCCGGGCTGCCGGGGGGTCCGCAGCCTGCAGCCAGCGGCACGCCGCAGCCCGCCCAGCAACAGCACCCTGCCGGCTCGACGCCTGCGCCGGCAGCGCAGCTGCAGCACCTATTTGGCTCCGGCGGGCTTGCCGGCACGCTGACGCCGGAGCAGCACATGCAGCTGCAGCAGCAGGCAAGTGTCCCTGGTAGTTGGCGTGTCCTGATCACGGACATCGAAGCTGCATAGTCTGCTGAGGTGATATTGCACGATCCTGGTGGGTACTTGCTGTCTACGACAGTGGCGCGGGTCATTGTGAGGCAATCGATTTCGCTGCGCACAGGCAGCAGCGCACGCGCAGCGCATACAGGCGGGCCTCGCACAGCCGGACGCAATGCGCATGCCGCAGAGCGCCAGCGGCGCTGCGCCCATGCCGGCGTACGCAGGAACGCCGCAGGCCGCTGGCACGCCGCAACCCCGGCCGCAGTGGACGCAGCAGCAGCCCGCTGGCATCCCCCGCCCGGTGCGGATACTTGCCAACCGTTCTTGTTGACTGGCACATTAGCAAGCAATCGGGCCGAAGTGCCCAGTTCAGCACAAATATGATTGCATACCCACCGCTTCGATTCTGTACGCTGTGCCACTGACAGAGGTGTGAATTCGCAGGCATACACCCCTGGCTCAGCAGCTCCGGCGCAGACGGGCATGCGGCCGCCGCAGCCGCAGCAGCAGTTTCGGGCGCCGGTGCCACAGCAGCAGCAGCAGCAGCCGCGGCCGATGGGCATCCAGCGGCCGCAGCAGCAGCAGCAGCAGCAGGTGCAGCGGCAGATGGTGCGGGCTGCTGAGGCGATCCCGGCGCAGCGGCGCATGATAAAGAAACGCAAGGCGCCGGATCAGCAGCTGGCAGACAAGGTGGGCAGTACACCTCGATCCTGCCCTAGCACAGGTCAATTGGTTCATCACACCAGGATTGCTGTGGCGCCCTTTAGACTGGTCCTTGTGCTTGTTGCCCTGCACGGCAGTTGACGGAGACCTCTTATCACGACGACCCACACATCCACTCATTCCATTGCCAGGTGGCCAGCTTCGTTCCGCAGTCGGCGGGCCTCGAGCGGAGGTGGATGCGCTGTTGCGGTCACTATGCCCCACATTGACTTTACTATTTGCTGTATCTGCAGGTGGCCAGCTTCGTGCCGCAGTCGGCCATGTTCCAGCAGCTGGCGGGCCTCGAGCGGGAGGTGGACGCTCTGCTCGCGCGCAAGCGCACAGAGGTCGCAGCGGCGCAGCAGCACGTGCTCACCGTGCCCAAGAAGCTGCGCGTGTACCTGTTCGCGGCCCGCAGCAACCAGCCCACTCCGACGGCGGGCATTGGCGGCGGCAAGGCGGTCTCCGCGCCGGCCGCCGCGCCGGCGATGCCAGGTGACCATGCTTGCTGCCCTTGTGCATGCCGCGGAACATACACTCATCCAGTTCACTGCCCAGGCAACAGTCGGCACATCGAGTCGTCTGGTGTTTGCGCCTCAGTCTACGTATCTAACTGGCTGTTTTGGCGGTTGTTCCAGGCGGCAAGAAGGCGGCAAAGGCGCCGGATGGCGGGCCGCCGGCGTGGGCCTTCCACGTGCACGGGCGGCTGCTGGAGCCGGGAGGGGATCCGCCGCCCAAGGGGCTGCCGCCGGCGCCGGAGCCCTTCAGCCACTACCTGCGGGCGGTCACGATACGGCTGGGGCCCAAGGGCGGCGCGCCGCAGGAGGCGCTGGCGTGGCGCGCGGCGCAGCACTCGGAGCCGCCCCGCGAGGCCTTCGAAGTCAGGTCAGGACATGATGCGTGTAGTGTCTTTCAGGGTCCTGTATAGGGTCCCGCTGGTGAATATGCAGTCCTGCTCTCCCTGTGGGCTATCGTGAGTCTCGCGGAGTAGTCGGAAGTCCGGTCTGCGGGACTTGCCTCCGTCATCGGCGTCACGTCATGCGCACTGTTCGAAGCCGGGCCAGCCAGCTCAATGCCCGAGATACCACCAGGCGCCCTGGCACCGCGACATGACACTTGGGTTTGCAGCCGTGCTGCGTGCAGACGAAAGCGAGGGCACCTTTGGAGACCTGACCTGCTTCACTGTGGGGCGTGGTCCTGTCAACCGCGGACAAGATGTTGAAACAGTACCTTGCCGTGGCCGGCAGGCGGCTGGGCAGCGAGGCCATGGTGGCGCGCGTGACACTGGAAGTCAACTGGCAGCCGCAGCGCTTCCGACTGGCGCCGCCGCTGGCCAGCCTCCTGGGCGTGCAGTCCGACACGCGCTGCCGCGTCCTGCAGGCGCGCATGGAACCCATGCTGCCGGATCCTCCCGTCGGCAGGGGCACGCGCACCATGCCGTGACACGCACACCCTCCTTTCCTCATACGCTTGCCGTCAGCTCGGCTCCAGCGCCCTAGCTGCTGTCGAACTGTCCTGACATGCTGCTGCGCGGTGTGCCGTCAGTCACTGTTGGTTCAGCATGTTTGGGACCGAGAGTCCCATTGCTCGGAGCCAGACTTGCACTGCGCCGCCGCGCAGGCGGTGTGCACGTACATACTGCGGCACAAGCTGCTTGACGCGGGGCAGCCGGCCACAGTGCGCTGCGATGCGCGCCTGCGGGCGGTGCTCAACGAGGTATGGTTTTGAGGTTGTGCATGCAAACCACCTTCGTTGTGCAATTCATTGCCATTGAATGCGACTATTCATGCCCCGTACTGAGTCTAATGGGACCGTATGACTTTCATGTGACTTTGAGGAATAAGAGCTTGAATCTGGATACCTGTTGTGCATGTCCAATTCGCCTTCTCATCATTGGACAATATTGGGCAGGCGGTCGTGCCCATGGCCAGCGTCGCGGAGGGGCTGGCGCCGCACCTGTCGCCCGCGCCGCCCATCGAGCTGTCCTACAACATCAGGTGCGACGCCTGTCTTATGCCAGCAATGCATGTGGAGGAGGATGATTTCCCCAGGGTTGGAGAAGGAAGGTTTCGAAAAGAGAGCTTGAACAGAGAGACTTGGAGGCTGGTTTCGGCAGGGCAGTGTCACATACATGAAGCGTTGCGCATTGCGATCACAAAGAGGTTGTGCAATAGGCTGCCACCCACGCCGCAAGCTGCCTACTCGTAAGCAGCCTGACAGATGTGCACACCATCACTGGCATGACGCCTCGACACCCATTGCTGCACGGCTTGTCAAATTCTTCTTGTCACACAAAGTCGTCATTGTCAACTTCCAGGATGGACGGGCCCAACCCCAGCACGCCGGACTGCTACGACATCGACATCGAGGTGCCGCTGGTGCCGCCCGCCGCCGCCGGGCCGCTGCTGGACAGCCTCAACAAGGACCGCGAGGTGGAGCCGGTGTGCAGGGGCTCTCACGAGACTTTCTCATATCAAAACTTACATCGAGATTATTTTTCTCCTGCTGGAGAAGTTCAAGCAGGACCACGAGGTGAAGCCGGTGCGCAGGGCTTTGAGATGAGAATGAGAATGAACGACATCAAAACTTGTGTTGAGGGCAATGTTTGTAATCTCAACACAAGCTCAAACAAGGACCGCAAGGCGGAGCCGGTGCGCACAATCCTGAGATGAGAGTCGACTGAATGTGCGTAGAGGTTCATGGTCGTACGCTCTCATATGTATGGCTTGCAGACAACGCACGAGGCAGTTCAGAATGCTAGAGACCGTCATTGCGCATCACGGCCGGCCTGCCGCATTCCGAAGCTTGACGGTATTTCTGGTGCAAATGCAGCACAACACGCGCATCAACGGGCTGATCAAGCAGATCAACGAGCACGCGCGGCGGCGCGCCTTCCTGGTGGGCTTCAGCCAGTCGCCGGCTGAGTTCATTAACGGCCTTATCGCCTCTCAGGTGTGTTGCACTGATGTGCTGCGTGCTGCACCCGCACGTTGCCTGTTCCTGGTTTTGTTGAAAGTGCGTTCATGAGCATGAGTCCATGATGCACTGGCGATGCGGACGTGGGAGCCGCCGCCAGGCTCAGGAGAGCGGCGCTGCTGCCTGCAGGCCCGGGACCTGCGGACGATCAGCAACGAGCACGGGATGCAGCCCAGCCTGTACGCGCCCACCAGGACGGAGCTGTTCCATGGCAAGTGGGTGGAGGATGCGGTGCTCAAGTACACCCGGATGGTTTGACATACATCATGAGACTTTGGATAGTGGCCTTTTTGATATGCGCTATAGTCAAACAAACGAGTGGTGTAGTCACTGCATTGAGATGGCGCATCACGGGTGAGAGAGTAACTACTGAGCTGCGGATCAAACGACGGATTTCGGCTCTAGCAACAGTGAAATCAACCTTGAGCACGGTCGTTGGGTCACAGGTCTTACCCTGTTTCTGTCAGGTGTCGTTCCTCAACTGCTCTACCTACTCGACCCTGCTAGATTTCGACCGGGCTGAGGCGCTAAGGAAGAAAATTGCCACTGCAAACATGCAGTACACAGTCCAGGTGCAAGCGAGGAGGGGTGCTGCCATACTGACGGACAATTCAGATTCTAGCATCCTGCGCCGACGTGATTAGGCCAACTGCAGCGGATGCCCAATGCACTGAACAAATTCTACAGGCTGGCGCGCCCCGCAGCGGCGGCGGCGCCCCGTGGTGCAGCAACCCGTCTACTTGATGTCGGGGATGCCCTCGGGGTTGAGCTTGCGCCAGCAGGCGATCCAGTCCTCCATGCCGCTGGCCAGCTTAGTGAAGTAGGGGTCGACATGGGCGAGGCCCTTCCGCACCTTCTCCGCCAGCTCCAGGTACAGCTCCCCTGGGTCCTGCATTCCAGGGTTTAATGGTTCAGGTTTTTAGACTACTGGTGAAAAGCCCCTACAGGAACCCCCACAATCACATAGCATCGGATTTGAGCTGTGCAGCTCGAGTGCGACGAGGTTCATCGGTAACACAGCATTCTGTGGGCGTCAGGACAGAGGAGCTGCCTGCTCTGCTTTCGAGACGGAGGTCGTTTTGCTGGCAGGGAGCGCGCACCGTCTTGCCCTCGGAGAGCGTGACCTTCTCGAAGAAGGGGATGATCTCCTCCTGCCAGTAGATGCCCAGGTACCTGGCGGCATTAGAGGCAGCACACCGTCAGCCAATGGGAGCAGCATCAGTCTGTCGTCGCCCACTGTCAGTGCGCATGCAAAGCGGCGTACGCAGGGGGTAGGGCACCACGGGCATGCCGCTGCTGTGGAACATGGACGGCGACACAAGGGGAGCACACAGGGGCAGTGATGCAGGAAGGGGGGGCGGCACGCACTCGCGCTTCAGGTTGGCGAAGGGGTTGGACGCCTTTGAGTGCCAGATGTAGGGCTTTCCGGTCTTCACGCCCAGGCCCAGGTGGTCCAGGATTACCTGTCCAGAGAGGCGCATGATGTGAGTCTGAGGCTGAGAGAGAGACAGTGGCGAATGACAAGAAAGGCAACTGGTTGACCGAAGCCATGGGATCTGCTGTCAGGGAGGGCAGACACGCAGCACGAATCTTCCTGCGTGGGCCGCCACAACAGCCGCCACGCAGCAGAATGTGCAGGCAGGCCAGGGCTGGAACCGGAGGGGGCGGCAGGCAGGGGCACCTTGCAGCACCAGCCGGCCCACATGTCGTCGTAGCGGCCCCACGGCTGCCCCTGGCCCATGAGCCCGAAGTACATCGCCGGCCCGATGAGCTTGCGGTCAAACGCCAGGTTCATGCCGCACATGGGGAACAGCGTGCCCTGCGCAATGCACACCACAGTTTAGAAGAGGGACCCGAAGTCCTGCACAGCTGGGCGTCGTTTAGAAGGGGAGCTGCAACACTGTATCCTGGAGGTGTTTTGGAGGCACAAGGGTAGGTGCTCGCCAGCCCGGTGCCCGGCTGGCGCTGCTGACTGGGGAGTTGCATGCAGCTGCTAGCTAGGTAACATTTGTCAGGGAGTCGCCAGGCTGGGTTCGTCTGGAGTAGGGCCATGACGACCATGCACATGGACAGCGATTCCATGCATCCCGCCCTCCAGCCGACACAGGCGCAGCGTCGCAACCACTGGTGAGTGCTGCCAGGCCCCTGCCCACGTTCTTCTCTTGCTCAGTTCTCCGTTCACTTCACAATCCGCTGCTAAGGACAATCCAGTGCTGTGAAGACTCCACACCTTGGGGATGGTCATGACCATGTCGATGTACTTGGTGTTACGCTCAGCGGGCTTCACCATCTGCGTCGGCGCGTCATAGTCCGGGATGTTCAGCCACAGCCCTGCGCCCACATGAGAAAGAACGTCAGCGCCTGGTCATGGTGGTTGCTGTGCAGCCAGGGTAGACATTGGCCGGGGCACGAACTGGCTGTTGTGAATATGCGCTGCGCAGTGCCGGCACATGCCACACGCAGTGCACTGCAAGATGCTTGACGCCGCGTGGGGCGAGGGCACACCATGCGACACCGCTGTCGGGACGCCCTCGCGCAGGCTGAAGGGGTAGCCGCGCACGAAGTCTGTGCCCTGCAGCATCACAGGAATGTGTCATAGGAAAGCCACGAGTCCACGCCGTTCTGAAAAGGAACGCAGCAAACCGACCCCTGTCGCCGGTGTACTCATATGCCACGACTGATCTCCTGTGCACGCCTGGATGTTGGACAGCCAGACTGCACAGTATTGAGCTGTTCCCAGCTTCAGTGCCGCTGCCAAGCCGGTCTCTTGCAGGTGCCAGACCCCCATGCGCCATGCGGCGGCAGTCAGAAACCTGCAACCGCGCCCACCTCGGCGTACGGGTCGTACAGCGTGTTGAAGAAGAAGGGCGTGGACGGAGACGTCAGGTTTTTGATGTGCTGCGCCAAAGCGTTGATCTGCTCGCCCGTAGGGTCCTTCGCCACGAAGCAGTCGTCGTCGATGGTGTACACAAAGCGCTTCTTGGACACGGCGTAGCCGAAGCAGCGGCACGCCGAGTCCTTGAAGCTGATGCACCTGCGGGAAAGCGCGGCACACAGGCGCGGTGGGGGCATTGTAGTGACGTGGGCATGGAGTGTGGCACGATGGACATAATGCTTGCACTCAGGAAACATCGGTGCACGGCAGCTGCAGCGCGGGCGGTGCTGCGAGATCCACGGCGGTCAACGTCCATGGCGATATCAATAGAGTACGACTCTTGACAGTCACAGGACAGGCGCACGCACCAGGCCTTGTCGCCCAGGATGCGCTCGATGTCGTTGCGGTTGTACAGCTCGTAGTCAAAGCCCGGCGGCACATCCACCTTCCGCTCTGGGTCGCCGTCCTGCACGCCGAAACAGTCCCATCAGCAAAAGTGTTCGTTAGGTTGCGGCATACAAACGGCAGATAGTGCGCCAAGGGTAGCTCGCAGCTGTGGTACAGTCGCATGCAAGCAGCCACGCTGCAAGCCTGCCAAGGCACTCCTGGGCTGCAACGGTCGCATGCATGCACACGAGCCTCGTCCGCATGCACCGGAATCAGGCCCCACCTGCACCACGATGATGTGGTACGGCTCGAACGCCCACCGCCACTGCTCCAGGAAGTCCAGACTGCAACCAGGGAGCAGCAGCGATCAGCGAAATGAAGAGAGCAACTGCAGTATTATGTGCCGTGCTTCGTGCCGGCGGTACAGGCCACCTGCGCAGGATCTGGCTATCCAGCGTAATCTCTTTTCACGCGATCATCATGTGCGACGCGTCTTATTGAGTAGCTTCGTGCTTTGAACCGGAGGCGCTGAATTCACACCCTCCAACACACACCAACACAACCAGATCGCAGTGTTGGACAGAGCTGCAGGTCTTGTTGAGAAAAAGCGCCGGCATCAGCATTGCAGTACGTATGCTACTGTGTGCCGTCCTTCTGCACAGCTCAAACGCTGCTGCAATGGCCACAGGTTGCGGACAACACCACTGATCTCACTCATGACTCCCAGGACGCCCACATTGAAGTTGTCACAGGCCTCGGCTCCCGCAGCGAACATGCACCAGCATGCAGCACAATGCCCTGTTGATCCACCATCAGTCGCAGTCCGTCTGGCTGCGCACAAGTGGGGCAAGCCAAAGTGATGTACATCGGGGAAGAATGCAACACAATATAAAGAACCTGTGCTTACGATCTGATGGTAGGAATGACGATGTCGAGCTGGTCAGCCAGAGCAGGCGCCATGGCTGCTGTCCGCTGTCCCCGGCGTCGAAGGCTTCCACTTCCTTTGGCGCAGGCCCACGATCCTGATACGTGTGAGGACGCTGTTGCCGGATCGGCGGTCTCGGGAGCAGTAGCGTGCGTGTTGAGGCACCAGGGAATGTCGAGTGGGTTCGCGGTGAAATGGAAGTGCGCTGCAGACGCGCGAGTTGTTGCCGCGAACAGCGCAGAGGTGCATAGACACACCTACACCTGGCGGGGGAGGGCAGCTGGCATAGTCAGTACGTGTGCGCAGAGGATGCAGGACTAAAGTACTACCAGTGCTTGAATTTCGAGCTCGCCAAGTGGCGAGTTCTATTTGCAGTTCGTGCAGAACTGGCTTGCAAGGGCTGGAGGAATCGTTTTTGGCATCGCCTGAACCGATTTGCCGCAGCTCGCCTCTTGTTTGCCGCGCCGATCTGAAATCTGACAATTTCGACGATGTTGTCAGGGCGGCAGCTCTCGTCGCTGGGCGTGAGCACGTCCGCCCCAGCAGCGCCGAATGCCTGCAGCATCAGGCGTCGACGTTGCCGTCCCAGCGCATCAGCCAGCACACTGGAGGCGCCGCCACGGCTGGCGGCTTTCCACTCCGACGTCCTGGCTTCAGGCCTTGAGCAGGCAAGAGTGTTTTTGTTGGCAAATCGATCGGTGGCACATACGGCTAGGCTCTGTGTTTCATTTGATATCAACATTCGGGTAATGTTAATACAATCACGCATGTCAACATCTCTGTGTGCGTGCCGCAGAGCTGGCACACGCTGCCGCTCAAGCACGTGGTGGAGTCGCAGCAGTTTGACCTCGAGTCGCTGGACGTCATCTTTGATACGGCGCTGGAGATGGAGGCTGTGCGGCCGGGCACCCCCGCGGCGCGGCAGCTAGACGGCGTGATCATGTCGACGCTGTTCTATGAGCCGTCGACGCGCACGCGGCTGTCCTTCGAAAGCGCCATGGCGCGCCTCGGCGGCACGGTGCTGTCCACCGAGTCCGCCGGCGAGTACTCGTCTGCGGCAAAGGGGGAGACGCTTGAAGGTGAGCGGCGGCGGCGGGGCCTGATGGCATGCGCGGCGATGGCTGCACAACCTCAAAGACGGATTTCTCAGTAATCATGTATCTCTCATATGCAGACGCATGGACCCGTGTGACCTGAATCTTCACAGCTGCAGACACCATCAGGACAGTGGAGGGCTACTCGGACTGCATCGTGCTGCGGCATTTCCAGTCGGGGTCCGCAAAGAAGGCGGCGGCAGCGGCTTCGGTGCCCATCATCAACGCCGGCGACGGCGCCGGCCAGCACCCCACTCAGGCGAGCAGCTGCTGCGCTCATGTGCGTATCTATGGCAGCATGGCACGGGAGATCTGGAGGCGGCAGAGGCAGCAGCGGCGGCAGCGCAGCGCGTGCTCAGTTCCTGACACTGCACCGTGATGCTGCAAGCACTCGTAGTGGCTGAAGCCATTCAAGCACCAGGATTCTGGAAATTTCCACATTTCGGAAACGCAAAACCCCTGCAATGAAAAAATGCCTGCAGGCGCTGCTGGACGTGTACACCATCAAGCGGGAGATCGGGCGGCTGGACAACTTCAGCATCGGGCTGGTGGGCGACCTGGCCAACGGGCGCACAGTGCGCTCCCTGGCCTACCTGCTGTCCATGTACCCGGGCGTCAAGATGTACTTCGTCGCGCCCGAGGTCGTGCGCATGAAGCAGGACATCAAGGAATTCCTCACCAGGTGCCCCCTTGCTGCTTCCTCATTTGACGCCTGCCCACTTCCTCGTTTGGTGCCTTTGCCTGTGCCTGTGTCGCCGCGTTATGTCATGCTCCGCTGGCTCACACGGGTCGTCGCGCAGCAGTTGGCAGACGGTGCTGTGCCTGCAGAGGCATGCCGTGTCGTTTGGAGTTTACACAAGGTCAGGGCGCCCCCGCTTCGGCAGGTCCAATGTCTTCAAGTTTCTGCCTCACAATGTGCGCAGGAAGGGCGTCGAATGGGAGGAGGTCAGCGACCTGGCGGCGGTGGCGGCAGACGTGGACGTGCTGTACCAGGTGAGCTTTGTTCCAGATGAGTGTCAGAGACACCCCCAGAACCACCACCCAGACTCGACAGGGAGCTGAGGTCAGGGGCTCAATGAGGACGCTGCACATCCAGTCCGCTGCCATGTGATCAGACCTGAGAATGATGACAGTAGCAGTCTCGGAGTGGACAGTGAGTCCGCGCTGTGGAGGTGCTACACCTGTTAGTGCATGCCAGAATAAGATGCAAGCAAAGGTTCGATGAGGATGCCGCGGATCCAAATCAACAACTTTTTTTTGATTGCTGTACCTAGACGCGCATCCAGAAGGAGCGGTTCCTGGACCGATTGGAAGACTATTCAGCGGCGCGCGGCAAGTACATCATAGACGGCCAGCTGCTGCGGTCCATGAAGCGCGAATCCGTCATCATGCACCCCCTTCCGCGCGTTGACGAGGTGTGCTCTGCCCTGGACACCGGCCGGAGTGGGTGGCGAATCTTGGGTTGCATGATGGCCATCAGCATGGTGGCACAGCCTTGCCTTGCAGAAGCGGGCGACTTTGGTGGTTGGCCATTCCGCTCGTCGCCGCATCAGCTGTTGCGGCGACGCTTGCATCTTGTTCGACACCGGCTGCAGAGGACGAGTCTCCGAATCAAGGATTTTCTTTGACGCGCAGATCACCACGGACGTGGACAGCGACCCTCGGGCGGCGTACTTTCGGCAGGCGAAGAACGGGCTGTACATTCGGATGGCGCTGCTGAAGCTGGCACTGCAGGACCGCATCGTCGGCGTTTGATGGGGGCGTGTTTGACAGCTGGCCCATTACCTATATGTACCTTAGTGTATGGCAGAATCAGACAGGAACAGACAGGCAAGAATAGAAGCAGGCAGCAGGCTGCCATCCGCGATTGATGTAGCACGAGGGAACCTATCAGATTGAGCCGTTGACGTCATCGGGTCCATGCAGCACTCACAGTGCACGAACAATGTGGCCGAGAAAGGTCAGACCATAGCGTTGTGTAAGTGTAACTTCGACAAGCAGTTTCACATATTCTCTAACCACCTCAATTTACAGAGTACCATGCTGGCCTCAAAGAACGGAGTCACAAAACGGCTCGTTCGATTTCGAGTTACTGCTGGACACAATAAACGGCGCGCGCAGCGCGCCAAATTTTAAAGCGTCACCAATTCGGCTCGTGGAACATGTGAAAATGGCAATGGAAGTTGTATGGCGCGGACACGGTGCTGGCCTTCAGTAGCGGCCCCTAGCTGGCAAATGCGAACAAAGAAGGCCTAGAGTGATGCATGGGAGCTTCTTTGCATTTAATTTGCAACATTACGTCAGCCTGGCGAAATTCGGCGGGGCCTGAATGGCACGCCAGCCGCCGATGATTTTTACAATGACACCAAAACGGCTCGTCGTCTTGAACGAATACTTATCCACTAGCTCTTTGTTGAGGCCAGTACGGTACTCGATGCTGCTGAACTTTTCTAAACCGCCAAAGAAGGGTACTACATGCGCCCGGGCAATTCATACAGAAGGGATGTGCTGGACAGCCACATGCGGCTGCTCAAGATGGAAACAACATGCGGCTGCTCAAGTTGGAAACAATAGCCTATCAGAAGAGTGAAATTGCAGTACACAGACATCGGCCCCAAGGACAAGCCCTGCTCTCAATTTGGGCCGGAACGTTTTAACCCGGCCTCCGCTGCCGTGTGGCGGCACGGTGGTTCCTCACTGCTCAGTTGCCCACTCTTTTCTCAAGCCACCTTCTGCTCCTTGCCATAATGGGCATACCAAAATATGCCGCTGCCATCCTTCTCTTCCTGCACAACGCGCGTGTGCTTCCAGTTCTCCCACAGCGCAGTGTACACCTGCAGCATGAAAGGACAGCAAGGGTGTCAGCGACAGGATGACGGTGCGGCAAAGTGGGTGGGAAGCAGCTAGTGAGAACGAAGCAAGACTGGAGCGGTACGTGAAGCAGCAAGGCTCGCTTGCATAGCAGCTGTTGAGAACAAGCAAGACTGGAGCAGCACATGAAGCAGCAAGTATACGAGCAGGATCTGAAAGTAGCTTGGTTAATGGCAGGGAGCACCTCGCGGTCGTCGATAGTGTAGTAGTCGCCCAGCACTGGCTTCAGCGCCCTGGTGGCCTCCTCAGCGTGGTAGTGCGGCATCTGGGCCAGAGACCAGCGACTGAATCAGAGCTGTGTCATTCAGTCTGCTGGAGATGCGCCACGATGAGGCATCGGAGACAACAGAGCGTGCAGGTGAACACAGTTGAACCGATGCAATGGCAAGGCAACAGTGCAGCACCTGGGAGAGCAGGTGGTGCGCCAAGTACATGTCCGCGGTGTGATGGCGGACTACCGTAGGTTTGTGGGGTTTGGGCGGCACGGCACCTGGGAGAACAGGTGGTGCGCCACGTGCGTGTCCGCGATGTGGTGGTGGAAGTAGTTGAGCCACCCGTAAGAGCGGTCCACTGTGGCAAGCGCGCCGCGCAGCCAGTCCCACTCCGCATCCTCGTAGTGAGGCAGCGACCGGTGAGTGTGCTGAAGCAGAGTGATCATGACCTGTGGGGAGGCGATGTAAGCAATTGAGCACACTGCGGGAGCGGTTGATGGTGGCCGGATGACATTTGAGATGCCCTGGCTTGCACGACGATGTCGAGTCCATCAAACAGTAAGTTCAACCGACATCCATCACCATCGATCACATGTCTGCCGCAGGAAATCGGCAGACTCGCATCCAGGGACATCAGCAGCCTGCCTCAAAATGGCTTGCAGAATTGATGCAAGCCCAACAGGCAATACGGATCTGGCCAGCTGCGGACACTTCCGGCATGCAGACGACATGAATCAGCACAGTTTGCAGTACAGAGGTCGCAAGCTCACCAACCAATGGTTGACGACCAGGTAAGGGATAATGTAAACCGAGGAGAGCCAGCCCCAGCCGAAGGACTGGCCCGCGCGCCACAGGATGCCGCTCACGACCGCCAACGCCACGTCGCTGATGAACACCTGGATGTGTATTGGGCAGCAGGCGATGAACGATAGTACATGCACATCTGCTGCGGATACGCTCGTCGGCTGGCATGGGCGTCATGAGCCGACAAGTGACATGAGCGAATGCTGTCAGCGAGAACAAGGCAGACTGCGCTGTTCTCCGGCCTTGCACATTCAACATATACATCAATGTCATTGACACGCATTCGTAGCAGAATGAGGAATGCCTCGAGGACAGCCTTGGGTCGTGCTTACCTCCACGCGCTCGCGCTTGGAGAAGATCTCCGAGTAGGGATCAAAGTGGTTGACCCACCTGCATTTCAACCAAAGACCTGACAGCTGAAAGTCATTGTGCACTCGCTCGCAAAACTTCAGCAGGAGTCGTCTGGCTCAGGACATCGGACTTGAACTGTAACACACTGCACATGACTCACTTGGACTTGTACGGCCGACCGGTCACGTTGAAGAAGAGGTAGGATGGCCAGCCCATCGTGAAAGTGACGAAGATGAAAGCGAAGCGTCCCAGCGCAAAGTCGTTAATGCTGAAATCCGGCGGGTGCTCATCCTTCTTTGGCGGCACAAACACCTGCAGCAAAGAGCCGGATGCTTGTGTGCGATCTGACGAGCTGGTGTTGTTCCAGTGCCACGACCTGCGCTGCACAGTGTTGTGGCGGAGTGACGGCAGACAGAGGTTGCTCACCTCATCTTTCACCAGGCTGCCTGTGTTGCTGTGGTGCCGCCGGTGCGAGTGCTTCCTGCAGCGTTGATGGAGAATGGATGTCAGCCGATTTCACGTTGCCCCACACAGGGTGCACAAATTGCACTGCACGATGTGGATCATGCCTTTTGCATGCAGGCCACTGTCACAACGCAGGATTCCAAACCGCACCAGGAGTAGTAGGGCACCAGCAGGCAGGAATGCACCACCAGGCCCACGCCGTCATTCACCGTCTGGTACTTCGAGAAAGCCTGCACGACAGCGGCGCCGCCGATTTCACATTGTCGCCCACATGCATGATCATGATCGACACAACATGATTGCTCAGTTGCACCAGGCAGTGCTCCGTGCAACAGTTGAGGCAACAGGCAGGCAGCATCTCTGGGTGTCAGTTCCGTCATTTTTGCCGCCGAGTAGCCGCGGCCACAGGGCCACACCTGGTGCCCGCACTCATGTGCGATGACCCACAGGCCGGTGCAGACGGCGCCCTGCAGCACCCAGTAGGCGGGCCACAGCAGGCCCCAGCGCACGGCCGCAGGGATGGAAGCGTGCCCGAAGAAGGTGGTGCAGTAGTACAGCAGGGCGACGCCCGCCAGATCCGCCGCGAGGTAGGCGCTGGAGGTCACCAGGCTGCGCTCGAAGCAGTACGCGGGGATGGCCTTGCGCAGCGTGCCGACCGTGAACGGCGGCTTCTCGGTGGGCTGCCGCTTCACGGGCGGCAGTGCGGCCGCCATTGCCGCCGGCAAGTGCGCGACCCTACAAGCAACCAGGCATGCAATTTCAGCAGCGACTGCGGGATCGCCTCGGCGGTCAAACACATGCGCGAATGCATCTTCGAGGTTCTGTCGGAGTATGAATCGAGTGGGAGGTGCACAGGACGATGGAAAAGTACCTGTCCACCCGCGGATCAAGCAGAAATATCCACACACTTCAGCCGGAACCTTCAGAATTCGAGCAGCAAGGTGCGGCGGCCACGGATTGATGAGACGGACCAGCGTCTTTTGCAAACAATTTCGATGACGGAAATGGCCTGCAACGGTGGAAATGCTGCATTGACGCCAGCGATTGCTGGCCGTCCGAGCGCGGGGGCAAACCGCATAGATTCATCCTCCCCCTTGTCAGACCTTGCTTAGTTATCTCCCCTGAGACAAGCTGTTTTGTTTGAATCTGCAGCAGGCGACGCTGCTACTTCTCTGCCACGCTGCATGCCCGCGATGCTTGGATAAGGCCTTGACGATCGAGCCGATCGACTTGCACCGGACGGCTGCCGTCTCCGTTGATGCACATTTCTCCGAATCGCTGCGAAGCCAGGCGTACAAAGGCAGCGACACAGCGACACCGTCTGCCACTTCCGCATTGCTGTGTGTAATCAAAACGGTGCCTTGAGCAGAGACGTTTGAACTTGCCGTCATGGCCGACGCGTCAGAGGCAACGCCGGCCAGCAAGCAGCGCGGCCGCAAGGTCACTGCGGGTCGCCGCGCTACGCGCAGCACCGCCAAGCCCGCAGCGGAGGCGGCGACCTCGGAGCAGCCGTCGCAGTCGCTGCCCCAGTCGCAGCCCCAGTCGCAGCTCGAATCACAGCTAAAGCCGCGGCAGCTGGCGCCCGCGATGCAGTCGCAGCAGACGCCGGCGTCGCAGGCACCGCCGACGCAGCGGCGCGGCGAGCCGGCAAGGGCGGAGCAGCCGAAGCAGCAGCCCGCGCCGATGCACGACGCGCAGCCGGCGGGCAGCAGCATGACGCACAACACGGCGCGGCAGAGCGGCCGCCTCGGCAGCCGGCTGACGGGCACACATGCAGCGATACCGGCACGCAGCACTGCCAGCCAGCCCGGAGCAGCACATGAGCAGGTGTGCCTGCACATGGCAGTCCATATTGACGTCCTTCACAGGTTCAGATCAAGCTGCATTGAGAACATGATCATCGAGCCCATTGATCACCTTCGCCCTCCTGTCGCAGCACGGAGAATAGCAGGACCACCGAGACAACTGCCGTGGTAGAGCGGGTTTCAGTGTGCAGGCTTTGTTCCTGACAGGCGGTTTGTGCTGCTGCCACTTGGACCGTTCTCATGGCAGTAGATTACCATCGCTGTCGTTGTGCAGGACGACGCTGCGGGGGAGGGCGAGGTGAACTTCGACAAGCCGGATGCGGCGCCCTTTGTGCAAGCGTGCAACCGCGCGCTAGACGCCGGCCGGGAGCATGTGCAGGACGCATGGCACGAGCTGCAGGCCGGCCGCGTGCCGCAGCAGGTGCTTCAGCGTTGCTGGAAAACTGAAACCTACAAGCAGCACGCCGCATGTCACAGCATGCTGGATGCCATGGCATCAGGCATGCTGGACCTTGTTTGCATTCGTCTCAGTTGTGGAGTCAATAACCAGTATGGGCCTCGAAATGAATGTCAGACATTCGGACTGCAGCTGAAGGCGGTCGTGGCAGCGGTGGCACCGCTGTTGTGGCTGCCGCTGTGGCCGCTGGCCAGCTGCAATTTCCTGAATTCATTGCTGCTGTATCACCAGTGCTCGCATCATGTCGCCGAACTGCTTGGTGGCAGCTCGCGGCGGGCGTGGCGGCGCTGCTGCTGCTGCTGTGGCGTCTGGCAAGCAGCGTGGGTGCTCATTCCAATGTTCCCGTTGCTGCAACTGAATCGCAGGCTGGCCGACTGCAGCTTGCGGCGGGCGTAGCGGCGCTGCTGCGGCTGTGGCTGCTGTGGTTGCTGGCCAGCAGTGCTTGCAACCCCTTGAATGCACCTCAATATACATTGTTTCAGCACAGACATACAAACGAAGGTCTGGCTGTTTGGCTGCAGCTGGCCGCCGGCGTGGCGGCGCTGCTGCTGCTGTGGCTTTTGGCCAGCAGCGTGGGCGGCTGGCGGGCCGCCTCCGTCACGCAGGCGCACATCAGCGCGATGTCCTCCGCGCTGCACGACAGCCGCCACAGGATCGCAGGCCTGGAGGAGCAGCTGCTCGCCTCCCGCAGCAGCCAGGACGGGCAACACAGCAGGTGCGGGCGGCCTGCCGATCGTGCTGTTCACGCAAGGAGGAGGCGTCTCGAATTCAGACACCATAACAGTGGCCTGCATGCAGCATGGCAGGGCGGCCCACTCTTGCAGCTGGCAATCGTCATGCCAACCAGACACAGGGCAGAGCGCCGATCGCCTTGAGAATCTCTGACGAGCGTGGCGGCAGCAGCACGATGCAATGGGACACTGCAGTTGTTTGATCTCCTCGAATCCCTGGTGTGCTGCCGCCGCGCAGACAGCAGGAGCTGCGTGCCGGGCTGGAGTTCCGCCGCGGCGGCGTGAATCGGCTATAAGTACGTTCAGCACGGCAATTCAAAGGTGTCATTGATTGCATACACTGTGTCGTCGTGCAGCCAGCAGGAGCTGCACGCCAGGCTGGAAGCGCTGACGGAGCAGGCAGCGGCGTCATCGGCGATCGCGGCGCAGCTGCAGGCGCAGCAGCAGCGGCAGCAGGCGCACTGGGAGGGCGTCGTGCACGACCTCAAGGTGCCCACCTTGCCTCCCTTGCCTCTTTTGCGACTCCTGCAGGATGTGACTGATTGCAAACCCAGTTACGTGCGGGTCGTTTACGTGAATGCAGGTTGGGTGCTGAAAGTAGCTCCTGCATGGCCCAGGCGCTTTCTCCTGCCGTCTGCTGCAGCTTTTCCGGCTCGCTTGGCTGGGCAGTCAGAGGCAGCAGCAATTGCAACAAGCGCAATTGATTTCATGTGTGTCCCGACTGTGCAGACGCAGCACAGCAGCCAGCAGCAGCAGTGGGAGCGAGACCTGCAGCAGCTGCAGCTGGAGGTTGGCAGCTTCTCCGCGGCCGCCGCCCCGCAACTGCAGAGCCCGTCTGTCGCAGGCAACAACTCAATGACACCTTTGTATCTGCTATTGGAGTGTCAAGCAGGAGCGTTGCACCTTCACATAGTCAACCGAGGGCTTGCGAGCCTTCTGCACGCTGTTTCAATCGTTTCAAGGTGTCAAATCTTTGCTCTGACAATTGCGACGCAGGAGACGAGGAGGCAGCGTCCCGCCAGTGGTCTCGCATTCGCGACAGCGTCTTCCTGCACGTGCGGCGCACGCTCGACAGCTTCGTCGCCGACCGCACGGTAGGCATTTCCTTGTACTGGCGTGGGATGATTGCAGGGACCACATCATGTGCTGATGGTGGCGTTTGGGCAGCGAGAGCAGTGATAACGCCACGCCGTCGGTGCAGCTGCACAGTCGAAGACGCCGATCAATCACCATGCGCGTCCAGCATAGGTCCTGCAGCACCGAGACAGCACAGTTTGCACATGAAGGACACGCAGAGAAACGACCCAGAACACAGCTGGAGAAGAGGGACCTTGCTGGGAGAAAGCGAAGATAAAGAAGGTAATGAAGCCTGTCACGATTTCCTTCTCCTCAGGGGCGGCCGGACTGCGCGCTGTCGTCGGCAGGGTGCCGGGGCGCTCGCTTCGATACGACAGGAAGCAGAGAAGTCGTCAATCATTCACGTCTTTCCCTCTTTTACCACAGGGGCGGCCGGACTATGCACTGGCGTCAGCCGGCGGCGGGGTGGTGGGCCACTCGCTGCTGGCGCCGCAGGGGCAGCCGCGCTGGGCGCCGCTGCTGCAGCGCGCCTCCCGTCTCCTGCCCGGCGGCATGCTGTCCTATGTGCACCCGCACGCAGACCAGGCGCGCGGCATAATCACTGTACATGTGATTATCAATTACAATTATGGTTTTGGCAAGCTCTCGAGCGTTCTCGAGTTGAATATTTCTTGACGTGTCACAAAGAGCTTTGGACTCTGGCCGCGGCGGGAATGCAGCAAGGGTGTTTGTCTGGCCAGTCAGCAGCGGCATAGTAAAATTGTGCCGCCGATGACAGTCGTATCGAAACGTCGTTGCCCCATGGCAGCACCGATTCACGGTCAGCCTGCGGTGCATCTGTGGTGGCAGCAAATCGCCTGAAAGAGGCGAGGCCGGGCAGCTTTGCACACACAGCGCCCACGCCTTGACATCGCCGAGCCTGATGCGTTGTGCTGGCCTGCAGTATGTTCTGTCGCCGAGTGGGCTGCCGGGGCGGTGCCTGGCCCTGAACGGCACTTCGGGCCACGTCGACATCCGGCTGCGCACCGCCATCACGCCCCAGGTGGCCCCTCCTTTCATGGCTGCAGCTGTACAAACAACCACAACATGCTCACCTGTGACACGGCTGCGGGTATGCATCGCGCAGCGCAGCGTGTTCAGCAGGGTGCGCCGCATATGCCAAATTGGCCTTGCTATCCCCTCGTGGCATCCATGTGCGAGCTGGGAGGGCGCCGTCGCTGGTGCAGATGCATGCCATCCTGGTCTCTGCGTGAGGCCAAACAGTGTTCAGGTGCTCCATGCGCGAAAGGCTGACATCTTCCACCTCGACCCCATGCCACACAATCACGCTCGAGCACCGGTGCCAGCTTGACCTCCCAATGGTGAATGCCACGTTGAGTATTCCTATCAATCCTTCCACTTTCTTCTGGTGCAATTGCGTTCGGCAGGCGGTGACGCTGGAGCACGTGCCGCGCGCCATCGCCTTTGACGTCAGCAGTGCGCCGCACCAAGTGGCGGTTCTGGGCTTCCAGGGCGCGCCCGGAGGCCGCGCTGCCGGCGACGGCGCCCCGCTGCTCAATGCCGCCTACGACCTGTCTAGGAGCCCGGTGCAGACCTTCCAGGTCCGGGGCGCGCCCGGCAGTTTCGACCACATCCGCCTCCAGGTGACACTTTTCAGTCAGGAAAGCGGGTATGTGGGTCTCCTTGCCCGCAAAGCTCAATGAAAACATGTATGTCTCGAGGCTTCTTGACGCAGCTGAACTTGTACCACGCCCTCTTAAAAGGAGTCAAATGCTTCATGTAAGCATTTGCGCTGGACAATCTGGAGCGCGTGCTTGACATAGGGCGCTCACAGTCATCGGCTGTGGCGCGCAGCTGGTGTCCAACCATGGCAACCCGAACTTCACGTGCCTGTACCGGGTGCGCGTGCACGGCGTCACTTGAGCGCTTGCCAAGGCTGTGTGCCGGTGTGCCGCCGAATCAGGGCTGCCATCGAATGAAGTGACTCGGAGAACAATCGTGCACAACAGATGGCCAACGGCTCAGCGCAAAGTTCAAGGCTGGGCCAGAACAAGCTCTGGCATGACGCGAATGCATGAAGCAGGCTTGTGTGGTTTCGCATTGTCAAGGTTTAGATACAGCATTAGCATTGGATTGAACCCCATGCATGCGAGCCTCCACAGCTCCAGGCGCTAATGTTTTTGATGGATCAAGGAAATGTCTAGGCAGAAATGATGTCAAGCTGTTACTGTCGATCTATCACGCTTCCCATGTGCCAATTGCTCCGCTAATGTGCGGCCCACTGAGGTCTGCACCTTCCTTCAAGGGTGACCCACTCCCACACAGTTTTCGACCTCTAATCACTGACCCTCCACACTTCTGCACGGTGGCACTGACACGACAAGCCGATTGTCAGCGAATGTCATCGAATGTCAGACAGGTGTGCCCTTACGCATTTCTTATCTGTTAAGTCCCCGCCGACAACGGCGGCAGAAGCTACCGCTGTCATTCTAACACCGCCATCACTCCGCCTTCTTCTCCTCTGTCACGGGGTCGTGCACCGGGATGGTGAGGCAGCTGATGCCCAGGAAGCCGCAGATCTGGTTGATGACGCTGAACACGTAGTGCAGGTAGCCCGCCAGGGTGATGCCGACGGCCGCCCATGCCACCAGCGCTGGGTCCAGCACCTGAGACACAAATAAGTTGGAGGTGATACGTGTGGCGCTGAACACGTAGTGCAGGTAGCTCGCCAGCGCGATGCCGGCGGCCGCCCACGCCACGAGCGCCGCATCCAGCACCTGGAGACGCAAGAGCATGCCACACGATGCAGGCTTGCTGACACCTCGTTTCGAAGCGCGGCTTTCAAAGGACAGGTTCAGCACGCATTGCGGCCCAGCGAGGTGCTGCTGTGAATGCTGCTGTGCCAGCCGCACGATACGTGTGCAGAGAACAGGTGACCTGGCGGTGTCTGCAGCCGCTGCTCATCACATCACGGGCCGCAAGTCAGTGGGCGGCAGCTTGACTGATGACAGGGACGATATGACAACTTGCTGACAGGTACAGATACACAAATGCCGGAGGCACCGACCTGCAGGTAGGAGTTGGCGGTGCACGCCACCAGCAGCGTGATCGGCCACCAGAAGATCTCAAATGGCTCCTTGCACATGTGGCACATGATGAGCCGCGTCGCCTGCAGGGGCGCAAGGGCGGTCACGCTTCCATTGCACAGCTGAGATGCATGTTGTTTGGCTGGAATAAGAGTCTACCAAGATGCATGCTACCCAAGTGCTGCAATGTCCGCGATGTCTTCGCGGAGCGCAACAACATGCAGCTTGGAACCAATTGCTGTGCCGGGTCCGCCACCCTGCCCTGCAGAAACGAGTTCTGTCGATGGAACAGAAACTGGGTGAGCAGCAAATCATACCTGGAGCGCGTAGATGATGCCGAAGCAGGCAAAGACAGCGCGCAGTTGTCCCGGCGCCGTCATGTGCTGCGAGGTGACCACCGCGCCCAGCCCGAACATCAGCGTGAACTGCAGCAGGTGCGACGCCGCCACCCGCCGCCCCAGCTTCTGCGGGCGGCAAGATCTTGAGGCTTGAGCTCTAGGTCTCAGAGCAGTCTTAGCTCTCAGAGTATGCTGTATTATGCCATGCCGTGCTGCCAGATGCAGTGCAGTAAAGGGCAGTGTTGGCACAGCCCGCTAGACTTGAATGTGCAAAGCTCAGCCCGGGGAGGGGGGGGGGGGGTGCTGCGCCTGGTTGCCGCCTGTAATGCAGCTGGGCACCCGCAACATTGAATGTTCTTGGAAGCGCGAAACTTAATGGGAAGCAGGGAGATGAGGCACCTTGTGGCCCCGACCGTCCACCGGCAGCATGTAGCGCGTCAGTTTGAACACCCGGTAGACCTGCCCCGACAGCTGCTCCAGCCCAAACGTCACCACCTGCAGCGATCGGCATGGAGCGGTATTGGCTGCAGCGATCAGCAAGTCACAACTCCTGAAGGGGTCAGCCGTGCATTGACCTGAGGCTTGCACGAGTGCAAAAGCTGGCGCAAATCGCTATGCGCCGCTGGGCCAGGCAGGTCAAGTAAGTACTCTGGTCGTGCCGCCAGCCCAGCCCCAGGCAGCACACGCATGTGCATTCTCCAAGTCGCATGCACATGTTGCCAGAACAAATTGCAAGATGTACAGGGCCGAGAAAGCGGCTCACAAGGGTGACGGCGCTTCATTGACAGTGGCCTCTGCGAGGCGCAGGTGCAGCCATAAATGGATTTTTGCCCGGGAAAAAACACTCAAAGAAGACTCACAAAGGCGACGACGGCCTCGTTGACGGTGGCCTCCGCGAGGCGTGGGTGCAGCCAGGAGGGCGGCGTGAGGTGCAGCACCTCCCGCACTTTCGACGCCCACAGCCAGGGGCCGACCGCCGCCGTCAGCCAGTTGATGACGATCAGCAGGTAGTTGGCCTCTGTGACGCCCCAGTACCCGTTGCCGTACCTGCGGGGTGATGGTGCATCAGGGTTAAGTCAAGGGTTTTGCATGAATGCGCGTCCAGATTGCAACAACAACTGCATCTCTCCAGCTGGCCCCGCCTACAGGTCTGCAGCCCGTCCGCTGACTGCCGGCAGGCAGCACCAGCGAGGGACTGTCCTCTCTTGACGGTAAGGGCAGGGCATGCAGACAAATGGGGCCTGTGCCAGCAGCAATGGGCCGTGCCAGCAGCAACGGGCCAACATTTTCGCGCAAAATTAGAGTTATCGTTGGTTCCAATTTTCAGGGGCGCACAGCATGAGGCCGGTGTGGTACTCCTCCCACTGCGCCGCCATCCAGGGGATCATGATGGCCAGCGTGCCGATGACGACCAGCGGCCCGGAGCCCAGCGACAGCGTGCCGGCCATCTGCGCCGTGATCAGGTGCACCGACAGCGCGTCACAGCCTGCAGGAGATGCAGCAATACACTACTCACTCACAAAACACACAGATCGTGGTACGTTGATTGCCTGTTGCCAGTAGGCCCGCCATGTGCGTCATGATCAGGTGCACCGACCGCACGTCGCAGCCTGCGGCAACAGCCAATTCATTGGTCAGACCACCTCGTCTGTCACACAATTCTATTGTTCGTGATAGACTGTCTGTCTTCTGCCCACGTCGTCTTGCAGCAGCCAGCCTGAGGATGCAGCGCAGTCGCCCCGCTTGGTGCCGTGACCGCTGGCAACGGGCAGTGGCAGGCCTGGCAGAGCGCCGGCACAAAGGTCCGCAGCGCTCGCGCATGGCTTCCCACTGCCAATGGATTTGCAGCTGCTCCGGTTTTGTAAAGCGCAAGCCACCAGCCCACATGCGGCCTGCTACTCCGGAGGTGCTAACTAAACTAACTAACTAATTGTCTCTTCCTCTGATTGCAGAGGGAGGCAGCGGTGTGAGGGACAGCGAGCCAGGTAAGTGTCGGCAGGAGCATTGGCGCCGCCGCCGGCGCGACGCTCGGCGCGACAGACAGTGCTGTAGGATTTTTGAACTGGCGTGAGCCCAGATTGCATTGAGACAGGCATCAACCGAGGCGGAAGACCCTCAGCACCCTGGGAGCGCACCGTGGTCGAAGAGCTGCCCCAGGGGGGAGGAGCTCTTGGTGCGGCGCGCCTGCTTGCCGTCCAGGCAGTCCAGGTGCAGGTACATCAGTATCGCGAAGCCGCACAGGAAGTACACCCACGCCGGCGCCACCCCTACGTGCTGGTACACGGCGCTGGGTGGACAGCGCATGAACGTAACGCCGGATGAGCCCTAAAAGGGCACTGCAAGATCGGCGACAGAGAAAGGCATGCAGGTGTGCGCTAGGAGGCGGCCGGGAGGCATGTGCATAATGCAGCGCAACACTACCGCGCTGTCTGCCGGCAGCCGCACCTGAGAATTCCGGCAGGTGGTACGCGGAGCACACGTAGCCGACCAACAGCCCCATCGTGCCCAGCAGCGTGATCAGGTTGGGCGCCAGCCACATCGGGAAGTAGTTCACGATCCCTGCGGAGGTGCGGAGCATGCAGCATCAGGCCAAAGCTTCAAACGCAAAACACAGCACATCTGGCCGGCGGCGGAGAAGCAGCGGCGCCCGCAGGGAGACGGTGTGAATGAATGATGCGAATGCCTTCCTAGTGCAGCTTCAAGCCTGCAACAGGGCGCCGAAGCCGCAGACTGATAGGAGGAGCCAAAACTACAAAAGGAAGCCGCCGGGCGCTCACAGTTCCAGAAGGGCTGGTGCACGTCATCCAGCCAGGTGTAGCCGCCGCTGAGGTACTGATAATTTTTGAGCCCCAGCAAACCCCTTTCTGACAGGTAGGGCATGTCAGGCAGCACGACTTGCGTTGCCATCTGTTTTGTGTGTCTGCAATCCGGTGCCCAAACAAAATATCTCCGGCGCTGCCCCAAGAAGCAGCCTGCGCGCGCGTACTACTCGCTTTGTACAAGTGAGTACTATGACACAGCGCGCATCGTGTTGCGAAATGGTACGCCAGATCAATGGCGAGAGCGGTTAGTAGCTGCGCTGCGTGCAGGATTTGCACCGGGCCTCGCGAGCGAGTATTGCTCGCTCCCTCATCTCTCCCCATCATCCAGCACAAGTCGCCAGCTCTTCTTCAAAGCTTGCACGTTTCAATCACTCTAGGACCATCTTGATCTTACGCCTGAAGCCGGCAGTCAGTCGCCGCGACGGGGCCAGCGCGTTGTTTGCTCTGTGCAATCTGCCTGCTGACGAACTGGCGACCCCGGACCGTCATTGTCTCGGATCCCTCCAGCTCCTAGCCTTGCTCCCGGCTACTCCGAAACCGATCGGAACGGCGTCGCGGCCATGAGCATTCCGGAGTCGGTGCTGGAAGCAGCAGACGAGTTCATTGCGCAGCTGCGGCGGCGGCAGATCGAGGGCTCCCTCCCCTGCGCCAAGCGCACGGCGGAGATCCTGCGCCTGCTGATCACCAAGAGCCGGCCGTCGACGCCAGAGGCACTGTTGGAGGATGTGCGCACCGTCGGCACCCGCCTCCAAGCGGCGAAGCCCCTCGGTGTGTTGGAGCTGCATGCATAGAAAACCATTCATGCATTCATGCAAACATTGTGTGTGCAGCATATATGATGTCTGACAGCATATGACCGCACTCATCCGGCGTCTGCCGTGGCGATCGCCGGAGCGAGCGGCGCAACCGCCGATTCGCAGGCAGCTGCCGTCCGTCATTCACCTGCCATGGCCCAAGGACCATGCAGCACTGCCACTCTACTGAAGAGTTTCGATTCTGCGACGCAGAGCTGGCGGTGGGCAACACGGTGCGGCGAGTGCTGCACCTGATCCGGGAGGAGTCTCAAGTGGAGGATGAGGAGGACATTGCGGCGGCGCGGTCGCTAGAACTTGAACACACCAGCCCGCCGGCGCCCGCCCGCGGCGTGCACTTTGCGCCAGAGGCGATGGCGGCGCCCAAGGCGTCCGGCGGGGGCGGCGGCGGCGGCGGCGGGCATGGCCTGCTGTCACGGGCGCTGCGGCCGAATGTGCTCGCCGCACGCACGCTCTCGCTGCACAACCTTCTCGACCACAGCGTCGGCATCGCGGAGGAGCCGGCGACAGACGCCGGCGCCGCGGCTGCGCTTGGCGGCAGGCCGGGCGGCAGTCCGGCAGGCGGCCGCGACAGCAGCGACTCGCTGCCGTCGGTCGCCAGCAGCCGCGGGCAGAACAACCAGGCGGGCGGGCTTGTCATGTGGCATGACGAGCCGGCCGCTGCTGCGCTGAGAGCATGCGAATGTACAGCAGCAAGAAGCTGTCGTGCTTGCAATCCCTGCGTACCGTTGATGACCCCTCACAAAGCGTCTGAGCTTGGAAGCGTCTGAGCTTGAATGTGGTGTGACACCAGGCGCCCAGCGAAGCCGGCGACTCAGACGCGGGCGACGTCCGGCAGCGCCGCAGCCAGCGCTCCAGACTCGAGGTGCTCGTTGCATTCTTTGCTGTCGGAACGCTGCCTCATCCTGCTGGGCAGCAACCGTAACAGGATGTACTCAGAATGAGAACATGCAAGGCATGCCTAACGAAAGTTTGATCGTGGTGGCAGGTGTGGAAAGGGAGAGCCACCGTCATTGAGGAGATGAACGAGCTGCTGGACGAGCTAGATGTGAGTGCCATGCATGCCGGATCCCCTCCACCGCATGCAGCCAACAGAAAGCAAGTAGGATGCCTTCACGATGTTGCTGTCATGCTCAGCATCTGAAGTTCACAGAAATTCTTCGATTGAACCCAGCACTGCCGCACCCGCACCCATGCAAGCACGCTTGATGCATAGCAGCGTTCCGCAGGTTGCCCAGAGCTTCCAACAAAGCTGTTTTGCCTGCTGTCTGACATGAGATAGACGACAACATCGCGAGCATGCATTGATGCGTGATGACTTTTCTTTGAACATCTCTGCATTTCATCCTACAGGAGATAGACGGCAACATCGCGCAGCAGGCGGTGGAGCACATCCATGCCAACGAGGTCATCCTCACCTTTGCCGCCAGCAACACTGTGTCCTTGTTCCTGGCGGAGGCCAGCAAGAAGCGCAACTTCCAGGTGCCTGGCTGGAGACTCTGCCTCCTTTTGGCCAAGCAGTGGGTAGACCTTCGTCAGACAGGGTCACCTCGTCCAGCCATGTCGCTGACAGTTCGCACTCAATGCAGTCTGTGACCAAAGTTGTGCAAGGGCACTTTCCTGCTAATTGTACCTGTCTGGCTTGCTGTCGGATTGCACATCAAACGGTGCTCATCACTGACCGGCACAGTACACTCCACTGACAATTGATACTCCGCACGCAGCTGGTGGCGGCGGAAGGGGCGCCCACCTTTGGCGGCCAGGCGATGGCGCTGCAGATGGCGCAGCTGGGCGTGCCCACCACCCTCATCCCCGATGCCGCAGTCTTCGCCATGATGGCGCGCGTCAACAAGGTGCGGCACCCTTCCGACGTAGCTTCCAAGCTTCCAAGCTTTTGGGGCCGGAGGCCACCCAAGTGTCGGATGTGCTTGCCGCAAGCAGAAGAGTGCGGCAAAGCGAGGCTGATTGATTCAGTGGCCAGGCACCACTATCATGCAGGAGCACAACAGATACTCTCATGCAATATTTAGACGCAAGCGCCTGCAATGGCAAGTGCTGGTGGGCACGCACGCGCTGCTGGCCAACGGCGGTGTCACGCCTCAAGCAACTGAACACATCATCGAGTTCTGTACGGTTTGGCCCTCAGGTGCTGGTGGGCGCGCACGCGCTGCTGGCAAACGGCGGCGTCATCGCGCCTTCGGGCACGGCGCTGGTGGCGGCGGCCGCGAAGAAGCATGCGGTGCCCTTCGTGGTGCTGGTGGGCCTGCACAAGCTGTCGCCCATGTTCCCGCACGACCCGGCGGTCACCTTCAACGAATTCAAGTCGCCCGGCGACGTTTTGGAATACGATGCCATCGCGGAGACGCTCGCTGCGGGACGCCCCGACGACGATTCCGGCTGCGAGGCCACGTGCGCGCTGCTACGCACCTTCAAACCTTTGCGTTCAGCCGCGTCTAATCTTAATATTAGACGTAGGTCATGCTGCCTGTCGCTGGTTGTGATGCTTCTGCGCTGCCGGCGCGGCTTGCTTTCTGCTTTGCCCGGGTCTGCCACAAAGGCGCTGCGGGCGCCGCCGCTGCAGCACCAGTAATGGCGGACGAGCAAACCCGCAGCTTCTGCCACATTCGGCAGCGGCTCCGACAGCATTTTTTGTCCCTCTGCTCATATCAGACCTGTGGACTGTTTGGCTGTGCTGGAAGCTGTGGTGCTGACACGTCGCCGTCTGCCGTCTGCGCAGGTACCTGCACGTGCCCAACCCAATGTACGACTATGTGGCGCCGGAGCTGATCAGCCTGTTCGTCACAGACACCGGCGGCTACACACCCTCCTATGTGTACCGGCTGCTGGCAGAGTACTACACGCGAGACGACTTCAGGCTATCGGAGGAGCTGCTGGACTAGCTTGTCTTCAGCGCCTGATGACATACTCGGTCATGTGTCGGCATCAGAACGTCACAGGTATCGGCATCAGAACGTTAACGTAAACCCTGCCGACAAACCACCAGCAGTCACAACCTCAGTCCAAAGTTCCTGAACACACATCCTGAAGCCGCATACTACAGCTTGTGCGACTTCACATCTGACAACAAACTCACGTGCTCGACACCCTTGTGCGTCCTGAGTTTCGGAAGCCAAAGGCACATCTGCCCCTTACTCCTGCTGAAGCCGGCGGGCCTCGTCCAGCGTGCGCCCAAAATCGATCTGCAGCGACGCAAAGTGGCAGAACACCTCGTCGCCGCTGGTGCACTGCTGGAAGACCGCCCGCCGCTCACTGCATATGACCGCCAGCACGAAGCACAGCAGCAGGCTGGGCAGCGCTCGCGCCGCGCTGCCGCCCTGCGCCGTCCGCGCAGCTGCTGCCGATGCCGCAGATGCAGCGCCGTTCTGGGATGCGATTGACGTCGCGGCGCCGCCAGCGGGCGAGGCCAGGCTGTCCTGCAGGCTCTGGTCCGCCCAGCTGCACTCCCACAGCCGCACAGCCTGCGCATGGCAATCACAATTTCCCCACCAGACCTTCACCATGATTCAATAGAGGGCGTGTTCTCATGCACGACTGGGAGCAGGCACAACAAGACGGACAGCTAGCACTTCCGCAGGTTAGAGACCATATGACAAAGCTATAAGATGCGCACCTCGGGGGTTTTCAGGTCCCGCAGCAGCAGCACGATGACGAGGCGGTAGGCAAACAGGCAGTCGCCGACCTGCAGTTCCTTGAGACGCTGGTGCAGCTCCATGTCCACCCGGCTAAGCATTACCGCCACCTGCAAGCGTGGGGTGATTGGCGCACGAGACTTGGCTTGGACCAGACAACGCGGCAAAAAGTACAATCGTGGCAGGTGACGTTCCTCGCCATGTGCGGTTGGCAAGGCCGTGAAGTCCTTCTGGCGAGAAGTTGGTGATGGCACAAGGAACAAGGAAGAGGAGGCACTGTGCAATGGCTGATGCTGCAGGGGGTGCATCAGATGTAGGGGTTCCTCCTTCGAAGAAGGCATGACTGCACCTGTCGCAGCTGGCGCCGGATGCCGCACTCGTTGTGGCGGAAGCCCTCGCGCGCGCGCACCATCATGTGCTGGAAGCACCAATAAGCCATCGCGTCGCTGCGCGGGAACACCAGCAGGAAGGGCGCCGCCAGGTCCGACATCCTGTCAAACGAAAGCCACTGGTGGTTTGCCCAACTGCAGATTGGCTGAAGGTAGGCATTAACCTGTGACTACTCGTTCAGCTCGGGAACTTGAAGCTTCCCTACTTTACAATGGGAGCCTAGTTTCAGCAGAGACATCGCGTTTATGAACCATCATGAAACGGCCCCATACTCACCCTTGCGCGTAGCCGAGGCCGGGGTCGTGCACCGCATGCGCCGCAAGCAGGTTGAACAGCCGCATCGCCTGCCGCCTGGCTGCCGGTTTCATGTACTGCGCCTGCAATCGGGCAGCAGGGTCGTGGTCTCAGCAGCAGCACCAGGTTTCAGGGATGCACTCCTTAGTAGGTCCAGAGAAAAGACGGTAAAGGCAGCAGTCACCGCAAAGCCACCCCCGGTATTCCCCAAGCCTCACCTGCACCAGCGCCTCCTGAGCTGCCGCGCTGACGCACTGTGCCGCGGGCGGGCCAGCATCGCTGGCAGGCGGCTCCACGGCAGCGGCCTCGCCGCTCAGGCCAGGTGAGCCGGCGTTGCTGACAGGTGTTTCCGCAGCGGCCGCATCGCCGCTCAGGCCGCTCGAGTCCACCGCCCCGAAATCCGTCCGCAGCACGTCCATGATGATGCATCGGTGCACGTCCAGAAAGGCACTGTCGCCGGCGCTCTGTGCGCTGTGCGCTTCGCCTGCAGCGCTGCTGCCACATGCGTCGGCATCGCCACCTGCACCACCGCCGCTGCTGCTGGCGGCCCCGGCTGGGGCCCGGCATGAGGCCTGCGTCAACGGCAACAAGATGTGGCGAGCTCATCCTGTCAGGTTCGATTCAGTGACAAAATCATGACACTCACGCACGAACACGATACTTCTTTGAAGAGTTCCCGAAGTGACAGGTGAACAACTTGACTACTTGGGCATGGTTCAGCAGGCTGCTGTAGGCGTCATCTAGCTCCGAGTGCAGCCGCTGCCGCTCTGCGGCAGAGCTTCCGGCAGGGTACAGCTGCAGCAGGAAGGGCCACACGCTCTCCCGGATGGCAGGCTCGACGCCCTGCAACAGAAGACCGAGAAAATTGCATGCATTGTTGAGTCACAGCTGAGTCACAGCTCTCTGAGTCACGGCGTCGTCGCTGAATACGGCACAGCACCGTCATGAAAGCACAAGCCGGCATTGAAGGCATGCACCTGTTGCGCCCTCCTGAAGAGCTCCGCAGCGTCTGCGACGCGGCCCTCGGCATCAAACAACGTCTCCCAAACCTCCCTCGAAATCGGTGGTCGCACCAATCTGCACGTCCGGCATGTGTCCAGTCAGTGTTGTACTGTGACAGCATTGAGAACATGCGGCAGAACACACTGGCCGGGAAGTTGTGACGAGATGGCTGCCTGGAGCGGAACTTGGAGGTTGCATTGACACACCTTCTGCGCGCCGCGGACACGCCTGCTGCGGCAACCGACACCGCTGCTGAAATGGCAGCGCCGGCCAGCAGTGCTCTAAACGCCGAGGCTGGAGGCTGCTGGCCGCTGTTGCTCATCCTGAATCTCGAAAATTTATAATGACAACATGGGCAGTGCCCTTTCGGTTGTCGAAATCGATCGTGGCAAGGGGCTTGGACGAAACGAAAGGCAGTTACTCTCGATGCACAGTCAGACCTCCAATTGCAAGCGCGCCAGCAGACTGTGTGAACATCGACCTCCAGCATGAACGTCTGCAGTGCTGCGCGAGTTGGAAGGCTGTGTGCCAGGCTGGGCCTGCCCGGCAGCGAGATGTGTGCAAGCATCCTCGATGCGCAGGCGGCGTCGCTCAATTTTTGCGCCATGACAAACGTTGCAGCCCTGCACCGCGCATCCGCAGTCGCAAACATCTTCAGCGGCGGTCACTACGCATCGCAGCTCAGCCTGCATCCCGGACAGCAGTTTCAGCAGGTGTCATGCTTCAGCGCCGCGGCCGGCTACAAGCCGCCCTCACGGGAGCAACTGGACCTGCAGAACCAGTGAGTTATACATCATGAATATCCTTTCTTCCGCCTGTTGTCGTGACGTGACGAATGGACGTGATCTCCATAGTCCTCACCCACCATGGCCTGCTTCCACAGGGCGGCCATCGATGAGATCTGGCCATCCAGCAGGCGCCAGCGGATACGTGAGCAAACGGCTGCGTGTTTTGCAATGCGTCCAGCGGTTTGCATGCTCCAGAATTTGCGTCACATCGTTTTGCAATCTGCAGTGGCGGCGAAGGTGCAGTCGGCGCTAGAGGAAGTCCTGATGCACAACCCCACGTTCCGGGAACAGCTGGTCGGCGTGTGCGGCTTCACAGTGCGAGCGGTATGACTTGCAAATATGAGGCTGTTGCCCCTCACCCCGACTTTATTGCAGCCGGCTGCATGCATGGATATCGAGTGCAAGCTTGACCACGCCATGCAGCCCCTTCATATGGAGTTCTCTCTTGCCGCACAGGTGCGCATGTCGCCAGACAACATGAAGGCGTTCGTGCTGTGGCGAGCATACCCGGACTGTGAGGCGGCTGCCAGGGTGGAACTCAACAGGAAGTGAGTCGCTGCAGAGTTTCAGTTGTGCAATTGCACATGCAGCGACGGGGTGTGCAGCAGAGACCCGCAGATTGATCATGTGAACTGTTGTTTGCGCAGTCTGAAGACCCTGCGGGCAGCGGCTGCGCGACGGCTGCAGCTGAGGTGGGTGTTGTATGTATGACGTATGTGCCACGCTTGGGCACGAGCTCAGCCTGTCAACAGCAAGATGTTACCCTTGTAGCACCTCACCCGGCATTCTGGGGTTTGCAGGCACATGCCGCGGCTTGAAATGCGCCACGACAGTCTCACTGACCAAGAGGTGAGGCCGCAGCAGCAGAGATCACATCGACATCTTCTTGGATACGTGAGACATCAGACACAGATGCAAACAACAAGTCGCTTACGGGCGACGTTGGCTGCAGGCGCATCTGGAACAGCTCCTCGACTCGCTGAAGGCAGAGCGGGAGGCGGAGGCAGACATTGAGCTTGCATCAGATGGCAGTGGCTTCTTTGACGACGAGCCTGAAGATGTCGCCGCAGCACCAAGACGCAAGAGCTAAAAGCGCCATGGGGTGCTTGCAACGGACGGCATGCCATGGGTTCCGACAATCGTCTATGGGGGTGCGGCATGTTGAAATTTATCGTGGAGTCATCCTGGCGGCAGTGCACGCGTTTCAAGGTTTGTTTTGCTTGGTTCCACTTGCGAAGGAACGGTGCTGGCTGGCATTGATGGCTGTTCGTTCATGGCGCAGGGCTGTCACCGAATTAAGAGCGATTTCAAACATCTGATTGTCAATGCAGTTGCGTCCGACTTGCTGTGGCTAAGTTCCTTAACACAATGTCACTGTAAGTGATATCAGGATGGGCAATTCTTTCAACAAGCAACAAATCTACATGACACAAATATAACCAATAATGCAACCCCGTCTTGTGGCAGACAGAGCTGCCAGCAATTATGAAACTGCGCTTGCATGCACAGCTTCTGTTCTCCCTCAGCAACATCTCATGTTGGTTCCAATCAAATCACTTTCCATGATAGTTCAATCCTAGAGGTTTCATGTATTCACTTGCTCTCCTTCTCCTGCATGTATTCACTTATTGTCCTTCTCCAGTGTTGCAAGCCAAGACAGCAGTCCATCGTTGGTCGCTTGCGGGGCTTCGTCGTGAGGGCTGCATGTAACGTACAACAATATTCGGTGATTGCCGCCAAAAATGGATCATCTTCGATGCACAGCTGACGGGCGGCTATCAGAGTAATATAATCAAGCAGACAGTCAAAGACTGCAATTTCTAGCCAGGGGTTGCGAGCATCACCAGTGGCCTGCATCCAAACGAATGCGCACAGCCTCTGGGTACAGCTGCATGACGCGGTCAGCAGATCTGGGTCCGATCCAGGGATCACGGTCACCTGCACGGTGCAGGGAAACAAGGCAATCAGCGACGTTTTCGTCAGGGCCCACCAAATATAATGTATCCATTAACGAGAAGAGGAGTCATCGACGGTGTAGATGCTCAATGCTTCATGAACACGGGACAGGTCAAGACGCACCCCACAGGAGCAGCAGCGGCGCCTGCATGCGGCGCAGCAGCCGGTTGATGCTGATGCCTGAGCCCGACAGGATGAGGCGGAAGCACTCTGCCGCCCGGATGTCCTGCGCCGGCTGCAGGATGCTGGTGACCTGCGCAGAAATGAATGCAGAATTATCATGACAAGAACCTATTTCGGTCACGATGTAATACAGCTGGGCCTCGAATGTATCATGCGCTGTTGGGTTAAGGATGCAGCAGATGCGAACTTCCGTCTTCAGAAAGGGTGCGGCAGCTCACCAAATCATCGTCCACATTCTGTGTGTTGACGTACACCTTGTTGAGCACCTCCTTCACGCGCCCGGGCTGCTTTGCGTAGAGGAAGGCCACATATAGACCGAAGCGCGTCGCCAGCTGCTTGGGCGCCGCCAGGGCGCGCTCTAGCAGGCTGGGCTCTGGCGGCAGCACCGGCGGGCTGGGTGGCGCCTGCACCGGCTGCCTGTTCGTGCAGGGATCAATGCACTGCATCAAGGCGATGAGCCACTGCTGCTGTTCCTCTGCGCAGCCTGCTGAAAGCCACGATTGGGTGTCAACTATGAACGGAGCACTCTTGCGCCATGTTGCTGCTGCTCAGACCACGCAGGCAGCAAGGGCTGCTGACTCAGGCGCCCCCACTGCGTCCATGCAGATACAGCTGCATCAAATTGAGTACGCAGCAGGGCTCCATTCCCTGGAGTTCAGAACTCCTCACCCCGGCGCCTCCACCGCGGACAGCTCCACGACGTCAGCGCTCTGCTGCGCTGACGACTCGTCCAGGTCGTCAAAGCGGCCGGCGCCGTTGAGCAGCACGACGCCCGCCACCAGCTCCGGGCTGCTGGCCGCCAGCGACAGCGAGTTGTAACCACCCAGGCTGTTGCCCGCCACCACCACCTTGTCCCTGCGGCATGCAGGGACTTTCAGCGCGCACATCAGCAGCCTTGGCACGTGAGGAACAACGACCTGAAATCGCCTGGTTTGACATTCGCAGCTAGTTATCGCAGGCAGTAATGCGGAACTACAGGTTGCAGGCAATGAATGCAGAAGAAGATCAAGTCTCACTTGACAACGTCTCGGACGAAGTCACGTAGCTGCCGCTGCCAGATGGAGTAGTCCTCATAGGACACGATCGCCTTGTCACTCCAGCCGAAGCCTGGAAGTGCAGTCGCGAAATGCACATGTGCTATCAAACGAGCCCACCGAAACACAGGCGATGATGATGCACTTGGCATGACAGGGAGATGTGAGAGAACGGAGATTGGCGGCCTCACCTAACAGATCAACGGCGAACACTCGGTACCCCGCTTGGACGAGCGCTGGGATGTTGGACCGCCAGTGGTATGCGGAGGCTCCGAATCCATGTACCAGCAGGATGGTCGGACCCTGGTTGTTTTCCAAGCCTGCATGCAGACAGTTTTGCTTGAACTCTGCTTGACAGGCGGCCAGGAACACTTGCAAGCAGACATCAAAGCAATGCCGGGCCAGTATATCGTATCGCCAATTTCAGGTGGATCGCAGTATGTTCCTTGCCTGCGCTGATGTAATGCACGCGGTGAGACCCGGTCTCGCTGTCCCGCCAGTTCCAGAAGTCCCAGCCTCGGGACTGGAATTTGACGCGCTCTAGGCCGTCTGGACCCCGCTCCAGTTCGAGGCCCTGTGCCAGTCAGAGGACACGTTGACGACAATTCGTATTCACGCCGATGCTACATTGGGTTCGAATCCTGGACAGCGCGATTGACCTCACCTCGAGGCCTGCCGCAGGCGAGGGCGGTGCCGCCACTGCTGCCGCTGCCTGTGCGCTGGTGGAGAGCGCCATGCGGGCGCGTCGGGTTGAGCGGCTAGCAAATATCTGCCTGCAGCCTGCGCGGCAGCTCGGGTGCAACGCTGTCCCCAGCAAGCACTTCACTGCACCTGCACGCTGCCTTTGTGCGGGAGTGCGGACCAAGTGAACGTTGCACACGCCTCCCAGTGCTGCGCTCATGCCAGGCGAGCTTGCTTGAGGCAGAAGCGCGCGCGCAATAGTGAGCAATGTCAGCTGCACCTCTGTCTGGCATGTACGATTTTCCGTCGACGTCGACAAATACAGGGCGGGGCGATTGAGAACGGCGGGAACGGCGGGATTCAACTGTCAAGTGCCCCCCGTGGTTCATGGGTTCATGGTAATGTTGTGTCAGATCGTCGTTGCACAGCATCGCAATCGATGAGCAGTCGAGTCCGCATATTATGGTCCTGCTGCCGATAGCGCTAACGGTCGCTGCGGTCGTGGTCGTACCGATGGGCCTGTTCCGGAAAAAGAGTGTCAGCTTCAAGGACAGACATGTGCTGATCACTGGAGGGTCCACGGGAATCGGACAAGCCATTGCAGAAGAGCTGGCAAAGCAGGGTGCACTAGTCTCGCTCGTGGCCCGGTCACAAGCCAAATTGGATGCCGCCAGGGCGCAGATCACTGCAGCGGCCAGCGGTGACACAGCTACCAGGATACACACTTTTTCGGCAGACGTCACCAACGCAGACGACGTAATTCTGTGCTTGGTTTGCTGCGTTGACCCTTGTCTGTGCTGCACCGCAACGCCCAAACTCAATGCTGCGTCTCGCAAATGCCGCAGGTGCAGCGGATGGTCCGTGACGCAGAAGCTGCGCAGGGTCCCATATACTGCCTCATAAGCAACGCGGGGTCCTCGACGCCAGGTGCGCTGCCTGCTTAACGCTGCCTGCTTGGATCGACAGATGCACATAGAGCCGCAGACCATGTGGGCAGGCGTAGAGATGCGCCGCTTGATGCCACTGCGCAGGCAGGTTCCTGGAGCAGAACGCGAAGGTGTTCGCCGATACGATGCAGCTCAACTACATGGGCGCCGTGAACGTGCTCAAGGCAGTGCTGCCGCTCATGGTGCAGCGGAAGCAGGGCCACGTCGTGGTTGTCGGCTCTATCATGTCCGTCATCGGTGCGTTTTGGGATGCACCCTGTGGAAGACGCTCCGAGCCTTATGGCGCAACAGCAGACATGATGTATGTCTGCTTGCCAGCAAACCCACGTTCACCGGCGATCTTAGTGGTTCGCATTCAACCTGCAGGGTTCACGGGCTACGCGTCATATGCGCCGTCAAAGTGGGCGGTGCGCGGCCTCTGCGACTGCCTCAGAAGCGAGGTGCGCAGCAGACCTGATCTCATGTACGAGCTGTTTGGCAGCATGGCAGGCGCTCTTCAACAGTCGCATTCCCCAAGTCTGCAGACGATGCATGACGTCCGGCATTCATGCTGTAGCAATATTTCCCTGACTCGCACAGCTCGCCGGCACGGGCGTCGGCATCAGCATAGCCTACCCTCCTGATACTGACACGCCCGGCTACGCAATCGAGAAGGGCCTGATGGTGAGCTCACTGAGTTTTTCCGACTGTTGCCCCATGCCACCCAGTGATTCCCTGTGAGTCCTTGTGTTCACATGTGCATTGGTCCCATCGCCCTGACGCATACCATACTCAGCTTTGTTGTGACAATCCTGGACCTGGTGCAGCCAAAGGAAGGGCGGGCAATCTCGGATATGGGCGGCGCGGCGCTGTTTACGTCCGAGCAGGTAACTTTTGCAAATTCTGGCTGTTTTGTGTTGATATGCGTGCATCAGCGGGTCTGATGAAGCGAGCCATTCTGATGGAACCGAGCTGCCCAGCAGCTGCTGAGGTGCTGAGGGAAGTGCGGCAACGTTAGGGATGGCCACGTGTCTGGCTGTGCTGCTGAAAGCGTCACTGTCATGTTTACTCCTCACCCCTGCCAATGCCTGGCAGGTCGCCCGGTGCATCGTCAGCGGCGCGGCGGCGGGCGGCTACCACATCTCTCAGTTATCAATTTCATTTGCACAGCCCCAGCCCTATCAGCTTTGTTCCCAAAACTGCAGGTCGCCTGGTGCATCGTCAGCGGCGCGGCGGCGGGCGGTTACCACATCTCTCAGTTATCAATTTCATTTGCACAGCCCCAGCCCTATCAGCTTTGTTCCCAAAACTGCAGGTCGCCCGGTGCATCGTCAGCGGCGCGGCGCGGGGCGACTACCACATTCGGGGTCCGGACGTGGGGCTCAACATCCTGGTGGCCTCCATGGCGGGCTTCTCGCCGCGCGTGTACAACTGGTGCTTCGAGATAGTGCTGGCGCCGCTGCTGGTGCTGCTGGCCAAGCTGGCTGTGCCGCTGGCGGACCGCATTGTGCGGAAGCACCGCGCGGCGGAAGGCGGTTCCTGAGTGAGATTCGAGGTTGCTGGGAACTCGACGCCGCTGCTGGTGGTGCTGGCCAAGCTGGCTGTGCCGCTGACGGACCGCATCGTGCGGAAGCACCGGGCAGCGGAAGCCGGCACGTCGTCTGCATGACGATGTCATGAGAGTGGAAGGTGTCGGTCATGCTTGCGACTGCCGACAAAGCGTCAGCAACATAATTCAGGCAGCTGGCAGACCGTAGCTACGATAGGTATCATGTGGATAGGTATCATGTGGAAGCACAGGGCGGCGGAAGGCGGCAGAGGGTGACGGAGCTATGCTGCCAAAAGTGAGCTGTATTTGTCGGTCTTGCAATTCGTATCGGGTCTGCAGTCTTTTGTGATGTCTACCTATGTGATTGAGCCTGTGCACCATGAACTATGATGGGCCGCAATTTTCAGATCGATTGAGAGTCACAATTCAATAGTTAGCAAACCACAAGACTGAGCATTCAGTGGATTCAGAGCGCAAATGGGTTCTGCAGATGAGCACTAGAGTGTGCGCCAATTTATGGGGCACACGAGGGCCAAGTGATCCGCTGCCACCACAACGAAACCGTTGGCAGCTCATCTCATTACGGTAGACAGCCGCCTGTATGCTGGTACCTATATGGAGTTTACGGCTGCAGCGGCGCGCCGGCGGCAGGTGAGGCGGCAGGGCTGGAGGGCGGCGTCTTTGCTGTTTCCAGGGCGCCCACCAGGAATTCAATCTGCTCGCGGAAGGCCGCCTTGACGTCCGCCAAGTCAGCCGTCAGCTCCGCCAGCGACTCCTCACGCTGTAGCAACAGGAAACCCACCATCAGATTATGCCGGACTGATTGGTCAGCTCTGCCGGCGACCCCTCCCGCTGTCGCAGCAGAGTTGAGTGCCTTAAACAGAGAGTGTGCCCAATTGTATGGTCACGGCAGTCACCGCATGTCTTCTGCACGATGCCAGACGAGTGATCAACATCCTGAACGTTGAGGATGGAGGTCGATTGTCATCCTGCACTGGATCCCTAAACATTCAGCATCTGGGCACCAGAGTGGCGATCACGGAACGAGCCAGGGCGCGCAGGCTTTGCGTACTCAGATAGGGTTTTATTGACGGAGCACGCACCTCGCCGAGGAGCTCCTCCGCCGCCGCCAGGCGCAGCGCGAGCGCCGTGGCGTCCGCGCGGGCGGCGTCTGCGTCCGTCTGGGCTGACGCTGCTGCATCCTGCGCGTGCGCCGCCGCCACCAGCTCCTCCGCCAGGCTGCAAGCCAGGACAGAACAGCTTCAGCCTAGCCTGATAGGCTGGAGGGTACATCTGTATAATCGTTAGGGTTCGGAGGCTTGGCAGCATATCCAGCCTGCGCCGCCGCCACCAGGCTCTCCGCCAGGCTGCAAGCCAGATTTAAAACCTCTTCAGCTGTCTGGAACGTACGTCCATAATTGTTGCGTTTCAGAGGGTAGGCGAAATCTCTGCCTGCGCCGCCGCCTCCGCTCCTTCACCAGGCTGCGGGCAGATGGATTTCGGGACAATGGCACATTTGCTCGGCATCCGGCCGCGCAGCTGATGGCATAGGCAACAAGGCCGGGTCGGCAGCGGCATCTCGGCAGACACGGAAGCAATGCAGCAGACGCAGCAACAAGAGCAGAGGCCCATCGCTCACCTGTCGCGGGTGGCATTCAGACACGCGAGCTCAGTGCGCAGCGACGCCAGCTGCAGATTGTACATCATAACTGTACAAGGAACTGCTACTCTGACTGAAACACCCACCTGTCGCGGGTGGCCTCCAGGCGCGCGAGCTCGGTGCGCAGCGACGCCAGCTGGTCGTCTCTGTGCCGCACCCCCTCTCGCAGCGCCGCAACCTGAAGCGGCAACAGGGGCCCTCTGGTAAAGCCACGAGTGCTTGCATAATTGATCGTCCCAGTGCCGCACTCCCTCCCGCAGCGCCGCGACCTGGCTGCAAACCGCGAGCCGCTCAGCAAAACCTGCCACAGGTGCAACAGCGCCTGACAGCTGGCCCACCGAATCGTGTGAGGAGGCTCGTCCAGGCACCGCAGGACGCCGCACTGCGAGCATTCAACAGCACATATGGCGAAGCGTTGGGTTTCCCTTGCTCAAGCAGTCATTGGCTTGCAAAACGAAAAGCACGCGCCTGTGCAGCGGAGGCGCCTCCGTTGCTCACACATAAAAACACGCGGCTTCTGCGGCGGTGGTGGGGGGGGGGGGGGGGGGGGGGGGGGGGGGGGGGCGGGGGGGGGGGGGGGGGGGGGGGGGGGGGGGGGGGGGGGGGGGGGCGGG